>JADHEE010000724.1_pt1 | contig 11644 bp, 13 predicted proteins | sample 8952401 | NCBI WGS metagenome assembly JADHEE01 (sample SAMN16124438, study PRJNA663242) | bioreactor sludge metagenome | isolation source: sludge (ammonium) | place: India:Bengaluru | collected 2019-02-28
GATGATTTCGTCGGTGACGGTGGCCATGCCCTCGATGGCAAGCGCCACCAGGGTCGCGTAGCGCCGCTGCGGCTCGAACTTGGCCAGATCGGCGGGCGTCATCTGGCCACCCTCGCGGGCGATTTTGAGCAGGCGGTTCTGGTGCACCGACCGCTCGATGCCGGAAGGCAGGTCGAGCGCCTGCCACGCCTTGAGGCGCTCGATGTGTTCCAGCATGTGCCGCGAATTGGGCTTGACGGGCGACTGGCGCAGCCAGGCCAGCCAGGTCGTCTTGCCGTTGTCCCGACGCTTGAGCAGATCGTCGAGGCGGCGGCGATGCGCGTCCGACAGCGGTTCGGCCAAGGCATCGTAGATGCGCCGGTTGGCACGGGTGATCGCCTCGGCACAGGCGCGCTCGACAACATCCAGCGTCGGCAAAATGATGTGTCGGTAGCGCAGCGAGTCGAGGATAGCGCTGACCAGCACGACACCCTTGTCGGTCTGTAAGGCCAACTCGGTCGTGGCATGGACGGCCTGCCGGTAATGCGCCAGGCCGAACGGCTCCATGCCCAGGTATGCCCGCAGTTCGAGCAGGTGTTCGCGCCGGGTTTCCTCCCGCTCTGCATACTGCGGCCAACACGCCGGATCGAGCCGCAATTGCCGCCCGATCCATTGCAGCAGGGGCGTCGGCACCTCAGCGCCGGGCAGCAGGCCCTGCCCGGGGAGGCGCAGCAAGCACAACTGCACCGCGACGCCCAGGCGGTTGGCGTCGCCGCGCCGCTGACGGATCAGCGACAGGTCGGGTTCGCTGAAGGTGTAGTGCCGGATGAGTTCGTCTTGGGTATCGGGCAGAGCTAAGAGGCTGTCGCGCTCGGCGGCGGAGAGGATCGAACGACGGGGCATGCGGTTTCCTTCTTCTTGAAAACGCTCGTTTGTGATCAGCCAGCCAAGGCAACCAGCGCGGCACGGGAAATCAAGGCGTTTCAATTCTCAAAAATAGTTCTTGAAACTCTATTCTTATCGGCATATCATTTCAACGAGTTTCGATAAGAAAGGATGCCCATGCGACCGTCCGTTGTGCTCGACATAAAGCGAAGCGCGGTGCGCGAAGCGGTGGGCCGTTTCCGAACAGCGAACCTGCGCGTCTTCGGTTCTGTGCTGCATGGCACCGACCGGGATGGCAGCGACATCGACCTGCTGGTTGACGCGCTGCCCGGTGCCACGTTGTTGGACTTGGGCGATTTGGAAGAAGAACTGAAATCGCTGCTCGGCGTTGACGTCGATTTACTGACGCCAGGCGACCTGCCGCCGAAGTTCCGGGCCAAGGTGCTCGCGGAAGCACGGCCGGTATGAACGAGAACCGCCTGCCCGATTACCTCGACCACATCCAGCAAGCCGCAACCGATGCGCGCAGCTTCGTGGAAGGGATGGTCAAGGACGACTTCCTGGCGGACAAGCGCACCCAGCAGGCCGTCATCATGAGCCTGATCGTTATCGGCGAGGCCGCCACGAAGGTGATGGACGGCCACGCCGAGTTCACCCAGGCACACGCCGAAGTGCCGTGGCGCAGCATGCGCAACATGCGTAATCGCATGGCCCACGGTTATTTCGACATCAACCTCGATGTGGTGTGGGAGACGGTTCAGGAATGGCTGCCGGCGTTGCTCAAGCAACTGCTCGTCGTGCGCCAGAATGCCGGCAATGAAGCGCGCAACGGCGACGGGATGGAGCCGTGACCCGCGATAAGACGGAGAGCAACCCGTGTTGATCGGCTATGCCCGCGTCTCGACGCAGGACCAAAACCTCGACCTTCAAACCGAAGCTTTGACCAAGGTGGGCTGTAAAAAGATTTACAACGACAAGATCAGTGGCAGTCGAGCCGAGCGTCCAGGACTCACCAAGGCACTGGAAATGCTGCGCGAGGGTGACACACTCGTGGTTTGGAAATTGGATCGCCTGGGACGCAGCGTCAAGAATCTGGTCGATTTGGTTGGCGAACTGCATCAGCAAGGTATCCAGTTCAAGAGCCTGACCGATGCCATCGATACTGGCACGCCCTCTGGGCGCTTCTTTTTCCACGTCATGGCCAGCTTGGCCGAAATGGAGCGGGAGCTGACAGTCGAGCGCACCCGCGCAGGGCTGGAAGTTGCCCGACAACTCGGCAGAAAAGGCGGGCGCCGACGGCAAATGACCGAAAGCAAGATCGAGTCGGCGAAGAAACTATTGGCCAACGGCGTCCCGCCGCGTGACGTGGCCACGAATCTTGGTGTTTCCGTTCCTACCCTGTACCGCTGGATTCCTGCCTCAGGGCGTGTTTAGTCGCGAAAGAATCGGGGGCATCATTCTTGTGGCGAAGTTCGTCGGTTTGCTGCGGGCTTTGCTCGAATAGAGTTTCGATCAGACTCAGGGGGGCTTTGTCTTTACCCTCTGCTCGGTGCGTCCGGTAGTTAAAATCCAGGTCGATTTTTGATTGCAGGTCAGCAGCATAGCCTTTCGGATATTGGGCCTGCTCAATGGCTGGCAAGCTCTTGTAATGTTCAAGAACTTCACTAAAGAAGTTGGTTAACTTTCCTGTTCTGTTATATTCGTCCATGGCTTGCTGAGCCACTTTTACGCGCCATGCTTCTTCTTGGTCGTAAGACTCGCGCCAAGCAGCATGGCGTTCATTCACCGTATATGTACCGCTTTCGTCGTAAATAACGTTCGCCAACTGTTCTGGCGATAGGCCAGCAAACGGGTTTTTTATAGCGCTTCCACCTCTAGCGGCATCGTTGACGAATGCTGTTGCCTGCTTGGCCCTAGCCAATAACTCTGGGTCACTGGTCTTCGGAACCTCGCCATCGTGCCGCGCTTTGTTGGCATAGTAGGCATCGCCGACTACCTGATTCAGAATGCTTTTTGCCTTGTCGGCCAACTCTGAACGGGTGAGTGTTCTATCCCGTTCCTCGGCACGGCTGGCGCTCGCCGCTAGCTGACGGGCCAGCGTAGAAATGGTCTGCATGCCGCCACTTTGAGAGCCTGATGCACCCTGATTTAACAAGATGTCAGAAGTTTGCCAGACCGCAGATGTCACCGTGGAAGCCATCGTGCTGCTGGTTTGCGTAAATAGCGCTTTGATCAGGCTCATGGGGTCTTCGTCTTTACCCTCGGCCTGGTGCGTACGGTAGTTGAAATCTAACCTGATCTTGGATTCCAAATCGCTGGCGTAATCTTTGGGGTACTGCGCTTGCTCGATTGCAGGTAGTTCTTTGAAGTGGTCGAGCACGGATTTGAAGAAATTGGTAAGTTTTCCCGTGCTGTTGTATTCGGCCATGGCTTGAGTTGTGACCTTTACACGCCACGCTTCTTCTTGACGATCGCCTTCATAAGAAGCCGCTCTTCGTTCGTTGACTGTGTAGGTCCCGCTATCGTCATAAACGATATTCGCCAATTGCTCTCGTGATAAACCGGCAAAGGGATTTTTCTCAGAATTACCGCCTCTAGCTGCACTATTAACGTACGCCGTCGCCTGCTTGGCTCTGGCCAATAATGCCGGGTCGCTCGTCTTGGGCACTTCGCTGTCGTGCTTGGCCTTGTTGGCAAAGTAAATATCACCCTGTATCTGATTCAAAGCTGCCTTTGCCCTGTCAGCCAACCCCGAACGGGTGAGTGTCTTGTCCCGTTCTTCGGCACGGCTGGCGCTCGCGGCTAGCTGACGGGCCAGATTGGAAATCGTCTGCTGACTACTGGCCTGCGCAGCATCCGCGTTGGGATTGTCAGTACCGGTGGCTGCCTGCTCGTCTACCCGAGAGACTCCCTCAGTCTTCGAACTAAAGCCTGCCTGAACAGAAGAGTAGCTAACGGCCCCGATCATGAACGCCCCCAAAATTTTGAATATAACAGTAATAAAGAACGGCAAAAGCCGCCTTAAGTTTAGCGTGAAAGAAATGGCGTTCGAGACGACCGCTCCCCTGACCGACGAGGGTCATGCTGCGAAGGCACTTACTGATCAGGCGCAGGTTGGTTTGATGAAGCCGAACTTGGTCAGCGCCTTGATCCAGCGCGGGGCGTTACGTTGAACAGAAAGCGCTTCATAGTCAGTGGTGGAATCCCGGTAATGTTCGCGCCGCTTGAGCATGAAGAAGATGGTGCGGAGAATTTTGTGGCCGATGGCGATGATGGCGCGCTTGTAGCCACGCCGAACGACGAGCGACTGGAACTTGGACTTGAAGACGGATGTCGTTCGGCTGGCGGCATGAGCGAACTCGCAAAGCAGGCGACGGACGTAGAGGTTGCCCTTGCGAAGTTGGCCGGACTTGCGCTTGCCGGCCGACTCGTTGTTGCCCGGGCAGATGCCGATCCAGGAAGCCAAACGATCCGCACTGCCGAAGGCATCCATCTCGGTGCCAATCTCAATCAGCAGCATGGCGGCGCCGATCAGGTCGACACCGGGAATCGTCTGCAACAGCGCCAAGGTGTTGCGCTCGGATTCGAGTTCGGCCAACAGGCGAGCATCGAAGCGCGCAATGCGGGCTTCGGTTTCCTCAATGTGCCGCATCAGTTCATCGAGAACGAAGCAGTGGCTGGCCGTCAATTCTCCTTGCAGGGCATCGAAGATTTCCTCCCGACTAGCCTTCAGGCGAGCGCTGGCCAGCTTCAAAACTTCACGGGGTGGCTGACCGGCGATAATCGCCTTGACCATGGCACGGGCAGATCGACCATGGAGATCACTCACCACGACCCCCAGGCGAACACCAGAATCGGTCAATACCTTGTGTAACCGGTTCTTCTCGGAGGCCAGTTGGCCGACCAGTTTCTGCCGCTGACGGGCAATCAGGCGTAACTCCCGCAGTTTGGCGGGTGGAACAAACGAGCCACGCAGCAATCCCGCACGGGCCAAGCTCGCCAGCCAGTGGGCATCGCCCACGTCCGTCTTGCGGCCCGGGACATTCTTGACGTGCCGTGCATTGACCACCTTGGCGCGAATGCCAACCGCCTCCAGTGCCGCATACGGACTCTTCCAGTAGATGCCCGTGCTTTCCATCACAACCTCGTCTGGTCTCAACGAGGCGACCCAGTCAGCCAGTTCCCGACGATCTCGCTTGAATCCACCAAACTGCCGTTGCTCGATGCGTGAATTGCCATCGGATTCCTCAATCAACGCACAGGCCGTGATCTGTGCCTGATGGATGTCGAGGCCGATCACGCGTTTATACAGCCCCATCAGTTCCATACCTCCTCCTGTCGATTTACACTCAAGGGCGGAAGGTGGCGGGTGCCAAGACTGAATGTGCCTGAAGGCGACAAGTCGCCAACGGCCTGTTTAGCGTGCGCTCTCTAAGGAAGCAATCCGGGGTGCGAGTCAGTCCGGCGGGTCACGTTAGGCGCGGGGTCGAGCCGCCAAAAACTTTTACGACCTTTACTCGCCACCTTCCTCACCGAAGTCTCTTTCATCCTCAGGGGTGGCGGCAACCACCATGATCGTTAGGCTGGCGACCCACGCTGACCGACTGCCAAAATCGAGTCAGCGAAGAAGCTGCCTGCTGGCTGAGCCCAAGGATACAGCCAAGAGTCTCGACGAGGCCATTTCCGTGCAACCGCTGGTTAACAGTCGCGGCGCAGGCTTAGCGTACGATTTTTTCCGTTTTCTGAGACGCCCCCAAAGCTATCGCGCCTCGCGCGGCAATTTCGGGCTGGTCTGGGTGCAGGGCAAGGGCGTCGACGCGCCGGCCTACGCCCGCCTCACGGCGCAGTCGGCCCGCGCCTGGCCCGCCTTCGCCGAACGCCTGCGCGGCGACAGCGGGATCGATCCGGCGCTGGCGCAGCCGGGCGGCCTCAGCCTCTACGTCGACGCCGGCGAACTCTCCGCCAGGGCTGCGGCGATGGCCCGCCTCGCGGCGCACGCGCCCGGCTTCGGCTACGAAGTGCTCGACGCGGACGGCGTGCGCCGGCGCCTGCCCGACGCCGCGCCGGATCTCGCCGGCGGCATCTACTCGCCGCTCGACGGGCACGTCAACCCGCTGCGCACGCTGCACGCGCTGCTCGCCGCCTTCCAGGCGCGGGGCGGCCGCTACCTGCCGCGCCGCCGCGTCGAGGACATCCGCGCCGACGGCGGCGGGTTCACGCTGGACACCGGCGCCGGCGCCCTGCGCTGCGCCCGGCTGGTGCTGGCCGCCGGCCTCGGCAACGCGCGCCTGGCGCCGCGGGTCGGGCTGCGGGCGCCCGTCGCGCCGGTGCGCGGGCAGCTCATGATCACCGAACGGCTTCCGCCGTTCCTGCCCTGCCCGACCCCGTCCGTCCGCCAGACCGACGACGGCACGGTGCAGATCGGCGATTCGCAGGAGCCGGTCGGCTTCGACGACGGCACGCGCCCCGACGTGCTGGCCGGCATGGCGCGGCGGGCCATCCGCCTCTTCCCCCGCCTGCGTACGGCGCGCGTGGTGCGCGCCTGGGGCGCGCTGCGCATCATGACACCGGACGGGCTGCCGATCTACCAGGAATCCCGCCGCCACCCCGGCGCCTTCGTCGCCACCTGCCACAGCGGCGTGACGCTGGCCGCCGCACACGGCGAGATCGTCGCGCCGTGGATCGCCGGCGGCGCCGCGCCGCCTTTCGTGGAGAATTTCCATGCAGAACGCTTCGCGCCCTGAGCACCCGCCGGCCGCCGGCCGCTTCGAGCGCCTGCCTTCCACCGCCGCCGCCCTCACCCTCCACATCAACGGCCGGCCGCACCCGGTCGACGCCGGCTGGAGCGTGGCCGCCGCGCTGATCGCGCACGGCTACGCCCACTGCCGCCGCGACGCCGCCGGCCGGCCGCGCGGCCCGTTCTGCCTGACCGGCGCCTGCTTCGAATGCCTGGCCGAGATCGACGGCATCCCCAACCGCCAAGCCTGCCAGACGCCGGTCGCCGACGGCATGCGCGTGGTCATCGACGGCGCCGGGTCGCCGGCGTGAAGCGCGTCGACGTCCTCGTCATCGGCGCCGGTCCGGCCGGGCTGGGCGCCGCGCTGGCCGCCCATGGCTGCGGACTTTCGGTCCTCGTGGTCGACGAGCAGCCGCAGCCCGGCGGGCAGATTTACCGGAACCTGCGCGGCAACCCGTTGCAGGACCCGGCCCGAATCCTCGGCGCCGATTACGTCGCCGGCAAACCGCTGCTCGACCGCTTCGCCGCCAGCGGCATCGACCATCTGCCGCGTACCCGCGTCTGGCAGATCGGCGAAGGGCCGGTCGCCTACCTGTCCGGCCCGCCGGGCGAGCCGCCGCCGGGCCCGGTCGCGGCGCGCTTCGTGGTGCTGGCCGCCGGCGCACAGGAACGCCCCTTCCCGCTCGCGGGCTGGACGACGCCCGGCGTGATGACCGTCGGCGCGGCGCAGATCCTGCTGAAAACCGCCGGCCTGCTGCCGCCGCGCGACGCGGTGCTGATCGGCGGCGGCCCGCTGCTCTACCAGTTCGCCTGGCAGGTCTGCCAGGCCGGCGGCCGCCTCCAGGCGATCGTCGACGCGCGCGGCCCCGTCGCGCCGGCGCGCCTGCTGCGCGCCCTGCCTGGGGCATTGCGCTCGCCGGCGCTGCTCCATCGCGGCCTGCGACTGCTCGCCGCTCTGCGCCGGCATGGGATTCGCCGCATCGAAGGGGCCGACGCGATACGCCTGCTCGGCGAACGGCAAGTCAGCGGCGTCCGCTTCGTAGCCGACGGCAGGCAGCAGACGATCGAAACCTCCTCCGTGCTGCTGCATGCCGGCCTGATGCCGGACACCAATTTTTCCTCCGCGCTCGGCCTCGAACACGCCTGGAACCCGGACCAGCACGCCTGGCAGGTCCGCTGCAATGCCTGGCGGGAAAGCTCCCGCCCCGGCTTCTTCGTCGTGGGCGACGGCGGGCGCATCGCCGGGGCCGAGGCCGCGCAGCTCTCGGGCCGCATCGCCGCGCTGGAGATCGCCCGCCAGGCCGGCAGGATCAACGCGCGGCAGCGCGACGAGCAGGCCGGACCGCTGTTCCGGCAGTGGCGCCAAAAGCTCGCTCCCCGGCTATTCCTCGACGCCCTGTATCCGCCCCCGCGCGCCTGTTTTTCCCCGCCGGACGAGGCGATCGTCTGCCGCTGCGAAAACGTCGCCGCCGGAACGATCCGCCACGCCGCGCGCCTGGGCGGCGCCGGCCCCAACCAGATCAAGGCCCTCACCCGCGCCGGCATGGGCGCCTGCCAGGGCCGCATGTGCGCCTGCGTGACCGCCGCGCTCGCCGCCGAAGCCTCGGGGTTGGAAATCCAGGACGCCGGGATGCTGCGCGGCCGCTATCCGGTCAAGCCGGTGACGCTGGAGGAAATCGCCCTGTCGCAGCCTGGACCGTCCGGCGAATAGAGGCGAGCCTGCCAAGCGGCCGGAGGCGCGTAACAGACCGCGTTTGCCTTCATTTCTGCGCCGGCCACGCAGGAATTCGCCACTGGTATGCCAAGGAAAGCAAACGCAGACCGGTGATGCTTCCAATCCCCATGCCGGCCGACCATTCGGGAGCGACGCCGAGCGCATGCAGGCAAAGAAAGAGCGTGTTGCCGATGAAAGCGCACAGCGTATAAGGCCGGTGGTCGTGGAAGACCTTGGGAAGCTCCTGGCATAGCACGTCACGAGCCACGCCACCGAAGGCGGCCGTGATCGCCCCCATGATCACCGCGACGATCTCCGGCATGCCGGCAACCAGCGCAATCGATGTACCCGAAATAGCGAACAGGCCCAGCCCAAGCGCATCGGCCAGTTCCATCAGCTTGTCCGTCAAACGGTGCTGGCGGGTGCGCAGCAGCAGCGGGGTGACGAGTGTCAGCACCAGAACCAGCCAGACATACTCCTGATGCACCACCCAAAATAACGGACGCCGGTCCAGCAGCACGTCGCGCAGCGTGCCGCCGCCAAATGCGCTGACGAAGGTCACCGAAAACACGCCGATGATGTCCATCCGTTTCCGGACGGCCTCGATCAGCCCCGACATCGCAAAAGCGATCGTGGCCGCCACCTCGATCGCGGTCAGCAGGGCTTCGAAACTTACGAAGCTGAGCGCGGAAACGTTCAGATTGAGCATGATGAAGCTATGGCTTGCGCAACGTCGCCGCCAGGGCCTTGGCGGTTTTCAGGAATGCGTGCGCGGCCGGGCTGGCGTGTTTCAGGCTGAGCACCGCCAGACCCACGGATCGCCGGACGGCCGGCGTCAATGGCTTCTTGATGACGCCCGGGCACAGGGACATGACCTGATCCGACAAGGCCAGGTCGGAGATCAACGACACGCCGTCCCCGTTCTCCACCGACTTGATGATAGTGATGATCTGGGAATAGCGGTGCGTGATCGCGGGGCGCAGGTTGGCGGAGGCGAGGCTCTTCTCGGCCGCCGACACGCCGCCCTCGACGATTTTCATGATGAACGGCGACTCGCACAGTTCGGGCAGGCCCACCGCTCTTTTCCTGGCCAGCGGGTGATCGGCCGGGAGCAGCGCGACCAGTTGATCCTCCACCAGCGGCATGGTGTCCAGCCGTTCTTCGGGAAGCACGACGAAGCCGACATCGACCCGGCGTTCCAGAACCCAATCGACCACGTCGTCATCGTCGGCTTCCTCGACGAGAATCCTGATGGCGGGATGCTCTTTCTGGAACTGGTCGAGGATTCTCGGCAGCAGCCACAAGGACGACGAGGGGCCGAACGAACCGATGCGCAGGACGCCGCGGCTCAGTCCGCGGAGGGCGGCCACCTCCTGGCGGATGGCTTCGGAAACGCCGAGCAGTTCGCGAACGCGGATCAGCAGATTCCGGCCGACTTCGGTGACCTCGATGTTGGACTGCTTGCGCGACAGGAGCGTGACGCCCCATTCCTTTTCCAGCAACCGCAGGGCGTGCGATACGGCCGACTGGCTGATGCCGAGCTGCTCCGCCGCGGCGGTGAAGCCGCCCAGCTCCGCCACCTTGGCGAAAATTACGAGTTGGGTGAAAGTCATTTTCAGTTAGCCATGAGAAAAAACTCATTTTTCCATGATAAGACATTAGTAATAGCATATCAATCGTGGGGTGTGGCGATGGCAGCCGCATTGCCACGCCGGATGGCGGTTTTTCCCATTCGGCATCTGTAAAGTCTTATGAAAGGAAAGTCATGACAACGCTCAATCTCGATGCAAGACAGTTCCCCGCGGGCACATTTCATTTCGACCTCTGCGGCGGCATCTCGGTGTGCGCGCTGGCCATCGCGATGGCCCTGTGCATCCGGCACGGCGACTTCTCGGCGATTCCCGCGCTGCTGAGACTGGCGGCGATGGCGTTGGTCATAGTCGGCGTCACGCCGCCGGAGACCCGCTCCTCGCCAAGAGTCCGTGGCGACGGCGACCAGAAAACATACTTCCGCGTGCATTTGCTGCGCCGCCACTGTCTGGAACAATGAAACCTGCGAGGTCGCACCGGACCATCGGGCAGATCGCTCATGCGTATGGCGCCTGCCTGAGGGTCGAAGTGCTGGAAAGCCCGGAAGGGTTCTACATCGGCACCCGCGAGGACGGCCTGCCGTTTTCGCGGGAGTCGGTCGAGTACTACCCGAGCCGCGTCGCGGCCGAACGCGCGCTCATGAGAGGAACGTGGACGCAACGCCTGTTGCCGGCGCAGAAGAATGTTTTGCCACCGGCGGCGGCCTGATCCGGCGGGGCCGGTTTTCGGCCATGTTCTCCCGTATAGTTTCCGTACAAATGCAGCCGCCCGGAATTGCTTGCCTTTCCCTCGCGAACCCTTTTCCAGACAAAGATCAATTTCATGATTCCCTTATCCGACCTTCTGGTATTCGCCGGAATCGCATTGCTGATGGTGCTGACCCCCGGTCCGAACATGATTTACCTCATCTCGCGCTCCATCTGCCAAGGCAGGAAAGCCGGCGTGATTTCATTGCTTGGCGTGGTCGCCGGTTTTTTGGTCCACATGTTTGCCGCCGCCCTCGGCATCACCGCCCTGTTCATGGCCGTGCCGCTGGCCTACGAAATCCTCAAATGGGCCGGAGCCGCCTATCTTCTCTATCTGGCGTGGCAGGCGGTGAAGCCCGGTTCCAAATCCCCTTTCGAAGCGAGGAATCTACCGATCGACACGCCCAGGAAATTGTTCGCCATGGGCTTCGTGACCAATCTGCTGAATCCGAAGATCGCGGTTTTTTATTTGTCGATCCTGCCGCAGTTCGTCTCTCCGGCGCATGGAGACATGTTTACTCAAAGCATCGAGCTCGGCCTGACCCAGATCGTCATCAGCTTCTCGGTGAATCTGACCATCGCGCTCTCAGCGGCCAAATTGGCGGCCTGGTTCAGCCATAGCCCCAAATGGCTGGCCACTCAGCGGTACGTGATGGGAACGGTATTGGCGACGCTGGCGGTAAGGCTGGCCCGGGAGTGAGGCGAAACCGCTTGATCGTTCGGCAGAGGCACATTACTCGACTATCGGATCGAGGACGTTTTCGTTCTCCCAGTCAAGGAAACCGCCATCCACGCGAATAGAAGGTAGTTGCGGTTCCAGACAACTAGGCAGCTTTCCGGAGACGCATGTCGACGTGAATTTCCACGAACGGGCAATGCAGTTTGCCGGCATCGGTCTTTTCCAGCAAACCGAGGTCAACCAGTATCGCTGCATCATCGTAAACACGCCTCACGTCACGGCTGATGCGTCGGGCGAGTTCCCGCACTCCGATT
>JADHEE010000725.1_pt1 | contig 11642 bp, 8 predicted proteins | sample 8952401 | NCBI WGS metagenome assembly JADHEE01 (sample SAMN16124438, study PRJNA663242) | bioreactor sludge metagenome | isolation source: sludge (ammonium) | place: India:Bengaluru | collected 2019-02-28
TTTCACTGTAGGTTGAGTTGTACATCATTGCAACGTCAACTTCAACATCTTCAACACTCGCTGTATAGTGAACGGCGTCTGCTACTTTTTCTTTTTTATTAAGATCTAAAACAAACTGTTTAATGCCACCCTCAAAATGGTACACTTCAGAACGACCATCTCTTTGGTCTTTAAGTTCAATCGTAATTTTTGGATTGAGATAGGCAAGTTCACGGAAACGTGTTGCTAAAATTTCAAACTGAAATTCAACCGTTTCAAAAATAGTACCATCTGGCCAAAATTCAATCATTGTACCTGTACGATTGGTTGTTTTTACAATGTCTAGTGGTGTTTGAGGAATACCTGCAGCAAACTCTTGACGGTGTTCATTTCCTTCACGTTTAATCGTTGCAACGAGTTTGGATGAAAGTGCATTTACAACCGAAACACCCACACCGTGTAGACCACCTGAAACTTTATAGGTATCTTTATCGAACTTTCCACCTGCATGAAGTACGGTTAAAACAACGGTAGCTGCTGACATATTTTCGCCCTCATGCCAACCAACAGGAATACCACGACCATTATCGGTTACGATACATGAGCCCTCACGTGTGAGTTCTACTTTAATCAAATCACAATAGCCTGCCATTGCCTCATCGATAGAGTTATCAACCACTTCATAAATAAGATGGTGAAGACCGTTAATGTTGGTATCACCGATATACATACCTGGACGCTTTCTTACTGCTTCAAGGCCTTTTAAAACTTTAATATTGTCTGCACCGTAAGTACTCATCTTTTCTCCACTTTGTGTTAAATCATAATTGGCATAACAATGGTCATAAAATTATCGCTTTCTAGTGTGAAAGGAAGACCACTGTCATTGAAACCTAAGGTAAAGTTACTATTTTCGATATTGGATAAAAAATCTAAAATATAACGACTGTTAACTGCAAGGTAGATATCGCTATCAAGTCCCGTTTTAAAATCAATTTCTGTTTTTGCTTCAATATTATCATCATTTAAACTTTCAAAGACAATTTTTTCAGGTTTAAAGGTGATTTTAATTTCAGGAGAGATAATCGAAATTTGTTTAATAGCATCAACCATAGATTCACGATTGAGTAAAATTCTGTAGTTTTTAGTTTTAGGAATGATGCGTTGGTAATCAGGAAATTTTCCATTGATGAGTTTTGTGTAAAACGTAAAATGAGCTGATGAAGCAATAAGAGTATTTTCATCGTAAAAAATTTCAATATTGTCAAAAAAGAGTTTTTGAATTTCACTAATTGCTTTTTTAGGAATAATCAAAGTAAAGTTGTGTTCAGTTGGTTGTTCAAGCTGCATAATAGCAAGACGTTTTGTATCTGTAGCAACTAAATTGATACTGTTATCTTTAATATCAATCAAAGAGCCATTAAGTTCAAATTTTGGGTTATTGCTGTCAATGGCTGGAGCTATCTTTTTAATGGAGCGAACCAGTGTGTTGCTATTGATGTCAAATTTGGGTTTGTTGGCAATTTCTGGGAAAGGTGGGAAATCACTTGGGTTAAGCATCGGAAGTTTAAATTTGGAGCTATTCTGTTTGATGTAGAGGTAATCATTGATCGTTTCTAAAACAATTTCATCGTCTTTTAAACTTTTAATAATATCTAAAAGCTTTTTACCATTAGCGGTTGCATTGCCTTCTGTGACGATTTTGATTTCAGGAGTATGGTAAGAAAGACCAATTTCATAATCGGTTGCTTTAAGCGTAAATTGTCCCTCTTCGGTTATGAGTAAAACATGAGATGTAATCTGACTCAAATCTTTTTTTTCTAAATAGGGTTGAATGTTGAGTAACATGTTTTCTAAAATGCTTTTTTTAATCGAAACTTTCATAGAGTCTCCTTTTTATTATTTAAATTAAAATAGATGAAGTAGTAGAATGGGATGAATTCGTGAAAACATCAACATTATACCTGAAAATAGGGATGATTCGCGTGAAAGATTTGCTGTGAGTTTTTCACATCTCATCACGTTTTTCATCAAAACTTTTTACATCTGCTTGGTTAAAATTTTATTTTTAAGATCTTCAACTTTGAGTTTAAAGGACTCATTGGTTTCAATAAGTTCGTTAATTTTTTTAATATTGTGTGAAACGGCTGTATGATCTTTCATTCCAAAGTACGTTGCTAAAGATGGCATAGAGTTTGGAGTGAGTGTTCGTGCCAAATAGATACCAATACGTCTTGCTTCTACAATGTTTTTACTACGTTTTGTTGATTTAATTTCACTTGGTTTAATATTGAGATCTTTCGCAATAATTTGAATGATATCTTCAAGGCTAATATTTTCACGACGTTCTTTAATCTGCTCACGCATAACGTTCTTTGCAAAATCAAGGGTAATTTCTTGACGCATCAGCGATGCATAGGCATTGAGGTTAATAATAGCGCTTTCAATTTCACGGATATTATCACCCATATTAGCAGCAATGTAATTGACAATATCGCTGTTAAGATTAATACCATCCAGTTCACACTTCTTTTTAATGATGGCAATTTTGGTTTCCAATTCTGGTAAGCCAATATCGGCGATCAAACCCCATTCAAAGCGGCTTTTTAGGCGATCTTCAAGTCCATTGATCATTTTTGGTGGTTTATCAGAGGTTAAAACGATCTGTTTACCAGCAGAGTGAAGTTCATTAAAGGTATGAAAGAACTCTTCTTGTGTTTGAATTTTATTGGATAAAAATTGAGTATCGTCAATGAGCAAAACATCGCAGTTACGGTATTTTTCTCTAAATCTGTCCATGGATTGGTTACGAAGATTGTAGGTAAAGTCATTCATAAATTGCTCAATGGTTGCATAAATAACGGTTTTACCTTTTGCTTGAGCATAATTTCCAATGGCGTGAATAAGGTGTGTTTTGCCAAGCCCTGTAGGTCCATAAATAAAAACAGGATTGTACATGACACCTGGTTTTTCAGCGATGGATTTAGCAGCTGTATAAGCGTATTGATTTGAGCTTCCCACAACAAAACTGTTAAACGTATAGGATGGGTTTAAAATAGTGTTTTTAGTGTTTTTAATAGCATCAATCATTTCAACAGGTGTTGATTTTGATTTAGTCGTTTTAAGATGCTCTTTAAGGACAATTTTTACTTCAGGTTTTTTGCCTGTCTTGAGTTCAAACAGATGGGCAATTTTATCGGAGTATTTGGTTCTAACCCAATTTGCGATGAGAATGTTAGGAGCTAAAAAGACCATTTGGTCCGAATTAGAGGCTTTTTCATGGAATTTGAGTTGTTTAATATAGCGATCATATTCTTGTGAAGAGATCTCCTCTTTTAAAAGTTCTATGATGGTATCTGCTAACAAACATACTCCTTAAAAAAGTCTTCACCCTGTGAATATCATGTGAATAAGTTTGTTTTATTTTATCTAAACTATTATTAGTTATATGTTAAAGCGGGTATAGGTATAATGTGAAAAAAGTTATTCACATAGTGAACAACCCTGTGAATAAAGGATAAAAAATTGGTTATTTTAGGTATTGATCCAGGGACGCGTAACTGTGGTTATTCCATCCTTAAAAAAGAAAAAAACAGTCTTATTCTTGTCGAAGCAGGATTGATTAAAATTAAAGAAAAAGTCCTTCAACACCAGATTATGGAGCTTGTTGAAGGACTTGATACGATCTTCAAACAGCATGAGATTGATGAAGTAGCAATTGAAGATATTTTTTACGCTTATAACCCTCAAACAGTACTTAAATTGGCACAATTTAGAGGAGCACTGAGTCTTAAAATTTTACAGGTGATTGGTAACTTTAATGAGTACACACCTCTTCAAGTGAAAAAGGCAGTGACAGGCAATGGAAAAGCTGCTAAAGAGCAAGTAGCGTTTATGGTAAAGAAGATTTTGGGTATTAAACAAGAGATTAAACCTTTGGACATTACGGATGCTATTGCTATAGCTATCACACACGCCCAAAGGTTGAAGGTGAATTAAGCAGGCTCTTTAATGCTAAAGAGGTATTTATGCTCTTCAGGAAGTGCATCGTAAAGCGCATGGGCTAGATTTTGAATTTCCCAAAGCGCACTTTTATCGCTTCTAAGCGTTAAAAAGTTTTGAAGGCTTCTGGCGTTAATCGTCCATGTTAATTCAGTCTTGTAGCTCTCTGGAAGGCAGTATTTTGCCTTATCGTTGCTAATACCCTCAACGAGGACTAAACGGAGATTTTCAAGCGCTTTGATGCTCATAACATCTACCATATCAACACCTGTTAAAACCAAGTATTTTGAAGCACGCTCTCCATCTTTATCTGTAAAGCTCTCTTCATTCTTTAACTCTTTAAGGGTATAACGTGTTGATTTAACAGAGAGTGAAGCCATACGGTGGCGTGCAAGCTCTTGAAGAAGCGCTCGAGAGACTCCTTCAATGTAGAAGTTATAGACTAAATGCTCTAGGGTTGAAGCGTGTTTAAATTTATTGCCAACACGGTCGATGAGTTCTTTGTCTTTTTCGCCACCTTCGTCGCTTTTGTCAAAACTTTGCCAGCACGTACGAATAGCGTCAGCGCAAATAAGAAGGGGAGTGTAGTGGTTGAGTGTGATTTTCATGTATTGAGTCCCAAGTTTTTTTGGGACTCATTGTAGTATAGATAAGCTAAAAAAATCTATTTGAGTTGAAGAAGCGTATTGAGCATTTCATCGGCGGTTGTAATCGTTTTTGAGTTGGCTTGGTAACCCCTTTGAATAACGATTAGCTGTGTTAAAGAGCGTGAAAGATCAACGTTACTCATCTCCAATGCACTTGAAACGATTGAGCCTTTAGTACCTGTACTTGCCTGTCCAACAACAGCAGTACCTGAGTTGGTTGTTGAAATATAACAGTTACCCCCATCACTCTCCAAACCCGATTCATTGGTAAAGGTTGCCATAGCAACTTTTGCAAGAGAGAAGCTGTAGCCGTTACTGAAACTACCAATAACTGTACCTGTTTCATCAATACTGATACCCGTTAAATCACCACCCGCATAACCATCTTGGCTAATACTTGAAACACTTGAGTCATTATCAAGACTTTTGAGTCCATCAAATTGCCCAAGGGATCCTAAATTGAGAGACACACTTTGGTTCGCGGTTGATCCATTATTGGCTGTAAATGTTAATGTTCTTGGTGTATAGGTTGATAATGAACCATCGGAATTAAACGTAACCGTACCTGTTACAATATTTTCTGGTTCAATACCAGAGTTAAGTTCACCTGGTTCTGGAACAGAGATAATCATAGACCACTCCGTACCACCAGAACTGGTTGTACCCACTTTAGTGTATTGAACGGTTAAAGTATGTTTAGAACCCAAAGAGTCATAAATTTCAGTGGTCGATGATAAAGAGGCAGCATAGATATCTTCAGAAGTTCGTGTGGTTGAGCCCGCATTTAAAGTGCCTTGTAATGAGTCCATAACAGAAACGAAGCTTTCATTCTCAGAGATTTTGGTACCCGTTAAACCTGTAACCGTAAAGTAAAGATCGTAGTCTTCAGCTGATTCTGTGGTTGATTTTACGTTCGTTCCCGCCCAAATGGTACTTGTATCTGTTCCTGTAACCGTTGTTCCAGCAGGCAATGTGACAGCATTATTAGCCAATTCAGCATTTAAATCTGTAATAATAATTTGATCGCCACCTGTATAGGAAACACCATTAATGGTCATTGTATCCGTATAACTTGCAGGAAGAGTAATAACAAGATCCGCTCCAAGCGAACTTTGCGAAGCAATGGTCATGGAGTTGCTTGCTAGCGTTGAACTAAGTGTACTGACAGCAACAGCCGTATCGGTGACAACATAATCGCCATCTTCTGCATTAAACGCATCGCCTGTGGTGTTTGCAATTTGGAATTGGCCCGAGTCATTGACTGTCACACTCACACTATCATTGACCTCGGTTGAGCCATCTCCATCATAGTCAATCTGTGTTCGTGCATCGTATTGCATTGCTTCTCGTAAATCTTCTGTGGATGTAAAATATCTTACAATTTCATCGCCCGTTGTACTTGTAGGACTGTAATTAACAGAAGATGTTGCGCCAGAAGAAGTATACGCATATTGATAAGCGGTGATAACATCAGTAGAAGCAAAAGTTGTTGTATCATCTGCTGCTTTGTCAATTTTAATATTTTTTGTCGCGGCTGTTGTACCTGTAGAGTTATCATTGGTTAAGACGATTTTATTTCCACTAGTAACAGTTGCTGAAACACCCGTTGAAGATGTTTGTGCATTGATAAGGCTTGCGATTTGAGATGCAGCATCGGAAAGACTTGAATAATCAACTGGACCACTGTTGGTAATGGTTGTACCATTTAAAGTGATATTAAATGTAACATCATCATAGTCATTGATCGTTACGCTGGTTTCAGCATCGGCATAGCTAACCCATGCACCTTGTCCTTCTGTTAAACCAATGGCTTCGCCATCGGAGTCAAAGAGAACACCAAAATCAATACCTCTTTCAGTCAGTGTATTAGTTGAATCAAAAAGGTCATCGCCTGTATCGTCTTCATCATGCACTTCTGTGGAATCTTGAATGCCATCACCATCGGTATCCACCCAACTGTGATTCGAATCAAGAGAATAAATTGATGTTTTACTGGTTCCAACACTGGTACCTGAATCAAGTGTTGCTTTAACGGTTACTTTTGAAGTGGCATTGGCGGGTGTCGTAAGTCCTGGTGCAATAGTGATATTGGTAATAGGTGATGATGTATCGATCGTTTTTGTATCTTCATCTTGTACCCAACCTTGAACAATGTAACCGTTGCCATCAACAAAGTTACCATCGGCATCAAACTCAAAATCACCATCTCTCGTGTATTTGTATGTTGTACCACCATCAGGAGAAACCACAAAGAAACCTGAACCACTGATGGCAAGATCGGTGTCTTTATCGGTTGTTTCGATGGAGCCTTGTTCAAAAATTTTAGTAACGGTTGAAACAGTTGTTCCAAGACCAATTTGTGTTGAATTTTGACCACCTAATGTTCCTGTTGGTGCTGTGGCAATAGAAGTCGTTTGGCTTAAAAGGGTTGCAAAGTTTGCACGAGAATATTTATAACCTGTTGTATTGACGTTTGCAATGTTGTTTGCTTCGGTATCCATTGCAATTTGGTGTGCTTGTAATCCGGTAACGCCGGCCCAGAGTGCTCTCATCATAGCGTATCCTTTATCTCTCTTTCGGGTATTTTGGTATTAATTAAAAGCAATTTTTATTCCATTTTATAGTGTGTTACTTTTGCGATACTATTGCTTCATATTAATAGCATTTTGAAGCATTTCATCGCTTGTTGTAATGCCTTTAGCACTGGCACTAAATGCTTTTTGAACAATGATAAGCTCTGTGAGTGCAGTGGCTATATCTACGTTACTGGTTTCCAAGGTGTTACTATAGACACTCGTACCTAAGATGGTATTGCCATTGGCATCCGTGTAAAATATAGCTTCTCCACTGTTGGCTGACTCTGCAAAGAGTGTTGAAGAGACTTGAGTAAGCCCTTGATCATTTTGAAAGTGATAAACAGCAATTTTTGCTACAGCAGAACTCTCACCATTTGTAAAATTAGCAACAATATTGCCATTTTCATCAACACTATAGTCTGTTAAAAAACCTTCAAGCGAACCATTGTAGTCAGCAACACTGTCTTTTTCCATACTGGTGCTTGAAACCATGCCATCAAAGCCATCGATGGTTCCTAAATCCAAGGTTAAAGCCGTCCCACCATTATTCAGTGTTGGAATGGTGTTGCTTGCAAGAGAACCATCGCTGTTAAAGGTTACAACACCTGTTTGGGTATCGACAATTTCATAGACTTTATTGGTTGATTCGTTAACATAGTAAAGAGAAGTATCATAGGTTTTTGTACTGTCATAATCTTCATAATAACTGTATATGTTAAGAGTCGCATTCCATGTTGACCCACCTTCTTCATCTTGAGGTACAACTTTGGTAAAGGTCATATCTAAAATATCTTTATCACCATCAGGTCCAATGACAGTCATTGTATAGTGCTCTTCGTTGGCTACTTCTTGGTAAGTTTGTAATTCAACGGATGATACAGTTAAATCAGATGAGGTATTAAGTCCGCTGACATCGTAATCCGACAAACTCCATTCTAAATTTGCATCTAATTTTGTACTGATCGTTTGAGTGAGTCCATCAGCATCGGTTAAAGTGATGAGGACCGTATCTCCTTCTTGTGGATCAAGTGCCGCTGTTGTATTGGAAACCGTACCAGAAATGCTAATGGTTCCTGTGGTACTAGGTGTTACCGTTGCAGGATAATCAGCAGCATCTAAATCAACACTGACCGTATCCGAAGTAACTGTGGGATCAAGATTGGCGGAAAAAGAAGCTTCTGTGGTTGCAACAGGGGGATAGTAGAGTATCGTGGGGAGTGTTATTGCGCTTTGTGCTCCAACACTACCAAGCTCCACATCATCCAGTTGAGTAATGCTATACGCTTGTTGGGTGGTATCTGAAACACCAAATTCTTCAAGGGTATCGGCATCTAAAGTCGTTGCAGTAAGATTATTTCCCAATGTTACAAGAAGATAATTGCCATCAGCATCAACCAAGCTACCATTTGCATCCAGTGAAAAACCTCCTGCACGCGTGTAGTAGGTTGAACCATCACTGCTGACAACACCAAACCATCCGTCATCGCTTAATGCCAAGTCAAAGGCATTATCGGTCGTTTCAAGCGAGCCTTGTGCCATGTTTAAAGCTGTTGTTTGACTGCTTGCACCAATTTGAGCATCATTGGTTGAAGATGTTGTGCTTGATAAAACACTTGAAAAAAGTGATGCAATTTCAGCTGTACTGCTTTTATAACCCGTTGTATTGACATTGGAAATATTATTTGCTGTAACATCAATGTAAAACTGGCTACTGACAATTCCTGAAACACTGTTGTATAAAGAGCTGTTCATAAGATATCCTTTTACGCACCGGTTCTTTCGTAAATCTCTACAACATCATCAATTGAGTAATATTGTGAACCCAATTTTAAAGAGAGTTCCCCATCTTCATAATAAACTGACTCAATAGGATAAACACCCATAATGGTTGTGTCTGAATTTCCATCAGGGTCTACATAGGTAGCACTAACGCTGTAACTACCACTTTCCACTTGATTACCATCATTATCTAACCCATCCCATGTGATGGCAACAACACCGCTTTCACCTGCAGCAACATCGCCTAAGTCAATGGTACGAACGACATTGCCATCTGAATCAGCAATAGATAATGTTCCATCAGAAATTTCATTTGGGAAATAGACTTCAAGCGATGTTTCTCCACTACCAGAATATTCCGTATAATTGGAACCTAAACTAGCCATTTTGCCGATGGTAGAAACAGCATTAAAAGTTGTGGTTGATTGGAGTGCTGAAGATAGTTCATCTAAAGCGTCTGCTGTATTTTCTGCTGCTTCAATAGATGCAAGTTGAGATGTTTGGGTAAGGATGGTTTCGGTATCCATTGGGTCAGTTGGATCTTGGTACTGCATCTCAGTAACCAAAAGGGTTAAAAAGTCATCATTACTGAGTGATGAAGAAGAACTTGATGTTGTTGTGCTGGTGGTTGTACTTGATGTTGACGATGTTGATGAAAGAAGACTTTCGTATCCAGTTGCCATAATAAATCCTTTTTAAATTTTAAACGTATTGAGGAATGACAATTTCTAATGATGCTGTCTCTTCCTCTAGTTGTTCTGTGGTGAGTTCTTCAAAACTTCCACTACTGTTTTTTTGACTGTTTTGTTGTGCCTGTTCTTTGTTTTGTTGATCGCTAAAATTCATCTCTAAATTGGTAAAACCCATACTGACAAGTGCATTTTTAACTTCCGATTGATTTTGGGTAAAGAGCGACATAGTTGTGGTGTTAGAAGAGATATTGACGTGGAGGTTATTTCCTCTTGTAAGTAAAGTTACATCAACATCACCTAAATTTTTTGGACTTAAAGAGAGCTCAACCTTCATAATAGGAGGTTTGTACGCTTCTATCTTCTCTTTTAAATCGCTTGCAAATTGACTAAGGCTCTCTTTTGCATTTGATGTTTTCGAGGGAATATCGTGTTTTAGAGTGGTCTTGAGATCGTGTTTAGTGTCAATTGTTGTTTGAGATTCATCCGATGATACCGTTGTTGTTTCACTATCTTCTGTATTGACTACTTTTTGTATTTGCATCATCTCTTCTTCAACAACTTCATCGGTAGTTTTTTCTGTTTTGACCGTTTCCACGATGGTATCGAGACTATCATCTTTTTTGCTTGTATCTTCTTCTATCGCTGTTTTATTAACACGCGTTGTTGAAACTTGAATAGATTCTTCATCGACACTCACTTCCGTTGAAGCAATTTCAGCTTTTTTTGTTTCATTGGCATTAGCAGTTTTTTGTACCGTTGTTTCAAGGGGTGTTGTTACTTGTTTAATCTCTTCTTCGGGTGTTTGAAGTATTTGAGCTAACGTACTTTGTTGCTTTTCATTTACTTTGAGTGATAATTCATCTGCTGTGGTGCCACTCGTAATATCTATTTCACTCTCAACATTGGTTGTTGTGGAGTCTGTTTTTAGCTCTTTGGAAATAAGTTCACCTAAAATAGAAGTGGCCGTTGATGTAGACGATGTTTGGGGCGTCTGTTTATCTAAAATACTCATGATATTTGAAGTTGTTGTAGGGAGACTTAGATCGCTTTCAAGGGTAGTTTGCGTATTGCTTAGTGCTGTTTCGAGGTCATCAAAAAAGTTATTTTGAGCAAGTGTTGGAAATTTTGTTTGAAGGCTTTCTAAAGTTTCTGTAGAAATAGAAAGTTTTTCCAATCCTAGGTTATATTTTTCTGATAAACTCATCAAATCAGATACACTTGAAACACTTGCAAACTCTTGACGAGTTGCTTCACTCGCAAGTAACTTCTCTAAGGTTGGAGAAGCATTGAGTGTTGGAAATGTTGTTGTTTGTGAATCTTGTTGTAGGGCATTAACAACGCTAAGAAGGTCTTCTAAAAGGTGTTCATCGATACTTTTAGCTTCCTGATCTGTCGTCAATTCAATGGCACTGCTTTCAAGCGTCACCGTAGATACAGCATCATCCGTGAGAGGTGCTTGTTCTTCTTCTTTAAATTGGCTAAGAATCATAGAAAAAAAACTCTCTGAAAAAGAGCCATCACTGCTGTCACTTTTTATTGCTTCTGTCGATACAGACGCAACGGGTAACGTGCTGGCGGTTTGAACAAAAGAGAGAATATCTTGCATTGCCGTTGCCTTAATGTTGATTTTAGAGATAATTCCACTCTTTTGACAAGCAATACTCATTCCAGTTTTTTGTATGTAAGGATATTTTAATTTTAGTAAGAACATGGTATAATGAAGCATATTACTTCATCAAACTACACCAATCCCGTACGTTTTATATGAGATGTAAAAGTTATTTTCGAGGAGATTTTTTTGCAAGAGTTTAGAAATATTGCCGTAATCGCACACGTTGATCACGGAAAAACAACCTTAGTCGATGAGCTGTTGAAACAATCAGGAACCTACACAGCACACCAAAAAGTAGAAGAAAGAGCAATGGACAGTAACGATCTTGAAAAAGAGCGTGGAATTACCATTCTTT
>JADHEE010000723.1_pt1 | contig 11545 bp, 12 predicted proteins | sample 8952401 | NCBI WGS metagenome assembly JADHEE01 (sample SAMN16124438, study PRJNA663242) | bioreactor sludge metagenome | isolation source: sludge (ammonium) | place: India:Bengaluru | collected 2019-02-28
TATTGGTAGGTAAACGTAGTCATATTGGTAGGTAAACGTAGTCATATAAGCTCTACACGCCTTTAAAATAAAGGTGTTCAGCTAGTCTAAAAGCATTTAAAAACTTAAAAATAATTAAAAGCACTGGGAATGAAAAATTGCCCTTGGTTTTCGCTACGCTCAAACTCTATTGAATCTCGCTTTCGCTCGATTCGTCGGGGCAATTTTTTGGTTCTTTTCATTGTGAATTTGAGAAAAAGCAAAAGCAACTCGGCATTCGCTTCGCTCATAAAGCTTTTTTACCTCTTAAATGAGTTCATTTACGCATCATTTTTCTAAAGTTCATATTATGCAGATTCTTTAAGAAGGAACTCATATGAACTTCTGCAACAAAAGTGAAAAATTTTACATTCTGTTATCTTCAAGCATTAATTATTGTGATAATGCATGTATTTCATTACATTTTTTGAATGAAGAAAGCCTCACTGTAGAAAGTGATAATTTATTATCTGTTAGTGAAAGCTCAATTTGTTTATACATTAACAACGAATATCAAATTATAAAAATACATCACAAGTGCAAACAAGAAATTCAAAAATTACAGACTCTTTTTAAAAAAGCATGTGCATATGAAATTAAAAATTAAATTTATTCGCGTGACTTTAAGAGAAAGCAAAAGCAACTCGGAATTCGCTTCGCTCATAAAACTTTTTTACTCGCTACGCTCGGACAACGTTTATATGTAACTCGTTCGCACCCTTCGGGATGCTCTGTTCTGACCGTGTTAAATGGATAGGAAGCTTGTAATCAGAGAAAGAGCAGGCCGAAATTTTTATATCGCTCAGTCGCTCGTAGACACTCGCTCTGCTATTTAAGATATTGTTTAGATTAACTAAAAATTAAAATCTAAGTCATTTTTTGGTTTTGATTTATATTCAGGTTCATTGCTCTGAACATTGTGGTGGGGAAATGGTTTTTTCATTTGCTCAATATCATGTTTGATATTCTCAAAATGCATTAAACAAGTTTGGTATGCAGCTCTATGCTGTTCAAAACGGGCATCTTGCCGCTCTAAAATCTTCTCGCATTGCAGATATTTCAGCATGCGTTGATCATTTTTGATGATCTGTTCAATTTTTTCATAGTCCAATCCATTCAGATTTGAGCTTGCTCGACTCATGTAGGTTTCTAAGTTTTCCGCTTTTTTCTGTGTGTAATCAATCAATAGTAATGTGTTCTGGTTATTGAAGGCTCGTTGCTGTTTATCACATAGTTCTTTGTGATAAAGAACATAGTCGGGGTAATAATTGTCATTGCGCAATAAATTGAGATAAAAGTCTGTCGTTGGCTTAGGCATTAGTCGAATGTCCGCTACTGTAGTTTTTAGTCGCCCAAGTTGTTGATTAATTTGACTAATATTTTCACTGTCTCCACGAGCATGTCGATTTGCTTGCTCTGCATCTCTAGATCTTTGTAAAAGTTGTCGGGTACCTTCACTTGCGAGATTTTCAAGAGTGCTTTCTCGAGATCGGTCTGCTGTGTGTTGATATTCGATTGAATCGGTTTTAATTCGGTCTTCACTAAATTGCTGACAACGCTGTTTAAATCCAGTTGATTCAATGCTCTCGCTAATAGCGCTTGTAATTGGATCTTTAAGTTTTCTAGAAATGCTTGCTGTAACTGTTCCGAAAAGTTGCCCTGTTCGAGCTTTAAAAGTTCGGATTTCATGGCCTGGATCAAGGCTTGCTGGGTTTCTTTCTCTGTATTCAAGTTGATGATTTTGTTTTGTAAGCTCTGCTCGACTTCGCTGTATTTGCTCAAGATGCTTTTTAATGAACTCACTTGTTGATTCAATACGTTGTTTTGCTCTGCTAACAAGTTGTTTTGTTGAATCAATAAGTCGTTTTGCTCTTTCAAAAATAGGTCGATTTCTGTCTGCATTGCTTATCTCCGCAATTGATTCAAGATTTTGATTTGATTTGAAATTTGTTGTGTGTTCTGTTGAATGACTTCTCGCTGTGCTTCGATGGTCTTCAGATTTGTATTGGTTTGATAGCCCAGATATAAAACGATTGAAAGAATCAGCAGTCCAAAACCGATCATCCCCCAAAAAATGTATTTGGATCTCTGTTCGCTCAATTTTTCCGTGATTAAGGTCTGGATGTCGCTCTGGATCTGCTCGCTTTGGTTTGCTAGTGCTTGTTGGACTTGGCTTTGGATACTCTGCTGCAGGCTCTCTTGATCGATCTTGATGCTTTTCAACTGGCTGTTGATGTGCTTCTGTAGTGCCTGGATTGATGTTGAAAACGAATCGATGTTGGTTTTGACGGTTTCGATGCTCGATATATCGATATTCGATAGTTGTACTTGTAATGCTTGTATTTGCTCCATGTAGCTCGTTGTGAGCGTTCTTATCGCATGGGGTGATAGATTCTCTATCTCGCTCAAAATCGAGTTTAGATGCGATTCTAGCGCTATTGACGTCTGCTGAACTTGGTGTAAAAGCGTGGTACTTTCGGTGATAGGCTTCTCGCTTTGCTCGATAAGTTGCTCGAAGTTGATCAGCGTCTGTGAGAGCTGCTGCAAGCTCGTTTGCAGTTGGCTTGCTTTCTGCTGCTGCTCTGACATGCTCTGTATAAGATTCAATTTCGAATTGTTCATGATAAAAATCGCCTTTGAGTCGATGTGTTTTGCCGTTCTTAAGTGAGATTGCTAAAAAATTTTTGCTGGGTCTTATCGAATTAATGCCGTCGAGTGCACTAATACAATCGATGAGATCGGTTCGATTCTTTACTGTCTGGGTGCTTAAAAGTGCTCGAGCATAGTTATCAAATGCTTTACAAAACTGATTTTTGGTCAATGTCTCAATGTTTTGATTGAGAAGAATTTTTTTTGCTTGTTTGTTTAGCTTTACGATGTGATTCGGTTCTTGTGTGGTTCGCATCAAAAGAAAGTCATCAGGACGTGACCACTGATATTTTGTGTTGAAGTAGTCTCGTAATGAGTCGAAATGTTTCTCATGCCCTGGCGGTGCAATATTCAGTGATTTTCCGCTTTCTAAGTCGATCCGTGGCGTTAAAACGTGGATGTGCTTGGAGCCGTCTTGATCCGTATGTAAAACGGCAAAAAGGTGGTATTGCGATTGCTCCAGTCCTGCGAATGCATGTTGTTCAAAGTCATCTAAAACTTCTTTAATCTGCTCGTCTGTTGGTGCATCTTCTTTGGACCATGTAATCACGCCACTGGTGTATTTCCATAGATGCGGGCTTGCATCACAAATTGCGTTAAAGGTGGTGGCATCACCCCTTAAAACTTCAACGCCTGCGCGTACGTTGCCTAGATGGTCTAGTTTATCGAGTACGTATGAGGATGCTTTTGCTGGACTGCCTTTGCCATGCTCGAGGAATTTAATATGCACTCTCGTCAACCTCCGCTAAATCAATAGACTTGGGTTCAGCAGTGGTCTTTTCTTCTTCGAGTTGTAAATCTTTTAATTGCTTTTGAAGCCGTTCTGGGCGTTGCCGACTGATTTTTGGTAGAGCTGGAAATATGTGTTCTAGCTCTGTTTGAATGGCTTTTAAAACTAAAAAAATGCTGAAAATATCGAGTTTGCGCTGTTCCAGAGGATCAGCGTTTTTGATGATGTTTAATGCACGTGCAATCTGATTAATGTTGTTGCCGATTTTGGCGAGTTCGAGCAATAACGCTGGGTCAGTTTTTTGATAGCGTTTGACGACTTCGACGACGGTTTTTACTTTTGTTCTTGCGGGTTTTGTTTCGTCATGGGTCTGTTGAACAGTGACTGCATTTTGCATGACTTCACGTTGTATTAATGAATGAAGAAAATCTGAAAACTCTGAGTTTTCTTTTTTAAGATGAATTTCGAGTTGCTTTAGTTGCAATTCAGTCAAACGAAATGACTTTGTTTTTGTGCGTAACATGTCAGATTCTCAACCTGCTTTTGCTCTTGCTTTTCGGGGTCTTAGGGGTGAAACCCCTAACAAGTCCCTGTATGTAATTTTTGAAAAAAATGTAATACAGGTAGGCTTGCTTGGGTCACGTGCTAGGGTCTGAACTCGTTATATCAGCATTGAAAAAATAAAGTCTTTTTGAAGCGAAAAATGGGGTAAATTTTAATTATGACGTGAATTTTTGGGAAAATTGGGGGGATAAAACTATTATTTTTGTTCTAAAAATGGATGCTATATTTGGTTAAAAATTAATCGTATTGATTGTAAAAAGAGAGATTTGAAATCTGTATTTGACTCATAAAATACAGATTTCATTATCATCGTTTAGCAGCATTCAGGAATAAGTTTTAAAAATGCTTCTTTAATTTCAGAAAATTCTGCTTGAGGATGATCTTGTAAAAAATATTCGATCCAAATGAATGTGGCCTCATGGCCGTCATAGGAAGGATTTACATCCAGATAAAAAGCCAATCGTGCTGTTATACAAAGTTCAAGATCGTTAATTAATGCCAATCCAATCTTTTTCGCTTGAGCAGAAATAAGAAGCTTGGGCTGTACGAAATGGTTCATAAAAACAAGTCCTATCAAAAGAGTAAAATTGCTTGATAAGATCATTTAAACACATAATTAATGTGTTAATCACATTATTTATGTGTTTAAATGTAAATAAATGATCTGTGCTATACTTTTTCATCAAAACAATTCTGCTTTTAAAACTATGCCTTACGAAGAATTTCAAAGACTTATAGGTAAGTCTGGCCTTTCTATTAAAGAATTTGCAGCGCTTTTAGATATGAACGCAAATTCAATTACCAACTATAAAAAGAACGGTAAAGTGCCCACTACGATTGCAGTAATTGCAGTCGTAATTTCAGATATGAAGGATGATGGTCTGGACTTTTATCCAATTTTTGAGAAAGTTCGAGCTTATCGTGGTCAATAGAGTATTTGATGTGAATCCAATTAAAGATTTAATTGGGCTCTAACACATGCGGCGGCTGCATTCTTATTTTGTAAATGTGGGTCAAGCGTTTCATCAACAGACTTCTTAATTAAGTATGTTGACACTTTTATCGCTAAATTGCGTATGCAATACGGAACAAAATACCTATAAGTATTCCACCACAAATCTAATCGCTAAATTGCGTATGCAATACGGAACAAAATACCTATAAGTATTCCACCACAAATCTAATCGCTAAATTGCGTATGCAATATGGAACAAGAATACACTATCAAAATAATTCTATAAAATAAATACTTAACAGTAAAAATTAACAATAACTATCTTTTAAATTTAATAATGCATAGAGATGGGTGTTTTTCGATCTAATTTATTGACTGAAAGTGTCAAACTGCCTGCCTGTTTGTTATTTCGTAGAAGATATTTTATGTTAATCAGATGATCAAAAGGCCCGTGAATAGGGCCTTTCGTATAAGGTGTATTATGTTAATTGTAGAAAATCTTAACTAAATTACTTAATAGGAGGGGAAATGAGTAGAGCCGTTTTAGCAGATCATGTCTTGTTTAACGAATGTGTCTATTACTTACGAGAAGACTTACATAAAAAAAATCAAGGACATATCTTTGATAAGGAAAAACAAACTTTTAGTTGTCTAAGTACTACCTTTCATATTACCAAACCTTGGATATTTGAAAAATTTACTATTTATCCATCTGTCGAAGTAATACTTCCTGCTGCAAAAAAATCTCTTTTAAATTTTGTGAAAAATCCTTCTTGGGTAAATGAGGCTGCATTTGATCATCCTCATTTATTTGGAGAAGCTCTAAGCGCATTAATCAGTTTCGTAACTTTAAGATCTGTAAAAAGTCCACGAGATGGTTATGGCTTACGTATAGAGTCTCTAGAAAACATCCCTAGTCATTGTCTCGAAGAAATGGCATTCACATTACCATTCTTATGTGCAGGTCCTGGTGCACATGACAGCAGATTAGAAGATGCTACTGAAGATCAATTTATAAAGGAAATACAAGAATTAATAAGCAACTTAGAAAAACTTGATGAAAACTTGTATGTATTTGCCTTAGAAGTTATTCGCTTAGTACAACTTTCGATTTTAGTAAAAAGAGACGACTTTGGATTAGCCTATTTATTGCTAATTTCGGCCATTGAGGCAGTTTCACAGAAGGCTATTAAAAGAAAGTCTAAAAAACACGAGAAAGAAAAAGAATGGGAACAACTTGCTCGTAGTAATCCATTATTTAAAGAGCTATTAGACGAATACAAAGATATTAGAGGACGAGATAAGTATCTCAGCGATAGGTTTATTGAATTTATTGTGACCTATAGCCCCTCTGAAGAATGGGAAAATATAGTAAAAAGTAGGTATGCCTTTATGGATCGAGAGTGGAATGATTTTATGCAAAGAAGCAAACATCCCTCAAAGATGCAAAAAGAAGAAATAGAGAAAATTCTTAAAAATGCCTATCAATATCGCAGTCGTTTTGTTCATGAAGGAACTCAGCCACCACATAAACATCCAGAAGCAAGTTTTAATAAATTTTTTGAAGTAATCGAGACATATGATCCTATTTCGTATCACTATAAATCAGAATTATGTCCCACTTATGAATTAATGTTAGGCATAGCTAAAACAGCAATCTCAAAATGGATAAAGTCCAAAGCTATGAAATAATTTACAGGCTCCGAAAAGGAGAAGCTCAACAAAAACGTGATCGATTACCAGAACTCTTCTCAGTTTTAGGTCCTAATCCAACTCATCAAGATATAGTACAAATGAATCGAGCTTTAAACCCAATAACGGACTAATGATCCCCCCATTTAACATAATAGAGCTTATACGAAACGCATCTAAAAATAGTTTTATATTTCAAAAAGTTATGCTATAAAAAATTGGGACGCAAAACCTAAAAAACCGACTTGGAAACAAGTCGGCTTTTTATTAAGCAAATCTGTAACTTTTAGCCAATAAAATTGATCAAAAAACATTCTTTTTGGCGTTTTTTCCTGATTTCTCAAGGGTCACAATTCAGAAATAATCCCCAATTTCTGCGGACAACTCTTGGGATAAAATAGGCCAACTTTGTAAGCCAAAGCGTACATAGATTTAGATAATTTGCGGATTGGATAACTAAAATCTTAGTCCTATGATCAGACATAAGGGAACTGGATGTTTCCCAAAAAATAAGAATAAGAAAATTGTTCAAGGAATGGGCCTAGCTCTAACGGTATAACGCACAACCCAATGTAAAAAGGCCCGACAGGATGTCGGGCTTTTTTATGTCTTGAATCTGGATTTCGTAGATGAGATTTTATGTTAAATAGGTGATTTGGTCACTTTTAGATTAAAAAAAATTGCTTTTTATATAGAATAGTTTAGATTCTTACCTATTATAAGTGAAAAAATCACATACAGATATGTTAGCTAATTTTCGAGTCCTAAATTTTCTTTCTTTTGCCGAGTTGAATACTTTATCTTTAGTAAAAGGAAAAACTAGACAGCATCCTAATCATGTCTACACTACGCCAGTTTTAGATCTTCTAAAATTCTCTACTATCTATGGTGCGAACGGTGCTGGAAAATCTAATATTATCAAAGCAATTAAATTTTCAAAGCAGTGTATTACTGAAAATGAATTAAATATTGTTCATAAAAAATCTTATTGTAGAACTAATATTATCAATAAAGATTTAGAATCCAGTTTTGAATATGAAATTATTATTAATAAAGTAATTTATTCCTATGGTTTTTCTATTTTGTTATCCAAAGGAGAACTGAAAAAAGAATGGATGTATGAAATTAAAGGAGAAGAAGAATTTCCTTTATTCACGATGGAATATGAAACTAAAAAATTAGAAATTGATATTGATAATTTAACTAATAGTGCTAGAGATAGAGCTAGGCTGCTTACTTATGTAGAAGATTTTAAAGAGTTAAAAAAACATGATGAAAGTTTATTCCTACATTTCTTGAATGATACGAAAAGTGATTTTTCTAAAGATAGTAAAGCATTTATTTTTAATAAAGTATTCTTCTGGTTTGAGAGAAAACTTGAAGTTATATCTCCTACGCAAGCGGCAGATCGTAGCCTAACTTATTTAGAAGAAAGTGATGAATCTATTGAAAATTTTTTAAAAGATTTTGGTACAGGAATTACAGGTATACATGTAGAAGATATTCAACTCGATGAAATATACAAAGTTGAAGATCCAAAATTTATTGATTTCGTAAAAGAGGATGTGGATGAAAAACTTCAATATCTTCAAGATAATATACAGAAAATTGAAAAAATAGATAAAAATATTAGAGAATTCTCAGCAATGATGCGAACTGAGAATAACTTATATTCTATAAAAGTTAACATTGATGGTGATATTAACTTTAGAGTTATTAAGTTTTGCCATTATATGGATGGTGAATATTATACTTTAGGTGAGGAATCTGACGGTACTGTAAGATTGCTGGAACTTTACGATATTATTAAAAATAAAAATGAAAAAATATTCGTTGTTGATGAGTTAGATCGCAGTTTACATCCAAATCTTACATTTAATTTTGTTAAAAAATATCTTTCAATAGAGAACAAATCACAGCTGATTGTTTCTACTCATGAAGATCGAATTTTAGATTTGAATATTATGAGACGAGATGAAATCTGGTTTGTAGAAAAAAATGATATTGGAGAAAGTAAAATATACTCATTAGAAGAGTTTAAAACTCGGTTTGATAAGGACATTATGACAGCATATTTAGATGGTCGTTATGGTAGTATTCCTAAGTTCAAGTTTTTTAATAATTAAATGAGAAAACTGTGGGATTTAGACTTACAAATAAAGCTCCTAGCCAAGCTAGGGATGTAGAAGAGCCGAAAGCGCCGAAACCTAAACTATTTTTTGTTGTGGAAGGGGCTGAAACTGAAGGGCTTTATATCCGTGAATTTAAGAATGCATTTGTTGATAAAATTTTAGGTGAAATAGTTTTTCTAGATAGGGAAGATGGTACAAAGTCTCATCAGCTAATTGTAGTTAAATCGATTGATACATATTTTAAATTAACTACTAATTTAAATGAGGACGTGATCCACCAAATAGGTGTTATCAAAGAAGAAATTCTTACAGAAACAGAATCGACATTAGAAGGACTTCAAGAAAAGCTTAATCTTATACATCAATTGATTGGTGATGAAAATTATCAAATTTTATTTGGTAACTTAGCATTGGTTAAAGATAAGCCATTAGAAATGTTAAATGCCATAGTTGAATTAAAAGGATTTGAGCATGGAATTGATAAAATTCTAATAATTATTGATAGGGATAAGCAAAGCTTTAAAGAGTATCAGTATGATGAAGTCTTAGAAATTTCTGAAAAGAATGGGTACAGCCTTGGCATATCAAATCCTTGTTTTGAAATTTTCCTTTTATTACATTTGAATGATATCAATCATTTAGATAGAGATTTGGCTTTTGAGAATAAAAGAATTAGACCAAAATCAAGAGTAAAGTATATGCCTCATGCTTTGGATAATGAGTTGAAAAAAGTTTCTAAAAGATATACTAGCAAAAGTAATTATGACGCAAAGTATATTGTCTCTAAATTTGAAGATTTACCAAAAAATATTATTGATTCACAAATATCGACAGATCCTAAGGAACTCAAAGATAATATTGGAACATCAATTTATGAAATTATTAAACCTTATCTTTAATATTTTCTAAAATTAACATAATACACCTTATATGAAATGCGTTATAATTATCTTTAGAAATCAATGCTGTAGTTTCTAGTTGATAGCTCATCTTCCCCAAGGTGGGCTTTTTTTATGATTTTTCACGTTCCACGCCTATTCTTTGAGCAATGTTTCACGACTTTGTTCATATCAGTTAAACAATCGTGGTTAATCATAGGGTCTAAAAAAACGGCTCCAAAAGCCTCTTTTCGGCTGCTCCGGTTCAACGTGATCCGGCACCGGAATCCGCTTATTTTCCCTCTGCTCTGGAGTAGTCAATCCGTCATGTTTCGGCTCTGGTTCTGGTCGAGAATTTCCTGTCATTTCAGAATGAGTAGTAACTTTACGTTCATCTAGCTCTGTCTTTGATTGTTCAAGCTGACCTTTAAACTCAATTCTGTGGGTCAAATCTTCTATATGCTGCATCAAAGACTTTTCTCTTTGGTTGGCTAGATCTAACTGATTTTTGAGTAGAGAAATCTGATCTTTCAATACATGTTCAATCTCAGATTGAACATGTACATGTACATCCTTATGGGCGTGTTCAGTACGTGTACTGGACTGAACACCGATAGGATTTCCATAAACTCTGATAAGTTCAGATAAATCTATGAGTCCATCATGATCCCTTGATAATTCACCAGTTTTTATAGCTTCGTATATTGTTGTTCGTGACTTTTTAAAAGCTTTACTCGCGTCCATAACGCTGAATTTTGTTGTGTTCAATGGAATCCCTCTGTGCGTGTACAAGGATGTTCATCTGAACATCCTACCTGAACATGAAGTTTATTTTGTACTAAATCCTACTTTTTTAAGATGTGGCAGAAGCTCTTCAAACTTCTCTTTATTTTTTAGCATTTCAGCAATTCGAACTGCAAATTGTGGGTAGCTTTCTGTACCTTGAGAATATTTATTCATGTCTGGAAGTTCAGAAAGTTTATTAGCAAAAAGGTGACGTTGTGCATCGGTCATTTTTGAGAAAAGTTCAAGTGAAGTTGAACTTTTAGAGGTGATCACTTTCTTTTGCTTAAATGTGAAAGAGAATCCTGAAATGTTACGGCCTTTTTTATGTTGCTCACATTTAACGTTAATGTCTGTGTGCTCATTAACTTGGGTAATAGCTAGATTTAATACTCGATCTTTAAAATTTCCCATTCTAGTGTATTCATCATCGAGAACACCTATCTTCTGCCTGAATTCTGCTAGTTCAATAACAGGTGTTTGGCCAGTACTACGCCAAGCAATCAATAATTCGTATAAACGTACAGCGTAAGCACTACTAAGATCACTAATCTGCTGTAGCTCATATTTTGTGAATTGTTCTTCTAAACGTGTAATAAGGGGCACGATTGCAGGTGCAAATATTAATTTTACTGTTGCTTCATCATCAATGTATCTAATTTCACTGACCCAGCGACTTAGGACATTCTCAATATTTCCTCTTTTATTTACTTCTTGATAGCTAAATTGACGTGCGAATAAGTCTTTACACGCATCTTTGAGGGCTTGATATGCTGTTTGTCGTGCAACATTAAACTGGTTTACATAACTCTCTGCATGAACCTCTAAAGGGTCATTTGCATTGATACCTCTGCCACTACCTCTTGCCTCGACAATGGCCAATAGGATTAAACGTTGTTCTACTAAATCCAAATTATAGCTAGCATTTATTAGAGCATTATCTTTAACAACTAAATCCCGCATCTTATTTGTCTACATTATTTTTCATGAATATAAATCTATATTAATAATTATGTAGATTTATGCAAGATAAACGTAGTTAAATCTACAAAAAATATTTTGAAGATTTATGGTAGGTAAACGTAGTCATATTGGTAGGTAAACGTAGTCATATTGGTAGGTAAACGTAGTCATATTGGTAGGT
>JADHEE010000732.1_pt1 | contig 11490 bp, 8 predicted proteins | sample 8952401 | NCBI WGS metagenome assembly JADHEE01 (sample SAMN16124438, study PRJNA663242) | bioreactor sludge metagenome | isolation source: sludge (ammonium) | place: India:Bengaluru | collected 2019-02-28
CGGGCCGCCTGATTCGTATCGGCTGCGCGCATTGAAGAACGATGAGCGGTCCGCCGCCAACCACGGCGGATCGCCCCTTGAATGACCCGATGGCGACTTCCTGGCAAATCCATAGCGTCGGTATCGATATCGGCACGACGACGTCGCAGGTGATCTTTTCATGCCTGAACGTCGTGAACCGCGCGTCGGTATCGCAAGTCCCGCTCTATGAGTTTTCCCGGCGCGAGATCCTCTATGTCAGCCCGACGATCCGGACGCCTCTGGACGACGCCGGGCACGTACGGGAAAACGAACTGCGCGAGTTCATTCTCCAGCAATACGCGGCAGCGGGATTCAGCACCCGGCAGATCACCTCGGGCGCCATTATCATCACCGGCGAAACGTCGAAGGCGCGCAACGCGCGGACCGCGGTCATGGGACTGGCCGAGCAGCTCGGCGACTTCATCGTCGCGACCGCCGGGCCGCACCTGGAATCGGTCATCGCCGGCAGGGGATCGGGCGCCGCGGAAATGTCGCGCCAGGCCAACAGCCGCGTGCTGAACATCGATATCGGCGGCGGCACGTCGAACTACGCGGTATTCGAAGCCGGGCGCGTCGTCGATACCGCCTGCCTGAACGTGGGCGGACATCTGATCGAACTGGAGAGCGACGGCCGGGTGCGCCGCGTACACGCGCCGGCAGCCATCGTCTGCGACGAACTGTTCGGCACGGGCTTTTCGGAGCGCGCCTTCGACATGCAGAAAATCGAGCGCGTGGCGCAGCGCATGGCCGAGCTGATTCACGAAACATGCATCGGCCAGCCGTCCGAACTGGCCCGGAAACTGCTCATGACGCCCTGCCTGCGCCAGGGACACCGGTACGACGCCGTTTATATCTCGGGCGGCGTTGGCGCGTGCTATTACCATCCGGAAGAAGCGTCCCCGCTCCTCGTCTTCGGAGATATCGGCCCGATCCTGGCGAGAGCGCTGCGGCGGCATGCCGGCATGCAGGCGCTGCCGTTGGCCGAGCCAAAACACACCCTGCGGGCCACGGTCATCGGCGCGGGCGCCTACAGCCTGTCCCTGTCCGGCAGCACGATCTGGCTGGATAGCGGCAAATTGCCGATACGCAACGTGCCGATCGCGCATCCTGCGTGTTCATGGCGCGAATGTACGTCCGCCAACGGCGAGGCGATACTGGCGGACGCCTGGTCCCTGGCGCTGCAGAGAATGGACATCTCGTCCGATTCCGATCTTTACGCCTTGGCGCTGCCGGCGGACATGCCGGTCTCGTATCGGGACATCGATCGCTGCGTGGAGGCGCTGGCGCGGTTCGCAGGCAACCATTCCGGTGCGTCGTATCCGCTCATCATCGTGTCGCGCCAGGATGTCGGCAAGGTGCTCGGCATGCTGCTGCAGCCGCGCCTGCCCGGACGTGAAATCGCGGCGATCGACGAAGTGCAGACAAGCGAAGGCGATTACATCGATATCGGCAAACCGTTCCTCGGCGGCGATATCGTGCCGTTGACGATCAAGTCGCTGGCCTTCCTGTCATAAATTCAGCTCGGCGCCCTGCCAAAAGTCTTTCCACGCCTCAACGTTTGATGTGATGGCCGGCCGAAGCTGCGTAGCGGCGGAAGAGGCCGAAAAGTACAGCTTTGAGGTCATCCTCGACGAAGAAGTCATTTATCGATCATATTGCGCACAGTGGATCTGTATTCCTGATGGCATAAAAAACCAGCTCGTTGTCCATCTTTCGGAATCGTCCTAACGACAATGTCGGTGTTCAAAGCAACAATACCGCCTGCGCTTTCCCCGGTTTATTGATCGCCTTCGAGTTCTCTGGCGATCGTTGCGCAAAGGCGATTCGGTCGTTCCCCGTGTTCTTTCGTGCGATGGCTCATTTCATGAAGAATCATGAAACGGAGGAAACGATTTCCGGTTTATACGGGCCGCCGGGGAGAGCAATAACGATCAACGATCTGGCAATGCGCGGTGGTAAATAATTTATGTTTGAGTATGCCAAACCTGCAGCGGAACCTCCTCGGTTCGCAGCTTACGGCTTCACGCTGATTGAGTTGCTGATCACCCTGGCGGTGGCGTCCATCCTGCTCACGGTGGCCGTCCCGTCCATGGCCGCGTTCATCAAGAACACCCGGCTGACCGTAGCCACCAACGACCTCGTGTCCGATCTGATCTATGCGCGCGCCGAGGCCGTCCGGAGAGGTCAGCGTGTCGTCCTCTGTGCCAGCAATGCCTCCGGGAATGCGTGCGCTTCTTCCGGCGGCAACTGGCGCAGCGGGCGGATCGTCTTCCCCGACGGAGCGGAGAGTTCCTTCGGCACGGATTCCACGCTCATCCTTCGTGCCAGCTTGTTGGACGCGAATGGCAAGATTGCCATCTCCCCTTCCAGTGGCGCCTTGACGAACATCCTCCGCATACCGTTCCGGCCCGACGGTACGCCGGTGCTGGCGGGATCGACCGCCTCATTCACCGTCTGCGACGATCGCGCCGGCGCCCTGGGCCGAAAAATCGAAATACTCAGAACCGGCCGGGTACTGGTGACCTCCGGAACGCAGAACTGCTCATCATGACTCCCCGCCAGCGGAATTTCGGCAAATCCCGGCAGCGGGGATTTTCGCTGATCGAAGTCCTGGTTTCCATGGTCGTTGCCTCCGTCGGCCTGATGGGCCTGCTTTCGCTGATGCTCAAGGGCTTGCAGGCCAACGCCAGTTCCGGGTGGCGCACCGTTGCCGTCCAGTCGGCCTACGACATGGCCGACCGCATGCGCGCCGAACAAAAGAACGTGGAGAGCTACAAGAATATCGTTACGCCGGGTTCCGCTTCGAGTTGTAGCGAAGGTTTGGTAAGCACTACGCATGTGAAACCGCCGACCACTTCGACGACATGTACGGGCACATCCAGCGCGTGCGACTGGTTCACCACCACGGCGAAGCTGCTGCCCAAAGGGGCAGGCGCCGTCTGCGAAAAAGACGGCGTCTATGCCGTCCACGTTTCCTGGGACGACGGCAAGGCCGGGACGACCGACAAGACATTCTCGCTGAGATTCGTGCCTTGAAGCTCCGTCTCTCCCCGGCCGCAAACCGGCAGGCCGGGCTTTCCATGATCGAATTGATGGTCGCGCTGGCCATCGGCCTGTTCATGACCGCCGCCATCGGCGGGCTGTACGTCACCATGCGCGGAGGGTATCGCTACCAGGACGACTACGCGCGCCTGCAGGAAGCGGGGCGGTTCGCGATCGGCATGATCGGCAGCGACCTCCGCATGGCCGGTTTCAGCGGCAGCTACGAACCGGCGGGTTTCATCAACGCGATCGGCGGCACGGAAGTGCGCCGCGATTTCGCCAATCCGGTCCGTGGCTACGACAATGGCCTCACCGACGATTTGAAGACCGCCATCGCTGCCGCGGGCGGACCGGCCGCCACCAAGCTCACGTCCAGTTCGGACGCGCTCCTCCTGCTCGGTGTCGATCCCCTGGACGCACTCATTGTCAAGGAACACGACGCCGGCACCAAGACGTTCAAGGTGGCGACCGCGCCCTCCGCGCTGCGGGCGGGAGACTACCTGCTCGCCACCACCTATGCCCGCGCCGTCGCGTTCGAGGCGGCGAGCGTCGACTCCACCGGCAAACAGATAACGTACCCGGTGGATTTGGTCGGCACGTCATACCCTTCCGGCGCATCGCTGCATCGCCTCTTCTCTAGGCTCTACTTCATCGCGCCTTCGCCGGCGGGGACCGGGGTGAACTCGCTGTGGTCCATGGAACGCTCCGGCAACGCCTTCTCGGTCGCGGAGGTCGTGCATGGCGTCGATCAGATGCAACTCACCTACGGCATCGACAACAACGGCGACCAGTCGGTCGACGAATTCACCGCTACGCCGTCCGATTGGTCGCAGGTCATCGCGGTGAAGATCGCCATCCTGGCCGTGACGCCGAACGACAACATCAGCGCCGCCCCGCAGACCTACGAGTTCAACGGCACCTCGATCACCGCCACGGATCGCCGTGTGCGCAAGGTCTTTACCGAACTCGTCACCCTGCGCAACCGGGCTCTCTGATCATGACGACGAGCCGCCTTCCCCGACCCGCGCCGCGCGCAGAACGCGGTTTCGTCCTCGTCACCGCCATGCTGTTTCTCATCGTGCTGACCATGCTGGTGTTCGCGCTCATGCGGACCAGCATCCTCGAAGAAAAAATGGTCGGCGCTTCGCGCGACTGGAACATCGCTTTCCAGGCCGCCGAAGCGGCGTTGCGCGGCGCGGAAAAAGAGCTCGACGACGGAAAGATCATGGGCAAGACCGGTTTTGTCGAGGGGTGCAGCACAGGCAGCAAGGCCGGCCTGTGCCTGCCCAACGAGTGCAAGAAAAGCGACGAGACCGATTGCACGCCGGTCTGGATCGTGCTGGAACAGGATGCGGAGCAGAAAAAATGCTGGGTCAAGGGCAATTGCAGCGGCGCGGGCCAGAAAAGTGCCGCCTATGGCACGCCCCTGCCGGGCGTGGCCGCCCAGCCCCGCTACATCATCGAGGCGCTGAACCTGCCCGGTGTTCAGCTCTATTACCGGATAACCGCCGTCGGCTTCGGCGCCACGAACGCAACGCGCGTCCGGCTGCAATCGACGGTCGTCATGGAAGAAGAAATCTAGTAGCCATCCGGCCGTTCTTTTTTTGGATTTTGGAGAAGCCCATGAACGCACGCCCCGCTTTCGCATGGAACAGGAGACTGACGCTGATCGGTGCGGGCCTCCTGGGGTGCGCCAGCGCCATCATGCCGGCCAACGCGCTCGATCTGGCCCAGTCGCCGCTGTCGATGAAGGCCGCGCCGCCGCCGCTGATCCTGCTGACCCTGGGGCGGGACCACAAGCTCTACCACGAAGCCTACGACGACTACAGCGACCTGGACGGAGACGGCAGGATCGACACGGGATATATCGCGGACCCCAAATTCAAGTATGCCGGCTATTTCGATTCCGAGAAATGCTACGGCTACGCGAACGGCGTGTTCACCCCGGCCAAGATGGCTGCGGACAAGAAATGCCAGGGCCAATGGAGCGGGGACTTCCTCAACTACGTCACCACCTCCCGCCTGGATGCCATCCGCAAGGTGCTCTATGGCGGCAAGCGCAGCACTGATAACAAGGACACAACCATCCTCGAACGCGCCCACGTTCCCCAGGACGCGCACGTCTGGGGCAAGGAGTACGACCCCAACCGCGACAGCTACGACATTACGCGGTACACCCCGCTGAGCAAGCCGGCATTGGGCACCCGGCATCTGTTCGCCAACGTCTCGCTGACCAAGGACGGCGAGCAAGGCAGTCCGCTGATGCGCGTGCTGCCCAACAGCCAGTACCGCATCTGGGACTGGGTCAGCATCCAGGCCCCGGTGGCTGGCGACCGTTGCCTCCGTGGCGATACGGGCGACGGCAAGGGGGGACCTCTCTGCAAGGACAAAGGCACTAAGAATTGGGCCATCGTCCCGGCGAGCCGCACCCATGGGCTGAGCGATCTGAAGATGACGACGTACAGGGTGGCTCCCGGGGATGAATTCAATGGCTTGAATAACCTGCCAAAGAATGCGAATGAATTCACGCAGCATGAAGTTAAGACCAAGAAAGACGGATCGCTCTGCGGTACGGTGTCGGTTTCCACCATCGACGGCAAAGGAAATTCCTTGGCGTGGCCTGCGGGCGGCCCAGAGCTTAATGCCACGTTCCCCGGTGGGAAGAAGCCGTCGTATTGCACGCAGGAAAATTTCTTCGCCATTTTCGAAGGAAAAATCAAGGTCGAGCAAACTGGATCGTACAGCTTAGGCGTGGAAGCCGACGATGTGGCGCAACTCCTCATCGACGACAACTCGGTTGTCGTGCTAGTGCCTAATACTGGGTGGCCGTTGTATTGGCCGACGGGAGCCGGACGTTCGGAAATATCACTGCTCGCGCATTTCAAGGATGGTACTGAGCCGGCGTATGCAGAGGTCTTTCTGGAAGCAGGCAAGGAATACAAGATCAAGTACAGATACCGCAATGCCTCCGGGGACCAAGCCTATCGCCTCTACTGGAAGCTCCAAGACTCGTCTACGGAGATCACGGACTACGTCGTGCGCGTCCGGGTCTGCGAGGCGGTGGACACGTCTGCGGAGTACGAGGGCAGGGAAAGCAATTGCCGGGATTACGGTACGGACCCCAACGTCGTCTACAAGCCGACCGGCCTGCTGCACCAGTATGGACAGGAACACGGCATGCGTTTCGGACTGATCACCGGCTCGTACGACCAGAACTTCGACGGCGGCATCCTGCGCAAGGCATTCGGCCCGATCACGGACGAAATCGACACCGCCACCGGCATCTTCAAGGAGGCGGGCACTACCTGCGGCCCTGACGGGAAGAGCCCGTGCACGAAGGGCATCATCGGCAGCATCGACAGCCTGAGAACCCGGATCAAGGCGTTCACGGGAAATTTCAGCCTCCTCAATTACGACAACAGCAATTCGTGCTATTTCCTGACCAAGCCCGAGGACTTGGTGAACAGCAAGTGCGAAATGTGGGGCAATCCGCTCGCCGAAATGATGTTCGAGGGATTGCGCTACTTCTCCGGCGCAACGCAGGCAACGCCGGCGTTCGGCGCGTCAAAGACGAAGGATGAGGCGATCGGCCTTCCCCGCGCCACATGGAGCGATCCCTACGCTCAAATTCCCCGCTGCACGCAGCCGTACTTCATGCTGATGAGCGACGTCTATCCTTCGTTCGACGCGGATAGCCTGCCCGGCAGCGAGTTCAGTACCGTGTCCGCGACGAAGATCAACAACGTACCGCTCGATTTCAAAACCTTGGGCGGGGCACTCTGGACCTCCGAATTCAACGGCACGAGGTCCGTTTTCATCGGGCAGGTCAAAGGGCTGGTTGGCGACGTCGACGACAAGGCGCCGACGGTCAAACAGGGGGTGAAAAGCTTCTCCAGCATCCGCGGCCTGGTCCCGAGCGATCCGAGCCGGCAGGGGAGCTACTACTCCAGTCTCCTGGCCCACTTCGCGCATATCAACGACATCAATCCCGCAAAGGACAGGCAGTCGGCGACCACCTACGCCATCGCGCTGTCCTCGCCGATTCCCCGGATCGTGATTCCGGTGGGGACGGACAAGAAGATGACCTTCGTGCCGTTCGCGAAATCGGTCGGATATAACAGCGGCAACTACACGACGATCGGCACCGGCCCCGGCCAGTGGACCCCCACGGTCCAGATCGCCGATTTCTACGTCGACGCCATCAGTAACACCAACGGGGAAAACGATAAGACGATCAACGGCGGCCGGCCGTACTACAAGTTCCGCGTCAACTTCGAAGACGGGGAGCAAGGCGGCGACTATGACATGGACGTCATGGTGGTCTACGAAATCTGGGTCGACGAGAACGGCGAAGTGCTCGTCGCGGTGACTTCCGAACAGGCCGAGGGGGGCCTCGTCCTGCACGCCGGATACGTCGTTTCGGGCACGGAGGGCAAGGACGGCGCTCGCCTCGTCGTACGCGACTGGGATACGAAGAGAGACGAGGACAAGGATATCAGTTATCACCTCGACAAGCCGGGCCTGCCGCGCGGCAGCAAGGAGTCCATGCCGCTTTACGACAACCAGCCCTTCAAGTTGAAACCGAAGGGCTGGGTGCAGCAGCAAACCGACGACGTGCTGCTGGAGAACCCGCTGTGGTACGCGGCCAAGTTTGGCGCCTTCAAGGACAGCAACGGCAACAAACTGCCCGACCTGGCCAGCGAGTGGGATGCGGACGGCGACGGCGTTCCCGACACGTATTTCCCGGTGACCAGCCCGCACAAGCTGTACAGCCAGATCGACAAGGCGCTCGCCAGCATCGCCCGTAACGCCAGCGGGTCCGTGGCCCCGGCCGCGGCCAGTTCGACGTCGATCCAGACCGACGCGCACGTCTTCATCGCCGGCCTCAACAGCGACGGCTGGAAAGGAGACCTCGACGCCTACAAAGTGACCGAGTCGGGGCTCTCCGGCCCCATCTGGCGGGCGCACGAAAAGCTCGCCGGCCTCAGCGGCGAGAACCGGACGATCCTGACCTTCGACCCCAAAAAATCGGGCGGCACCGGCATTCCCTTCCGCTGGTCCGCGATGGCGGACAACGGGGCCTTGCGGGGCGCGCTCAACAAGCAGGCCAACGGCACCACGGATACGCTCGGCGAGAGGCGGCTCAGGAATCTGCGCGGCCTGAACGCCACCAGCATGCGCATCACCGCCGACAACAAGCTGGGCGATATCGTCAATTCGGCGCCGGCGTACGTGGGGCCGCCCAAGCTGGGACACCAGGATGCCTCGTACAAGAGTTTCGCCGAAGACAAGGCCAACCGCACGCCCATGGTGTACGTCGGCGCCAACGACGGCATGCTGCATGGCTTCCGGGCGGACACCGGGGAGGAGAAACTGGCCTACGTGCCCAGCGAACTGTACCGCGCGCGCCGCGGTGAGCAGCCGTTGAGCAAGCTGACCCAGCCGGGCTACGGTTCGGCCGGGAATCACCACCAGTACTACGTCGACGGTTCGCCGGCCATGGGCGACATCTGCACGGGGAACTGCACGGCGAAGACGGACTGGAAAACCATCCTCGTCGGCGGACTCAACGCCGGCGGCCAGGGCGTCTACGCACTCGACATCACCGATCCGGGCGACTTCGGCGAGAGCAAGCCCGGTGTCGTGAAGTGGGAATTCCTCGACGACGATTTCAGCGGCGACTCCAGCTCGCCGAGCGGCGACGCGGATCTCGGCTACACCTTCGGCCGGCCCGCCATCGTCCGGCTGTGCACGGCGGCACGCGCCTCGGTCTCCGTCCCCTGCACGCAGAGCAAGTGGTACGTCGTCTTCGGCAACGGCTACAACAGCACCGAGGCCGACGACCACCGCGGCAGCGGCCATGCGGCGCTGTTCGTGCTGGACGCCGACACCGGCCGGCGGGTCGGCAAGATTACGTTGCCCGACGGCGCCGGCCTGGGCGACCCGAACGGTCTGTCCGAAGTGACGCCGAGAGACGTCGACGGGGACGGGGTGGTCGACTACGTCTACGCCGGCGACCTGAAAGGCAACGTGTGGCGCATCGATTTCGTCAGCAAGGATGGGCAGCTCACGCTGAACGGGACCGGCCTGCTCTACACGGCCAGGAACGGAGACAACCAGGTTCAGCCGATCACCACGGCGCCCGAAGTCGTCGCCCATCCGCAGGGCGGTGTGCTGGTCATCTTCGGCACCGGCCGGTACATCTACGATGGCGATCAATCCTTGACCCAGACGCAGACGCTCTACGGCATCTGGGACAAACAGGACGGCAGTACCTCCACCGCCACCGGCGGCCGCGACAAGCTGCTGGCGCAGACGGTGGGGAATGCGGTCAGCGAGGCCGGCCAGAAGTACTTCGAGTCGTCCAGCAAAACAGTCGATTGGTCGACGCAGATCGGCTGGTACCTCGATCTGGCCCAGAGCGAGCGCATCATCTATAACCCGCGGGCGATCAGGCGCAGGCTGCTCCAGGTCGTCGGCACGAGTCCGTCGTCGTCCAGCGACCCGTGCGAACTGAGCAGCGGCACGACGCGCTTCTTCTACCTCAACCCCGTGACGGGCGCCCGGCCGGAATGGAACATCTTCGACGGCATGTCGAAGGAGAACACCTACGTCAACATTCTCGAACTCGCCGGCATCGTCTCGCCGGGAGCGATCATCAGTATCGGAAACGGCAAGGCCTTTTCGATATCGGGCGCCCCGCTCGGCAGCACGAGCGGTAGTCACCCCCCTGTCAATCTGAACACTACCAAGACCCGCCGGCTTTCCTGGAAACAACTCCTCGATGACTGACGAAGCGATGAACGGCAAGGCCCCGCGCGGTTTCACCCTGATCGAACTGATGATCACCGTGGCGATCGTCGCCATCCTCGCGGCGGTCGCCTATCCCAGCTACACGGAGTACGTGCGCAAGGCCCGCCGCGCCGACGCGCGGGCGGCCCTGCTCGCGACGGCGCAGGCGATGGAGCGTTTCTACACCGAGAACATGACCTATAAAGGCCCGGCGCTGAGCGCCACATCCACGATCGGAAAAGGCACGTCGCCAGACGGGTTTTACACCATCGCCTTCGATTCCTCGCCGACCGGCAGCAGCGTATGCGCCGGGATGGCCGCAAGCAATGAAGCCACGGCCGCCTACCGCCTCTGCGCCAAACCTACAGGAAATCAAGCCAGCGACAAATGCGGCGTGCTCTCCCTGAATCAGCAAGGCATCAGGAAGCCGGACACCGGCGGGTGCTGGTAGTAAGTCCGAGCGGTCTGGCTGTCTGCTGGTTGGGGGCTTGCCAACTCGCGGGACCACGGCCAGGGATAATCTGCTCCAAGTGAGCTCAACGGGACTTGCTGTCGATCCAAATGCGGAAGCAGGTTTCCGTGCCAAGGGGCCTGTCGTTTGAATTCACCCGACCTGAGCGGTTTCTCGCGTCACGGATTTACTTTCAGATATTCTTCCGTGGTATGCGGAAGCCAACGCCAAAGTAGAAGTCGGCTTCCGGAGGTGGCGGGAACGTCGCCGGTTGGATGCTGGCCTCAAGGCAAGAAGCGAACGGAGTCTGCTCCTTCCAATAGATTGGGCCGACCTTTCCCGAAGTGGTTACTACGAACACGAGATCAACCCGAGCCGGGCGTTCGAGAGAGGGTTGATTAAGACATTGCCCCATTGCTTGCCCCACGACTCCGCGAAAGGCAGGTTGCATCCTGGTTTGATACCACTCGATCAACGCGGGATTTGACGATGCGGCCTCTGATTTTCTTTCTGCCTCCACGTAGTTCTCGGCAAAACAAACCGATGACGTAAAGACGGCTGCGACAAACAAGATTTTATGAAACCGGGTCAACATGGGATTGAACTTTGGACAAATGTTTTAACCGAGGGGCCGCCGGAGCGGCGAAGTCGCGGGGGGAACCCGACAGCCGAGCGAAGCGCCGCTGTCGGACTGTCCGGTCGTCGGAGGGGTCAGACGGCTGCTTCATCTTCGGCGCTCTTGCCCTGGAAAACTCTTTCCATGACCTCTAAGGCAAACCGGACATGGGCCGTGGCCGGGCCGCCTCCCATTTCGATGCCTACTTCAAGCGCTTCGAGGATTTCTTTGTCCGTTGCGCCGGTTTGCGCAGCCTGACTGATGTGCCATTCCATGCACGATTCGCAATTGATGACAACGGAGATTCCAACCGCTACGAGTTCCTTGTGTTTCTTGGACAACACGCCGTCGGAGTAGGCAGCCTGCTCCATTTTCAGAAAGGCCGCGTACACCGGCGACTCCAGATCCTGGAGTCGCTTGTGCGCCTTCTTTCTCTTTCTTCTCAGATCATCGATTTTGTCCATTCCGCAGTCTCCGGCAGGGGTGGCTGAAAGGCGGTCTGGCGGCGGCAGGTAGGCCGCCGGTCCGTCCGGGCTGGCCGCGTCTTGACCGGCCCGGACAGGTATTG
>JADHEE010000735.1_pt1 | contig 11473 bp, 12 predicted proteins | sample 8952401 | NCBI WGS metagenome assembly JADHEE01 (sample SAMN16124438, study PRJNA663242) | bioreactor sludge metagenome | isolation source: sludge (ammonium) | place: India:Bengaluru | collected 2019-02-28
GTGCTGGATCTGTCGCACTCTCCGCACGGCCTGCTTTAGCAAACGTGCTCTCTACTTCTGGAAAACTTTTGATGACTTCATTGCTCTTTTGCGCGTACTCTTTTGCCATCTCGATACTGATGCCAAAAGGAGTAACAGGCATATACATAAACGTCTGCTCATTGAGTGGTGGCATAAACTCCCAACGCTGTTTGGTGTAGGTGTGATACCCAAGCACCAAAAAGCCCATAAATAGGGCTATTGCAACATACCAAAACCGCATATGCAGTTTTAAAAGCGGTGCATAGAGCCAAATGAAAAGACGGTTGAGCGGATTTTTATGCTCTTCAAGAATTTTTCCCTTGACGAGGTAAAGCATCAAAAGCGGAACCAACGTGATGGAGAGTAACGCGCCAATGAGCATCGCAAAGGTTTTCGTGTACGCCAACGGTTTAAAGAGTGCTCCTTCTTGTCCAGAAAGTGCAAAAATCGGCAAGAAACTCACGACGATAAGCAAGAGTGCGAAAAAGATGGGGCGCCCTACTTGTTTGGATGAAGCGATAATGATGGCTTTGCGCTCCTCTTCGTCTTTGACTTCAGTGTGTGAAAGCTTTTTATGGGCATTTTCAATCATCACGATACACGCATCGACCATCGCACCAATGGCTATGGCAATGCCACCCAAACTCATGATGTTTGACTCTAAGCCAAACAATTTCATACACAAGAAGGTTAAAGCAATGGTCAGAGGCAGAACGATGATAACAACAAGCGCACTTCTAAAGTGCAATAAGAAAAGCATAACTACCGCCAAAACAACGATGCTCTCTTCTAGGAGAGCTCGCTTGAGGTTATTAATCGCCTTTGTTATCAAATCACTTCTATCATATGTCGTCACGACCTCAACATCATTGACATGTAACTGAGAGAGTTTCTCTTTTACTGCTTGAATGACTTTGTAGGCATTCTCTTTATGTCGCACTACTACGACACCGCCCACAACTTCTCCCTCTCCGTTTAGCTCTGCCATACCGCTTCGGTAGGTTGGCACCACACGCACATCGGAGATGTCAGAGAGTTTAAGCGGGATGCCATTGACTGTTTTGATGGTAATCTGTGAAAGATCTTCCAGAGAAGCGGCAAAACCTCTGGCTTGGACGATCTGTTCAAAGCCATTTTCAAGCACGACACGACCGCCCAAATCACTGTTGTTTTTGGAAAGTACGCTCATAAGATCGTCGATGCTTAGGTCGTATTTGTAAAGTGCATCTGCGCGAAGTGTGACTTCATAGTCTTTCACAAAACCGCCCACACTCGCCACTTCGCTCACCCCTTCAACACCCAAAAGTGCGTAGCGATAGAGGTAGTCTTGAATGCTTCTAAGCTCATCTAAACTTCTGTTTTTAGAGGTGAGCGCGTACTCAAATGCCCAGCCAATGCCCGTCGCATCAGGTCCTAGCTTGATGGTCGCGTTTTTTGGGGCATTTTTAGAGACATTTTGGATGACTTCATTCACCCTATCGCGCGCCCAGTAAAGGTCGGTACCATCTTCAAAGATGATGTAAACAATAGCATTTTCATACGAGGTAAACGCACGCACGGTTTTGGTTTTTGCAACCGATAACAACGCATTGGTCAGCTCATACACAAGCTGATCTTGGATGATTTTTGGTGATTGCCCTAGGTACTTCACATTGACGATGACCTGAGGAGGTGTGAGGTCTGGCAATGCATCCAATGGTGTCTGACGAATCGCCCAGAACGACAAAAATGCCGCAATGAGCAAGGTTAAGAGAAGAAGCGCCTTGTTCTTGACACTTTTTTCAATGATAGACTCTATCATTGCATTGCCCCTCCGTTATTTTGGGCATCGGCATCAAACATAAAGAGTGCGTTGGCAACAACCACATCGCCCTCTTTTAGCCCTTTGATGATCTCAAAAGTGTCATTGTTAAGACGTTTTGCTTCGATCTCTCTTGGCTCATACTCACCCTCAAACTCACCTTTAACAAAGACCCTCGTCTTAGCACCTTTGGTCATCACTGCACTTTTTGGAAGGGCTAGATACTCACGCTTGGCTGTTCCAAAACGTGCTTTGGCAAACGCGTTTTCGTAGATTTCAAGCTCTTTGTTTTCAATGACTAAGCGCACGTCCACGCTTTTCGTTTGCGGGTCAACTTTAGGGTAGATAAAATCAATTTTGGCATGGTAGGGTTTTGTACTCATATCAAAAAAGATGTCGGCAGTTTGGGTACTTTTCACAAAATCAAGGTCTTTTTCATACACTTTGACGATAAGCCATAAGTTTGTGTAGTCGCTGATCTCGTAGAGTTTGGTGCCTTTAGGAACGAACGCGCCTTGATTGACCGACTTTGCCGTTACGATGCCGCTGTACGGCGAAACGATGGTGATGTTCTCAGGCACATTTTTATCCGCAATAATCTTCTGGATGGTCTTCTCATCAACCCCTAAGAGTTTGAGTTTTTGGGTAATGCTCTGAACCATGCTGTCACTTTTGATGCGTAGCGCATTGATGAGTTCTAGCTCAGCAGTGTAAATTTCTTGCGAATAGAGCTTTGCAAGTGGCTCACCTTTTTTAATGCTGGTAAAACTCTTGTTGACATAGAGCTGTTCGATAAACGCGTCATAACGCAAACTTACCTCTTTTACACTCTCTTCATTCGCTTTGGTATAGCCGTAAAACTCTTTAGCAGAACCTTCTAAGACTTTTTTTACTTCGATGGTTTTGACATTGAAAATCTGCTTGGCGTCAAGCTGCACACCAAAAAGTAAAAGTGCTGTTAAAATAAGATGGGTGACTTTCATAGCTCGACTCCTAAAAGGGTGTAGATTTTGATGATAGACTCGTTATAAGCGAATGTGTTAGCATTGATCTGTTTTTGCGCTTCCAGCATTTGGCTGAGCACATTTAAAAGACTCAAAAGAGCATCATTTTGAGAAAGAGCCGTACTTTGGAGCACTTCGTACATCTTCTCATTTTCATGCAAGACTTCTTTAGAAAGAGCGATTTTGTCGTACTGCAATTCTTTGTTTAGCAGTTCATCTTTGAGCTCAAAAAGAAGCTGTTTTTGAGTATTTAAAACACTTTGCTCCGAAGCAGAATGGGTGAGTTTTGCTTTTTGAATGGAGAGGTTTTCTTTGCCATAGATGGGCAGTGGTATCTCAAACCCTAAAAAGGCGTAGTCATCTCTTCCTTGTCTTCGGTTATAGCCAATACTCACCGTTACATCAGGAATTTTGGTCGCTTTTTCATAACGTAAATTCAAAAGTTCTTTTGTACTTTGGAGGTTTTGAAGCTGTAATTTTGGTGCTTTTTCCAAACGCTTCTCTTCATCACTCAATCCATAACTTAAAAGCCCCTCTTTTGCGTGCCATTCAGGCATAGAAGTCGCCAAAATACTCTCTAGTTTTCGATCAATCGAAGCCTTCTCTTTGAGCAGTGTTTTTTTCTCAATGGAGAGATTTTTCTGCAAGATGGTATTGTTTAGCGTATCGGCATAGTGCGCGCTCGTGGTATTGTAAGCAAGGTGAGCATTTTTAAGATCTTCCAAGATTTTCTCATACTTAGCCACTAATGCTAAGTCTTGGTTGATGCGCACATACGTTTGCTCTAGCGTAGCGATCTCTTGCTGCATCTCAAGCTTTTTGGTTTGAAGTTCCAGCCTTTTGATGGCAACATCTTGAAGAGCAATCGACTCTTTAATATCGAGCTTTCCACCCAATGGAATTTTTTGTGAAAGAGAAATCGCCTCATTTTGCATCTCTTGATTTCTCTTTAGAGGCTCACTTAAAAAGATGTCGTTGACCCCAAGAGAGAGCATAGGGTTTTCCCAAATCTTGCTTAGATCAACCTCTTTTTCAATCGCTAGTATCTCATTTTCCAGTGCCTTAAGCTCATGGTTATGGCTGTATGCCAAAGAGATAAGCTCACTTTGAGCCCATGCGTAGCCCGCTAGGGCTACGACGAAAAGAGCTCGTTTCATTAGAGGTTCACGCTTGATTTTAAGCGCTGTTTTTTGCCATCAGCGGTTTCCACCACGATGCTAAGCTGCCATGTACCGTTCATAGAAAAGATAACGTTGGCTTCATAGGCACCATTGGTGTATTTCGCATCGGCTTTTTCTTCCATCGCGTGCATTCCAGGCATTGCTGGCATTGAAGCAATAACGCTTACTTTGGCATCTTTCACTTCTTTAGCGCCATCCATGACTTTTACTTTGATGAGATTCATCCCCTGAGAGATAGGCTTTAGCGTACTGTACTCGACCTCTAAATTGCCAGCCATACCTTTTTTAGAAAGCGCTTCTGCACCAAAAGCACTACCAAGGCTTAACGCCACCGCTAGGAACATTCCTAATATCTTCTTCATTACATACTCCTTGAAAAGTTATGCAAGAAGTATAAAAGACATGTGTGCAATATTTGTGGAGTGAAAAGAAAGAAAAAAGGATTTAAGGGCTCTTATAAATAGTTACAGATAATCCTCTCTTGGAGGAGTGAAAACATCAACTACTTCACCAGATTCAAGTATTTCAAGACTATGTTGAACATTTGCAGGGATGGTGTAGCTATCTCCTGCTTCTAAAATTTCATCGTGTCCATTAAGTTTGAGTCGGTACTTTCCTGAAACAACATAACCGCTTTGTTCATTTGGATGGGTGTGTATAGGAACATTATCGGTTATTTTATAGAGCATTTTGGTGACCATTGATTTTTCACCATGAGAGAGCAACATAAAATTTACTCCTAAAAACGTTCTCTTTTGCGCATTTTTTTGTTTTGTAATCATTTGTCTTCCTTTTCAATGTTTAGCTTCGTCATCAAAACACACCCTGTATCAAAACCATATATAAAATCGTCCCAACCCCTATGGAGAGAAACATATTATTTTTCCAAGCGTGTAAAAGGATGACTACACTGCTGGCTAAAAGCTCAGGGACACCATGATACCCTTCTAAAAAATTGACATTTTTATAACAGTAAATCACCAGCATTCCAAAAATCGCAGATGGCAGTACTTTCCCCATGTACTGGATGTAATCAGGGATAGGTTTGTGTGAAGGAAAAAGAAAAAAAGCAATCCACCGTGTAAACTGCGTACCTAAAACAACAATGCCTATCGTTATAGCTTCTTGCATAACAGTCATACCATACACTCCTTAGCTTCAAGCTGCTTTCGCCCCAGTGAAAGCGTGAGCCAAATGGCTACCATAGCGGGCACTAAAAAGTTAGTTTCATCAAATGCAAAGAGACTGATGCTTGTTACAATAAGCCCTAAAATAGAGCTCACATGAGATAATTCTTGTTTCCATTGCGTCATGAAAATAACAAGGAACATAGCCGTCACAACAAAATCAAGCCCTTCCATATTTAAAGTAAGCAGTGAGCCAAAGATTGCACCTATAACTGTACTTGCAACCCAGTAAATATAATGGTACAGCGTTACAAAGAACATAAACCAACCTTTGTCTATCTCTTTGGGAATGTCAGCCATGTAGTTAACAGAAAAAGACTCATCAATCATCCCAAATACTAGATACCATTTCTTCTTTCCTAGCGCTTGAAATTTATCGAGCATAGAGATACCATAAAAAATATGACGACCATTGACCATGAGTGTCAAACAGAGCGTATAAAGTGGACTAAAAGAGCCTAGAAGTAATCCAACTGTTACAAATTCCATCGAACCTGCAAAGATGGTCATTGCCATCACAATAGGATAAAGAGGGGAAAATCCAAACGTACTTGCATATATGCCATACGCAAGACCCAAAAAGATAAAACCCGCCATCATTGGAAGTGTATAAGGAAAAGCAGCTATTGCCGCGGATTTAACATGTGCTGTTTTAATTGATTTCATGCAATGCATCAACAACATAATATTTCATGTTGCACTATCCTCTTATGGTTTTTTAAAGAGGAATCATAACATACACACATTCTTTAAATTGTATGCAAAACAATTGCACTTTTTTGGAAAAAATTGATCTGTTGTACTCTATTTAACTTCTATACCATAGAATCTTCAAGAAGTTTTTTATACTATATTTAGATCAAAGGTATATTTAGAGGAGACATCGTATGGAATTTTCTGAAAAGATCAAACAATTGCGTCAAGAAAAAAAGATTTCATTGCAAGAATTATCAGACCTTAGTGGCGTTAGCAAATCAATGATTTCAAAAATTGAGCGTCAAGAAAAAAACCCAACACTTCAAGTTGCTACTCAAATTGCCAAAGGGCTTAATGTCACTCTCTCCTCGCTCATTGATGACCAAAAATCCCAGCCTATTATTCTCGTGAAACGCGATGATTGCATCGCATTTCACGATGAACTCACAGGCTTTAAACGTATTCTTCTTTCTCCACAATTTGGCAATCAAAACATAGAATTTATTCAGAATATCATTCCAGTAAACGCCAAATCTCCAAACTTTCCTCCACATCAAAATGGTGTTAAAGAGTATATTTGTGTTAATCAAGGTAAATTAAAAATTCTCCTAGAAAATCAAGCATTTGAGTTAGAAATGGGAGATACTCTTTTCTTCCACGCTAATTGCCACCATCAATTTATTAATATTGGTGACATAGATTGCCACTATTATTTGGTCATTGATTCTTATAATGTCTAAAAGGAACACCCAAAGATGTTCCTTTTCTTCTCTTAAACTTTCAAGATTCTATCAATCAATGTATCAATATGAATTTGCATTGTATCTAAGGCTTGAACAGGTGTTGTAGTATCTTTAAAGAGCAATGGAAGTTCCGTACAACCAAGAATAATTGCCTCAATACCTTGTTCATCTTTCATACGTTGAATAACTTTGAGAAATTCCGCCAATGTCTCTTGCTTCACAACGCCTAATTCTAATTCATCAGAGATTTTTTGATCAATATAAGTCATCTCTTTTTCAGTTGGTACGATAACTTGAATATTGTTTTTAACAAAAGGTTTTTTGAAAAACTCTTCTCTCATAGTAAAAATGGTTCCAAGTAATCCAACTTTAGAGATTTTTCGACGTTTTGTTTCATCACATGTTGCTTCTACAATACTCACCAAAGGAATAGGTGCGCGTTTTTGTAATTCATCAAAAACGATATGAGGTGTATTTCCTGACATAGCAACAAAATCAGCACCGCTTGCTTTTAAATTGTTAATCGCAACCATAAGATAATTCACTAATTCTGTATAATCTTTTTTTGAGCAAATTGCAAGAATATCAAAGACATTTAAACTTTCAATAGTCAAATTTGGAAAAAACTTTTTGCCCAATTTTTTTTGAACACCATAGACAATGTCATGATAATAAGGAATCGTTGATTCTGGTCCTATTCCACCAATTAAACCTAACTTTTTGATTTTTACCTCCTCTATTAGTTTAGATTTATACTTTGTCTGTGGTGCTGAATTTTTATTTACACTATCACTCGCTAACAGAGGAATAGCTGCTGAACTAATCGCAACTGTTTTTAAAAAATTTCTTCTAGTACTCATATATTTTCCCTTTTTTATTCGTGTATACCGTTACTCAAATTTCTTCTTCAAGCAACTCTTATTCATAACTAACACTTCGTACAAAAGTGCAACTATGCCCAAAACATACTTTTTTTATGCCTCCTCTAATAAAGTTTAAAGAAATATAAATTTTATACTATAGTATATATTTTAAAATAATATCACTATTTAAATTATATTTAAAGACTATTTGTATACTATAGTATATTTAAAATGGGGAATGACATGAAAAGAGTAGGTATAATAGGTGGATTAGGACCTCAGACAACTATAGATTATTACACATCAATCATTGCTAAATATCAAGAAAAAGTTGGTATTAAAGATGATCTTCCAGAGCTTTTAATTAATAGTATTAATATGTATGACATTTATAGGTGGCTTGCGAACAATGAAATAGAAGAATTAACCGCATATATTACAAATGCCGCACGTGTATTAGAAAACAGTGGGGTTGATTTTGTTGTTATTGCTGGGAATACTCCTCACATTGTTTTTGATGAAATTCGACGAAATGTTCATATCCCTATGATAAGTATCGTAGAAGAGACTTATCAAACTGCACAAAAACTTCATTTAAAGAAAATTGGGTTTTTAGGCACTAAATTTACTATGGAAAATGATTTTTTTAAAAAACCATTTATTGACAATAATATACAAATCATTATTCCAAATGCTTCTGAACGTGTTTATATTCATCAAAAAATTACTGATGAACTATTTAAAAATATTGTCAACAGCGACACACAAAAAAAGTTTTTAGACATCATCTCCCACATGGTCGAAAAAGAAGCTGTTGAAGGAATCATATTAGGTTGTACGGAACTCCCCTTGCTATTTAAAGATGAATCTTTGAGTATTCCATTGCTTAACCCCGCCGAAATACATATCCAAAAAATTGTTGATACACTCTTCCAAATATAGTTATAATAAATACTAAAAGGATCGTAAATAATCCTCTCTAGGTGGAGTGAAAACATCAACCACTTCACCAGCTTCTAGTATTTTGATACTATGCTGAACATTTTTCGGAATGGTATAGCTATCTCCCGCTTCTAAAACTTCATCGAAATCATTAAATTTGAGTCTATATTTTCCTGAAACGACATAGCCACTTTGCTCATTGGGATGTGCATGCATGGGGACGTGATCGGTTATCTTATACATCATTTTAGTTACCATAGATTTTTCTCCATACGACAATAGAACAAACTCTACTCCTAAAAATGATCTGGGCTGTGCATTTTTGTGTTTTGTAATCATCTATCTTCTCTTTTTAATTCATTATTCCTGAAATCATCACTGCTGTATAAACCAAAAATGCTGCCATGATGCCATTAACACTTTTACTGTAGCGTTGCATCCACCTCGCTAAAAGCGTTCCAAAAAAGACCCATGTAAAAAATGAAAATGCTCCAATAGCGGTTATAACAAACACAAAGAGCATTAGTTCAGTATGCGCTGTATAATAAGGTAAAATGAAACTTGGAAATATAGTCATACAAAAAAGAATCGTTTTTGGATTAACAAATTGTAGTAAAAGCCCTTTTTTAAATGAGCCAAACTCTTTTTTTGAACGAGATTTTCCATCCATTGTAGCAATTTGGTACGCTAAATAGAGCATATAAAAGCTTCCAACCCATTGCATCACACCAATAATATTGGGGATAAACGTTGTAAGCATCGCATTGAAAAGTGCCGCCAACCCTAAAGATATCCAAAATCCAACAATTGCTCCATAACAAAATTGAATGGCTTTGTAGGTTCCTTGCTGATGGACTGTTGAGAGTATCATAATGTTAGTAGGTCCTGGCGTAATAGTCATCATCAAGCAGTAAGAGAGAAAAAATGTTATATTCATACTATTTTACCCTCTGTGCATGAGAGGAGTTGAATCAACAAAGAGTTCTGCAATACTATAAAGTACTGCTTTACCACAAAGCTTTACACGCGTCTCATTTATCTGGCAATAAAGTGTTCCACCTCGCTGTGAAGCTTGGCGTGCAATCAACTCCTTTTTATGAAGCCTCGAAGCCCACAGGGGTGCAACATGGCAATGACCAGAGCCACACACAGGGTCTTCGCTTACACCCAATTTTGGGGCATAACTGCGCGTCACACAGTCATAAGATGTACCTTTTGCGCTAATATGGAACAATAAGCCCTCTAAGGTTTTTACTTTTTCAAAATTAGGATTGGCGGCATACACATAACTTTCATTTTCTAAAACACAGACTAAGTCACGTCCTAGCCACGCTTCAACAATAGGATAACCAATGGCTTCTGTCATTGCTGCAGAAACTGGTACAGATTTCATCTCAAACGATGGAAAGTCCATCTCATACCTATCTTCTTTGCGCTCTACGCGTAGTATTCCGCTTAATGTTTCGAACTCAAATACGTTGTCATTTGGCTCTATAAAATTCGCCAGTACAAATGCTGTTGCAAGCGTTGCATGACCACAAAGATCTATCTCACCACCAGGAGTAAACCAACGAAGATGATATTTCCCATTGTTTTTACATGTAAAAGCGGTTTCAGAGAGATTGTTTTCCATAGCAATGTTCTGCATCATCTCATTACTGAGCCATGTTTCTAAAACGCATACACCCGCGGGATTTCCCTCAAAGAGTTTTTCTGCAAATGCGTCAACAACATAATATTTCATGGTGTACGATCCTCATATAATTTATAATGAGGAATCATAACATACACACATTCTTTAAATTGTATGCAAAACAATTATCCTTTTTGGAGTAAGTCTTTTAAAATCATCAAACCTTTTTCTAAATTTTCTAAACTACTAGAAGCTGTTATAGCCAATCGTATCGCAGAAACTGGTTTGGTTGTTCCCACCGCAAAACGCTCAGAACTATAAACTTGCACTCCTCGTTTAAATGCCTCTTCTTCAATATACTTTGCATTAATGCCATCAGGTAAAACGAGCCAACGAAACGTTGATGCATCTGAACCACGCACATCAAAATCCACTAAAATTTTAGTCACAATTTCATTGCATTTTGTAGCCAAAATTCGACGTTCTTGAATCAATTTTAGCGCTTTGCCCGAAGCAATCATACGAGAAGCAAGTTCGAGTAAAAACGGTGAAATCGTAATATTGAGATTATAAAGTGCGTTAATTACAGCATTGTTATAACGTAGAGGTGACACGATGTAAGCAAGCCTTAGCCCTGGCGAAACCATTTTTGAAAGACTGGCAATGTAAAAGGTCTGTTCAGGTGCGTACATTACAACAGGTATTTGAGGTACTTCGTTTAAAAGACTGTGAATGCCGTCTTCGATAATAATGATATTTCGCTCTTGTGCCACGCGAGCTATCATCTTTTTGCACGTTTCTGACATCCTATGTGTGGTGGGGTTTTGATACTCTGGAATAATATAAATACCCTTTATCTTTTCATTCTCGCATGCTAAGATCAAGGCTTCTTCACTCATTTCGTTATCGATATGGCGAATAGGTACAAGCTGAATTCCTAGCATATGAGCGGCTGACTTTAGCCCTGGGTAGGTTAGAGGATCTGTTCCTATTTTATCACCCGATTTAAAAAGCCCTGCTAAAATAGCAACAATAGCATTTTGTCCACCTTGTGCAGGGAGAATCGTATCGACAGTCGTATCACACCCTACCATCGCTAACAATTTCACCGCCGCCTCTTTTTGCCAATGCGTTGCCATAAAATTACCATAACCAAAAAGCTTACCAAAATCAGCCTCTTTGAGCATCTCTTTTACCATATAGGTTATCTCATCATACGTGTTTTCTTCAGGAATCATTGAGCCCATTTCGATGAGTGGATAGGTTGTATTTTGAGGAATTAAACGCAAATTGGTCAAAGAATCATATGATACAACCGTACCACTGCCAACCGTACCGCTTAGAAGCCCTTTTTGCGTGCATATTTTAAAAGACCTAGAAATGGTACTGACATTGATATCTA
>JADHEE010000733.1_pt1 | contig 11472 bp, 8 predicted proteins | sample 8952401 | NCBI WGS metagenome assembly JADHEE01 (sample SAMN16124438, study PRJNA663242) | bioreactor sludge metagenome | isolation source: sludge (ammonium) | place: India:Bengaluru | collected 2019-02-28
GAACGTATCTGAAAAATGCGTTTGATGAAGAGGCTGCGTACTTCGTTTCCAATAAAAATGGCGGTTCTGCCAATGTGGTACAACCTCGCACTTTTGGTGTGACATTTGATTACCGCTTTTAGAGGAGTATAGATGATGCGTTTTTTTGCAATGCTCTTATGCTTTGGAGTGATGGTTTTTGGTTCAGATACTTCACTGAAAAGCCCTAGATTGCAGGCTTTGGTGAAGCATATAGACCATGGTGGCTCGACACAAGATTTTTGGGAGCAGATGGCATTGCAACAAACGCCGCTTGTTGAGGAGATAGGCTTAGAAGAAGAATGTCTGATAACATTTCTTTATAGAGGTGCAAAACACAATGTTTATCTTCTAGGTGCACCCTCAGGAGAACATGATGCTCTAAGCCTTTTAGGAAAGAGTGATGTGTGGTATAAAAGTTATGTCATCAGCAAAAAAGCAAGACTTTCGTATCAGTTTAGCCCCGATATTCAAATGGAAGATGACTCACCGCTTGCTTTTCGCAAAGCACTGCTTAAGACCATGCAAAAAGATCCTCTTAATGCACAATCTATGCGCGTCAAAATAGGGGAGATGGATTTTAATAAGTCATTGGTTGAGCTTTCACAAGCTCCTGCTCAGCCTTGGCTAAAGGCACAAAATGTGCCTCATGGAATACTGCAAAAGCATACGTTTAAGAGTGAAATTTTAAATAACAGTCGTGATATTTACTTATATCGCTCTGTAGGGTATAAAAGTGGTGATGCCGTAGTTGTGTTCTTTGATGCCGAATCGTATGCTTCGCATGTTCCAACTCCTACCATTTTGGATAATTTAGTAGCTGCTCACAAGCTGCCTCAAATTGCGGCTATTTTTATCTCAAATCCTAGTAGTAAAACGCGCTCCAATGAACTTCCTCCTAACCCGATGTTTGCAGATTTCTTAGTAAAAGAGGTGATGCCTTGGGCAAAAGAGCAAGGTATTTTTGCACCAGCTTTTAAGACGGTTATTACGGGTTCAAGCTATGGAGGGTTAGCTTCAGCGTATATCGCTTTTATGTATCCTGAGATTTTTGGCAATGTGTATGCGCAGTCTGGCTCTTTTTGGTGGTCTCCAAAAAATGATAAAGAACCAGAATGGCTCAGTCGCACCTATGCCAATAGCGCAAAGAAGCCAGTTCGATTCTATCTTGAAGCGGGTCTTTTTGAAGCGAGTCGTGCATGGCAAGTGAGCATCTTAGAATCAACGCGTCATTTCAGGGATGTTTTGCATGCTAAAGAATACGATGTGATCTATAAAGAGTCGTACAGTGGGCATGATTATGCACATTGGCGAGGTAGTTTGGCAGATGGGTTGATGCAACTGTTAAATCCCATACAGAAGGAGTAGGTAAGAAGGTGTTTGAATGCTACTATAAAGAATTGGTAGGTTATTTTAGCAAAACGCTCAACGATGCTGAGCACGCTAAAGATGTGGTACAAGAGACGTATCTTCGTATCAGTGCAATGGGAGAAAGAGCAGGTGCGGTCTTAGAACCGCGTGCTTTTTTATACCAGACTGCCAAACGTATCATTATTGATGAGTGGCGTAAAAACAAACATTTTCAGCCTGTAGAGTTTCATGAAGCAGAGCATGTCAGTCATGAGTATGAAGAACCTTTAGAACATTTGCTCTCTTCCAATCGAATGAAAACCCTGCATCATACCATCAATACATTGCCTCCTCGTTGCCAAGAAGCGTTCAGGCTTCATAAGTTTGATGGGTATTCGCATAAAGAGATAGCCGATATGATGGGCATTAGTAAAAATGCGGTGGAAAAACATATTATCAAAGCGCTATTAGCGTGCAAACAAAGCATGGATGCCATGCAAAGGGAGGATAGATGAGCCAAGCGTGGATAGATGAGCTAGCAGCGTTGTGGTTTGTCAAAGCACAAGATGGCATGAGTGCCTCTGAAAAAAATGCGTTTGAACGATGGTTACACAGCAATCCTTCGCATCAAAAAGCATATCACGAGTTTGAGTTATTGTGGTGTGATTTGGATGGACTTGCTCCACAAAAAGCCTGTAAGAAAAGGCATATAAAGCCTTGGTGGGGCTATGCTTGTGCTGCTGCTATTGTTTTTTTTGTAGTAGGCATTTTGCAATGGAACCTGTCTACGACACGCCTAGAATTTGCGCAAAATGTTCTAACTCCCATAGGCGCAATGCGTGAATATACCTTAAGTGATGGTACAAAACTCTTTTTAGACACAAACAGCAATGTGACGGTTGAATACTACGCCCACAAGCGCTTAGTCAAGCTCCATCAAGGGCAAATTGCATTGCATGTGAGTAAAGATGCTACAAGACCTCTTTTTGTAGATGTCCAACAGGTGCAAGTACGAGTCACTGGAACGATCTTTGAAGTGCGTCATGTTGAAGATGAGGTACGTGTCAGTGTTGAAGAGGGAAGTGTAGATGTTTCGTACAAACGTCCTTTTGATGGAGAGGTTATTAAACTAGCTTCTTTAGGTGCGAAAGNCTAAAAGATGTTTTATTTGAATTTGAACGCTATGGGGCTAAGCCAGCGTTGATTGCTTCATCTGAACTTGCTCTTATGCCACTTTCGGGTAGCTTTGAGATTGAACGCTTTGGCAGTTTTTTAGAACTTTTACCCAAAGTCTTACCTGTAAAAGTGGTGCAAGACATCCATACTGTTATGATTGAAAGGCAATAATGATATGAACTTTCTAATATTAAAAGCCCATATTTAGGGCATTCTTCGTTTTTTACAGCTGTTTTTTAAAAGCAACAATATGTAAAATAGCATTTTTTTGATAATCGATGTCAGGTTTATTTTTTTCTACACGTCTTCTCTTATATGAAAACAATTATCAAATTAGGAGAAAGACCCATTATGAAATTTTGCCACCTTTCGATTGCTTTAGCGACTGCTTTAGCATTTTCTTCCCCTCTCTTGGCGGAGAGTACAAATCCTTTGCAACTCAACATTGCTTCCCAAAGTCTTAGCTCTTCATTAGGTGAGTTTGCCAAACAGGCTCAATTGCAGCTTGTAGCAGACTCCAAACTGCTTGAAGGGAAAAAAGCTCCAGCACTCAAAGGCGATATGAGCCTTAAAGAAGCCCTTGCTAAATTACTGAAAAACACGGGGCTAGAAGCCACTGTTACAGGTGATACGATAGTGATTAAACCTCAAAGTGAAACAGAAGTCGCACTGGATGCGATTACCATTCAAGCAGGAGAGCAATCTGGCATCACTGAAGGTACGGGCTCTTACACCACGAAAAGCATGAGTACAGCTACGAAACTCAATCTCTCTAGTCTTGAAACACCGCAATCTGTAACAGTGCTGACCCATCAAAAGCTCGAAGATATGGGCATAAACTCTTACCAAGAGATGTTAAGTTACGTTACAGGGGTTTCTTTAAATCGTATGGATGAAAGAGTGTACCCTACCGCACGTGGGTTTGATGTAGATTATTATCTTTTTGATGGTATTCCAACATATGCTATTTCAGATGCAGGTGCAAATGATATTGATTTATCCATTTATGATCGTGTCGAAGTGGTAAAAGGGGCGAATGGCTTGATGACAGGTGCTGGGAATCCTGCGGTGGGATTAAATTTCATTCGTAAGCATGCCAATTCGAAAGAGCTGAAAGGCGATGTTGAAGTGGCTACGGGTTCTTGGGATGCGTATAGCTCGACGATGGATGTCTCATCAGCGCTTAATAGCGAAGGAACCGTTCGTGGGCGCCTTGTTGCTAAACATGAGGATAAGAAGTCATTCATGGATGGATATGAAAAAACAAACGACATTGTCTATGGCGTTGTGGATATGGACTTGAGTGATACCACTTATCTCTCGTTGGCGGCAGAGTATCAAAAGTTAGATCGTAGTGGTATCAGATGGGGAGGTTTACCTGCATTTTACAGTGATGGAACTCGAACAAATTTCTCCCGCTCTAATACCGTTAGTGACGATTATACAGCTTGGAATAGCGAAACAAGAGCCTTTTATCTTGATTTTAAACAATACCTTTACAACGACATTTCTCTAAATCTTGCTTACTCGTATCGAAAACTCTACAGCAATACTAATTTACTCTATTTTGGAGGAACTGTCGATAAAAATACAGGTGTAGGAGAAGGGGGTGTCTATCATTACACGAATGATGAGCTTATTAATGAGCAAAATATTGATGTTTATATCTCAACGCCATTTGAATGGGCAAATTTAAATCATGAAATCGTTTTTGGTGCAATGCGCAGCACGTCTGATGTTAAATACAACGATTGGAAATCTTCGGGCTATCTCTCATCAACGCTTGCAAGTCCTCTTATTAACTTTTATACAACAAATATATCGGCGCTTGATTTATCTACAAGTGGTGCCATAACTCCCGATAAAACCACACAAATGGGTACTTATGTTGCAGGTAAATTTTCTTTAATGGAAGACATGAAGCTTATTATGGGGCTTAGAGTTTCGGATTGGAAATATAAAAGTGCAGACGGCACAGGAAATAAAGCATTTAATAACGAGTTAACACCGTATGCAGGAATTATTTACAATCTTAATGAAAATCATTCTGTGTATGCAAGTTACACCAATATTTTTAAACCGCAAGATCATAAAGACATAAGTGGATCATTCCTTGATCCTATTGTTGGAAAAAATTACGAAACAGGTATTAAAGGCGAGTACTTCAATAAACGTCTTAATGCATCCCTTTCTCTTTTTAGAGTTGAACAAGATAATGTTGGTGAAGCAACCAGCCAGTTTGTTCCAGGATCAACAGATTATGCTTATATCTCCGTCGATGGAGTTGTGAGTAAAGGTTTTGAAATTGATATTAATGGTGCGCTCACCGATCAGTGGAATGTAGGTTTTGGTCTAGCTAATTTTGAAGCAGAAGACGCTAATGGCAATAAAGTCCAAACCAAATCTTCACGCACAATGGCAAATCTCTTCACCAAATATACCATCCATAAGTTTGCTTTTGGTGTGGGTGTGAATTATCGAAGCAAAATCTATACAGGCAGCGGTGCAGCAGAGATTGTCCAAGATGATTATTTCCTCACTAATGCAATGGCATCGTATGCAATGGATAAACACACCAAGATACAGCTTAATGTCAACAATATTTTTGATAAAAAATATTATGAAGGTATTGGTTCTGATGGTATGGTATATGGTGCACCACTTAATGCAGTCCTTAGTGTGAAATACTCCTTTTAAATCGTAATAGAGTAAAAAATAAAGGGATACTATACGTATAGTATCCCTTTATAAAATAGTTTTAAAACTTTTTTGATAATCAATGTCAGGTTTTTATAAATTCTTACGTCTTCTCTTATATGAAAACAATTATCAAATTAGGAGAAAGACCCATTATGAAATTTCGTCACCTCAGTGTTGCCTTAGCTACGGCTTTAGCGATTACTTCCCCTCTCTTGGCGGAGAGTACTTCAGCGTTACATGTAAACATTGCCTCTCAAAATTTAAGTTCCGCACTGAGTGTATTTGCTAAACAAGCAAAGCTACAACTGATTGTTGACTCCAGTTTGGTTGAAGGAAAAAAAGCACCAACACTACAAGGTGAAATGAGCCTCAAAGAGGCATTAGATAAGCTTTTACAAGGCTCTGGACTTGAAGCGATCATCCAAGGAGACAGCGTTAGAATCCAAAAAATTACGACTTCACATAGCAGTACGCTCGATGCGATTGCCATTACAGCAAGTGCTGATGCCTCGGCTGATGGTGTTATGCCTTCCTTTAGTGGTGGACAAGTTGCTCGTGGTGGAAAAGTAGGCATACTGGGTAATAAAGACATCATGGAAACACCTTTTACAGTGACATCTTATACCAATGAGCTGATTCAAAACCAACAAGCAAACAGTGTGGGTGATGTACTGTTAAATGACCCCTCTGTTAGAGTTGCCCGTGGATATGGCAATTTTCAAGAGTCCTATTATATTCGAGGATTTATTTTAAATTCGGATAGTGTTGCTTACAATGGACTTTATGGCTTACTTCCTCGTCAATACATTGCCGCTGAACTGTTTGAACGTGTTGAAGTTCTTCGTGGAGCATCTGCATTTCTCAATGGCGCAAGCCCTGGGGGTGATGGTTTAGGTGGTGCTATCAATCTTCTTCCAAAACGTGCTCCCAATGAGTCACTGGCACGTGTTACTTTAGGGACTGAAAATGGCGAACAAGGCTTAGCCTCTATTGATGTAGCGGAGCGCTTTGGTGAAAATAAAAACACAGGTCTGCGCATCAATGCGGCGCATAAAGAGGGTGGAACAAGTGTGGATAACGAAGATGTCGAATTAAACCTCTTCTCCATTGGTTGGGACTACCACAATGACAATCTTAGATTATCGGCAGATATAGGTCATCAAGAGCACCGCTTAAAAGAGACACGTAGCAACGTAACCCTCTCAGGTGTTAGTGTTGTTCCTTCGGCACCAAGTAGCAGCAGCAACTGGGCACAGCCATGGAGTTATTCCAATGAAACCGATACATTTGGAAGTTTCAGAGGTGAGTATGACTTCACTTCATCGGTTACAGGATGGCTTGCTGCTGGCTTTCGTCGTAGTGAAGAGGCAAACTCTTTAGCCAACTTAACCGTGACCAACGGCACAACAGGCGCAGGGTACGTGACACGTTTTGACAATACTCGAGAAGATGCTGTTAATACCGCTGAGGCGGGTATTCGAGGAAAAGCTGAAACGCTAGGTATTGGGCATGAATGGATTTTTTCAGCGAATTATTTTGAGCTTAAGAAAAAAGCAGCCTATAAATGGGACTATTTCAATCAGTACAGTACCAATTTGTACACTCCAACGTCGTATGCATTACCTGCATGGAGTGGTGGAGGATTTAGCGGAAATGAGATGGATGATCCAGCATTGACAGGAAAAACACGCCTGAGCAGTTTTGCACTTGGCGATACCCTTGCTTTCTTTGATAACACCTTACTCGTCACCGTTGGAGCACGTCAGCAAAAAATTGATGAGAAGAGTTATAACTACAACACAGGAACACTTTCTAGCTCATACGTAAAAGATCGCGTAAGTCCAATGGCGGGGATTGTTTATAAATTGACACCGCAATTTTCTGTTTATGGAAACTATATAGAAGGGCTTAGTCAAGGGGGGTCCGCTCCATCAACTGCCGCAAACTATGGAGAAAGTTTAGCACCTTATGTTTCAGAACAAAAAGAGATAGGTGTGAAATACGACAATAAAAGTCTAGGTGCTACCCTTGCGCTCTTTACAACCTCAAAACCAAGAGGTGTTGTTAATGCAAGCAATATTTACGTAGAAGAAGGTAAAGACCGACATGAAGGTGCTGAATTAACGGCGTACGGCGAAATAATGGAAGGGCTTCGTATCTTAGGCGGTTTGACGCTCTTAGATGCAAAACAAGTCTCCACAGGAAGTACTTTAACCGATGGAAAAGATGTGATTGGTGTGCCTGAAAAACAAGCCAATATCGGTGTTGAGTGGGATGTCCCAAGCGTTGCTGGACTTAGCCTTGATGCCCGTTTAATCGTTACGGACGCAGTGTATGCTGATTCGGCAAATACACTTAAAGTTCCACGTTGGGAGCGCGTTGATGTTGGAGCTCGTTATGTAACGGTTATGGATAAGCACATGGTTACATGGCGTGCACGCATCCTCAATGTTGCTGATGCGAATTACTGGGCATCAAGTGGTGGTTATCCCGATAATGGCTATCTTGTTTTGGGTGCTCCACGTACGTTTATGCTCAATGTCTCAGTTGACTTTTAAAGTAGAGAATACCGTTTATGAAAGAAAAACAGAGTTTGAAATGGCATAGTATCTTAGGCGTTGCTATAGGATTTTTTATTCTTGTAGCAGCCCTAAGTGGCTCCATTATCGCTTTTTATCACACATTAGATGCCAAGATAAATCCATGGCAAATCAGCACGTCTCATCATCAAGAGCTCAATGTAACGGATCCGTTAAGTCATATCGCAAAGATTGAAGCGCGTGTGGAAGGAGCCAAAGTCAGCTGGGTTAGCCTTTCCTTAAATCATCAAAGCAGTTGGCACTATTTTTTATTTCCCAAAAGCATGGCAAAGCCTATTGCTAATAATGAAGTCTATGTCGATCCGTTTAGTGCTGAAATTAAGGGAATGAGAACATGGGGTGACATTACACAAGGTTGGACAAATCTTATTCCTTTCATCTACAAATTGCATTATTCACTTTACCTTGGGAGTATTGGTGTTCTTATCATGGGAGTTGCTGCACTGCTTTGGTTAGTAGTACTAGTGTGCGGTGTTTGGATTACCTTTCCAAAGTGGAATACTACTTTTTTGAGTCAATGGAAAAAAAGCTGGAGATGGCGTTTTAAAGGCAATTTACGATCAAAAAGTTATCTGTTGCATAAAACAGCAGGGCTATGGCTTTTGCCATTTTTAATTCTTTTGGCATGGTCTTCATTTTCGCTGAATTTGCATGATTTGCATGAGCGTCTTTTAAGTTCGGTGATGCGTTTTCAAGCAGGAAGTGATGCGATAAAAGATCTTAAACGGCCTCGCACTAAACCAAGTCTTGGTTGGGTAGAAGCACGTGATGTTGGGCGTACTTTAATGAATGAGCTCTCGCTAAAAGAGGGATTCGAAATTTATGAAGAGTCTGCCATTATGTACAATTCTCTTAAAGGTATTTACATTTACAGTGTGCGAAGTTCACGCGATATTGAGATCGATCATGGTGGAACAACGGTCTATTTTGATGGCAATTCTGGAGCATTCAAAGCCTCTTTTATCCCTACTAAAAAAGCGAGTGGTGACACACTGACACAGTGGCTTGAAGGGCTCCATAAAGGGAGCATTTGGGGGTTGCCACATCGTATCGTACTCTCCATTTTAGGAGTTGTGACAACACTTTTTGTGCTGAGTGGATTTTATTTGTGGTGGAAGCGAAAAGATAAGCTTTCTATGACGAAAAAATAAGCAAAAAATAGCTTTAAAAAAGTGCAAAAGAGACTATACTAAGTCAAATAGTCTTAAGGAAGAACCATGACGTTTCTGATTGTGGCAAAGCTTATCCATATTGCCTCTGCAATTTTGTTCATTGGGTGCGTCTATTTTCGCACCTTTATCTTACCTCGCGCACGTTTTGCGCTCGATAGCGCTCAGTTTGAGGCGATGGAAAATGCTCTCTCTCCTCGCACACGTTTGATTGGCAAAGTGAACAACACGCTTTTACTGCTCAGTGGCCTTTTTTTGGCACACACGTACTTTGAGCCAAGCAACGTACTTTTACATATTAAAATGACATTAGGGCTTGTTGTGATAGCGATGTTCTTTGTCGCACCACTCATTATGCACCGCTTTATGGGAGAGAAGAAACAAAAAATCAAGACAATGTACCATCACACTATGTTTGCATTGATGGTTGCCATCGTCATTCTCTCCCAAGTGATGTTTACGCTGTAGTAACTTCTCTGCGAAAACGAAAGTAAAAGTGTGCCCCGTCTTTGTTTTCATAGGTGATTTCACCTTGCAACTGGTTGGTAACGATACCTTCTATGAGCTGCATTCCTAGCGTGGTATGAGTGTTGAGTGAAAATGCTTCGCCTAAGCCTTTACCTGTGTCGTGGATTTCTAACATGCACGCTTCATGCTCACAGCTAAAGAGGATGCGAATAGCCCCGCCTTGTGCATCAAAGGCATGTTTGAGGGCATTGGTCACACACTCATTCATCAAAAGACCGCAAGAGAGGGCTTGTTCAATGCTCAGTGTCACAGGTGCTATCGTCACATTGAGCGAAATGTTTGCATCATCGGTTGCGTATGTTTGGCGCATATTATCAACAAGACCTTTGACATACACATCAAAAGCGATATGGGTAAGGCTTGTGGACTGGTAGAGCTGGCGGTGCAGGAGTTCAATCGCATAAATGCGCTCTTGAAGTTCGAGTAGCAGCGCTTGAGACTCTTCGCTTTTGGCTTGATGCTCTTTGAGTTGCATCAGTGCTATGATGATGGAGAGGTTGTTTTTCACACGGTGGTGAATCTCTTTTAAAAGTACCTCTTTTTCACTGAGTAGCTGTTCCAACTCTAGGGTACGCTTGGCAACTTTGGTATCGAGGGTTTGAATGTTCTCTTGCAGTGAATCTAACATGGTATCAAACGTTTGTGCGAGCAGGCTGATGTCATCATCGCCCACGAGATGGCTTCGCTCTTTTAGGTTGCCATTTTTGATGGTTTTAGCAACGCTTAAAAGACGGTCTATCTTAGAGGTAAATCCCCTAAAAAGTAGCCATCCCAATCCAAATGCCGAAAAAATGGCGATAAGAATGGCAGGCAAAAATTTCATAATGATCGGATCAAGATCGCGGTAAATCTCCTCTTCATAAAGGCTTGCCGCAAAGATAAAAGGGTATTCACGACTTCCTTTGAAATAGCGCACCCACGTTAGTGCAGGGTAAAGCTTGCCACTAGGGTCATCTACTTTGGGTAAGAGATGATGAATGGGTTTTCCTTCTTTGGCCGCTTGAATGTAATCGGATGTTTTGAGGCTTCCCGTGAGGGGTTGATCGGTAGGGGAAGATTCACTGACACAGCAAGCGGTATTGAACATCTTGGCACGCTCATCGTGGCTTTTGCGAAAGGTGGCGTTGTGGTCACACGGACGCTCGCTCCCATCGATCCACATCATATAAGCAAATCCTGTGCTTTCACTTTTGATGTTTTGAAAACTTTGTTTGAGCATAGAGCCGATGGTGGCTTCAAATTCACTTCGACTTTTGAGAAACTCTTTGGTTTGGCAGAAGAGGGCTATGTTATAGGGACTTTGCGGCAGGGCTTTTACGTAGAGGTACTCCTTATCGCTTGCGGGGCAGATGTTAATACGTTTGGTTTTATCGTGTACATTCCACTGATCGTACTGTGGAAAGAGGGTTGAAAAAAACGGTGAGGTATGCTCTAAAAGCCCTTTAGTACCGTAAATAACGTGATTGTTTTGCATCAAAAGTGCATTGCAAGTGAAGTTTGAAAAGTGTTTATCTAAGAGTGTTATCAGTGTTTGCTTCTCTTGGTTAGGTACTTCTCTGTAGGCATCTAAAAGTTCGTGTAGCCTGTTTTGCATCTCTAAATTCATCTTCTCCCAATACGAGGCGTTGTACAAGGAGTTGACATGAATGGTCAGGAGTACTTGATTTTCCATGTTAGACAAGAGGCGATCAATGGTATCGGTTTCGCTCTGCAAGCGTTCATCTTGCCATGTGGGAATCACAATAGCCATCATCACCCCAAGAATACACAGTACAATAGTACTCAATGAGAGGGCGAACTTGGCGGAGAGTGAGAGGGTGCGAAACGTGTTAAACATTGAGACGATACCCCGCCTCAAAAACATTTTCCAGCAAAGGTGCATCTATCTATTGACGAAGCCTATAAACAAGGTTACGCAAATTAGAAAGGTC
>JADHEE010000729.1_pt1 | contig 11450 bp, 12 predicted proteins | sample 8952401 | NCBI WGS metagenome assembly JADHEE01 (sample SAMN16124438, study PRJNA663242) | bioreactor sludge metagenome | isolation source: sludge (ammonium) | place: India:Bengaluru | collected 2019-02-28
GGGGCTTTCGACTTCGGAACGGTCCGGGCGGGAAGCTCAGGCCGCGACGACCTCGACGCTCAACGCCGCGATCACCTCGCGGTGCAGGCGGACGTGGACGGTGTGCGCGCCGAGCCTCTTGATGGGCTCGTCGAGCTCGATCCGGCGGCGGTCGACCGTGATCCCCTTCGCCTCGAGCGCCTCGGCCAGCTCGGCGGCCGTGACGGAGCCGTAGAGGGCGTCGTTCTCGCCCGCCTTCTTGCGGATGGTGACCGTCAGCCCCTCGAAGGCCTTCGCGATGGTCGCCGCGAACTCCTTCTCCTTCGCCTGGGCCACGTCGTAGCGCTTCCGCTCCTGCTCGAGCCGCTTCACGTTGCCGGGCGTGGCGAGATAGGCGAGCTCCTTGGGAAGGAGGAAGTTGCGGGCGTAGCCGGCCGCCACCGAGACGACCTCGCCCCGGTTGCCGAGGCCGCGCACCTCGTCGGTCAGGATCACTTTCACGTCGGACATGTTCCGCTTACTCCCTTCTTCCCGTTTCGCCGCCGCTCTCTTCCTTCCGGGGGAACCTCCCGCGGAAGTCGAGGAACTCGTCGAGGAGCCCGCCGATGGCCACGAGGACCGGTATCGGCATCTGGACGGCGAGAACGTACACCGGCGCTCGGATCAGGAGGCCGACACGCCCCCTGTCGAGCAGAGCGCGGATTATCGCCATCCCCCGGAGGAAAAACAAGACGCCCAGGGGAATCAGGACCGTCGTCGCCGCACGGGCTACGGCCCCGTCGGCCAGGGCGGCCAGCGCGCCCGCCGGGACGAAAGCCGCGGCGGCGGCGAGAGGTGTCCGGAACGTCGCGAACGTGCCGGCCTCGAGCGGTGCCGCGTCCAGCCCCGCGCGACGGCCGAAGGCGTAGACGAGAAGCGCTCCGTGCAGGACGCAGGCCGAGAGAAGGAGGCCCGGCAGCTGCCACGCCACGAGGTCGCGGAGCCGGTCGAACGCCGCGCCCGTCGCCGCGAGCGTCTCCTCGGACCACCCCGCGTTCCGGTAGAAGCCGAGGAGCTCGGGCCGCGCCGCGTCGAAACGTGTGGCGAGGATGGCCCCCGGGTCGGCCCCCTCCGCGAGGGTGAAGGCCAGGACCGTGCCCAGCGCCCCGATCCCGGCGAGCGCGGCCGAGAGCCAGGCGAGCTCCTCGCGCCGCCGGCCGGCCGTCGCCCCGGCGACGAGGCCGAGAGCGGGCAGCGCGACGAAGGCGAGCGCCGTGGCGGCCGAAAGGGCCGACCCGATCCCCCCTCCGACGAGTCCGAAGAACGTCGCGAACGGAAGGACGGCGGCCGCGAGCGGAAAGGCGGCCGCCGGGCTCGTCATCTCGCGTCCGGCCCGTGCCAGCCGCGCCGCGGCCGACGGCAGGAGCCACGGCGCGAGCGGCGGCAGGACCACGGCGAGCGCTGCAGAGAGACCCGCCAGAGGGGGGGCCAGAAACGGCAAGCCCCTCCGGCGCGGGGCCGGAGGGGCGGGGCCGGACGGGGTCTCTCTAGTCTGCGACGTAGGGCAGGAGCGCCAGGTAGCGCGCGCGCTTGATCGCGACGGCGAGCTTCCTCTGGTAGAAGGCCGAGGTCCCGCTGATGCGGCGCGGGAGGATCTTGGCGCGCTCGGGGACGAAGCTCTGAAGGAGCTTCACGTCCTTGAAGTCGATGTAGCCGATCTTCTCGACGGTGAACTTGCAGACGCGCTTGCGGCGGACGAAGAACTTCTTCTTCGCGGGGCGGCGGGCGGCGGGACCGGACGGAGCAGCCATCGATCTCTCCTGACTCAGCTCTCGGGCTGGGCCGGCGCCTCGGGGGCGGCGGACTCGGGGGCCGGTGCGGGCGCCGGGGCGGGCTCGGCGACCGGGACCGGGGCGGGGGCCGGGGCCGCGACGGCCTCGGGGGCGGGAGCGAACTCGGGCGAGGCGGGGACGACGCGCGGCGTGCGCGTCTTCGTCCGGCGCGCCACCTTCTGGCCGTGGCGCAGCTCCTCGTCGATGCGGACGGTGAGGAAGCGGAGGATGCTCTCGGAGAGCTTCATCTTCCGCTGCAGCTCGGCCACGGCCTTCGCGTCGGCCCGGAACAGGAAGTTGTGGTAGGTCGCCTCGCTCCGCTTCTTGATCTGGTAGGCGAGGCGGCGGCGGCCCATCGACTCGTCCTTGTCGATGGCGGCGCCGAGGTCGGTCAGGAGCTTGCGGAACTCCTCGACGACGGCCGCGGCTCCCTGCTCGTCCTTGTCGGGGGCGATCAGGAAAACCAGGTCGTAGAGACGCTTCTGGGTTTCGGTCACTTGTCCTCCTTGCGGATCGCGGGGCGAGCCCGCGAGGCGCGGCCCTTCGGCCGAGCCAAGGGTTGGATTCAGCTCGCCGGAACGGTCTCCGGCGAGCGGTTGAAACGGTTCATTGCGACCTCGAGGCCATCGGCGACGAAGGTCTCGATCGCCTCGCAGGCGGCCTCCAGGACGGGGACGAGCGCGGCCCGCTCGGCCTTGGAGAAGCGCTCGAGAACGTAGTCGGCCTTGTCTTCCCCGGGTCGGAAGTGGTCCCCCGCGATCCCGATCCGGAGGCGCGGGAACGCGTCGGTCCCGAGGCAATCGATGACGTTCTGGAGCCCCTTCTGCCCCCCGGAGGAGCCGGACGGGCGGATCCTCAGCCGGCCGACCGGGAGGGCGACGTCGTCCGAGACGACGAGCATCCGCTCCGGCGGGACGGCGTGCTTGAGGAGGAGCCCTTTCACGGATTCGCCCGAGAGGTTCATGTACGTCTGAGGCTTCGCGAGGAGGACCGGCGTGGCGCCGATCTTCACCCGTCCCGTCAGGGCCCGGCAGTCGAGGCGGTCGATGCGCGTCGGGCGGGACGGGTCGGCTGCGAGCCGCCGGACGAGCACGTCCAGCACCTCCCAGCCGACGTTGTGCCGCGTCCCGACGTAGCGGTCGCCCGGGTTGCCGAGCCCCACGACGAGGGCGAGCTCGGTCAAGCCTACTTCTTCTCCTTCTTGTCGGCCTTGGGGGCGGCCTTCGCGGCCGGCTTGGCGGCGGCGCCCTCCTCTTCCTTCTTGCCCTTCTTCGCGACCTCGGGCTCGGCGGTCGTCGGGGCGGCCGCCTCGGCGGTCGCCTCCTCGGCCTTGTGCGTGACGACGTGCGCGATGACGCGGTCGGCGTCGCCGAGGACGCGGATCTTCTCGCCGAGGGCGAGGTCCGCCACGCGGAGGACGCCGCCGGCGTCGAGCGCGGAGACGTCGGCCTGGATCGTGGCCGGGATGTCGGCCGGCAGGCACTCGACCTCGAGCTCGCGGGTGACGACGTCCAGGAGACCGCCGAGCTTGACGCCGGCCGCCGTCCCGACGGTCTCGACCGGGACCTTCACCTTCAGCTTGCGATCGAGAAGGACCCGGACGAAGTCGAGGTGGACGAGCTCCCTGCGGAGCGGGCTCACCATGACGTCGCGCACCATGACGTGAGGCTGCTCGTCAGCCCCCTTGACGTGGACGCGGAAGACGGCGTTCTGGTGGAGCCCCTTCCGGAAGAGGGCGAGGAGGTCCTTGCGGGGGACGCTCAGCGAAATCGACTCGGCCCCGGAGTGGCCGCCGTAGAGGACGGCGGGGATCAGGTCCTTCGCGCGGAGGCGGTGGCAGGCGTTCTTGCCCGTCTCGACGCGCTTTTCGACCTCGATGACGACGTTGTCCTGGAGCATTCCTTCATACCTTTCCCCGGGCGGACGGTCCGGCAGAGCCCGGGCGTCCGGTCCGGCGCAGAGCCGGGGATTCTACACGACCCGGTTCGGCGGCCTTCCGGGGGCTCGGCGGACCCCTTTTCGGACCCGGTCTCTCCCGTCCCGGTGTCAGACGAAGAGCGAAGAGACGGAGGTCCCCTCGTGGATCCGGTGGATCGCCTCTCCGAGGAGCGGTCCCACCGACAGCGGGGTCACGATCGGGCAGCGGGCGACCTTGTCGTCGATCGGGAGCGTGTTCGAGCAGAAGACGCGCTCGATCGAGCTCGCGTTCAGCCGGTCGATCGCGGGGCCCGACAGGACCGGGTGGACGCAGGCCGAGAAGACCCGCTCCGCTCCCGCCTCCTTGAGCGCCGCCACGGTGTTGATGAGGGTCCCGGCGGTGTCGATGATGTCGTCGATGATCAGGACGTTCCGCCCCTTCACGTCGCCGATGACGTGCATGACCTCGACCTCGTTCTTCCCCTTCCGCCGCTTGTCGACGATCGCGAGGGAGACGCCGAGCCGCTTTCCGAACGCGCGGGCGCGCTCCACGCCCCCCGCGTCCGGCGAGACGACGGTGAGGGGGTCGAGCTTCGCGTCGCGGATCGCGTCGAGGAGGACCGGCGAGGCGAAGAGGTGGTCGACCGGGATGTCGAAGTAGCCCTGGATCTGCGCGGCGTGCAGGTCGACCGCGAGCACGCGGTCGGCCCCCGCCGAGGTCAGGAGGTCGGCGACGAGCTTCGCGGTGATCGGGACGCGCGGCTTGTCCTTCCGGTCCTGGCGGGCGTAGCCGTAGTACGGCAGCACCGCCGTCACGCGCGACGCCGAGGAGCGCTTGAAGGCGTCGAGCATGATGAGGAGCTCCATCAGGTTCGCGTTCACCGGCGGGCAGGTCGGCTGCACGACGAAGACGTCGGCCCCCCGGACGTTCTCCTCGATCTGGCAGTAGTTCTCGCCGTCCGAGAAGTTGTAGAGCGTCACCCGTCCCGCCTCGCGTCCCAGGGCCCGGCAGATCTCGCCGGTCAGAGACGGGTGCGCACGCCCTCCGAAGACCTTCAGCTCTCCGTACGGAACCCTCAGCGTCATGGCTCTCTCATCCTGGCTGGGGAGGGAGGATTCGAACCTCCGAATGGCGGTTCCAAAGACCGCTGACTTACCACTTGTCGACTCCCCAACGCCGGGCCGGATCTTACTCTGACCTCCTCGGTCCGCTCCGGGAGCGGCATTCCTCGCGGGTCCACGTCGGGACGACGCGGATCGCGGAGCCGACGGGCAGGCCGTCGAGCCGCCGCGCGGCCTCCGAAGCCGCCGCGAGGTCGGGAAAGAGACCGAACACGGTCGACCCGCTCCCCGAGAGCCGCGCCTGCTCGGCCCCGACCCCCGCGAGCGCCTCGCGCACGACCCGGAGCGGGGGGAAGAGCGCTTCCGCGGCCGGCTCGAGGTCGTTCCGGTCGGGCAGCCCGCTCCCGGCATCGTCCCGGCGACCGTCCCACTCGGGCGCCCCGAGGCGACGGAAGACCTCGGGCGTCGCCGCGGGGAACGGCGGCATCACGAGGACGACCCCTTTCGACGGCAGGTCGGGAAGCGGCGCGATCCGCTCCCCCCGCCCGGTCCCGCGGGCGCTCCCCCCGTGGAGGAAGAACGGGACGTCGGAGCCGAGGCGGGCGCCGACCTCCGCGAGCTTCTCGAAGGGCAGGTCGAGACCCCAGAGCGCCGAGAGGCCGAGGAGCGTCACCGCTGCGTCCGAGCTCCCCCCTCCGAGCCCGCCGCCGGAGGGGATCCTCTTCTCCAGCTCGATCGCCGCGCGCGCCTTCACGCCCGCCTCTTCCGCGAGGAGGCGCGCCGCGCGGAGGACGAGGTTCTCCGGGCCGGCCGGGACGGAGGGGTCGTCCACCCGGAGCGAGAGCACGTCGCTCTCCTCGAAGGAGAGCCGGTCCGTCAGCCCGACCGCCTGGAAGACCGTGTCGAGCTCGTGGAAGCCGTCGGGCCTCCTTCCGAGGACGAGGAGGGAGCGGTTCACCTTCGCGAACGCTTCGGCGACCAGCCTCATCCGTTCGACCCTCCCGGCTTCGGGAGCGCGCCGAAGCTCTCGAGCGTCAGCACCGCGTTCCCTTCGGGACCCCGGATCGCGATGCGGCGCGGGAGGCCGACCCCCGGAGTCAGCTCCACCCGCACGCCGTCGGGCAGGAGGAGGCCGTCGATCTCCCCCGAGCGAGAGACCAGCACCGCCCGTCCCTCGCCCGAGGGGAGCGGCAGGACGAAGCGTCCGTTCCGAAGGACCGCCGCGCCCTCGGCAGAGGGCGCCTCCTCCGGGACCCCGAAGAGCGCGGCGAGGACGTCGTGCGCGGCGAGTCGGCCCGGCAGGAGCCCCTCGGCCCCTCCCTCCGCCCTTCGGAGGACGCCGGCGCGCACCACCCCGACGAGGGGAGCCGACACCTGCCAGCCGAGCGCTTCCCCGTCCCACTGCAGGGTGAGATAGCCGCGAGCCGCGACGCCGACCTTCGGCGAGACCTCGCCGCGGAAGAGCGCCTGGAACCGGCGGGGCCGCCAGGCCTCCTCCCGAGCCGCGAGGACCGAGGCGAGGACCTGTGCCGCGTCCTCCGGCCGTGCCGGAATGCCGGCCGGCCCGGCCGAGCGACAGGCGCCGAGGACGAGGAGCGTGGCCGCGGCGGCCACGGCCGCGCGCCTCACGGCTGCATCGCCGCGGCGGCCGTCCTCTCGAGCTTCGCCCGGATCGCAGCCCCGCCGTCTTCCGGCTCGAGAGCGAGCGCCCGCGACCACCTCTCCCTCGCCTTGGCGAGGTCGCCCCGTTTCTCCTCGAGGTCCCCGAGGTGGTCCTCGATCGTCGGGTCGTCCGGCGAGAGGCGCTTGGCCGTCAGAAGGTGCTTCTCCGCCTCGTCGAGGTTCCCGAGCCGGAACTGGATCCAGCCGAGCGAGTCGAGGTAGGCCGCATTCGACGGCTCCAGCGCGATCGCCCGGGTGACGAGCTCGAGAGCCCGATCCAGGTTCTCGTTCCGGTCCGCGAACATGTAGCCGAGGTAGTTCAGCGCCGCGCCGTGGTCGGGCTTCAGCGAGATCAGCTTCTCGAACGCCGCGACGGACTCCGGGAACTTCTTCTCCCTCTCGAGGGACGCCGCCTGCCGGAAGAGGAGGTCCGGATCGTCCGGATGGGCCGCGAGGCCCGCGGCGGCCACCTCCGCGGCGCGCCCATACCGCTCGAGCCGCTGCCAGGCGTCGGCCGCGGCGAGGGCTCCCTCGCGCCCCTCCTTCGCGAGGGCCGCGACCATCTCCTCCCCCTCCGCCCGCTCCTTGTCCTTCTCCGAGCGGAGGAGGAACTCCGCCAGGAGCCCGCGGACGTCGAGGTCCTTCGGCGACTTCGCGAACGCCTCGCGGCAGGCCTGCAGCCCCTCCGCCGGCTCCTTCGCGTCGCGCGCGACGAGCGTCAGGAGGTTCAGGGCCTGCATGTTCACCGACCCGTCCTCCTCGAGGAGGTGCGGGCGCACCGCCGCCCGCGCCGCCGCCCAGTCCTTCCGGAGGTAGGCGACGTAGCCGAGCTGGCCGTCGACGGAGACGATCCCTCCCGAAGGCCCCTTTCGCGCGACGAGCTGCGAGCGAAGGTCCCTGAGGACCGTCTCCGCCTCGTCGAGCCGCCGGGCCTCGAGGAAATTGAGGGCGCGCCGGAACGCGACGTCGGCGTCGTCGGGCTCGAGGCCCTGGAGCTTCTTCAGGAGCTCTTCCGCGCGTCCCGTCTCCAGCCTCTCGGAGAGGAGGGCGGAGTAGTGCCGCAGGGTGTCGCGATGGTCCGGGTCGACCTTCAGGACCTCCTGGAATGCCACCTCGGCCTCGTCGAGGCGGCGGGCCCGCAGGAGCGAAAGACCGTACTGCGCGCGCAGGCCGAGGTTCCCCGGCTGCCGCTTCACGAGCTCCGCCAGGATCGGGAGCGCCTTGTCGAACTTCCGGGTCGCCTGGTAGACGCGCAGGAGACCGAAGGAGGCCGCGGTGTTCTGCCCGTCCATCCGGAGGATCCCGAGGTAGGCCTCCTCGGCCTCTTCGGGTCGGCCGCTCTTCTCGAGGGCCTCGCCGTAGAGGAGGGGAAGGAGCGGGCCGCGCACGTTGTGCTGCACGCGGGAGAGGACGGCGGCCGCCTCCTCGTATCGCTCCAGGCGCAGGTAGGCCTGGCCGAGCGCGAGCGCGCCCGCCGGCTCGGTCGGCTGCAGGTCGTTCGCCCTCTTCAGCGGGGAGAGCGCGGCCTCGATCCCGCCCTGGTCGCGGGCTCCCGCGAGGAGGATCTGCCCGAGGACCCGATGCGCCGCGGCGCTTCCGGGCACGAGCGCCACCGCCCGCCGGGCCTGCTCCTCGGCCTCCGGAAGGATCCCGAAGTCCCGCAGCGCCTCCGCATACTCGCGCCGGAGATGGCCGTCCTCCGGGTCGAGCTCCACGGCCCTGCGGAACTCCTTCAGGGCTTCCTGGAACTCTCCCTCCGCCGCAAAGAGTCGGGCGCGGAGGAATCGCTCGACGGCGTCGCGGCGGGACGACTCGGCCGGGCTGAGCGCTTCCGAGCGGGCCGGCGGCGCCGCCTCGAGGGGCCGGGCGAGGATCGCGAGGGCGAGGGCGGCAGCAGCGGGACGGAATCTCATACCGTCGCGGAGCGTAGCAAGCGGGAGGCCAGGAAGGGAAAGCCCCCCCACCTACGATCCGACGCCCTCAGAAGATCGCAGGCGCTCGCCGGGGGGCCTGCCTCTCCGGGGGCTGAGCTTCGCGCGCCCCCCGGCCCCCCACCACGAACTCAGGACCGTTGAGGCTGCAGAGCTCCCCGCGCGCGGCCCCCCGGACCCCCGCTCACGACTTGACGGTCTCAGAAGATGGCAGGTTCTTGCCAGGTCTCGAAAACGTCGCGCATGACGTCGGAGATCTCCCCGACGGTCGTCTTGCCAGGTCTCGAAAACGTCGCGCATGACGTCGGAGATCTCCCCGACGGTCGCGTAGGCCTTCACGGCCTCGACGAGAGGGGGCATGACGTTCGCGCCGTTCCGGCACGCCTCGCGGAGGGCGTGGAGCGTCGAGACGACCGCCTTTCCGTCGCGCGTCCGGCGGACGTCGTGGAGCTGCGCGATCTGCTCGGCCGCCGTCTGCTCGGAGATCACGAGCGTCGCGACCTTGTCCTCCGGGACCTCCTCGGTGAAGGCGTTCACGCCGACCATCACCTTGTCGCCGACGTCGAAGGCCCGCTGGAAGCGGTAGGCGGCGTCCATGATCTCCTTCTGGGGGAAGCCGGCCTCGATCGCCTCGACCATGCCGCCGTAGGCGTCGATCTTCCGGAAGTAGTCGAACGCCCCCTCTTCCATCCGGTTCGTCGCCTCCTCCACGAAATACGACCCGCCGAGCGGGTCGATCGTGTGGGCGACGCCGGTCTCGTTCATCAGGATCTGCTGGGTCCGCACGGCGACCTTCGCCGCGAACTCGGTCGGGAGCGCGAGCGTCTCGTCGAGCGCGTTCGTGTGGAGCGACTGCGTGCCGCCGAGGACGGCGGCGAGGGCCTGGACCGCGACGCGGGCGACGTTGTTGTAGGGCTGCTGTGCCGTGAGCGAGACGCCCGCCGTCTGCGTGTGGAAGCGGAGCTTCCACGATTCCGGGTTCTTCGCGCCGTACCGCTCGCGCATCACCTTCGCCCAGACGCGGCGGGCCGCGCGGAACTTCGCGATCTCCTCGAAGAAGTCGTTGTGGGCGTTGAAGAAGAAGGAGAGGCGCGGCGCGAACTCGTCGACGGAGAGCCCCGCGTCGATCCCGTACTTCACGTACTCCATCCCGTCGCGCAGCGTGAAGGCGAGCTCCTGGAGCGCCGTCGAGCCCGCCTCGCGGATGTGGTAGCCCGAGATCGACACGGTGTTCCACTTCGGGACGTGCTTGGCGCAGAACGCGAACTGGTCGGTCACGAGCCGCATCGACGGGCGCGGCGGGAAGATGAACTCCTTCTGCGCGATGTACTCCTTGAGGATGTCGTTCTGGAGCGTCCCGCCGACCTTCGTCCAGGGGGTCCCCTGCATCTCGGCGACGGCGAGGTACATCGCGAGCGCGATGGGCGCCGTGGAGTTGATCGTCATCGACGTCGTGACCGCCCCGAGGTCGATCCCGTCGAACAGGACCTCGAAGTCGCGGAGCGTGTCGACGGCGACGCCGCACTTCCCCACCTCGCCGGCCGACATCTCGTGGTCGGAGTCGTAGCCGTAGAGGGTCGGGAGGTGGAAGGCGGTCGAGAGGCCCGTCTGCCCGTGGGCGAGGAGGACCTTGAAGCGCTCGTTCGTCTGCCGCGCCGTGCCGAAGCCGGCGAACTGCCGGATCGTCCAGGGCTTCCCGCGATACATCGTCGTCTGGACGCCGCGCGTGTAGGGGAACTCGCCCGGGAAGCCGAGGTCGCGCTCGTAGTCGAGCCCGGCGACGCCGTCCGGCGTGCCGAGCGGGCTCACCTCGGCCGAGGAGACGGTCGTGAAGTCCCTCTTCCAGGCCGGCCGCTTCCCGAAGGACTCGGCCACCTTCCGGCGCCACTCCTCCTTCGCGCGGGCGATCTTCTCCGTCTCGGCGGTCAGCGGCGTGGCGGTCGTCTCCGTGCTCATGCGGTCACCTCGGCGGAATCCGGCTCGGCCCTCGGGGGCCGCCTGAAAAACCGGTAACTCTACCAGCAGGGCCCCGGGGCTCGTCCGGATCCCCGCCCCGTCAACGCTCGGCCAGGGCGACGGCGATGCGTGCGGCGACGCCCGCGTTCGAGACGACGAGAGCCTCGTTCGCGGCGAGCGTCCGCCCGCCGGTCTCCTCCGCGAGGCGCGCGAGGAGGAACGGGGTGACGGCCCTGCCGGCGACCCCCTGCTCGCGCGCCGCGGCGAGGCTCCGCTCGATCGCACCTTCCACGACCTCGCGCGGGAGCGCCGCCTCCGCCGGGACGGGATTGGCGACGAGGATTCCCCCGCTCGCCGGCCAGGCCCAGTGCGCCCGCGCGAGGCGGGCCACCTCGGCCGCGTCGTGGGAGACGACCTCGAGCGGAAGGCCCGAGCTGCGCATCCAGAACGCCGGGAGCTCCGCGGTCCCGAAGCCGACGACCGGGACGCCGAGCGTCTCGAGCGCCTCGAGCGTCTTCGGCAGGTCGAGGACCGCCTTGGCCCCCGCCGCCACGACGGCGACGCGGGTTCGCGAGAGCTCGAGGAGGTCGGCCGACACGTCGAACGTCTCCCCGGCGCCCCGGTGGACGCCCCCGATCCCCCCCGTCGCGAAGACGCGGATCCCCGCGGCGGCCGAGATCGCCATCGTCGCCGCGACCGTCGTCGCCCCGCTCTCTCCTCGCGCGGCGAGGAGGCCGAGGTCGCGCGTCGACGCCTTCCTCACCCGCGAGCCGGCCCGCGCGAGCGCCTCGGCCCCGGCTTCGTCGAACCCGGCGCGCGGCACGCCGTCGAGGACGGCGACGAGCGCGGGCACCGCCCCCTCGCGCCGCACCGCTGCCTCGGCGGCGCGGTGCGTCTCGAGGTTCTTCGGGTACGGCAGTCCGTGGCAGAGGATCGTCGACTCGAGCGCGACCACGCCGCGCCCGTTCGCGAGGGCCGCACGAACCTCGTCCGCGAGGACCACCGCGCCCCGCCCCGCGTTCCCGCCTTCCGCCTCCGCTCCGCTCACGACGGCCTCCTTCCCGGGTCCGGCCCTGAGGGCGCCCCGCGCATCCGGTCCCGAAGCCTCCGGAGGCTACACTCCGACCCCGTG
>JADHEE010000731.1_pt1 | contig 11412 bp, 9 predicted proteins | sample 8952401 | NCBI WGS metagenome assembly JADHEE01 (sample SAMN16124438, study PRJNA663242) | bioreactor sludge metagenome | isolation source: sludge (ammonium) | place: India:Bengaluru | collected 2019-02-28
ACCATCTCTACATGGTCCGCTCCGGCGCGGTGGAGAGCCACTCCCCCGACGGCCATCTGCTGAGCCGCATGGGCGAGGGCGAATGCTTCGGCGTGCGGGCGCTGCTGCGCGGCGGCACGGCGGTCAACCGCACCTTCGCGATCGAGGACAGCCTGCTCTACATGCTGCCCTCCGGCGTCTTCGAGGCGTTGCGCCGCGACCATCCCGCGTTCGCGTATTTCTTCGCCGCCTTCGACGGCGGACCGCTCGGCGCGTCGATCGACGGCGGCTTCGGCGGCAAGAGCTTCGGCATGCTCTCCCGCCGCGTCGGCGACCTGCTGGCGCGCGGCCCGGTGACGGTGCCGGCCACCGCGAGCATCCGCGACGCCGCCCGGGTGATGCGCGACCAGCGGGTGAGCGCCGCGCTGGTGGTGGAGGGCGAAACCCTGGCCGGCATCGTCACCGACCGCGACCTGCGCGGCAAGGTGGTCGCCGACGGGATCTCGCCGGCAGACGGCGTGGCGACGATCATGTCGCCCGCGACGGTCCGGGTGCAGGCCGGCGACCTCGCCTTCGAGGCGCTGCTGCTGATGAGCCGCCACGACGTCCACCACCTCCCGGTGCTCGACCGGGGCCGCCTCGTCGGCTGTCTCACCGCCTCGACGGTGGTCGCGGCGCAGACCGATTCGCCGCTCTACCTCGCCCGCGCGATCCACGGCGCGGGCAGCGCCGCCGACCTGCCGCGCCTGGTCGCGCGCCTGCCCCGCGTGGTCGGCCACATGGTGGAGGCGGGCGCGTCGGCGCACGGCGTCGGCCAGGTCGTCACCACCATCGCCGACGCCGCGACCCAGGCGCTGATCCGCCTCGCCGAGGCGGAGCTCGGACCGCCGCCGGTGCCTTACGCCTGGCTCGCGGCGGGCTCGCAAGGCCGCCAGGAGCAGACCGCGGTGTCCGACCAGGACAACTGCCTGATCCTCTCCGACGCCTACGCCGAGGCCGAGCACGGCGCGTACTTCGACGCCCTGGCGCGGTTCGTCACCGACGGCCTGAACGCGAGCGGCTACGTCTATTGCCCCGGCGAGATGATGGCGCGCACGCCCGCGTGGCGGCAGCCGCTCGCGGTGTGGAAGCGCTATTTCCGCGACTGGATCGAGGAGCCGGAGCCGAAGGCCCTGATGCTCTCGTGCATCTTCTTCGACCTCCGCCTGATCTCCGGGGCGGCGGCGCTGTGGGAGGAGTTGCAGCAGGAGATCCTCGGGAAGACCGAGAAGAACCGCATCTTCCTCGCCCACATGGCGGCCAACGCGATGAAGCACGAGCCGCCCATCGGATTCTTCCGGGGCTTCGTCCTCACCTACGGCGGCATGCAGGACCACACCTTCGACCTCAAGCACGCGGGCGTGGTGCCGATCGTCGACCTCGCGCGGGTGCACGCCCTCTCGGTCGGCGCGGCGGCGGTCAACACCGAGGACCGCCTCGCCGCCGCAGCCGACGCCCGGGCGATCAGCCGCCAGGGCGCGATGGACCTGAAGGACGCCCTCGAATTCATCGGCATCACCCGCCTCAAGCACCAGTCGCGGCAGATCCGCGACGGCCAGCCCGCCGACAACCTCGTCATGCCGAAGGAGCTTTCCAGCTTCGAACGGGGTAATCTCAAGAGTGCGTTCCAAGTGGTCAAGGACATGCAGGCGTCCCTGGCCTCGGTCTATCAACTCAGCCGCTTCTAGGAAGTGTCATCCGTGTGGTCAGGACTGCTGGGCGGCGACGTCGTACGATGGATTCTGGCGCTGCGTTGCCCGCCCGGACCGCTCAAGGCCTATTACCGCACCGACACCCCGACCCTCGACACCCCTTACACCCGCGCCGAGTTCCTCGCCGTCGATCTCGAGACCACCGGCCTCGACCGCCGCCGCGACGAGATCGTCAGCATCGGCTTCGTGCCGGTGCGCGAGGGGCGGGCGCGCCTCGCCGAGGCGGAGCACCACCTCGTCCGCCCCACCTGCCCGGTGGGCGACGCGGCGGCCAAGGTGCACGGCCTGCTCGACGACCGCCTCGCCGCAGCCGAGCCGCTCGCCGAGGTCCTGCCGCGCCTGCTCGCCGCCTTGACCGGGCGGATCCCCATCGCCCACCACGCCGCGGTCGAGCGCGAGTTCCTCGACCGCGCCTGCCGCGAGGTCTACGGCTATCCGCTCGCGGTGCCGTGGATCGACACCCTGGCGCTCGCAAGGCGGCGCAAGGCGCTCGTCGGCGTGCCGGTGGCGGACGGCGCGCTGCGCCTCGCCGCCTGCCGCGAAGCCTATGGTATGCCGCGCCATCGGAGCCATAATGCGGTGTCGGACGCGCTCGCCTGCGCCGAGCTGTTTCTCGCCCAGGCGGCGACCGGCAGCGGGCGCGCGCCCGCGCCGCTCCGCGACCTGATCACCTGAACGGAGGACCCAGCCGATGCTTTTCGATCTTGTGGTGGTTGCGTGCATGGCCTTCGCCGCCGCCGGAGTGACGATGCTGGGCTTCCGCCTCGCCGGGCGCAAGGCACCGAAGACCCTGCTGCTGCTCGCCGCCGGGCTCGGCATGCTCGCCTATACCCAGTGGGAGCGCTACACCTGGGCGTCGCGCACCGTCGCCCGGCTGCCGCCCGGAATGACCGTGACCGCGCGGGTTCCCTACGACGGCGTGCTCGAATTCTGGGCGCGTGCGATTCCCCGCACCGATGCGTTGGTGGTGGTGGACGCCAACGCCACCCTCACCAACCCCGAATACCCGGGCCTGCTGCTGACCCGCGCCCTGCTGCTCGAACACCACGCCGAGGCTCTCGAAATGCGCCAGCTCGTCGATTGCGCCGCGCGCCGCCGCGCGCCGGTGATCGGCGTCTCGGGCGCGCCCCCCGGACCGGAAGGCTGGATCGACGGCGGCGAGCCCGCCGCGCTCTACCGGGCGGTCTGCCCGGCGAACTGAGCGGGTGGCGATCCATAGCGCCGGGCGTGACTTTTCCGCCGCCCGTCCTCACTTCTTATCATGGAGAGCCGACAACAGGAGATCATCATGGGTCAACCGCGGATTCTCATCGTCACCACCTCCAACGCCACGATGGGCGCGTCGGGCAAGCCGACCGGCCTGTGGCTGGAGGAACTCACCACGCCGTACTTCACCTTCGCCGAGGCGGGCGCGCGCGTCACCCTGGCCTCGATCAAGGGCGGGATCATTCCGGTCGATCCCCGTTCCATCGAACCGAGCGAGACGCCGCCCGAAAGCGTCGCCCGCTTCCGCGCCGACGGCCTCGCCAGCGGCGCGCTCGACCAGAGCCACGCGCTGGCCTCGCTCGACGGCGGCAGCTACGACGCGATCTTCCTCCCCGGCGGCCACGGCACGATGTGGGACCTGCCGTGCAACGCCGCCCTCGCGTCGCTGATCGGCCAGATGTGGCGCAACGGCAAGGTGGTGGGGGCGGTCTGCCACGGTCCGGCGGGTCTGCTTTCGGCGGTGGAGGTGGACGGTCAGCCGCTGGTGATGGGCAAGGCGATGACCGCCTTCACCGACGCCGAGGAACGCGCCGCCGGTCTCGCCGACGCCGTGCCCTTCCTGCTCGAATCGCGCCTGCGCGAGCTCGGCGCGCTGTTCGAGAACGGCGAGCCCTTCGCCTCCTACGCGCTCGCCGACGGACGCCTGGTGACCGGCCAGAATCCGGCCTCCTCCCAGGCCACCGCCCAGCTCGTGCTGGACGCGGTGGAGGCCACCGCGACGATCTGGTGACGCTTGCGGCACCGCGCGTGCGGCGGAAACGCCGGATGCGCGGTGCATTCCACGGTGAAAAAGGGTCAGGTGGCGACCGCCCGGGTGCGGTCCATGCAGGCGGCGTCCGACGCCTGGAACTCAGCGCGCAGCCACTGGCGCACCGCCTGGACCTTGGGGGCCGAGAGGTTCTCGGTGGGGCAGACGAAGTAATACGCCGCGCGGCGCGGCAAATCCGCCGTCGCCGTGAACGGCACCACGAGGTTGCCGTCGGCGAGATAGTCCGCCGCCATCAGGTCGTTTTCGAGTGCGATGCCGAGGCCGTCCGCCGCGGCGCGCAGCGAATGCGCCGAGTGGGTGAAGCGGAAGCCGCCGTGGGTCTCCGCCTCCGGCAGCCCCGCGGCGCGCAGCCAGTCGCCCCAACTGGTGAGGCGGCATTCGGAATGGATCAGCGGGTGTTTCAGCACGTCGCGCGGCGCGTGGATCGGCATGCCGCCCTTCAGCAGCGCGGGACTGCACAGCACCAGCATCCGTTCGGTCGACAGATGCTCCACCTCAAGGCCCGGATAATCGCCGAAACCGTAGCGGATCGAGGCGTCGACGTTGTCGCGCGCGTAGTCGATGTCGTCCATCGTGCCCTTCACCCGCACGTCGAACCCGGGGAACTGCTCGCGGAACGCCTTCAGGCGCGGCACCAGCCAGGTCGCGGTGAGCGACGGCGGCGCGGACAAGGTGAGGACGTCGGCCTCGGTGGCGGAGGTGAGGTCGCGGGTGGCCTGCTCGATCTGGTCGAAGGCCATACGGATCTTCTGCACGTAGGCCTCGCCCGCGCCGGAAAGCCGGAGGGCGCGGTTCATCCGGTGGAACAGGCGCACGCCGAGGTACGTCTCCAGATTGTGGATCTGGTGGCTGACCGCCGAAGGCGTGACGCTCAGCTCTTCAGCGGCATCCTTGAAGCTCAAGTGGCGCGCTGCGGATTCGAAACTGCGCAGAGCGACCAGCGGCGGTAGCGTCCGACTCACGGAGACCCCCCAATCCCGGCCCGCGCACCTGCGGGCGACCCAAGGGGCCATTAAAGCCGATTTCCCGGGAACAGGTAAAGACATTCCGGCGCACCGGAGGCGTGCGCAGGGTCGCGTCCCCTCGGGCGGGTTCGCCCGGAGGAGAGAAAGGCCCCGGCCCGCGCCAATTGGAACGAGGGGACCGGCGGTCAAGCCGGGGCCTTGCCGGTCTCGCCGATGCAGTCGGTGCCTTCAAGCCGGGAAGCGGGGGGTCAGACCGCGATCCTAGCTTCCGCCTGCATGGCAAGTGCCCCCTCCGGGTTCAGGGCCCAGAGGGTATACGCTCCGTCAGCGGACTGTGGGGTCTTGCAGCCGTGAATGGTCAACGGAGCCGTATCGAACAACGGGCTGTGACGAACACCAGGGGCCCGGTCTTGCCGTGCTTGACCTGAACGTCCTTGACCGTCGAGGTGCGCGAGGCCGCGCCGCCCACCTTGAGCGGAACCAGCCACTCCAGCCGCCCGCCCGCCCACATCCGCCGCGGCAAGGGCACCGGCGGCAGGAAGCCGCCCAGCGCCGGATGGCCGTCGCGCCCGAGCGCCGAGCGGCGCATCCGGGGCATGAAGAACAGCCAGTGCCACAAGGGCGGAACCGGGTCTCCCGGGGCGGGTGGCGGATCGTCGCGATCGATGGTCGCGGACATCGCGGCGATCTGCGCCGCGACGATCTCGTCGCGCGTGGTTTCGCTGCGCCCAATCCAGCGCTTCAGATGCTCCGCTTCGCTTTCGTCGAGAAGGCTATCGGCCATCGGTCCTGCCCCTGGGACGCTCCATCGCTCCCCAGCGATGACGGGCGTCCAGTTCGAATCTAGGAAGGCCATGATAAAGCCGCAAACGATAGTTTTTCACGATTCGGATGAATTCGTTTCCGGCCATTCCGCCGCCACGGCAAAACCCCAATTGACACGCCGCGACCACCCCGGCATTCCTGTTCGGGCGACCCTTCAACCCACGGGACCACCTCACCCATGCGCCGTTTCGCCCTTCTCGTCACCGCCGCCTGCGCCGCCGCCGCGGCGCTGTTTTTTTACGACAAGGGACGGGCGACGCCTCTGCCCGACGGCGTCTCGGACAAGGTCGCCTGCGTCTCCTACGCGCCGTTCGCGCGCGGCCAGACGCCGTTCAACGAGGACCTGGTGATCCCGCGCGAGCAGATCGCCCGGGATTTGAAGGCGCTGTCCGCGTTCACCACCTGCGTGCGCACCTATTCGGTCGACCAGGGCCTGAGCGTGGTGCCCGAGATCGCCGAAAGCCTGGGGATGAAGGTCTACCTCGGCGGCTGGATCGGTCGCGAGGACGTCAAGAACCAGCGCGAGATCGCCCGCCTGATCAAGGCCGCCAACGCCCACCCCGGCGCGATCAGGGGCCTGATCGTCGGCAACGAGGTGCTGCTGCGCGGCGAGCAGACCCCGGCGGCGCTCAGCCGCTACATCGCCGAGCTGCGCGCCGGGCTCGCCCAGCCCCTGCCGATTACCTACGCCGACGTCTGGGAATTCTGGGTGAAGGCGCCCCAACTGGCGAAGTCGGTGGACTTCGTCACCATCCACCTGTTGCCCTATTGGGAAGACGACCCGACCCCGATCGACACCGCGATCAAGCACGTGATGTCGGTCTGGCAACTGGTGAGCCACGAGTTCTCGGACAAGCCGATCCTGATCGGCGAGGTCGGCTGGCCGTCCGCCGGACGCCGCCGCGAGGGCGCGGAGCCGACCCTGGTCAACCAGACCCGCTTCGTCCGCGAATTCATGGCCGCCGCCGAGGCCGCCGGAGCCAACTACAACCTGATCGAGGCCTTCGACCAGCCGTGGAAGCGCGAGCTCGAGGGAACCGTCGGCGGCGCATGGGGCTTCTTCGACGCCGACCGCGCCGAAAAGGTGTTCACCAAGGGCCCGGTGGTGGAATGGCCCGACGCGACGTTCTGGATCGGCCTCGCCGCCGTCCTCGGCCTGCTGCCGCTCGCCTGGGCGCTCCTCCGCCGCGAGGCGAGGGATGCCGCCACCGTCGCCCTGCTCGGCCTGGGCGGCTTCGCCGCCGCGGCGTCCTTGAGCCTCCAGGCGCGCCACATGCTGATCGCCAGCCGCGGCGTGGAGGAATGGGCGATCAACGCGGGCTGGCTCGCGGTGTCGGTCGTGGGTGCGTGGATGCTGGTGCGCGCCGTCGCCGGGCTGACCGTGCCGGTGGTGGGGCTGGCGCGGGGCTTCGTGCTGTCGCTGCCGACCTTGCGCTTCGCCGCTCTCGGCGCGATGACCGTCGCCACCCTCGGCCTGCTGTTCAACGCCCGCTACCGCGACTTCCCGGTGAGCATGTTCCTCGCCATGGCGGTGGGCTTCGGCCTGCTGCGCCTGCCGCCGCCGCCGCGCGAGCAGAAGGCGGTGGCGCTGCTGCTCGCCGCCGCGGCGCTCGGCGTGCTGGTCAACGAAGGCTGGATGAACACCCACGCCTGGGTGTGGAGCGCCACCGCCTGGGTGCTGGCGGCGGCGGTGCTGGTCAGGAAGCGACGCGGGGAAGACGCGTAACCGCGATCACCCCGAGGATGGTGCCGACCGAGGCCATCTCGACGTTGTAGAGAACCATGCCCGCCGCGCCAAAGAGCAGCGCGGCGACGCCCCACGCGGCGCGCCCGCGCCACACCGCGAACGCACCCGCGAGCATGCTTACGAGGCCGAAGAGCTGGAAGGTGAACACCGGCACCAGCGCCTTGCGGATCGGGCACCAGCCGGGCGCGTCGAGGCCGGAGCAGACGAGTTCCGCGCCGCGCGGCTCGACGACGAAGAACCGCGCCGCCAGCGCGGCGGCGAACGCCAGGGCGATCGCGACGCCCACCATCACCATCCGGTTCCTGTTCACCTGAAATCCTCCGAGCCGCTGCGACGGTTCCCCGTAGCATATTCGCGGCCAAAAGCAAATCGGCTCAGCCGTTGACCGCGATCCGCGGCGGCGCGACCCAGGAGGCGAAGCCGGTGTCGTGCATCACTTCGCCGAATTTCGTCACCAGGTTGGGTTCGAGGTGCGGCCCGGCCATGTCGCCGAGCATGCGGATCGCCTCTTCCGGCGCGTAGCCGGGCTTGTAGCAGCGGTTGTCGACGAGGGCGGAGAACACGTCGCCGATCGCCGCGACCAGGGAGAGGTCGTCGATCTGCCGCCCCGCGAGGCCGTTGGGATAGCCGGTGCCGTCGAGGTGCTCGTGGTGGCGCTCGCCGACGTTGATCACCTCCGCCGGGATGCCGTGCGAGCAGCGCAGGATCTGCCCCGCGGCGGCGGCGTGGCGGCGGATCACCACCATTTGCGCGGTGTCGAGCGGCCCAGGCTTGTAGAGCACCGCGTGCGGCATCGTCCGCTTGCCGAAATCGTGCGCGAACCCCGCCTGCGCCATGATGCAGAGGTCGCCTTCGCGAATGCCGATCTGGTTGCCGAAGAACGCGAGCACCGCCGCCACCGACAACGAATGCACGAAGGTGTAGTCGTCGTGGGTTTGCAGCGCCTGCATCACCGCGGTGATCCGGCCGTTGCGCACCGCGCCCACCACCTCGTCCGCCACCGCCTTCAGGAGGCTGGCCTCGAGCGGCACGTCGGGAGTGTCGACCTTGAACACCGACGAATACGCGCCCCGCGCCGTGGTCAGCACGCGGTTGACGTCGGCGTCGAGGTCCTTCCACGCGCGTTCCGCGTACGCGCCGCACATCGAATTGAACTCGAAGAGAAAGGCCCCGGTCTCGGCGGTTTCGTCGACGCACCGGTCGACCACGCCGGTTTCCACCATCTCGCGAATCCGGGGGGTGATGGCGCGCGCCACCAGCATGATCGGCACCGCCGCGTTGCGCTGGCTCTGCCGCACCGAATGGGCGACGTCGAGACCGCTGAGCGAATCCAAGCGCTCCGCGATCACCATCGCCTCGAAAGCCGTGGTGTTGACCAGATGAAGCGCGAGCCATCCGTCTTCGACCGCAACCGTCTGATAACGGAAACGGAACGTCTCCGCCAACCGCAGCCGCGACGATCTGTCCTGGCAGGCGACAAGTATCTTCGGCCTTTGCACCCTACGCGTCTCCTGAAGTCCTGGTTCAACCGGACCTCGGTACCCCCATGCGGCGCTCCGTATTCTTCGGATTTACCGCACTCCCTTTGCGACACTAGCACAGGCCGCGACTCGGCACACCTCCTGAGAAAGCACCTTGGGACGATTCTTAAAAATTTCCTAACGCGCATGCAAGAGTATTCAGCCGCCCCACCACAAAGGATGGCGGAGCGGTTGAAGGAACACACGCAGTAATAGAGATCGCCGCGGGCGCTACAACGCGCGCCAGGCGATGTCGCGGCGGCAGAAGCCCTCAGGCCAGTCGATCAGGTCGACCGCCTGGTACGCCCGTTCCCGCGCCTCCCGCACCGTGCGGCCGCGCGCCGTGACGCCGAGAACGCGTCCGCCGTCGGCCAGGATGCGCCCGCCCTCGGCGCGGGTGCCGGCATGGAACACAACCGCCTCGGGCACTTCGTCGGCGGCGGCGAGGTTGCGGATCTCGGTGCCCTTGAGGGGGGTGCCGGGGTATCCCTTGGCCGCCATCACCACCACCAGCACCGCCGCGTCGAACCATTCCACGTCGACCGATTCGAGATTGCCCTCGGCGGAGGCGAGCAGGAGCGGCACCAGGTCGGACTTCAGGCGGCTCATCAGCACCTGGCACTCGGGGTCGCCGAATCGGACGTTGAATTCGATCAGGCGCGGCCCGGTGGCGGTGATCATCAACCCGGCGAACAGCACGCCCTTGAACGGGTTGCCCTCCGCCGCCATGCCCGCCACCGTCGGCGCGACGATTTTCGTCATCACCGCGTCCACCACCTCGGGCGTCACCACCGGCGCGGGCGCGTACGCTCCCATGCCGCCGGTGTTGGGGCCGGTGTCGCCGTCGCCCACCGCCTTGTGGTCCTGCGCCGCGCCGAGCGGGACCGCGATCTTGCCGTCGCAAAGGGCGAAGAAGCTCGCCTCCTCGCCCACCAGGAACTCCTCGACCACCACCTCGCCGCCCGCCGCGCCGAACGCCTTCTCGGTCATGATCGTGTCGATCGCGGCGATCGCGTCGGCCTCGTTGGGGCAGACCATCACGCCCTTGCCCGCCGCCAGACCGTCGGCCTTGACCACGATCGGCGCGCCCTTTTCGCGGATGTACGCCTTGGCCGCGTCGGCGTCGGTGAAGCGCGCGTAGGCCGCCGTGGGGATATCGTGGCGGGCGCAGAAGTCCTTCATGAAGCCCTTCGAGCCTTCGAGCTGCGCGGCGGCGGCGGAGGGCCCGAACGCCCTGATTCCGGCGGCGGCGAGCGCGTCCACCAGGCCCGCGACCAGCGGTCCCTCGGGCCCGACGACGACGAGGTCCACGGCCTTCTCCCGCGCCAGGGCGACGATGCCGGGAACGTCCTCGGCCTTCGCCGGGAGGCAGGTGGCGACCTGCGCGATGCCGGGGTTGCCGGGCGCGCAATAGAGCGCGTCGCACAGCGGCGAGCGTTGCAGCGCCCAGCACAGCGCATGTTCACGACCGCCCGAGCCGACCACGAGAATCTTCATCCGTCTTCCCCTTTCCCCGATTGCCTGCCAAAGTGTAGTCGATTGCGAATTGGCGGCAAGCCCGCGTTCGCCGCGCCGGTTTCGGTTACGCGAGAACCCTGTACACCATGAACGACCCGACCCACAACCAGCCCGACCTTTCGGTCAGCGCGCTCGCCGCCGCGCTCAAAACCACCATCGAGACCGCGTTCGGACTGGTGCGGGTGCGGGGCGAAATCTCGCAGCCCAAGGTGGTCGGCTCCGGCCACTGCTACCTCCGCCTCAAGGACGACAAGGCGGTGCTGGAGGCGATCGTCTGGCGCGGCGCGCTCGCCAAGCTCTCGGTGCGCCCCGAGGAAGGCCTGGAGGTGATCGCCACCGGCAGGCTCACCACCTACGGCGCGCGCTCGCAATACCAGTTGATCGTCGAGCAGATGGAGGTGGCGGGCGAGGGCGCACTCCTGAAGCTGCTCGAGGACCGCAAGCGCAAGCTCGCCGCCGAGGGCCTGTTCGCGCCCGAGGCCAAGCGCGCGATCCCCGCCCTGCCCGAGGTCGTCGGCGTCGTCACCTCGCCGACCGGCGCGGTGATCCGCGACATCCTCCACCGCCTGCGCGACCGCTTCCCGCGCCACGTGCTGGTCTGGCCGGTGCGCGTCCAGGGCGAGGGCGCGGCGGAGGAAATCGCCGCCGCGATCCGGGGCTTCGACGCGATCCTGCCGGGCGGGCCGATTCCCCGTCCCGACGTGCTGATCGTGGCGCGCGGCGGCGGCAGCCTCGAAGACCTCTGGGCGTTCAACGAGGAAGTCGTGGTGCGCGCCGCCGCCGCCTGCCGCATCCCGCTGATCTCCGCCGTCGGCCACGAAACCGACACCACCCTGATCGACTTCGCCGCCGACCTCCGCGCCCCCACGCCCACGGGTGCTGCGGAAAAGGCGGTGCCGGTGCGCCTCGACCTGATGGCGCGGGTCGCCGAACTCGGCGCGCGCATGCCCCGCGCGCTCAGTACCGCCACCGAAACCCGGAGCCGCCACCTCGAAGCCCTGGTGCGCGGCCTACCGCAGCCCGAACGCCTGCTCGCCGACGCCACCCAGCGCCTCGACGACCGCGCCGAACG
>JADHEE010000737.1_pt1 | contig 11405 bp, 7 predicted proteins | sample 8952401 | NCBI WGS metagenome assembly JADHEE01 (sample SAMN16124438, study PRJNA663242) | bioreactor sludge metagenome | isolation source: sludge (ammonium) | place: India:Bengaluru | collected 2019-02-28
CCCGGTATCAAAGCGCCAGATATGATCGAAGATGCGCATGATGCCGGGTTTTCCATGTGCGGACATTGCCACCGCATGGAAACGATGTTGATGTTCCCGCTGCAACACCTTCACTTGACTCACCACCTCATCCGGCAGCCGCTGGGCAATAAAATCCGAGATCACTACCGCATCGGCGTCATACCACTCTCCGCCCTGCATCCGCTCGATGATGGCACGAAAACAGCTGGCGAGATCGGTCCCGCCGCGAAAGCGCTGGCTTAAGAAGCGGATCGCCTGTTCAAGGCCGTGCTGGCCCGACAGCTCGTAGCCCACCACCTCGCTGGAAAACAGCATAATGAAACAGCGCCGTCTGTCAGCCAGCGCCACCCGCATCAGCGCCAGGCAAAAGGCTTTGGCGCACTGTTCATTAAAACCGCCCATCGAACCGGAGGTATCCACGCAGACAATAAACGGCCCACGCGGCTGTTCGTCGAAATCCTGATGTACGGCCGGGCGTTGGCTGACCTTCTCCCGCCAGGCATCGCCATGCAGCCGGTAGGTCAGGAGCTGCTTCTCCACCAGCCGACGGTAAAATTCATATTCCAGTTCCGTAATGCCCAGGGTGGCCAGTTCGGGTGGCAGCAGGCGCAGAATATCGTCGCTCTGCTGCAGTCCGTCCACTTGTTCCGGCACTGTCGCCGGTTCGCGCACCAGAGTGCGGAAGGTTTCCAGCGGGGCATCCTTTTTTGGCACCGACTTTGCCTCCCGCGAACGTCCCAGCTGTTCCGCGAGCTGCATCAGCTCCGGCTGCTGGGAGAGGAAGTCGCCATAGCGCACAATTAACTGATAATCGCCACGCTTTAACTGACCGGCGCTCATATCCCACAGCCGTCCGGCCGCGTTTTCATTCTCCACCAGCACGGGCTCCAGCGCACCGGCTAAGGTCATGCGTTCCTGCACTTCGCTGAGCAGCTGTTCGCGCTCTTCTTCCATCAACTGCTGATTGAGGGAGGTGGCCTGCACCACCAGGCTCAAACGCCAGCGCTGTAAAAACAGGGTATGCAGGGCGGGCGTAAAGGTGGCGTTATCCACGACCAGTTGTCGCGCCTGGCTGGCGTAGGGGGAGTGAAGCCTGTCCAGCAGGGTTAAAATCTGCGGGAGCTGGACGATCAACTGAGGTGTGGAGAGCAGCTGGCTCTGCTGATAACACATCACCTCTTCGGTAAGTTCTGGCGGTACGCGGGTCTCTTTCAGTCTTTTGCGTAAATTGTCCCGCCAGCGCGGGAGATCGTCTGTAATGGCGGTTTTAAGCCGCGGGAACTTTTCAAAAAAGATCGCCAGTTGCGGCGAAGCCAGCAGGGTAAGGATGATCTCTTCGATCATGCCCTCCTCACCGACGGCAAGCATAACGTTGAGTGTGTCCAGCGTCAGCATTGACGCGCCTGTTTGATCTGCGCGCTTACGTCCTGCAGGCTGGACTCAATTCTCCCCAGCCAGTCGCTGTGGATAAACAGGCATTTTTGCTGCTCGCTAAAGCGGGTGTGCTGAAGGTGCCACTGATTATCCAGCGCTTCCAGCTGCTGTTTGATCTCTTCCGGGACGCTATCAGAGGCGGTGCCGGGCAGCGCAAGGCGCGATCCCTGCAGGCTGATGTCGCGGATCACCAGATGCAGACTGCCGTCCACTTCCATATTAAGCTGCTGGGCAAAGCCAATGCCGTTGAGTTTGCCGCGGATCTCGCCACCTTTACTCAACCACAGCGACAGGGCTTCACGCTCAACCGTGATGTGAATGACTTGCATATCATGGAGCTTGAGGGGCTGCTGGAGGAGCAGCGTCAGCGTGGTATCGCTCAGTTCGGCCGGTAATTCGTAATGCGGGCGACGGGCGAACATACCGCTCTGACGATTAACGCGCAGGGCAGTTTTATCGCTTTGCTGCTGCTGAAGCTGAAGGCGGCGCTGGGTGATGGCCCCGAGCTGGTTCAGCATCTCCTGCTGTCCCCAGGCGTGCCCGGTCATCAATATTTCCAGCTGCTGCTGCATCAGATGCATACCGTTGGCGTCATGCCACAGGCAATCCTTCAGCAGGATCAAATCAATAGGCGCAACCGCATCGCGACCGCTAAACAGGGCGCTGGCCTGCAGCAGGCGAATGGCTTTCTTCCAGCGACGATCGGAGACGTAAGGCGCGCCCGGCAGGGCATCAAGCTGTTGGCGCAGCATATAGACAAGGTCAAATACCGCATCTGGCAGTTTGATTTTGCCGATGTCCTGCTGCCACTGCTGGTACTCCTCGTCCGTCACCTGCAGTGTGGCGGGCACCGGGTTATCGTTTTCATCCTGCTGGCTAATCAGCAGCGAGCGGAAGTTCGCTTTGTCCTGCACTTTGTCGAGCCACAGGCGGATCAGCATGCGGTCATATAAGGCTTCGAGACTGCTGTCGGCTTCCGGCAGTTCGTTGGAGGCCGCCACCAGCAGGCGCATCGGGATTTTCTCCTCAAACGCGCCGTTGCGGAACCGGCGTTCGTTGATGGCTGTGAGCAGGGTGTTCAGGATCGCCGGGCCGGCTTTCCAGATTTCATCGAGAAAAACGATCTCCGCTTCCGGCAGATAACCTGCCGTCAAACGCTCATACCGTCCTTCATCTTTTAAGGCCTGGATAGAGAGCGGACCGAACACCTCTTCCGGGGTGGAAAAGCGGGTCATCAGATACTCAAAAGCTCTGGCATGCTGAAACGCGAATTTCAGCCTGCGGGCAATCAGGCTTTTTGCGATACCGGGCGGCCCCAGCAGAAAGACACTTTCGCCGCTCAGTGCTGCCAGTAAACAAAGGCGGATGGCATGGCTACGTTCAAATAGCCCTTTTTCCAGCGCGCCGCTGAGACGGGAAATTCTTTCTGCTAATAAATGAGTGTGAGCCATAATTGTTTTGCATCCTTCGCCGTAAACCCGGCTAATTGAAGCGAGTATAGACGTTTCGTTCTGGGCTGGTAATAGCCTGAACTACGGTGCTATTTTCTTTGCGCTATGTTAATGCGGGTACATTTAGGGGTACGATTCTACGATTAATCGTGCATACTGTGCGCTTTTTGTGGGCCAAGGGACTAAGCACACATTTGTTATATAAACGAAAAGACTAGTCTATGAGCACTGATAATAAGCAATCATTACCCGCAATCACACTCGCGGCGATTGGGGTTGTCTACGGTGATATCGGCACCAGCCCGCTTTATACGCTTCGTGAATGTTTGTCCGGTCAGTTTGGTTTTGGCGTCGAACGCGACGCTGTGTTTGGTTTTTTGTCTCTCATCTTTTGGCTCCTGATCTTAGTTGTCTCCGTTAAATATCTCTCCTTCGTTATGCGCGCAGATAACGCCGGTGAAGGTGGGATCCTGACCTTAATGTCGTTGGCCGGGCGCAACACCTCGCCCAAAATGACCTCCTTCCTGGTGATTATCGGCCTGATTGGGGGCAGCTTCTTCTATGGCGAAGTGGTTATCACGCCGGCTATCTCGGTGCTGTCGGCAATCGAAGGGCTGGAGATTGTTGCGCCGCAGCTTGAAGAGTGGGTCGTTCCGCTGGCCATAATTGTGCTGACCTTGCTGTTTGTGATCCAGAAACACGGTACCGGGCTGGTGGGGAAACTCTTCGCGCCGATTATGCTGGCCTGGTTCCTGATCCTGGCGGTGCTGGGATTACGCAGCATTATTGCTAACCCGGACGTGCTGCATGCCCTGAATCCGATGTGGGCAGTACACTTCTTCCTCGAATACAAAACCGTGTCGTTTATCGCGCTGGGTGCTGTGGTGCTGTCTATCACCGGGGTGGAGGCGCTGTATGCCGATATGGGGCACTTCGGTAAACTGCCTATTCGTGTGGCATGGTTTATTGTGGTGCTGCCGTCGCTGGTGCTGAACTACTTTGGCCAGGGGGCGCTGCTGCTCAAACACCCGGAAGCGATAAAGAACCCGTTCTTCCTGCTGGCGCCGGAGTGGGCGCTGGTGCCGATGCTGATCCTCGCGACGCTGGCAACCGTGATTGCTTCTCAGGCGGTGATTTCCGGCGTCTTCTCCCTGACGCGCCAGGCAGTGCGTCTTGGCTATCTGTCGCCGATGCGCATCATTCATACCTCAGAGATGGAGTCCGGCCAGATTTACATCCCGTTCATTAACTGGCTGCTCTATTTCGCGGTGGTGATTGTTATCGTCAGCTTCGAGCACTCCAGCAACCTGGCGGCAGCCTACGGTATTGCCGTTACGGGGACGATGGTCCTGACCTCAATCCTCTCCACCACGGTGGCGTACCGGAACTGGCACTGGAATAAATTCCTGGTGGCGATGATTCTGGTGGGCTTCCTGTGTATCGATATTCCTCTGTTCTCGGCTAACCTCGACAAAATTATCTCCGGCGGCTGGCTACCGCTGACGCTCGGCTTAGTCATGTTCATTATCATGACGACCTGGAAGAGCGAGCGTTTCCGCCTGCTGCGCCGGATGCACGAACACGGTAATTCTCTGGATGCGATGATCGTCTCGCTGGAGAAATCTCCGCCGGTTCGCGTACCGGGCACCGCCGTGTATATGTCGCGTGCGCTGAACGTCATTCCGTTTGCCCTGATGCACAACCTCAAGCACAACAAAGTGCTGCATGAGCGGGTGATCCTGCTGACGCTGCGTACCGAAGATGCACCTTATGTCCACAACGTCCGCCGCGTGCAGATAGAGCAACTGTCGCCCACCTTCTGGCGGGTGGTGGCAAGCTACGGCTGGCGTGAAACGCCGAACGTGGAAGAAGTGTTCCACCGCTGCGGCCTGGAAGGCTTAAGCTGCCGAATGATGGAGACCTCGTTCTTTATGTCGCACGAGTCGCTGATCATTGGCAAACGTCCGTGGTATCTGCGTCTGCGCGGCAAACTCTACCTTATCCTCCAGCGTAATGCCCTGCGTGCGCCCGACCAGTTCGAGATCCCGCCTAACCGGGTGATTGAGTTAGGCACCCAGGTCGAGATTTAAGTCCTGGTACGGCCTGATGCCCTCACCTTAACCCTCCAAAACAGAGGGTGGGTGCAAACATAAAAAACGGTAACCAGAGGGTTACCGTTTTGCATTTAACTCCCCCGCATTTCACTTAGCGAAACGTTTCGACGGCGATCACAAATCTGCAACGCCATGATGGTTTTCTGCGCATCGGTAAGATTAAACTGGCTTCAGCGAAACGTTTCGCTAGTGGAGCAAGAATATGAAGAAAGGCACGGTACTCAACTCTGAAGTCTCATCGGTTATCTCCCGTCTCGGGCATACCGATACGCTGGTCGTGTGTGATGCAGGTTTACCCATCCCTCATAGCACAACGCGTATTGATCTGGCTTTAACGCAGGGCGTGCCCTCGTTTATGCAGGTGCTGGATGTTGTGACAACCGAGATGCAGGTTGAGGAAGCCATTCTCGCAACGGAAATCAAACAACATAATCCGCAGCTCCACGAAACGTTGCTTGGCCATATCAAGCAACTGCAACAACACCAGGGAAACACCATAAAAATTAGTTATATAACGCACGAACAGTTCAAGAAAAATACCGCTGAAAGCCAGGCGGTTATCCGCAGCGGGGAGTGTTCCCCGTATGCGAATATCATTCTCTGTGCTGGCGTCACTTTCTGAGGCCACCATGGACGCACTACTGCAACTGAAAGGGATCGATAAATCGTTCCCGGGCGTCAAAGCCCTCTCCGGTGCTGCACTCAACGTTTATGCTGGCCGCGTGATGGCGCTGGTCGGTGAAAACGGCGCAGGCAAATCCACGATGATGAAAGTGCTGACCGGCATCTATCAACGCGACGCCGGTTCGCTGTTATGGCTGGGGAAAGAGACCACCTTCAACGGCCCGAAATCCTCTCAGGAAGCCGGGATCGGCATCATCCACCAGGAGTTGAACCTGATCCCGCAGCTCTCCATTGCGGAGAACATCTTCCTTGGCCGTGAGTTCATTAACCGCTTTGGCAAAATCGACTGGAAACAGATGTATGCCGAAGCCGACAAACTGCTGGCGAAGCTGAACCTGCGCTTCAAAAGCGATCGGCTGGTGGGCGAACTTTCCATTGGCGATCAGCAGATGGTGGAGATCGCGAAAGTCCTGAGCTTCGAATCCCGGGTTATCGTGATGGATGAGCCGACTGACGCCCTCACTGATACCGAAACCGACTCCCTGTTCCGCGTGATCCGCGAGCTGAAAGCCCAGGGGCGCGGCATTGTCTATATCTCCCACCGTATGAAAGAGATCTTCGAGATCTGCGACGACGTGACGGTATTCCGCGACGGGCAGTTTATTGCCGAGCGTGAAGTGGTGACGCTGACCGAAGACTCGCTGATTGAGATGATGGTGGGACGTAAGCTGGAAGATCAGTACCCACGCATTGATAAGCAGCCGGGTGATATTCGTCTCAAGGTTGATAACCTGTGCGGCCCGGGCGTAAATAATGTCTCCTTTACGCTGCGCCAGGGCGAAATCCTCGGCGTGGCCGGGCTGATGGGCGCCGGGCGTACCGAGCTGATGAAGGTGCTGTATGGTGCCAGCCCTCGCACCAGCGGATACGTTACGCTTGATGGCCATGAGGTTGTTACCCGTACGCCGCAGGATGGCCTGGCGAACGGTATCGTCTACATCTCCGAAGACCGTAAGCGCGATGGCCTGGTACTGGGCATGTCGGTGAAAGAGAACATGTCCTTGACCGCGCTGCGCTACTTCAGCCGCAGTGGCGGAGGCCTGAAACATAAAGACGAGCAGCAGGCCGTTAGCGATTTTATCCGCCTCTTTAACGTCAAAACGCCGTCGATGGAACAGGCTATCGGTCTGCTGTCCGGCGGCAACCAGCAGAAAGTGGCGATTGCCCGCGGCCTGATGACCCGTCCGAAAGTGCTGATCCTCGATGAGCCAACCCGTGGCGTGGATGTCGGGGCGAAGAAAGAAATTTATCAGCTCATCAACCAGTTTAAGGCTGACGGGCTGAGCATCATTCTGGTCTCTTCCGAGATGCCAGAGGTATTAGGCATGAGCGATCGCATTATCGTCATGCATGAAGGGCATCTCGGCGGTGAATTCACTCGCGAGCAGGCCACCCAGGAAGTTCTGATGGCTGCCGCTGTGGGCAAGCTTAATCGCGTGAATCAGGAGTAAGAAGATGACTACCCAGGCTGTTTCTGGTCGCCGCTATTTCACAAAGGCATGGCTGATGGAACAAAAATCGCTGATTGCCCTGCTGGTGCTGATCGCGATTGTATCGACCATGAGCCCGAACTTTTTCACCGTTAATAACTTGTTCAACATTCTGCAGCAAACATCGGTGAACGCCATTATGGCGGTCGGCATGACGCTGGTGATTTTGACCTCAGGTATCGATCTGTCCGTCGGTTCCCTGCTGGCGCTCACCGGCGCGATCGCCGCTTCGATTGTCGGCATTGAAGTCAACGCGCTGGTGGCCGTGGCCGCGGCCCTGGCGGCAGGCGCGGCGATTGGTGCCGTAACCGGCGTGATTGTAGCAAAAGGCCGCGTTCAGGCGTTTATCGCTACGCTGGTGATGATGCTGCTGCTGCGCGGTGTGACCATGGTGTACACCAACGGCAGCCGGTCAATACCGGCTTTACCGATAACGCCGATCTGTTTGGCTGGTTCGGTATTGGTCGCCCGCTGGGTGTTCCGACCCCGGTCTGGATCATGGCTATCGTCTTCCTGGCGGCGTGGTACATGCTGCACCACACCCGTCTGGGTCGTTATATCTACGCGCTGGGCGGTAACGAAGCGGCAACGCGCCTGTCCGGTATCAGCGTTAATAAAGTCAAAATTATCGTTTACTCCCTGTGCGGTCTGCTGGCATCGCTGGCAGGTATCATCGAAGTGGCGCGCCTCTCCTCCGCGCAGCCAACGGCAGGGACGGGTTATGAGCTGGATGCTATCGCGGCAGTGGTTCTGGGCGGTACGAGTCTTGGGGGCGGTAAAGGTCGCATTGTTGGGACATTGATCGGCGCACTGATTCTCGGTTTCCTGAATAATGGTTTGAATTTGTTAGGTGTTTCCTCCTATTACCAGATGATCGTTAAGGCAGTGGTGATTTTGCTGGCGGTACTGGTAGACAACAAAAAACAGTAACTGACGACACTACAGGACATCTTAGATATGAACATGAAAAAACTGGCTACCCTGGTTTCTGCTGTCGCGCTGAGCGCAACCGTGAGTGCAAACGCCATGGCGAAAGATACCATCGCGCTGGTGGTTTCTACCCTCAACAACCCGTTCTTCGTCTCCCTGAAGGATGGCGCGCAGAAAGAAGCCGACAAACTGGGCTACAACCTGGTGATCCTCGACTCCCAGAACAACCCGGCTAAAGAGCTGGCTAATGTGCAGGACTTAACCGTTCGCGGCACCAAAATTCTGCTGATCAACCCAACCGATTCCGACGCGGTAGGTAACGCCGTGAAGATGGCAAACCAGGCTAACATCCCGGTGATCACCCTTGACCGTCAGGCCTCTAAAGGCGAAGTGGTTAGCCACATTGCCTCTGATAACGTGCTGGGCGGCAAAATCGCCGGTGACTACATCGCCAAGAAAGCAGGCGAAGGCGCCAAAGTTATCGAACTGCAGGGCATCGCCGGAACTTCCGCAGCGCGTGAGCGTGGCGAAGGCTTCCAGCAGGCTGTGGCTGCCCACAAATTCAACGTGCTGGCCAGCCAGCCAGCAGACTTTGACCGCACTAAGGGTCTGAACGTTATGCAGAACCTGCTGACTGCTCACCCGGACGTTAAAGCGGTATTCGCACAGAACGATGAAATGGCGCTGGGCGCGCTGCGTGCACTGCAGACCGCAGGTAAATCTGATGTGATGGTGGTTGGATTTGACGGTACGCCGGATGGTGAAAAAGCGGTAAACGATGGCAAACTGGCTGCGACCATTGCTCAGCTGCCGGAGCAGATTGGCGCGACTGGCGTGCAGACTGCTGACAAAGTGCTGAAGGGCGAGAAAGTTCAGGCTAAATACCCTGTTGACCTGAAACTGGTCATCAAGCAGTAATATGCGATTCAGGCAGCCGACGGTTGCCTGAAGGGCAACATATAAAGAAAAGAGTGGCATACGCCACCGGGTTATCCCGGTGGCACTCTCTGATGGACACTTCAATGATGAAAACCGCAGGTAAGCTCGTCGTCCTTGGCAGTATTAATGCCGATCACATTCTTAACCTTGACGCTTTCCCGACACCGGGCGAGACCGTAACGGGTAACCGCTATCAGGTCGCCTTTGGCGGCAAGGGCGCAAACCAGGCGGTTGCCGCCGGACGCAGCGGTGCCAACATCGCCTTTATCGCCTGTACCGGCGATGATGATACCGGTGAGCGCGTGCGCAAACAGCTGGCAAGCGACAACATCGATATTGCGCCGGTCAGCGTGGTGGAAGGCGAATCAACCGGCGTGGCGCTGATTTTTGTCAACGCGGAAGGTGAGAATGTCATCGGTATTCACGCGGGTGCGAATGCGGCGTTGACCTCTGAACGCGTGGTGGCGCAGCAGGAGAGTATTGCACAGGCCGACGCCCTGCTGATGCAACTGGAGACGCCGGTAGAAAGCGTGCTGGCGGCTGCGCAAATTGCTCATAAAAATCACACCACTGTCGTACTTAATCCCGCCCCTGCCCGTGTATTATCAGACGAGCTGCTGGCGCTGGTGGATATCATCACCCCTAACGAAACCGAAGCCGAAAAGCTGACGGGTATTCGCGTTGAAAACGATGACGATGCGGCGCGCGCGGCGAAAGCCTTGCACCAGAAAGGCATCAGTAAGGTCATCATTACCCTTGGCAGCCGTGGCGTATGGGCCAGCGTCGAAGGAGAAGGTCGTCGCGTTCCTGGCTTTAAGGTGAAAGCAGTCGATACCATCGCCGCGGGAGATACCTTTAATGGTGCGCTGGTTACGGCGCTGCTGGAAGGTGAGCCGCTGGATAACGCGATTCGTTTTGCCCATGCGGCGGCAGCCATTGCCGTGACCCGTCCAGGGGCGCAGCCTTCTGTTCCATGGCGCAATGAGATCGATGAATTTTTAAGTCAGCAGAGGTAGCGTTTGGCCACAATGAAAGATGTCGCTCGCGTGGCGGGCGTCTCTACTTCGACGGTCTCCCATGTCATTAATAAGGATCGCTTCGTCAGCGAGGCGATCCGGGAGAAGGTCGAAGCCGCAGTGAAATCCCTCAATTATGCGCCTTCCGCCCTGGCGCGCAGTCTGAAACTTAACCAGACCCGCACCATCGGCATGCTCATTACCGCCAGTACCAACCCCTTTTACTCTGAGCTGGTGCGCGGCGTAGAGCGCAGCTGCTTTGAGCGCGGCTACAGCCTGGTGCTCTGTAATACCGAAGGCGACGAACAGCGCATGAACCGCAACCTGGAGACGCTGATGCAAAAGCGTGTCGACGGGTTATTACTGCTGTGTACCGAAACGCATCAACCCTCACCCGAGATTATGCAGCGCTACCCCTCCGTTCCTACGGTGATGATGGACTGGGCACCGTTCGACGGTACCAGCGACCTGATTCAGGATAACTCGCTGCTGGGCGGGGACATGGCGACGCAACATCTGATTGATAAAGGCCATACCCGTATCGCCTGCATTACCGGCCCGCTGGATAAAACTCCGGCCCGTCTGCGTCTGGAAGGTTTTCTGGTGGCCATGGCGCGCGCCTGTCTACCTGTCCCGGACGGATATCAAATTACCGGTGACTTTGAATTTAGCGGTGGTTTCGAGGCTATGCAGTCGTTACTGGCGCAGAAAGAGCGTCCGCAGGCAGTCTTTATCGGTAATGATGCAATGGCGGTGGGGGCTTATCAGGCGCTTTATCAGGCGGGACTTCGTATCCCGGACGACATCGCCGTGGTGGGATATGACGATATCGAACTGGCGAAGTATATGACGCCGCCGCTCACTACCATTCATCAGCCCAAGGATGAACTGGGCGAGCTGGCGATTGATGTATTGATTCATCGTATCGCCCAGCCCGCACTGCAACAGCAGCGGCTGCAGCTTACTCCTGTTCTGATGGAACGGGGCTCGGTTTAGGTTTGTGCCGTTCTTTTATGAGGTTCTGACCGTCTTTCGGTTTTAACAGCATAAAGACCAGTGCAGAGACAACCGTCAGCACACCCATAGTGATAAAGGTTGAGTGAAATTGTTCGACAGTGTTGTTGCTGTCGAACCCTTCGTAAAAGCGCAATACCGCCGCACTGACCGCAACCCCCAGACTGATTGAAAGCTGCTGCGTGACTGCCAGCATGCTGTTACCGCCGCTGGCATTCTCATCGCTGAGATCGGCAAGGGTAATGGTGTTCATTGAGGTGAACTGGATGGACATTGCCATCCCCAGCACAAACAGCGGCAGGATCAGCATCC
>JADHEE010000740.1_pt1 | contig 11382 bp, 7 predicted proteins | sample 8952401 | NCBI WGS metagenome assembly JADHEE01 (sample SAMN16124438, study PRJNA663242) | bioreactor sludge metagenome | isolation source: sludge (ammonium) | place: India:Bengaluru | collected 2019-02-28
GCCAGGGCGCGCAGGCGTTCCGGAATCGGTTCGTCGAGCGCCGGGGCGAACAGCGCCCGGAGCGCCTCCTTCTGCGCGCGGAAATCGCGTACGCGCGCGGCGTCGTCCGGGTGATCGGCGAGAAAGCGCTCGACGCCCGCGCGCGCGGTCTCCGGCAGGGCGCCGTCGACGTAGGCGTGCAGGTCGCTTTCCTTGACGGTGCTCGGGCTCATTTGACGACTCTCAGATGCGCGGCATGCGTTTCGGCGCTGCCGGCCATGATCTGCCGCAGCCGCTCGCGGCCGCGGGCCAGCCGGGACATCACCGTGCCGCAGGGAATGTCCAGCATCGCCGCGATTTCCGCATAGCTAATGTCCTCCAGCGCCACCAGCAGCACGATTTCACGCTGCTCCGCCGGCAGCCGTTCCAGCGCGGACTGCAGGTCCTGCAGCTCCAGCCGGTCGGACTGGGTCGGCGGCGTCGGCGGCTCGCCGTCGGCATCCTCGACGGGACGCATGGGCGGCACCGGGCGGCGCAGCTGGTCGACGCGCAGGTTGTGCATGATGCCGAACAGCCAGGCGCGCAGGTCGCTGCCGGGACGCCACTGGCCGAGGCGCGACCAGGCGCGTTCCAGCGTGTCCTGCACCAGATCGTCGGCGGCCGCGCGATCGCCGAGCAGCGCCCGCGCGTAGCGGCGCAGGCGGGGAATCTCGGCCAGGATCGCCCGGTCGTCCACGACGTGCCCGGCCGGGGCTCAGGGCTTGGCGGCGTGCCAGGCGTTGTTCACGCCGTCGCCGGTCTTGTCGCCGGGTTTCTGGTCCTTGATCCAGTAATAGAGGGGCTTGCCCTTGTACGCCCACTGCTTGCCGCCGTCGTCGCGCGTGACGATGCTGTAGTCGCCGGCGGCCATGTCGCCGTCCTTGGCCATCAGCGGCGGCCAGTTCTTGGCGCAGGCGTCGTTGCACACGCTCTTGCCGCTGCCGGCGGCGTCGCGATCGAAGGTGTACAGGGTCATGCCGTTCTCGCCGGCGAGCACGCCGTCCGAAACCATGGCCGGCGCGGCGTAAGCGGAGCTGGCGGCCAGCACGGCGGTAAACAGGGCGGCGCGGATGAGGGTACGGGTCTTCATGGTGCTCTCCTCGGTAATTGGGGGCCTTGCACCTGCGTAAACGTGTCTCGATGCAGATTTATTCCGGCGCGTTCAAAATTCGACCGGGGCGCGGGGACCGTCCCGCTGCTTCGAGCGCCGCCCCGGGGCTTGGTTCCCGCCGGCGGCCGGGGTCAGCGCCGCGTTTCGGGCGCCGGGGCGCGCAGCCACTTCTCGGCGAAGGAAGCGGCCGGTTCGGGGTAGCCGAAGTAATAGCCCTGCACCTCGTCGCAGCCGAGCGCGAGCAGCGCGTCGGCCTGCGCCTGGGTCTCCACGCCCTCGGCGATGGTGCGCATGCCCAGCGTGCGGCCCATGGCGATGATGGTGGCGACGATGGTGTGGTCGTTGACGTCGTCGACCATGTCGCGCACGAACGATTTGTCGATCTTCATCTTGCGGGCAGGCAGGCGCTTCAGATAGGAGAGCGACGAGTAGCCGGTGCCGAAATCGTCGATGGACAGCGAGAAGCCGAAGGCGTTGAGCCGGGTGAACAGGTCGATCGACTGCTCGACGTTCTTCATCATCCCGCTCTCGGTGAGTTCGAGCTCGAACAGCCGGGGTTCGAGCCCGGCGGCGCAGATGATCTCGTTGATCCGTTCCGGGAAACGGGCGTCCTCGATCTGCTGCGTGGCGATGTTGATCGCCAGCCGCCCGGTGAACGGCCGGCCGTCGCGGCGCCACGCCTGGATCTGGCGGCAGCCTTCCGCGAAAACCCAGCGGCCGATGGCGGCCATCATGCCGCGCGACTCCGCCACCGGGATGAACACGGCGGGCGGGACCGGGCCCAGCGTCGGGTGCGTCCAGCGCATCAGCGCCTCGGCGCCGAGCAGGCGGCCGCCGCGCAGGTCGAACTGCGGCTGGTAGTGCAGCGACAGCTCCCCGGGGCGCTCGCGCAGCGCCTCCTGCAGGTCGCGCGCCAGCGTGATGCTCTCGGCCAGCCCCGAGCTCATTTCCGGCGCGTAGCGCATGTGGCCCCGGCGGCTGGACTTGGCGCGGTACATGGCGATGTCGGCGTGGCGCAGCAGCGTGTCGGGGTCCTCGCCGTCGCCCGGGAACAGCGCGATGCCGGCGCTCACGCCCAGGGTGAAGGCGTGCTGCCCGACCTCGATGCGCCAGGCGAGCGTGCCGATGATGCGTTCGGCGATGAGCGCCGCGCCGGCGGCATCGGCGTCGGCGGCGAGGATGGCGAACTCGTCGCCGCCCAGCCGGGCCAGCACGTGCTCCGCGTCCAGCGCGCCGGCGAAGCGCCGCGCCACCTCGCGCAGCACCTCGTCGCCGACGGTGTGCCCCTGCGCGTCGTTGATTTCCTTGAAGCGGTCGAGGTCGAGATAAAGGATGGCGGCGCTCTTGCCGGCCTCGCGGGCCGCGGCGAGCGTCTCGCTGAGCCGTTCGATGAACGGGGCGCGGTTGATCAGCCCGGTCAGCGTGTCGTAGAGGGCGAGCCGCTGCAGCGCGCGCAGCGATTCGGTGCGCTGGGTGACGTCCTGGATGCTGCACTGCACCAGCAGCCGCCGGCCGTCGTGGAACGGCATCAGGTGGATCTCGCCGTCCCATTCCGTGCCGTCCTGCCGCCGGTGCCGCCAGGCGCGGATGGTGGCGCCGCGTTCCAGCGCGGCCTTGATCGCTTCCGCGGCGGCGATGTCGGACGGCGTGCCGTCGTACTGGCGGGGCGGCGACAGCTCGGCAGGCGACTTGCCGATCACCGCGTCCCGGTCCGGCAGGCCGTTGATCCGCGCGGCGGCGGGATTGCAGTCGATGCAGCGCCCCGTTTCGGGATCGAGGATGAGCAGCGGAATCCGCGAATCGGCGTAGAACGCCTTGTTGTACGCCTCGCTCTCGCGCACCTTCTGCCGGGCGGCGGAAAGCGCGCGGATCTGGCTGCGCAGCCGGGCCTGCTGGCTGGAAATCTTCTGCTGGTGCCGCAGCAGCAGGCGGCGCATGCGTTCCTGCGCCGCGGCGAGCCGGTCGATTTCGGCGATGCCGGCGCCGGGCACCGCCGTCCGCGCGAAGTCGAGCAGGCCAATCCGGTCGCTCGCCGCGGTCAGGGTTTCCAGGGGATGCGCGATGCGCCGGGCCTGCCGCCGGGCGAAGCCGGCGACCAGCAGCAACAGCGCGGCCGAAGCCGCGGCCAGGGGCGTCAGGATCGCTGGCCAGTCGGGCGCGAAATCGGCCGCCGGGGCCAGCGTCACCACCCACAGCGGCTGGTCGCCGAGCAGGTAGGGGTGCGCGCTCGACAGCCAGGCCGTGCCGTCGGCGGTGAAGGCGGCGGTCTCCGCGGCCGGGGGCGTCGCCAGCGCTTGCTGCGCGGCGGCCAGGGGCGCCAGTCCCAGCTCGCCGGCCGGCCGCATGAGCTTGCCGAGCCAGTCCTCCCGGGAAACCTCCGGCGGCGGCGCGGGCAGGGCCAGCACGCGGCGGTCGGCGGTCAGCACCGCGGCCAGTCCGTGCCGGCCGGGACGCGCCCGCATGGTCTTGAGCGACAGGTCGCGCAGCATGAGATCGATGCCGATCACGAACAGCCGTCCATCGGCGGAGGGGACGCTGACCGAGGCGGTGATCCCCGGATCGCCGGTGGTGAAGAAGGCGTAGGGCGGCGTCCATTGCACCCGGCCCGGCCGCGCGGCCGCCGCCGCGTACCAGGCGCGCAGGCGCGGATCGTAGTCGACGTCCTCGTGGCGGCGCCGGACGGCGCCGTCGGGCGCGCGCTCGACGAACACTTGCCGGCGGCCCCAGCGGCCGACGTCGGTGAGGCGGTTGCCCCAGCCGCCGTCGGCGTGCTGCATGAGCATCCATCCCTCGCCCGCCGAGGTGCCGACGTTGATCGAGGAGGCTTCCGGCAGGGCCTCCAGGACGGGCATGAAGACGGCGTTGAATGCATCGGCGGCGCCGGGCGGCGGCGGTGCGCCGGCGATCCACTGCCGGCTCATCCCGAGGATGTGCTCGGTGGGCAGAAACACGCCGTCGAGATCGGCCGTGACGCGGGCCGCGGCCTCGGCGAGTTGGCTTTCGGCGGCGCGGCGCGCCAGGGGTTCCATGCCGAATTCGAAGAAAACGACGCCCACCAGCGCCACGGCGCCGGCAACGAGCGTTCCCATACGCACGAACAGACTCTCATGGAGCGGAACGCCATTTCTGAGGATCTTCTTCTCAGCATTCACGCGGGCAATATACATGATTCGTTGGGTTGAATTTACATTTGTGCGCAGCGGCCGGCGCCCGGCGGCGCCTCGCTCTTTTTGCGCGCGCGGGCGGCCATGCAATTTGAAAAGATGGATAATGCGGCCCATGCAGTCCATCAATGTCCTCGACATGCGGACGCTGCTGGCGGGAAACGTGGTTTGCCTGCTCATCTGCGTCATCTTCATGGGAGTGGCCTGGCGTTACAGCCACGGCCGCTTTCCGGCCACCGGCTACTGGCTGCGCAGCTTGGTCATGGCCTTCGTGGGGACGCTGCTGCTGGCGTTGCGCGGCCTGATCCCCGATTTTCTGTCGATCATGCTGCCCGTCGCGCTGGTCGTCGTCGGCATGATCCACCTGCGGATCGGCCTGGAGCGTTATCTCGGCAAGGAGCGCAGGCGGCGGAGCGACTACGTGCTCCTTGCCGCGTGCCTGCTGATCCACGGCTACTTCGCCTACGTCGAGCCGAGCATTCCCTTCCGGGCGGCGAACTACGCCGTGTTCATGCTGCTGACCAGCGCGCAGTGCGCCTGGCTGATGCTGTTCCGGGTCGATCCCGACAAGCGTTTCGGCACCACGCTGGTCGGCGCGGTGATGATCGGCTACGTGATCCTGAACGTGGGCCGCCTGGTCTTCTGCTTCCTGGTGCCGCCGTCGAACGATTTCTTCGAGGTCGGCATGTACGACGCGGCGCTTTACCTGGCCTACCAGGTGTTGAACGTCGCGCTGACCTGCAGCCTCGTGCTGATGGTCAACCGGCGTCTGCACGCCGAGCTGGAGAACGACGTCAGGCGGCTCGTCCGCTCCGAGATCGCCACGCGCATGAGCGAGGAACGGCTGGCGCGCGCCGAGCTGGCGGCGAAGTCCGGCAACTGGGAGTTGAGCCTGGATTCGGGCCTGATCGTCGGCTCGGCGGGCGCGGCCAAGGTGTACGGCGTGTCCGCCGATTGCCTCCACATCGCCGCGATCAGGGCGATTCCCCTGCCCGAATACCGTCCCCGGCTCGACGCCGCGCTGGCGGACCTGATCCGCAGCGGCGTGCCCTACGACGTCGAGTTTCGCATCCAGGCGGTGGATACGGGCGAAATCAAGGACGTCCATTCCATCGCCACCTTCGACCGGGCGACGCGGACGGTGTTCGGCGTCATCCAGGACGTGACCGACCGCAAGAACGTCGAGCGCGAGCTCGAACGGCTGGCGCAGGTCGATCCCCTGACGGGCGTTTTCAGCCGCCGCCATTTCATGGCGCTGGCCGAGAAGGAGCTGGCGCGGACCAGCCGCTACGGCGGTCCGCTGTCGGTGCTGATGCTCGACGTCGACCATTTCAAGAAGGTCAACGACACGCACGGGCACCAGGTCGGCGACCGCGTGCTGAATACGCTGGGCGAGGTCTTCTGCGGCATCCTGCGCGAGGTGGACATGGTCGGCCGGATCGGCGGCGAGGAGTTCGCCATGGTCCTGCCGGCGACTTCCGTCGGACAGGCGCGCGAGGTGGCCGAGCGCCTGCGGCGCGCCGTGGAACGCCGCGAGATCGCGCTCGAACGCGGCCTGCCGCTGTACGTGACGGTGTCGATCGGGGTCGCGTCGCTGGCGGCGGCCGGCGTCAATATCGACACGCTGATGGGGCGCGCCGACCAGGCGCTTTACGAGGCGAAGAACCAGGGGCGCAACCGCGTCCGCGTCTTTGCGGAGGAGGCGCGCGCGGAGGCGTAGGATGCTTGGCGGGAGTGCGACGGATCATTTTTACCAAGGGAGGAAACATGACCAATCCGAAGGAAGAAGCACCGGCGAGCGGCGAATACTCGATGCTCGAACATCTGGCGCGCCAGGGTATCTCGCGCCGCCAGTTCATGACCGCCTGCTCGGCGCTGACCGCCACCCTGGCCGTGCCGCCGTTCCTGCGCTCCGGCATCGCCCAGGCGGTGGAGTCGGCCACGGCGGGCGGCGAGACGACGTTCTGGAGCTCGTGCGTGGTCAACTGCGGCAGCCGCTGCCCGCTCCGGGTCGTGGTCAGGAACGGCGAGGTGGTGCGCATCGAGGCCGAGAACACCGGCGCCGACGCCTGCGCGACGCCGCACGTGCGGGCCTGCGTGCGCGGTCGGGCGATGCGCCAGCGCCTGTACAGCGAGGAGCGCCTGAAATACCCGATGAAGCGGGTCGGCGCGCGCGGCGAGGGCAAGTTCGAGCGCATCAGCTGGGACGAGGCGCTGGACACCGTGGCGGCGGCGCTCAAGAAGACCATCGAGCAATACGGCAACCAGGCCGTCTACTACCAGTACGGTTCCGGCACCTACCAGCTCGTCGCCGGGCGGGCGCCGAATTTCCGGCTGCTCAACCTGCTCGGCGGCTACATGGACCAGTACGGCACCTATTCGAGCGCGCAGATCCGCGAGGGCATGCCCTATACCTACGGCTCCGGCGGCAACGGCAGCTACATGACCGAGGTGGCCAACGCCAAGCTCTACCTCACCTTCGGCAACAGCCCGCTGAACACCCGGCAGTCGGGCGGCGGCAAGGGCTACGAATGGCAGTGCGCCAAGGACGCGGGCGGGGTGCGCAGCATCTTTGTCGACCCGATGTACACCGACTCGATGCTCGGCAAGGAGGACGAGTGGATTCCGATCCGGCCGGGCAGCGACGCCGCGCTGTGCGAGGGCATCGCCTACGTGCTGATCACCGAGAACAAGGTCGACCAGGAATTCCTCGACAAATACTGCGTCGGCTACGACGAAAAGACGCTCCCCGCAAGCGCGCCGCCGAAGAGCGACTACAAGAACTACATCCTCGGCAACGGGCCGGATGGATTGGCCAAGACGCCGGCCTGGGCGTCGCGCATCACCGGCGTGCCGGTGTCGACCATCGTGCGGCTGGCGCGCGAACTCGGCGACACCAAGCCGGCCTTCATCTCGCAGGGCTACGGCGTGCAGCGCCAGGCCAACGGCGAGCAATCGGTGCGCGCCATCGCCATGCTGCCGATCCTGACCGGCAACATCGGCCTGCCGGGCACCAACACCGGCGCGCGCGAGGGCGACGTCGAAATGGGCGCCGTCGGCCTGCCGGTCGGCAAGAACGCGGTCAAGGCGGTGCTGCCGTTCTTCCTGTGGACCGATGCCATCGAGCGCGGCGCGGAGATGACCGCCAAACGCGACGGCATCCGCGGCGTCGACAAACTGAGCGTGCCGATCAAGTTCCTCTGGAACTACGCCGGCAACGTGCCCGCCAACCAGCATTCGGACCTCAACCGCACGCACCGCATCCTGCAGGACGAGAGCAAGTGCGAGTTCATCCTGGTCATCGACAACCAGATGACCCCCTCGGCGCGCTACGCCGACATCCTGCTGCCCGACCTGATGGCGCAGGAGAACTTCGACTACGCCGCCGACGGCTACGCCTCGGGCACCGGCAGCTTCCTGGTGGCCATCCAGCAGGCGGTCAAGCCGCGCTTCGAGGAACGCAGCTCGTATGAAATCTGCCGCGGCATCGCCCGGCGCTTCGGCCTGGAGGAGAAGTTCACCGAAGGGCGCACGCAGGCGCAATGGGTCGAGTGGTGCTACGGGGAAACGCGCAAGAAAAATCCCGAGCTGCCCGACTTCGCGCAATTCCAGAAGCAGGGCGTGGTCAAGATGTACGGCAAGGGCAAGACGCCGGTCGCGCTCGCCGCCTTCCGCAATGACCCGGTGAAGAACAAGCTGCCGACCCCGTCGGGCAAGATCGAAATCTACTCCGAGCGGCTGGCCAGGATCGCCGCCGAGTGGGAACTGCCGCCCGGCGACGTGATCAGCCCGCTGCCGCAGTACGTGACCACCTGGGAAAGCCATCTCGATCCGAAGAGCGCCAGGTACCCGCTGCAGCTCTACGGCCTGCACGGCCACGGGCGGACCCATTCGACCTACCACAACGTCAAATGGCTGCGCGAGGTGCACCCGGACATGCTGCTGATCAATCCGGTGGATGCCGCCGCGCGCGGTCTCAAGACCGGCGATCCGGTGCGCGTGTTCAACGACCGCGGCACCGTGCTGCTGCCGGCCAAGGTCTCGCCGCGCATCATGCCCGGCGTCGTCGCCTTCCCGCAGGGGGCCTGGTACAAGCCCAACAAGGCCGGGGTCGACGAAGGCGGCTGCATCAACACGCTGACCAGCCTGCGGCCGTCGCCGCTGGCCAAGGCCAATCCGCAACACACCAACCTGGTTCAGGTCGCCAAGGTCTGAGGGGAGAACAGCATATGCAATACGGTTTCTTTGTCGATATGTCCAAGTGCACCGGCTGCAAGACGTGCCAGGTGGCCTGCAAGGACATGAACAACCTTGAGGTCGGGCGCAATTTCCGCCGCGTCGCGGAGTACGCCGGCGGCGAATGGAAAGAGGTGCACGGCGCCTGGCAGCAGGACGTGTTCGCCTACTACGTCTCGATCGCCTGCAACCACTGCGCCGAGCCGGCGTGCATCGAGGTCTGTCCGAAGGACGCGATCAGCAAGCGCGCGGACAACGGGCTGGTGCTGATCGACGTCAAGAAGTGCATCGGCTGCCGCGCCTGCGAGGACGCCTGTCCCTACGGCGCGCCGCAGTTCAACCGCTCGATCCGCCGCATGACCAAGTGCGACGGCTGCCAGGACAGACTGGCGGCCGGCGCGCAGCCGAACTGTGTGGACGCCTGTCCGCAGCGCGCGCTGGAGTTCGGCGACGTCGCCGAACTGCGCCGCGTGCACGGCACGCTGGCCGCGCTGGCGCCGCTGCCGGACGCCGCGACCACCCGGCCGTCGCTGGTGCTCAAGCCGCCGCGCAAGGCCCGGCCGGTCGGCGACAAGCAGGGGAGCGTCTGGCCGCTGCCGGTCGAGGATTGATCGGCGGAGAGAGGATAAAAAGCAGGAAGCAGTTAACCAGAGCGACACGGCGGGCACGGCGAAAAGCAGAATCTCGTTTTTCGCCGTGCCCGCCGGGTCGTTGTGGTTGAAATTTTTCGGTCACATCCCCACGAACGTCGGCCCGCTGCCCCCATCGGGCGGCACCCCCACCATGTTATGGGTCGGGTCCTTGATGTCGCAGGTCTTGCAGTGGACGCAGTTCTGGGCGTTGATCTGCAGCGCCGGGGCGTCCGGTTCGCCGACGATCTCGTAGACGGCGGCCGGGCAGTAGCGCTGTTCGGGCGCGTCGTAGCGCGGCAGGTTGACGCGGATCGGCACGCCGGCGTCCTTCAGGCGCAGGTGGCACGGCTGGTCGTCGTCGTGGGCGATGTTGGACAGGGCGATCGAAGCCAGGCGGTCGAAGGCGACCACGCCGTCGGGCTTCGGGTAGGCGATGCGCTCCGCCTGCGCCGCGGGCGTCAGGCAGTCGTGGTCCGCTTTGCGGTGGCGCAGCGTCCACGGCGCGCGCAGGCCGAGGGCGGCCAGCCACATTTCCATGCCGCCCAGGGCCGAGCCGGCGAAGGTGCCCAGGCGCGACAGCCAGGGCTTGACGTTGCGCACCGCGTCGAGGTCGCGCCACACCCAGGAACGGCGCAGCGCCTCGGGGTAGGCCGCCAGCCGGTCGTGCGCGCGGCCCTCGGCCAGCGCCGCGCAGGCCGCCTCGGCGGCGAGCATGCCGGACTTCATGGCGTTGTGCGTGCCCTTGATGCGCGGCACGTTGACCATGCCGGCACTGCAGCCGATCAGCGCGCCGCCGGGGAAGACGAGTTCGGGGATCGCTTGCAGCCCGCCTTCGGCGATGGCCCGCGCCCCGTAGCCGAGACGCTCCGCGCCGGCCAGCAGCGGCCGGATCTCGGGGTGCATCTTGAAGCGCTGGAACTCGTCGAACGGCGAGAGGAAGGGATTGGCGTAGTCCAGGTGCACGACGAAGCCGATGGCCACCCGCCGGTCGCCGTAGTGGTAGATGAACGAGCCGCCGCCGGTGGCGCGGCCGAGCGGCCAGCCGAGCGTGTGCTGCACGAGGCCGGGGCGGTGCCGCTCCGCCGGCACGCGCCACAGCTCCTTGAAGCCGATCCCGTATTTCTGCGGCGAGACGCCGCGCCGCAGGTCGAAATGGCCCTCCAGCTCACGCGTGAGCGAGCCACGCGCGCCCTCGGCGATCAGCGTGTAGGCCGCGCGCAGCTCCATGCCCGGCGCGAAGCGGGCGGTTTCCGCGCCGCGCGCGTCGCGCCCCATGTCGCCGGTGAGCACGCCGAGCACCCCGCCGTCGCCGTCGTAGAGCATCTCCGCCGCGGCGAAGCCGGGATAGATCTCGACGCCGAGCGCCTCGGCCTGCTCGCCCAGCCAGGCGCAGAGTTCGCCCAGGCTGACGATGTAGGCGCCGTGGTTGTGCATCAGCGGCGGCTGCAGGGCGTTGGGAATCCGCCGGGAGCCCGTCTCGCCGAGCAGGAGGAAGCGGTCCTCGCTGACCGCGGTGCGCACCGGCGCGCCCTGCGCCCGCCAGTCGGGCAGCAGCTCGTTCAGGGCGACCGGGTCGATCACCGCGCCGGACAGGATGTGCGCGCCGACCTGCGCGCCCTTTTCCAGGACGCACACGCTGATCTCGCGGTTCTCCGTCTGCGCCAGCTGCTTGGCGCGGATGGCCGCCGCCAGCCCGGCCGGGCCGGCGCCGACGATCAGCAGGTCGTAGTTCATCACGTCTCGTTCCATGGTGCGTTCTCCTCGTTCCGGCGGCCCGCGCGGGGCGGCGGATGGTAACCGATTCCCGGTTTCAGGGGATATAGGGCAGGTCGATCTCGTCGCTGCGGCGCACGCCGGCGGTGAAGGCGCGGCATTGTTCGAGGAAGGCGCGCAGGCCGCGCGTCTGGTGCTTGCGGGCGTGCCAGACGAAATGGAAGCGCCGCCGCAGGTCGAGCTCGGGCACTTCGATCGGCTTCAGGCTCTCGCGGCGGAAGGCCTCGCGCAGCGCCAGCCGCGAGATGCAGCCGATGCCCAGGCCCGATTCGACGGCGCGCTTGATCGCCTCGGTGTGTTCGAGGACCAGCCGCTCACGGGCGCGGAAGCCGTTGCGGGAAAGCGCCTGGTCGAGCGTCTGGCGGGTGCCCGAGCCGAGCTCGCGCATGATCCAGGCCTCCTCGCGCAGTTCGTCGAGCGGGACCGAGGCGCGTCCGGCCAGGCGGTG
>JADHEE010000741.1_pt1 | contig 11356 bp, 5 predicted proteins | sample 8952401 | NCBI WGS metagenome assembly JADHEE01 (sample SAMN16124438, study PRJNA663242) | bioreactor sludge metagenome | isolation source: sludge (ammonium) | place: India:Bengaluru | collected 2019-02-28
TGATAGGTTCCCGTAGCGACGGCGTTCTTGACGCGGGCCTTCAAGGCGGCGCGGTCTTCATCACCGACTGTAATATTCAGCTTGCGATCCATGAGTCCACCTCACTGAAAAAGTCGTCAAGCAACTGATCGACTGACACGAAGTGGTACGGTAATTCCTCGCCATCTTTGTGCCAGTGATCGCCCTTGCCGCGCTCATTGTCAAACCCGATAACACGCTTACCGTTGGCGATCAGAACGAGTCGATACTTGAAGTGATGCCCGCTTGGTGGAACCGGGCTCGGTACTGACCAGATGATGACTTCGTAGAACAGAGACTCACTGTAGTCGTGTCTGATCCGGTATATAAGCGCAGCAGCCATGTTGACAATTCTGACAACACCTTATTGTGTTGTCAATAGCGACAACACAATTTCCCTTTTCTCAGTTAGCAACAAAGACAAAATCAATCCGGCGTCGGCCATGGCGATCAAGGTAAGAACTCAATCTCCGGCAGGACCAATTCCCAGCTCGTGCATCTGAGATTGCCGGCTTCGCTTTCTTTCGCCTTCCTTGCCAGAATGGACGACACGCGCACTTTGATGATTTTTCCTCGCGGCGGCATGAATTTCTGTGCCATCCTGGTGACGGCGATACCGTGTGAATCCGCCACTTCCCATCCCGGCTTACCATCGGATCGGAGGCGCAGTTCCAGCGGGCTGCCGACCTCAAGCGCCGCGATGGCTTTATGGATCGGCGCCGTCGCGGAAAAATACCCTGGCCAGGACAATACGATCTGCTCTGGATCGGCGATCCAGGTTCGATGCGCAAGCCTCGGCTCGGATACGAAACCAGCGGGTCTGGAGCGCAGGGCGAGCCGATCGAAGTCGCGCACGAAGGCGTGACTTTTCCCCATGCTTTCGCAGACAGTGAGCGTCTTGCGGGCCCGCGTCATCGCAACATAGAACAAGCGCCGTTCTTCGTCGCTCGCGTCGGACCAGCCGCCGCCATCGAGAATCAGCACGTGGTCGAACTCCAGGCCCTTCGCACGATGCGCTGTCATCAAGGCCATCGGGCCGTTGGCCTGGTCTCCCGGGACGATCCGGCCGCCGGAGCCGAACTCGTAGATCGATTCGATGAGGTTCTGAACGACCTGCTCGCTTCCCGGCGTGACGGATTCGCATTCGACGATGAACTGCGCCAGAGCAGCCCGCTGCGGATGCTCGATCAGGCTGTCGACCGTCGCCCCGTGGTAGCGCCGGAACCAGCGCGACAGCGTTCCACCGCGCAGCACTACCCGCGTCCGTCGCGCCTGTCGAAACTCTTCCCGCAGCAACGACAGCAACTGATCGCCCTCCCGGGTGGCATGCAGATCCGGCACATGCTCGTCGCGCAGTAGGCGGACCGGGACGCCGCGCAGGCGGCACAGCGCCGCCAGCGGTTCCAGGTCGTCCCAGCGGCGGGCTATGACGGCGAATCGTCCCCAGTGGCTCGCCGGGCGGGAGGCACCTCCGGGACTCAATGCATTGAGGCGTTCCAATTCGGCCAGCGCCATCTGCACGGCAATGTCCGGCTTCTCGTGAACCTCGAGAATGTGCACCCGCCCGACGGCCATCGGGTCGATGCCCGCGTAGTCCCCTCCCGCCGGCCGATCGCGGCGCGCATGATCGATGCGCAGGACCTGATCTACTTTCATGCGTTCGCGGACGCGCGAAATCAGCCGGTTGGCACAATCGACGATATGGGCCGTCGAGCGGTAGTTCTCGATCAGGTGATAGCGGCGCGCCTGGTAGTCGGCCTCAAACCGCCGGATGAAGCGCACGCTGGCGCCGCCGAAGGCGTAGATGTTCTGATCGTCATCCCCCACCGCCAGCAAGGATAGCCTGTCTTCCTCGCTGTTGAGGGTACGTCCCGCCAAGGCGCTAATCAGTTCGTAGTGATCGCCGTTGATGTCCTGGTATTCGTCGACCAGTAGGAATCGCAGCCCTGACAGTACCCGGTCACGTTGCGCTGAAGGATCGGTTTCATCGCCTTGCTCCGCCTTGCGCAAGCGTTCTGTCGCCGCCTTGATGACGCAATCGAAGCGGATGGATTCGCCTCGTTCCGCAGCCACGGCGTAACTCGTCCCGGTCAGGCGCATCGCCAGACCATGCAAGGTCTGAACCGTGACGCCACCGGCATCGGGGCCTACCAGCGCCCAGAGACGCCGCCGGATTTCGATGGCCGCCGAGCCGTTGTAGGCCAGGACCATGATTTCGTCCGGCAAGACCATGCACTCCCGCAGCAGCCAGGCGACGCGATGGACGATGACGCGGGTCTTGCCGGAACCTGGTCCGGCCAGCACCAGATGGTTGCCCTCGACCGGCGCCGCGACGATGGCCTGCTGCTCGGGGTTTTGCAGGTCGGTCAGGATGCGACGATGCGATGCCTCCGTGGTCGCCATCTCCAGCACATCCTTCCTGCCAGCGAAATAGCGGCGCACGAATTCGTTGCGATCAATGCTGAAATAATCCTCGATGAATTCCATCGCCGCGCGTACCTTGCCCAACGCCAGCCGAGCGTACTCCGACATCACGTGCACCTGGACGATCTTGTCTTTGTAGTGGAGATCCAGTTCGGCGTAGTCGGATTTCTTGAACTGGCGCCGTCTCGCCTCGGCATTCAGGGCGATGCTCATCGCGGAACGGAAGACGGCCTTGCCGCGCGACAGGTGTAGCACCTCGTTGGTATCCAGGTAGATCAGGCTGGCGGCCAGCGCGACATCCCAGTCGCGGATATCCAGATCCTGCAGAGTGATGTCGGTCTGCAGGCCAGCCTCCAGGTCGCCCTGGCGGCAGGTGACGAGCAGGTTGTTTCCCTGGCGCCTGTCCAGGAACTGAGTGACCAGCGCCTTGGCCAGTCGCATGCGGCGCTGCCGGATCGTTTCGATCTCCTGCCAGCTGCGCAGCAGCTTGATGTAGCGATTGTCCATGCCCGCCGGCCGCAGGGTGAAGAAGCCATGCTGACCCGGACCGCCTCCGAAGGCCTCGGCAAACGACTTGAGCAGCCGGGAAAGTTTCTCGGGATCGAAATCGGCCTGCGCATCCCGCCGCAAGGTGTCGCACAGGCGCCGGACGTTCAGGATCTGCCAGTTTTCCTGATCGGCATCCGGCGCCGACTCGCGCAAACTGTCCAGCAAGGCGTCTTCAAGCTTGCCGAGGGCTGCCAGCCGGTCGGCCGTATCGGGGTCGCGGTAGAGCGTCACGCCGATCTCGGTGTCGTTGGAAAGCAGCCTCAGCCGGTCCAGGTCGCGCAGCAGCGATTGCAGCCGGTGCGACTCCAGCCCCGTCGCCAGCATCAGTTCGTCGGTGGACAGGCTTTCGTCGTCGCCGGCCTGAATGAGCAGCGACAGGACCGCCAGGTACGGCGCAACGTCGGCGCCGGCACCGAGCTTCTTGCGGAGCACGGCCTCCGCCTCATCAAGACTGCCGACCTGGAGACTACCCGGGAATACCCGGGTATGGTTCTCGTGGCGCTCCAGCAAGCGCGCCTCCTCGAGCCACGCCACGGCGATCCTGACCTTGGTGTCCGCGTCCGAAGCATCGGGATCGATGCGCAGCTTCTCGGGGATTTCGAGCAAAATCTCGCCGCTCGTGACCACCACGGTTCCCTCGCTGCGATCCTTGCGCTCGATCTGGCGCAGGGCTTTCAGGATGGCGTGGATGTCATGCTGGGTCAGCCGGGAATTCCTGAGCAGGCGAAACTGCACGTCGAGATCAGCGTCGTCGTAGAGCAGGATGCATCTGGCCGGATCTTGATCCCGCCCCGCGCGCCCGGCTTCCTGAAGATAGTTTTCCAGGGAGCCGGGAGTATCCAGGTGGATCACCAGACGGACATCCGTCTTGTCCACGCCCATGCCGAAGGCGTTGGTCGCGGCGATGACGCGCAGCTCTCCGTTCAGGAAGGCTTCCTGCATGCCCCGTTTTTCGGCTGGCAGCATCCCGCCATGGAAATGACCGCATTCCAGTCCGGCCTCTTTCAGGAAAGCGGCCAACTCCTCGACAGTCTTCTGCCGGGCGCAGAAGACGATGGCACCGCCCTCCTCGCGCAGAGCCTCCTGCAGCAACCGAAGCACTTCGGGGTACTTGGCTTGAGCGGGCACGGCCCGAACCTCATAGGCCAGGTTGTCGCGGCTAACCCCGCCGGCCAGGACTTCCAGGCTCATCCCCAGCCGTTTCGCGAAGTGGTTGCGAATGTCCGCGACCACATCCGGCTTGGCGGTCGCGGTGAAGCAGAAGACCGGCGACGGCGCGTCCTTTTGCCGAGCTTTGATGAAGCGGGACACGTACAGGTAATCCGGCCGGAAGTCATGTCCCCACTTGGAAAGGCAATGGGCTTCATCGAACACCCAGGCGCCGACTTCCCGATGCATCAGGGCATTGGCGAAAGCCGTACTGCGAAACTGCTCGGGCGCGACGAATATCAAGCCCAAATCGCCCAGCCGCAGCTTGTCGAGCATCACCCGGCGCTCCATCGGATTCAGCAGGCTGTTGAGATAGCCGGCGCAGACGATGCCGCGCTTCTCCAGGTTGTCGACTTGGTCCTTCATCAGCGACTGCAGCGGCGATACGACGACAGTCAGGCTGCCGTTGCGGTAGTAGCGTGCTAAGGCCGGAAGCTGAAAGCAAAGCGATTTTCCGCCGCCGGTCGGCAGGATGGCCAGCGTCGGCTTGCCGGCGAAGCCGTTTTCGACGATGGCCCTCTGCAGTGAGCGGCCATCGGGCATCGCTGGCGTCGAACGGAACTGGGTAATGCCTGGGAAATACTTCGGTAGGATCGTCGGCAGGTCGTGCTGCTCCTTGCACCAGTCGCAGGCAGGGTCGGAGCACGGCACGTCGCGGAGCATGGCGATGATCTCGCGGGTCTTCGGGTAGGTCAGACCCACCCAGGGCGGCAGCACCGAATTGCCGCCGGCCACTCTCAGCCAGGCCAGCGCGTAGGCGATCGGCTTGTGCCATTGCGCATCGGGCAGACGGGCATCCCGGATGGTCTGCCGTGCCGTGACGCAGGCCTTGCCTGCGGTCGCACGCATCCAGGCGGCCTGGGTCTCCTGCAGACCCGGCCGCAATGCCCGTCGCAATGTCGCGAAGAAGTTCGCCACCCCCTTGCCGTTCTCCGGGGCGAGCAAGTGGTGGAGGCAGAGCGCCTCGTCGGGATGTTCCTCGACGCGCTTCTGCAAGGCTTCTCCCTGATCGAGAAACAGCGCATAGGCCAGTTCGGCATCCCGAACGGGATCGTTGCGCGTGGTCGTGCACAGCTTGTAGTCCTTGACCAGCCGATGGTAAGGGTTTTGCGGAAAGGCGACAGGCGACAGTTCCAGCGTATCGACCAGCGGCAGCCGATGCAGCGCCAGGTCCGGATGCAGGACGGCCAGCACCGGCTGATCGAATGCAATCACGTTGTGGCCAAGGACGAAGGCTGCCCCTTGCGTCAGTTCATCGAGCTGGGAAACGAGCCCCCCGGCCTTGCCGGAAATGCGGGCACGCGCCCCGGTATCCGGTCGGAAAGCTCCGACCTCTCGCAGGATCGTCCTATCCTGTCGGGCGGTTTCGATATCGAGGCAGAGACATCGTGCCCGCTGTTTTTCTTGCGCTTCGATCATGACCCGATATGGCTGCAGCAGCCGTAAAGGTCATAATTTATCAGCTCTGCCTCGACGATCGTATCCTTTGATGCGAATCGCAAGTTGCAGTACGGATCACTCCTGCAGATAAGCGTCCGCGAAGCTGCCGCGCAGCCCTTCCCCCGTGGGCGCGTAGTTCCTGACCTTTTTCGCCAGCACGACGACGCGCGGATTGGTGCCGAACTCGATGGACGGCAGATCCTTGTTCACGATCCGCTGGAACTCCTGGAACTGTTTCTGGCGCTTGCCTTCGTCGATCTCCACCGCCGCCGCTTCGAGCAGGCGGTCGACCTCCGGGTTGGCATAGTGCGCCGGGTTGGCGAACGGCAGGCCGACCTTGAAGTTCTTCGACCAGAAGACCCGCTGCACGCCGACCGTCGGATCGAACATGTTGGCCAGCGCTTCGAGCGTGACGTCGAAGGCGCGGTCGGTGTAGGCCTTGGTCGTGTAGGTGGCGAAGTCATAGTTCTCGATCACTGCGTCGACGCCGATCTTGGCCCAGGACTGCCTGACGAACTCGGCGGCGCGCTTTTCCTGGAACGGGTTCCACAGCAGGCGCAGCTTGAAGCGCGTGCCGTCGGCGCCACGCTTGTAGCCGGCGGCGTCGAGTGCGGCCTCGGAGCGTTTCGGGTCGAAGGGGTAAGGCTGGATGCTGCCGTCGTGATACCTGGCGATCAGCGGCCCGATCGGCGACGCCGAGACCTGCCCGTAGCCGAACCACACCAGCCTGTTCAGCGCGTTCAGATCCAGCGCGCCCGCCAGCGCCCGCCGGACTTCGAGGTTGGCGAGGATCGGCGAGTCGAGGTTGAAATAGAGCTGGTGCTGGCTGCCGAGGTACGGCTCGCTCGACGTGTCGACGGCGAAGTTCGGCAGCGCCTTGAAGCGCTCGACGTCGGAGAGCGGTATCGCCTGCCCGCCCAGGTCCGCGCTGCCGGACTCCAGGGCCAGGGCGCGCGCGGCGGCGTCGGGGATGAAGCGCACCGTCACCTTGTCCAGGTAGGGCTTCGGCTTGTCCCAGTAATTCGGGTTGCGTTCCAGGGCGACGTAGCTGCCGAGCACACATTCCTTGAACACGAACGGGCCGGTGCCCACGGGCGCGCTGTTGTGCTTGTTGGTCAGGATGTCGGTGCCTTCGTACAGGTGCTTCGGCACGATCGGCGATTCGGTCGCCGCCAGCGCCGTCAGGAGGAACGGGGCCGGCTTGGAGAGCACCAGGATCGCCGTATGCGCGTCCGGCGTCTCGACGCGGGTCACGTTGGCGAAGACGCTCCGGCCGCGCGGGTGGTACTGCTTGAGCGCGAGGATCGAGAAGGCCACGTCGGCCGAGGTGAACTCCTTGCCGTCGTGCCATTTGACGCCCTTGCGCAGGTCGAAGCGGTATTGCAGCCCGTCCTTGGCGACGGACCAGGCGGTCGCCAGCTGCGGCTTGGGATTGAGCTTCTGGTCGTAGGTCAGCAGCCCCTCGACGATTTTGGGGCCGATCTCGCAACTGCCACCGGCCGTGGTGGTCAGCGGCACGATCAGCGCCGGCTCGGGCGTGACGATCCAGTTCAGGTTGCCGCCGCTTCTGGGTTCGGCGATGGCCGCGCCGGCCAGACCGGCCGCCGCCAGCACCCATGCCGCCCGCGACAGGGAACGGCGAAGGAAATTCAGGAAGAACATGGTTGCCTTTCAGTCATTGAGGTTCGAGGTACGGAATCCGGCCATGCGCGCCGTCATTCCTGCAGCGACACTTCGGAGAAGCTGCCGCGGACGCCTTCGCCGGTCGGGATGTGGTGCTTCACCTTTTTCGCGGCGATGGTGATCTGCGGGTTCGTGCCGAACTCGACGGACACGACGTCCGCGTGCACGATCTTCTGGAACTCGTCGAACTGCTTGTGCCGTTTGGCCTCGTCCGGTTCGACGGCCGCCGCCTCCAGCAGCCGGTCGACCTCCGCATTGGCGTAGTGCGCCGGGTTGGCGAACGGCAGGCCGATCTTGAAGTTCTTCGACCAGAACACGCGCTGCACGCCGACCGTCGGATCGAACATGTTGGAGAGCATTTCCAGCGCCAGGTCGAAGGCGCGGTCGGTGTAGGCCTTGGTCGTGTAGGTGGCGAAGTCGTAATTCTCGATCACCGCGTCGACGCCGATCCTGGCCAGCGACTGGCGGACGAACTCGGGCGCGCGCTTTTCGTGGTACGGGTTGAACAGCAGGCGCAGCTTGAAGCGCACGCCGTCGGCGCCGCGCTTGTAGCCGGCCGCGTCGAGCGCCGCCTCGGCCTGCTTGAGGTTGAACGGGTAATGCTTGATGCCCGTATCGTGGTACCGGGTCAGCTGCGGTCCGACCGGCGACGCCGCGATGGTGCCGTAGCCGAACCAGACCAGCTTGTTGAACGCCTCCAGGTCCAACGCCTGCGCGATCGCCCGGCGCACGTTGACGTCCTTCAACTGCGGCGTATCGAGGTTGAAATAGAGCTGCTGCTGGTTGCCGAGATACGGAAACGACCGGATGTCGACCGTGAATTTCGGCGACGCCTTGAAGCGCTCGACGTCGGACAGCGGGATCACCTGCGTGCCGACGTCGGCGGCGCCGGATTCGAGCGCCAGCGCGCGCGCCGCCGCGTCGGGGATGAAGCGCGCGACGACCTTGTCGACGTAGGGCTTGGGCTTGTCCCAGTAGTTCGGGTTGCGTTCGAGGACGACGTGGCTGCCCTTGACCCACTCCTTGAACACGAACGGCCCGGTGCCGACGGGTTCGCGGTTGTATTTGCTGTTCTGGACGTCTGTCCCTTCGTACAGGTGTTTCGGGACGATCGGCGACTCGGTACCGGACAGCGCCGTCAGCAGGTACGGCGCCGGCTTCGACAGGACGATCACCGCCGTGTGCGCATCCGGCGTCCTGACGCTTTCGACGTTGGCGAAGGTGCTGCGCCCGCGCGGATGGTATTGCTTGAGCGCGAGGATCGAGAAGGCCACGTCGGCCGAGGTGAAGTCCTTGCCGTCGTGCCACTTGACGCCCTTGCGCAGGTCGAAGCGGTACTGCAATCCATCCCTGCTGACCGACCACGCCGTCGCCAGCAGCGGCTTGGGGTTGAGCTGGTAATCGTAGGTCAGGAGCCCTTCGACCACCTTCGGGCCGAGATCGCAGCTGCTGCCGGCGCTCGTCGTCAGCGGCACGAACAGCGCCGGCTCGGAGGCGATGATCCAGTTCAGCGTACCGCCGCTCCTGGTCTGCGCGCAGGCGCCCGCCGCGATCAGCCCGCCGGCGACGGCGGCCAGCGCAAGTTTCCAGAACCGGCCGGCCGGTCGATGACGCAGAGACATACACCCCCCTTGAAGTGAAAGAAAGGCTCACCTTAGCGAACGGGGGTTGGCGCGAGAACGAAGTATTTTTTCTATGCTTACTATGAATTCCTGGAAGCGATCCCGCGCGGATCGGCATAAGCAATTCACCATAAATTAGTTCAACCCGGACGCGGAACGGTGGAGAATCGCGGCCGGGCCGTCTCGCCGCATCCCGCCGGCGTCGGCGCGGGGCACGCAGCCTCCGAGTGCACGACCATGATCAAGAGAACGAAGACCTACTACGGCGTATCCATCGGCATCCTGATGGTGCGCACCCGTTTCCGGCGCTTTCCCGGCGACATCGGCAACGCCGGGACCTGGCCCTTCCCGGTCCAGTACCGGATCGTCGAGGAAGCCACGCCGCGCGGCATGACCCGCATCCACGAGCAGAGCCTGCTCGAACCGTTCAAGCGCGCGGCGCGGGAACTGATCGACGGCGGCGTCGACGGCATCACCACCACCTGCGGATTCCTTTCGCACTACCAGCGGGAACTGGCCGACTGGTCGCCGGTGCCGGTGGCGGCCAGCAGCCTGCTGCAGTATCCGCTGGCGGCAAGCGTGATCGCCTCGCACAGGAAAGTCGGCATCATGACCTTCGACGGCGCCGCGCTGAAAGGAAGCTATCTCGAATCCGCCGGCATCCCGGCGGACACGCCGGTGGCCGGCATGCCGTCCGATTCCGACTTCGTCCGCGCCATCCTGGACGATGACGATTCAATCCCCCTCGAGCGCCTCCGCGACGAAGTGCTGGCCGTCGCGAACGACTTCCAGCGGCATCATCCCGAACTCGGCGCCCTCCTCCTCGAATGCACCAACCTGGCGCCGTTCTCGGCCGACATCGCCGATGCGCTCGGGCTGCCGGTATTCGATACGATATCGCTGGTTTCCTGGTTCCATGCCGGCTTGAGGCCACGGCGCTTCCGCTGAATCGCTGGCAATTCCGCGCACGAAAACCGCACGGCGAGGAATTTGCGCGGCGTTTCGCCGGTCCAATGTCCCCGTAGTGCCCTTTTGGAATACGCATATCGAAAAATCTTCTTTCATGCCCGGCGCTCCCGCTGCTAGAGTCGGTGCCGTTCCGGGCATGGCCGCTCAAACATTCAACAAGGAGAATCTCATGGCCTTTTCTTTCGCATTGCGTTCGCTCAAGCGGGGCGCCAGCCTCGCCGCGCTCGCCCTGGCGTTGTCGCTCGGCGCGAACGCCGCCTCGGCGCAAGAATTGAAAATCGGCTTGAGCAGCAACCCCGCGGCGGTCGATCCGCACTTCTTCAACAACGACGCCATCAGCGCGCTGTGCAGCCACATCTACGAACCGCTGGTCGCCATCGACGCCGACGGCAAGCTGGCCCCGGCCCTCGCCGTTTCCTGGCGCACGATCAACGACACCACCTGGGAGTTCAAGCTGCGCCAGGGCGTGAAATTCCACGACGGCGGCGATTTCACCGCCGACGACGTCGTCTTCTCGCTGGAGCGCCCGGCCACCATCCAGAACAGCCCGAGCTCGTTCACCACCTATACGAAGTCGATCGTGGCCAAGAAGATCGTCGATCCGCTCACCATCCAGTTGACCACGGCGGCGCCGGCGCCCCTGCTGCCCAACGACCTGACGCGGATCTTCATCGTCTCGCGCAAGGCGGCGGAAAAGGCGACCACGGACGATTTCAACCAGGGCAAGGTCGTCGGCGGCACCGGCCCCTTCAAGCTGGTCAAGTACAGCAAGGGCGAGTATCTGCAGGTGGCCCGCTTCGACGGCTACTGGGGCCCCAAGCCGGCCTGGTCGTCGGTCACCCTGAAGTTCCTGCCGAACGACCCGGCGCGCATGGCGGCGCTGCTGTCGAGCGACGTGCAGCTGATCGAGAACGTGCAGGCCAACCTCGTCGCGCAGTTCAAGGCCAACAAGGACCTGAACGTGTTCGAGAAGATGTCGAACCGCTACATGTTCCTGTACACCGATCACCGCGACACCTCGCCGTTCGTCACCGACAAGGCCGGCAAGCCGCTCGACAAAAACCCGCTCAAGGATGCGCGGGTGCGCGAGGCGATCTCCAAGCTGATCGACCGCAAGACGCTGACCGAGAAGGTGCTCGACGGACTCGGCGTGCCCAACGCCAATCCCGCGCCGCCCGGAATGTTCGGGCACAACCCCGACCTCAAGCCCGACGCCCTCGACGTGGCCGGCGCCAAGAAGCTGCTGGCCGAGGCGGGCTATCCCGACGGCTTCGGCATCACCATCTTCGGACCGAACGACCGCTTTATCAACGACGAGCAGGTGCTGCAGGCCATCGGCCAGATGCTGACGCGCGGCGGCATCGCCACCAAGGTGCAGACGCAGCCCATGCGCTTCCGGCGACAGGGCGCCAAGGGAAATACCGGCGGAGTCGAAGCGCTTG
>JADHEE010000742.1_pt1 | contig 11350 bp, 9 predicted proteins | sample 8952401 | NCBI WGS metagenome assembly JADHEE01 (sample SAMN16124438, study PRJNA663242) | bioreactor sludge metagenome | isolation source: sludge (ammonium) | place: India:Bengaluru | collected 2019-02-28
CTGGCAAGTTTGAGTGGAGGAACCCTTGCAGCAGTTTGCTCCCCGGCGCTGACGGCGGTCGAATTCCCCTGGAGTGAGACGGGAACGGTGGCAGGAAAAACGCTGCTTGATCTGCTGGCGGATAAATCGACAGATAAAGTCATTGAATTACCCTCAACGTTACAAGTTCGCGCCAGCACCAGAAAGCATTAGGGTCGGCACAAAATTGATTATGCCGCCGCATACGGCAGGGTAACTGTTGGTCACTGACATTCCCGCCATGCTTACTCGCCACTAACGAACATTGCCAGGCGTACACGCCAGCAGCATCTGACGCCAGATGCCCGTAGAGGATCAAGCTGTGTGGGCCCTTACCGCCGCCACGTCCGCCACTACCGACAGCGCCAGCGTATTCGCATCCCGCGCCTTGGGGAAGATCCCAATCGGGGCCTTAATCCGCGCGATATCCGCATCCTTCCAGCCCAGCTCACGCAGTTTGTCCACCCGCCGCTGGTGGGTGCGCTGGCTGCCTAGGGCACCGATATAAAACGGCGCCTCTTCCAGCGCGGCCTGTAACACCGGCAGCTCCTTGTGCTGATCGTGCCAGAGCAAAATTACCGCCGTGTCCGCATCCATCAGCTCAACCGTGGGGGGATTGCAATGCACCTCGTATCCCGCCGCCTGCGCTACATTGGCAGTGGCCTGCGCCTCCACCGACCCGCCATAGATCAGTAGCCGCGGGCAGGGACGATAACCCTGCTCGAAGCGATCGTTCTTCCAGCCTGTCCTGGATGTCCAAGGCGCCGACTGCAAGGATTGAGAAGAGGTGTGATAGCGCAGTCCCACCGGTTTGCGCTGGGCGAGGCTGTTCAGCACCGCCAGCAGCGGCTGTACCGTGCGCACTTTATGGATGTTCAGCGTAATCCCGCCGCCGCAGGGGAGGACAATATCGAACCACGGCGATCCCTCGCCATACTTCACCTGACGGTCCGTGCCGCAGGCGAGTGTCTCCAGCGCCTCGTACGCGGCAGCGGCCTCCACGCAGCCCCCGGAGACATAGCCGCAATAGAGCCCGTCCTCGCGAACGGCCATCTGCGCCCCCAGCGGCCTGGCGGCCCCGCCGCGGATCTCCACCAAGGTCACCAACGCTACCGCCATGCCTGCCGTAAACGCCTCTGCCGCGAAGCGCAGCACCGCCACGCTGTCGTCGGTAGCAAAAGCCTGCTCGGGGATTATCTGTTCACTTAGCGCAGCGCCTTGCAGCATGCTCTCTCCTTACACCACATCGGGTAGCGCATCGATCAGCTTATCCAGGGTGATGGGATACTCCCGCACCCGCACCCCCGTGGCGTTATAGATCGCATTGGCGATGGCCGCCCCGACGCCGCACAGCCCCAGTTCACCCACCCCTTTGGCCTTCATCGGCGAGGAGATGGGGTCGGTATCGTCGAGGAAAATCACCTTCTGTTCCGGGATATCGGCATGGACCGGGACTTCATACGCCGCCATATCGTGATTAACGAAGTAGCCAAGACGGGTATCCACCGCCAGCTCTTCCATCAGCGCCGCGCCGAGTCCCATGGTCATCGCGCCGATTACCTGGCTGCGGGCGGTTTTCGGATTCAGGATCCGGCCTGCGGCACAGACCGCCAGCATGCGGCGGACCCGGACTTCACCTGTCGCCCTATCTACCGCCACTTCGATAAAGTGACCGGCAAAGGTCGACTGCTGATACTGCTTATCCAGATCGCCAAACTCGATATTGTCTTCGGCAGTCAGCGTGCCGTTGGCTGCGGCCTCGCGAATGTCCGCGCTGCGGGTATCAAGGGTGATTTTCCCGTCGCTAAACTGCGCCTGGTCCGGATCAAAACCGAGGTTCGTGGCAATGGTCTGGCGTAACTTCACGCAGGCGGCGTAAACCCCCGAAGTGGAGGTGTTCGCCCCCCACTGGCCGCCTGAACCGGCCGATACCGGGAAGTTCGAATCACCGAGATGCACCGTCACCTTGTCCAGCGGCACGCCCAGCATCTCCGCCGCCGTCTGGGCAATGATGGTATAGCTCCCGGTGCCGATGTCCGTCATGTCGGTTTCTACCGTCACGTTTCCGTCCGCGTCCAGATGCACCCGGGCGCCAGATTTTTCTAACAGGTTATTGCGAAAACCGGCCGCCATGCCGTAGCCCACCAGCCAGCGTCCGTCGCGAACCTGGCCGGGCGTTGCGTTGCGCTGCTGCCAGCCGAACGTCTCGGCCCCGGTACGCAGGCACTCGATAAGCTGACGGCGGGAGAAAGGGCGGTTGGGATCGGCCGGATCGACCTGAGTATCATTGAGAATGCGAAATTCGACAGGATCGATGCCCGCTTTCTCCGCCATCTCATCAATGGCGATTTCAAGCGCCATCATGCCCGGCGCTTCGCCGGGGGCGCGCATGGCGTTGCCCTCAGGCAGATCCAGTTTTGCCAGCCGCAGGCCGGTATGACGATTGGCGCCCGCATAAAGCAGTTCGGTCTGCTGCACCGCCGTCTCCGGCGTGCCGCCGGGCAGATTGCCGGACCAGCTGTCATGGGCGATGGCGGTAATTTTGCCCGCCTTGTCGGTCCCGATGCGAATATGCTGAATGGTCGCCGGGCGGTGGGTGGTGTTGTTGGGGATTGTCGGGCGCGACAGCATGACCTTTACAGGGCGCTTCAGGGTGCGGGCCGCCAGCGCGGCCAGCAGCGCATCGCTCCTAAGGAACAGCTTGCCGCCAAAGCCTCCGCCGATATAGGGGGAGATGATGCGCACGTTTTCCTCGGGGATCTTCAGCGTCGCCGCCAGATCGGTACGGCACCAGGCGACCATCTGATTGGAGGTCCAGACGGTCACCTTGTCGCCGTCCCAGACCGCCATAGAGGCATGCGGCTCCATCGCCATATGGCTCTGATCGGGGGTGGTATAGGTCACATCTATCTTTACCTCGGCGGCGGCAAAGGCCGCGTCAAAATCGCCGACGTTTTTGTCAGGGGTCTTCTCCGGGGGCTGGTTGACGGCGGGTTTTTCCTCCGCCAGCGACCAGGCACCCTTTTCACGTCGGTACTGGACCTGCACCAGCGACGCCGCGGCCCGGGCCTGTTCGAACGTCTCAGCCACCACCAGCGCAACGGCCTGATGGTAGTGCTCTATTTTCGGGCCGCCCAGCAGGGTGGCCGCGTTTCGCTCGCCTTTGCCGAGTTCGCCGGCACTGCTGGCCGTCACGACCGTTAGCACGCCCGGCGCGTTTTTCGCGGCCTGGGTGTCGATGGCGGCAATCTCGCCTTTGGCAATCGCCGAACCGACCACATAGCCATAGGCCGCATTCGGTGCGGTGTCGTGCCATTCGTAGGCATAGTGCGCCTTGCCGGTGGTTTTTAGCGGGCCGTCGATACGGTCATGGGGCTGTCCAACCACCTGTAACCGATCGATTGGGTTTTCCCCTGCCGGTTTCTCAAATTTCATACCTGAGCCCTCGCTTCTGTCAGCACGGAGGCAAGCGTTCGCTTCGCCAGGGTGAGTTTGAACCTGTTTTCAGCCGTCGGATGCGCGTCGGCAAACAGCGCGTCATACACCGCCTGTGCCCCCTGGGGGAGTTGCGCATCCGCCTGCGCCATCCGCCAGGGTTTATGGGCGACGCCGCCCAGCGCGACGCGGCCGGTGCCATCTGGCTGGACAATCGCAGCTACCGAGACCAGCGCAAAGGCGTAGGAGGCGCGATCGCGAACCTTACGGTAGATGTGTTGCCCACCCACCGGCGGCGGCAGGGTGACGGCGGTAATCAGCTCTCCCGGCGTCAGCACGGTCTCAATATGGGGCGTCTTCCCCGGGGCACGATAGAAGTCGGCGAGGGGGATGTTGCGCGTCTTTCCGTCCGCAGCGATGGTTTCGACCACTGCGTCCAGCAGCTGCATTGCGACGGGCATGTCGCCCGGGTGGGTGGCAATACAGGCTTCGCTCCCTCCGACGACCGCATGCTGACGACTAAAACCTTCCAGCGCCGCGCAACCGCTGCCGGGCAGACGCTTATTGCAGGGCTGGTTCGTATCGTAAAAATAGGGGCATCGCGTGCGCTGCAGAAGATTGCCCGCTGTGGTGGCTTGGTTGCGCAACTGACCAGACGCCCCGGCCAGCAGTGCTCTGGAAAGCACGGCATAGTCACGGCGCACGCGCTCATCTGCGGCCAGATCGGTGTTACGTACCAGGGCGCCGATGCGCAGCCCGCCTTCGTCAGTGGCGTCAATCTTATCCAGCCCCAGACCGTTCACGTCGATCAGATGTCCAGGGGTCTCGATCTCCAGCTTCATCAGATCCAGCAGATTGGTGCCGCCCGCGATAAATTTGGCGCCAGGCGTACGCTGGGCGCTGGCGGCGGCTTCAGCTGGGGTTTTTACCCGCTCATAGGTGAAGGCTTTCATGATTTTTGCCCTCCGGCGACATCTTCAATGGCAGCGAGAATATTGGCGTACGCGCCGCAGCGGCAGATGTTGCCGCTCATGCGCTCGCGGATCTCCTGGGCATTCATTTCGGGAGGGGAGACCAGATCGAGGGTCACATGGCTGGGGATGCCCTCTTCAATCTCTTTCAGCACCGCCACCGAGGAGCAGATTTGCCCGGGTGTGCAGTAGCCGCACTGATAGCTATCGTGTTTGACAAATGCGGCCTGCATGGGGTGCAGATTGTCAGGGGTGCCCAGCCCCTCAATGGTAGTGATATCGGCATTCTGGTGCATCACGGCCAGGGTGAGGCAGGAATTGATCCTGCGTCCATCAACGATGACGGTGCAGGCGCCGCACTGGCCGTGGTCGCAGCCTTTCTTGGTGCCGGTCAGGTGCAGGTTCTCGCGCAGGGCATCCAGCAGGGTGGTGCGGGTATCCACCTCCAGCTTCTGCTCCTCGCCGTTGACGCGAAACGTTACCGGCATCTTCTCCGGTGCAGGGGTGACGGCGGGTTCGCCCTCGGCCAGGGCGGAACAGGGATAGACCGCCGCGGTCGCCGCCGCTGCGGCGCTGGCTTTTAAAAGGGCCCGTCGGGACAGGCTAAAATCGTGTTGTTCGTGCTTCCCGAACTCACCATCTTCGGGGTATTCGCCTTGGTTGCTCATGCCAGGCCTCCGGTATGCAAAGGGGGGAAATAACGTTCAAAGAGGGCGCGACGTTGTCGTCTGTTTTTAAACGTTAAGCATAGACGGCGATGTCGGTGGGATTATTCTCAAAAGGTGAATGCAGTTATGAGGCGGTTTAATAAGTGATTTTGCGAACAGAGGGATCGTCTCTGACCTGGCCGTATGCCCTTACAAACCGTAAAGCTACCTGGCCATATTCAAAAATTTTTTTAACTTCAAAACTACTTTTTAATTTGATTTATGGAGCGTAATATCCATAACAATTAAGTTGATTAGGATGATTCTCAAGGATGAGCCGTTCAAATACACTCTTTATCGACGGACATAAAGCCCGGGTGACCTACGATCCGGTGGTTGATATGTTCCGTGGCGTATTTCTGAATACCAAAAGTGAAGCCCGCTTTATGGCGAGCGATGTCAAAGAGCTGAAAGTTGCCGCCCGGGATGCGCTGGATAGCTATCTGAACGCCTGCTCCATCACCGGCGTTAAACCCTTCCAGCAGCGAACCCTGCGGCCTTTCATGGCGCTGCAACGGCTGAAAGCCATTCTGCATTGATTCTGCTTGCCTTCATGCCTGCCTGATAGTCCGTCAGGCAGGCAATATTGCTTTGCGCTTCGTTGGCCGCGCTATTTATCCTGCCGGTGATCGCTGATGGCTTGTGCCGCGCAGATCAGCGCCAGATGGCTTAACCCCTGGGGCATATTGCCGACCCATTCGCCGGTGCGGGTATCGAACATCTCATTGAAGGTTTCGACATTGCCGCGGTGGCACAGGGTGTTGAGAATTTCATCCATGTTCGCTTCCGCCTGCGCCGGTTCGCCCATGGAGGCCCAGGCCTCAGCCAGCCAGAAGGCGCAGGCGATAAAGATGCTCTCCTCCTGCTCAACGCCGCTGTAGCGGTAGATCATTGCGCTGTTATGGCCCAGCTCGCGATAGATTGCCTGATAGGTGAGCTTCATGCGCTTCGGGTTGACCTTCACACCGTAGCGTGACACTAGGGTGAGCGAGGCATCCAGCAGCCCGCCATCGCCGCTGTAAAAGCAGTAAGCCTGATGGGTTTCAGACCAGCAGTGCTCTTCAATCCAGTCGCGGATCCTGTCCCGCTCCCGCGCCCAGCGAGCTTTCCACGTGGGTTCGATATGGCTGCCCTCCGCCAGTACCACGGCGCAGTCCAGCGCCAGCCAGCAGGACATTTTTGAGTGGGTATAGTGCCGCTCTTCCGGCAGCTCCCAGATGCCGGAATCCTTCATGCGCCAGCGATCGGCGCACTGATTGGCAAGATGGCCTAAAAAGCGCGACGTGCCCGTATCCAGAATATGGCCCGCCTCGACGAACAGTTTTGCCACGCCCAGCATATCGCCATACATGCTCAGCTGACGCTGGGTGCGGGCATTATTACCCAGGCGTACCGGCTGCGAATCCCGGTAGCCCTGGAGCTCCGCGTACTTCTCTTCCGGCACCAGCTCACCGTCGAGGGTATAGCAGGCCCGCATCTCCGGGCCGTGTTTGATGATGGTTTTCGACAGCCAGGAGAAGGCCGCCTTACACTCTTCAAGGGTGCCAAGATAGGTAAAGGCTTTGATAATCAGGCAGGCATCGCGCACCCAGGCAAATCGGTAATCATAGTTTTTGCTGCCACCGGGCCCCTCCGGCAGAGAGGTGGTGGCCGCCGCCGCCAGCGCGCCGGTTGGCGAATACCAGAGGAACTTCAGGGCCAGCGCGGAGCGGATAACGTGATCTTTATACAGGCCATCGTATTTCAGCCCCTTCACCCAGTCCTGCCACGCGGTGTGGCTGGTCTCAATGCGGTTATCAATCGCCTCGATATCGGGCACCGCCAGCGGCTCACTCTGCGTCACCAGCAGAGCAACCACCTCCCGGCTCCCTTTCTTCAGGACGATCTCCGCCTCGACCTCTTCATCATCCGCATGGGTAATGACCACGTTTTCGCTGGTGTGCAGCATCGCCATCAGATCGCCAATATGATAAACGCTGCCTTTGAAGGTATCTGAACGCCAGGGCGAGCGCGTTTCGATCATCGTTCCGAATCGCAGATGAAGCCTGAACGTCACGGTGCCGCGCAGGCCTTCCAGACGGCGTGCCAGCTCACTCCAGGGCAGGCGGCCTGCCAGGGTACTGTTAATGGATTCGGTTAACAGAACCGTGCCGGCTTTCGTCTCATAGCGGGTTTCCAGAATGTTGCTGTCATCGCGATAGGCGCGCGAGACGGTGTATTCATCCGCAGGTGTCAGGCTGAAAAAACCGCCGATGTTGGGATCCAGTAGCCGATCGAAGAGGGGCGGGGAATCGAGATTGGGCGCGCCCCACCAGTCGATTGAGCCATCCGGGGCGATAAGCGCTACCGAGCGTCCTTCACCGATAGCAGCATAGTCCCCGAGGCCAACGAACCCGTTATCACGCATCGGCATATCGTATTTCGCATTTTTCAAATGAGTGATCCCTTTTCTTTGATGAACATAAAGCCTGGCATAATGCGATGAATATCGCGCTTTCACCGATGCTGTATGTCTCTCTTCGCATACACCTCTTTCACAAAGGCTGATCTATGGCCATCCGCATTTATCATTATTTTAATAATACTGGAGGCGCCATGCCGCCAGGATCAGCACTACGAGGTTAAGGATCACGCTGACCATAAAATACGTTTTGAAAGGCTGTTTTTGGGTTTTATGGCGAAACAGCTGCTGGCCGAAGATGGCGCCCGGCCACCCGCCGACTACCCCGCAGACCAGCAAGGTCGACTCCGGGACCCGGCGCCAGGCTTTGCGGGCCGCCATTTTGTCGGCGCCGTAGATCATAAACGTCAGCGCGCTGGCGAGCAGAAACCACATCGCAAAAGGGTGAGGGGACAAGGCGCTGCCCGCAGCGGCCAGGGCCAGAAGGAGATAACAGAGGAAATTGAGGTTCATGGAGGCAGTATCAGTCATCAAGCCGAAGGGCGATGATACGCGATCCTGCCGGGAGTGTAACCGGGCTAGCCGGTTAACCGTTTGGCAAATCAAATCGCCTCTTAACGCCTGACGTACGGGCCGAAGTGGCTTTTTCCGCTGTCGCCGGTATCGCCCCAAGCTCCGCGGAGATCTGTTCAATGAGCGTCTTAGAGTCGGTAGAGGCATGCAGGATTTTTCTATTGTTATCATTTTGCAGGAGCGGTAGTAGGTTCGACGAGTACACCGTCTGGCTGTGTATGAGCACAGGAAAATTTAATTTGTGATGAGAATATCTCATTTGCAACAACGTCATTTTATTTATACATGATCTTGCTTTAAATCAAACTCTTTGAAATAAGTGTGAATTATTTTTAGCTAAATACACAATCGCTACTTGAATAATATGAAAAATAAAACATTACTAATGATGATGTTTACTGCATGTGCTTTTTTTATGGCGGCTCATGCAGTAGCAAAAGATAATGCGATCTCTGATGCTTCGGTTAAAAAAAAGATTATCGCTGAATCAATCGCTTCGTATCCTGGGGTATGTGCCTGCCCTTTTAATCAGACGAGAAATGGAAGTGCATGCGGCAGACGCAGTGCGTGGAGCAAAGCAGGAGGGTATTCACCGATTTGCTACGAAAAAGAAGTCACTGCCGATATGGTTAAGCGATGGCGTGAACAAAATCAGATCTAACGTTGCTTCCGGAATTTAAATAACTGTCCCTGATACGCTTAGACATTCGAATGCCCTTTTCCCTTAAACTGAAATGGCGGTGGCACTATGCCACCGCGTTTCACACGGCTTACTCTTCGTTCTCCAGTAATCCCATTTCGGCAATACGCGCCTGGATCAACTGTTTGCGTTTCTCAATAAAGCGCCGGTAATTTTCCAGCTTCCATAAAGTCTTGGGGCTGCTGGGAATACAGTGCAGATCCAAAAATTCCGGGGATTGATCTCTTAGCCATGTATCGAGCGACTGGGCGCCTTTATCGCCTGCGCCATTCTGATGGGCAGGTAACAGCATGCAGTTCGCCAGCTGGTCGATTTCCCAGTTTTCGTAGACGCGTACCATACGGCCAGTTTCTTCGTTTAAAATCTTCTCTTCTTTTAACAGGCTACGGGCAAAAATGTGGTCAATCTGCGGTTCATGCTGAAAGCCTGAAGATTTGTATTCTCCACCATACCACAAGTTAAACAGCAGGTGGATGTGCCCGCTACCGTAGCCGCACCAACCGAAGAGGCGCTCTTCGGTTAAATGCAGGCTACGATTGGCCGAAAAGATCGCCGCACGGATCTTTTTCAGATCGAAGCTCTCTTGGTCGTCGATCACTTTTACCAGCTTATCGATAATGCCATCTGGCTGACCAGAAAAGACACCATTCAGCAAAGCAGGCAACAGATACTGCTTTAATGCTTGCGATCTCGCTAATTTCCCCGGGAAGTGATATTGCAGATATACTAAAGGAATCAGCGCGTTATAAGAGGTGAGTGCTTTACCGGATCGAATATAGGTTTTACTGACAATCTCATCTTTCACAAACATAAGCGCTTTGGCGATAGCTGGCCAGTTTTCACTGATCTGGTTACGCACATTATCATCACGCAGTTTATCCACATCATATTTGGCACCAAAGCCCAGCAGCGTGGTGCTAAGTTTAATCAGAAAATCGCGGGAGAAGTTGAAGCGGCCATTATCATTAATCTTCTCCAGAAAGTCCTCAAAGATAACATCAGCGTCAGACCACTCGGTGGAGAGCAGCGTAAACATCAGATCTGATTTGCTTAACCTTGTACCGCCTGAGTTCGCCCGAATAAAGACCTCAACCACATCATCAAAATTCAGTTCGCTGTCGTCTTCACTGCTGTCAATCACGTGATAAAGTAACTTACCTTCATTGCTAAACTCTTTACCTGCACGACTGATGTTGATGGTCGCCTGTTCGCGCTCTTTCGCGCTTAATTCCAGCTCTTCTTCTTCAATGCGATGGCTGAGAATCTGTTCGGGTAATTTTTTTGTGTAGATAATGTCCGACATGGCCATCCACGGCCAGGAACTGGTGGCGGCATCCTGAAATTCAAACTGATAGCGAATTTCTTCGTTGCTTGTCGTTGTACCGCTCAGCACATTAAAATGAAGCACTTTGCCGTCAATGCTGCCTTTTAGCGCCAGATAAAAACTTTGTAAGCGTTGCTGGCCGTCCAGCACCAACCATTTCGATCTGGTTTTACCGTGATGATAGTGATCTTTTAAATCGACCTTGCCGTCGTTGAAGTTCTCTATAAATTTACGGTGCTTAATTTCATCACGGGTTTTCCAGAACAGCAGGGAGGAAAGGGGATATTGCCGCATAACTGAGTCGAACAGGCGGGCTATTTGATCGGTATTCCAGACAAACTGCCGCTGAATGTTTGGCAACCAAAGCCCGCCACCGTCGGCCTCGTTATTATTAATTTCCTGAATCATCGCCTTGATTGATTTACTGGGCATTGCACTTTTCCTTGTCGTTGCGCGCACAAGTGCGGCATTGAATTTGGCTTAAGGGTATCAAGGGGGATTATCGGCAGCGGCAAGAAAATACTTAGCATGAAAGCGGAAAAAGGTTCTCCAGGTTACTGGGCGGATATAATTTATCCCCATCATTTCCTGCTGATAAAGCATTAACCCCCTTCCAGCATCCCAAAGCTGACGATCCTTGAACGCCCCAGCTCTTTCGCCCGGTAGAGCGCCACGTCGGCGGCGCGTAGCAGGTTATCGCCCTGAGCATGCTGCGGATAGCTGGCAATGCCGATCGAGACATCAACCGGGCCGATCTCCGAGAGCTCATAACGCAGCGTCAGGTTATGCACAGCGGTATGAATTTCACTGGCGCAGGTAAACGCCGTCTCTTCATCCGCGCCCGGCAGCAGGGCCAGAAACTCCTCGCCGCCATAGCGGAACGCCATGCCTTTGTCGCTTACTGCACGCTGGACAATGGCCGCCACGCTTTTAATCACCTGGTCGCCCGCATCGTGACCCAGTCTGTCGTTGATGGCTTTAAAGTAATCGATATCGATCATCAGGCAGCTTAACGGCGTACCGCTGTGCATCGCCTGGTTCATCTGGGTGCGCAGAGCATCTTCCAGATGATGGCGGTTGCGCAGGCCGGTCAGCGGATCGAACAGCGCTTTTTCCAGCAGGGCATCGCGCAGGCGCTGGTTAGCCAGCGCCAGACCGAGCGCCTCGGCCATCAGCTCCAGATAGGCGCGGGACGGCGCCATCTCCGGGGTCAGGTTCTGG
>JADHEE010000744.1_pt1 | contig 11338 bp, 7 predicted proteins | sample 8952401 | NCBI WGS metagenome assembly JADHEE01 (sample SAMN16124438, study PRJNA663242) | bioreactor sludge metagenome | isolation source: sludge (ammonium) | place: India:Bengaluru | collected 2019-02-28
CGCGCGGCAGCGTCTTCTGCAGCTCCGCGCCCAGGTAGCCGGCCTTGGCGCCGGCCACCACCAGCGCGCCCTCGGTCGGGTCGCCGATGATGCGCCAGCCTTCCTTGCCGCTGTCGCTGTCCTCGCCGTTGCGGTCCAGCCGCGCGTCGTTGCACACCAGCGCGCCCTGCAGCAGCAGCGCGGCGTCCGCGTCGCCGCGGGGATCGAAGGCCGCGTCGCCGACGAAAAACTGCCCCGCCGGGTTGTAGCCCTCGCCGGTGACGCGGAAGCGCCTGCCGCCCGCCCAGGCCTGCACCACCGTCATCTGGTTCTGCGTCAGCGTGCCCGTCTTGTCCGAGCACACCACCGTGGCGCAGCCGAGCGTCTCGACGGCCGGCAGTTTGCGGATCAGGGCGTTGTGCCGGATCATGCGCTGCATGCCCAGCGCCAGGCAGATCGTGACGATCGCCGGCAGGCCTTCCGGCACGGCGGCGATGGCCAGGCTCACCGCCGTCATGAACAGGGTCACGATGTCCTTCTTCTCCGTCTCCAGGTAGTGCATGAAGCCGTCGGTGAACGCGCTGGCCAGATGCGTGTCGCGGAACAGGCCGTAGATAAACACCAGCGCGCAGATCACCAGGCAGGAAGTGCCGAGCAGCTTGCCCAGGTGTTCGAGCTTCTTCTGCAGCGGCGTGCTCTCCATCTCGAAGGACTGGATCATCTCCGCGATCATGCCGATCTGCGTGTTCATGCCGGTGCCGGTGACGATGCCGCGGCCGCGGCCGTAGGTGATCATGGTGCCCATGAACGCCGTGTTCCTGCGGTCGCCGAGCGGAATCTCGCCGTCGAGCACCGGCGTCGCGTCCTTCTCGACCGGCACGGATTCGCCGGTCAGCGACGCTTCCTCGATCTTCAGGTTGGCCGTCTCGACCAGGCGCAGGTCGGCCGGCACGTAGTTGCCGGCTTCCAGCAGCACGATGTCGCCGCCGACGATCTCGCGGCCGGGAATCGTCACGATGTGCCCGCCGCGCAGGACCTGCGCGTTCGGCGCCGACATCTTCTTGAGCGCGGCGAGCGCCTGCTCGGCCTTGGACTCCTGCACCACGCCGACCACCGAGTTGAGCACCACGATGAACAGGATGGCCACCGAATCCACCACCTCGCCGAGGGCCAGCGAAATGATCGCCGCCACGATCAGGATGATCACCAGGTAGTTGTTGAGCTGGTCCCAGAGCATCGCCATGAAGCCCGGACGCGGCTTCTCGGTCAGTTCGTTGGCCCCGAACCGGTCCAGGCGCGCCTGCGCTTCCTGCGGCGTCAGGCCCTCTTCCAGATGCGTCTGCAGCTCACGCGCGACGTCTTCGATCGGTTTGCCGTGCGCATTCTGATCTTGCATGGAACATCCCCCTTGTGGTCGATTGGCGATGGTTTCGAGAACCGGTATCACGCGATATTTCTGTTTCTTCTTTCTGGTCGCGCCATGTCCGCACGAAAGGAACGCCGATTCCGCCTGCGCGTCGACTCTCCCGGGCGAAGCGATCTTGCTCGCCCGAAACAGACCACATTCCGTGAAATGGCCGTGCCGGCTGGACTTCAGCCCGTTACGCGACAACTGGCTTGAAATCCTAAGTCGCCAAAAAACACCCAACAAGTCGAATATATTTGAGCTTTACATCGGATATTACGAACCATCGCGGCGCGGTAAGCGCGCATGGACGCCGCCGGATCGCCGGCATCACGACGTAAGGAAAAGCCGGCGGAAGCCTTGGAGGAAGCCGCCGGGCCGGCCTCGCGGGCACGGCCGTAAGCCGGCATGTCCTGCTCTTCCCGCGCTTCCGGTCCGGCGCAGGAACCCGCCCGCGCCGCAACGGCGGCTTTGCGGAGCGCGCTAGCTCTTGTCCGCCCCGGCGGCGGGTTCGGCGGCCGGCGCGGCCTTCGGCTTGCGCGGCCGGCGTCCGCGCGATGCGGCCGGCTTGGGCGCGGGCGCATCCTCCGCCACCGGCGCCGGCAACGGTTCGGGCGGATGCCCGGCTTCGGCCGCGCGTTCGGCGGCGGGTGCCGCGGGCTGTGCCGCCACCGGTGCGGAACGGTCCTTCGCCGGCGTCCGGGCCCTGCCGCCCGGCCTGCGTTCCGGGCGGGGCTTCGCCGCCGGCATGGCGACGGGCGCTTGAGGCGCTTCAGGAACATCCGGCGCCTCCGGCGCGGGCGCCGCAGCAGCGGCCGGTTCGGTAGGCGCGGGGACCTCGGCATCCGTCTTCCGGGCCTCCTGGCCGTTCCGCTTGCCCCGGTTCCGGCTCCGCCGTCCCGCAGCCGCCGTGGCGCCCTCCTCGGCCGCCTTCGGCTCCGGCCGGGCGGCCGGCTCCTCCACTATGGCGGCGGACTCGGCGACGATCGGCTGGACCGCGCCGCTGCGCGAGACGAACGCGCCCGACTTCTCGTCCCGGCCGATTTCCAGCAGGCCCCGCGCCTGTGCCTCTTCAAGCAGGTTGCCGAAGCTGCGGAAGCCGAAATGGCTTTCGTTGAAGTCCGGCTTGCGCCGCTTCATCGCCTCCTTGAGCATCGACGACCAGATCTTGCCGCTCTCGCCGCGCTCCACGACCAGCGCCTCGAAGGTCGCTACCGCCAGTTCGATCGCCTCGGCCTTGCGCGCCTCATGTTCCTCGGGCGACAGGCGGGGCACGCTTTGCGCGGCCTTCGGGTCGCGCCGCACCACGGCGCGCTGGCTCTCGCGCACGAGGTCGTCGTAGAAGATGAATTCGTCGCAATTGGCGATCAGCAGGTCCGAGGTGGACTGCTTGATGCCGACGCCGATCACGTGCTTGGCGTTCTCGCGCAGCTTGGACACCAGCGGCGAGAAATCCGAATCGCCGCTGACGATGACGAAGGTATCGACGTGCGACTTGGTGTAGCACAGGTCGAGCGCGTCGACGACCATGCGGATGTCGGCCGAATTCTTGCCCGACTGGCGCACGTGGGGGATCTCGATCAGTTCGAAGTTGGCCTCGTGCATCGCCGCCTTGAAGCCCTTGTAGCGCTCCCAGTCGCAATACGCCTTCTTCACCACGATGCTGCCCTTGAGCAGCAGGCGTTCGAGCACCGGCTTGATGTCGAACTTGTCGAACTTGGCGTCGCGCACGCCGAGCGCGACGTTCTCGAAATCGCAGAACATCGCGATGCTGACCGATTCGGGTGATGCCGCCATGTTTTTCTCCTGGTTTGGGTTGGGCGGAGTATACCTCTCGCCGCGCTTTTCTCCGGCGGGAACTTCCGTCCGGCTCCGACGCACTCATGATTGCACCGGAACGCCTGAATTTCCCGCAAGCAGGTAAAATTCCCGAGCTTTTTCGTCAACCATCCGACGCCCTCGCCGAGGGCGGATCGTCCCGGAGAAACTCCATGCCGCGCCGCCTGACCTTTTTTTGCCCGTGCACCCGGTACTTCTCGGCCGCCCTGCTGTGCCTGCTCGCCGCCGCCTGCGGCAAGGCGCCCGAGAACGGGCACGGCGGCATGGCCGGCGGCCCGGTGCCGGTGTCCACGGTCACCGTGCAGGAGGAAACCCTGCCGGTGACGCTCGAATACGCCGCGCAGACGCTCGGCTCGCGCGAGGTGGAAGTGCGCGCGCGGGTCACCGGCATCCTGCAGAAGCGCAACTACGTCGAGGGCGCCAGGGTCAAGGCCGGCCAGTCGCTGTTCACCATCGACCCGGCGCCGTTCGAGGCGGCCGTCGCACGCGCCGAGGCCGACGTCGCCGCCGCCGAGGCGCGCAGCGAGCAGGCGGCGAAGGACGCCGCCCGCCTGGCGCCGCTGCTCGAACCCAAGGCGATCAGCCAGAAGGACTACGACGACGCGGTGTCGGCGCAGGCGATCAGCCGCGCCGACCTGATGGCCGCCCGCGCGCGCCTGCGCGAGGCCAGGCTGAACCTAGGGTGGACGCGCGTCGAGTCGCCGCTGACCGGCGTGTCCAGCCGCGCGCTGAAATCGGAAGGCTCGCTGGTCTCCGGACCGGACGTGCTGCTGACCACGGTGACGCAGACCGATCCGATCCAGGTGATCTTCGGCATCCCCGACAACGAGCGCCTGAAGCTGCGCCAGGACGCCGACGCCGGGCGCCTGCGCTGGCCGCGGGACGGGCGCTTCGAGGTCAGCGTCAAGCTGGCCGACGGCAGCACCTACGGCAAGAGCGGCTTCACCGACTTTTCCGACGTGCGCGTCTCGCGCGAAACCGGCACCACCGAGGGGCGCGCCGAGCTGCCCAACCCGGACGGCCTGCTGCTGCCCGGCCAGTTCGTGCGGGTGGTGCTCGCGGGCGCCGCGCGCGTGGGCGTCTTCCGGGTGCCGCAGCGCGCGGTGCAGGAAGGGCCGCAGGGCAAATACGTGTTCGTCGTCGGCGCGGAGAACAAGGCCGAGATGCGGCCGGTGGAAACCGGCGACTGGCACGGCGGCGACGTGGTGGTGCAGAAGGGCCTCGCGTCCGGCGACCAGGTCATCGTCGACGGCGTGGTCAAGCTCGGGCCGGGCGCGCCGGTGCAGATCACGCCGCCCGCGGCGGCGCCGGGAACCGCGCCAGGATCGGCGCCCGCGCCGCAGGCCGGCGGCAAGTAAGGAGGCCGAGCGATGTTCTCCCGCTTCTTCATCGACCGGCCGATCTTCGCCATGGTGATCTCGATCTTCATCGTCATCGCCGGCCTGGCCTCGATGCGCAATCTGCCGGTCGCGCAGTACCCGGAGATCGCGCCGCCGCAGGTGCTGGTCGCCGCCACCTACCCCGGCGCCTCGGCCGACGTGCTGGAAAAGACCGTCGCCGCGCCGCTGGAGACGCAGATCAACGGCGTCGAGGGGATGATCTACATGAACTCCACCTCGGCCTCCAACGGCCGGGTCGAGATCAACGTCACCTTCGACATCGGCACCGACATCGACCAGGCGGTGATCAACGTCAACAACCGCGTCAAGCAGGCCGAGGCGCGCCTGCCGCAGGAAGTGCGCCGGCAGGGCATCCAGGTCGAGAAGAACTCCAGCTCCTTCCTGCAGGTGCTGGCCTTCTCCTCGCCCGACGGGCGCTACGACGACCTGTACACCAGCAACTACGTGACGCTGAACGTGCTCGACGTACTGAAGCGCGTGCCCGGCACGACCAACGTGCAGATCTTCGGCGCCAAGGACTACTCGATGCGCATCTGGCTCAAGCCGGACCGCCTGGCGCAGCTCAAGCTCGCCGCCTCGGACGTGGTGCGCGCGATCAACGAGCAGAACGCGCAGTACGCGGTGGGGCGGATCGGCCAGCCGCCGACCCCGTCCGGCCAGGAAATGTCGCTGACCATCAACACGCGGGGGCGCCTGGCGGACGTCGCCGAGTTCGAGAAGATCATCGTGCGCGCCGGCACCGACGGTTCGATCCTGCGCCTGAAGGACGTGGCGCGCGTCGAGCTCGGCTCGCGCGACTACGACTTCATCGGCCGCCACAACGGCCAGCCGGCGACGCTGATGGGCATCTTCCTCAAGCCCGGCGCCAACGCGCTGGACACCGCCACGGCCGTGAAGAAGACGCTTACCGAGCTGTCCACCAGCTTTCCTGACGGCCTGACCTACGCGATCCCCTTCGACACCACGGATTTCGTGCAGGTCTCGATCCGCGAGGTGCTCAAGACGCTCGGCGAGGCGATGGTCCTGGTCTTCCTGGTGGTGTACCTGTTCCTGCAGAACTGGCGGGCGACGCTGATCCCGACGCTGGCGGTGCCGGTGTCGCTGATCGGCACCTTCGCCGGCATGCTGCTGCTCGGCTACTCGATCAACACGCTGACGCTGTTCGGCATGGTGCTGGCCATCGGCATCGTGGTCGACGACGCCATCGTGGTGCTGGAGAACGTCGAGCGCATCATGCACGAGGAGCAGGTGCCGGCCAAGGCGGCGGCCATCCAGGCCATGCACGAGGTGACCGGCCCGGTGATCGCCATCGTCCTGGTGCTGTGCGCGGTGTTCGTGCCGATCGCCTTCCTCGGCGGGCTGACCGGCGAGCTGTACCGGCAGTTCGCGGTGACCATCGCCATCGCCGTGGTCATTTCCGGCATCGTCGCGCTGACCCTGACGCCGTCGCTGTGCGTGCTCATCCTCCGGCAGGAGCACAAGGCCAGCAACCGCTTCTTCGACGCCTTCAACCGCTGGTTCACCCGCGTCACCGGCCGCTACACGCGCGGCGTGGCCTGGCTGATCCGGCGCGGCGCGCTCGGCGCCCTGCTCTTCGGCGGCATGGTCGTGATCACCGCGGGCTTCTGGAAATTCACGCCGGGCAGCCTGGTGCCGGACGAGGACCAGGGCTACTACATCAGTGCGGTCTACCTGCCCGACGGCGCGTCGCTGGAGCGCACCGACCGCATCGTCAAGGAGGTCGACGGCATCATCCGCGGCAACCCGAACGTCGCGCACACCATCGTGTTCACCGGCTTCGACTTCATCGGCGGCAGCTTCAAGAACAACGCGGCGACCTTCTTCGTCACGCTCAAGCACTGGGACGAGCGGCCGATGCCGGCCGACGCGCTGATCGGCGAGTTGTTCGCCAAGACGGCGCACATCAAGGAAGCGCTGGTGCTCGCCTTCGGCCCGCCGGCGATCTTCGGCATGGGCAATTCCGGCGGCTTCGAGTTCTACCTGCAGAACCGCGGCGAGGGCGGCGCCAAGAAGCTCGGCGAAGTCAGCCAGCAGTTCATCGGCAAGCTGCAGGCGGACAAGAACTTCGCCATGGTCTCCTCGCTGTGGCGGGCCAACGTGCCGCAGCTCGACGTGGACGTCGATCGGGAGAAGGCCAAGACGCTCGGCGTGCCGATCGACGGCCTGTTCGACACGCTGGCGGCGACGCTCGGCACCTACTACGTCAACGACTTCAACAAGTTCGGCCGCACCTGGCAGGTGCTGATGTCGGCCGAACCGGCGTTCCGCAGCAGCCCCGGCGAGATCGGCGGCATCTACGTGCGTTCGGAGCGCGGCGAGATGGTGCCGCTGTCGGCACTGGCGCAGATCCGCCAGACGACCGGGCCGGAGACGCTGGAGCGCTTCAACAACCTGCCGTCGGTCAAGATCATCGGCAACGGCGCGCCGGGCATCTCGTCCGGCCAGGCCATCGCCGAGGTCGAGCGCATCGCCCGCGAAACCCTGCCTTCCGACTTCGGTTTCGACTGGGGCGGCGCCTCATACCAGGAGAAGAAATCGAGCGGCTCGTCCAGCTACGCGCTGATCCTCGGCGCGATCATGGTCTTCCTGATCCTCGCCGCCCAGTACGAACGCTGGTCGCTGCCGCTGGCGGTGCTCCTGGCCCTGCCCTTCGGCACCTTCGGCGCGCTGGCCGCGGTCTGGCTGCGCGACATGAACAACGACGTGTATTTCCAGATCGGCCTGGTCACCCTGCTCGGCCTGGCCGCCAAGAACGCCATCCTGATCGTCGAATACGCGGTATACAAGCACGGCGAGGGCATGACCGCGGCGGCGGCGGCCATCGAGGCCGCGCGGCTGCGCTTCCGGCCGATCCTGATGACCTCGCTGGCCTTCATCCTCGGCGTGCTGCCGCTGGCCATCTCGCACGGCGCCGGCGCCGGGGCGCGGCGGGCGGTCGGCACCGGCGTGATGGGCGGCATGCTGGCGGCGACCTTCCTCGCCGTGTTCTTCGTGCCGCTCTTCTACCGGCTGATCTCCGACCGCCGCCTCGCCGAGCCGCGCAGCACCGGCGACCTGTTCGAGGAAATCCGGCAGACGCACGCCAAGGCGCACGAGAAGCTGATCAAGCGCCTGGAACGCGAAACCCGGGAGGAAAAGGACGACGAATGAGCGGGCGGCCGACGCCGAAATCTAATTAGATGGAGACGGAAACCACAAAATCAAGGTCTTGAAAATACAGCGGATTTCCCTAATTAAGGGGTATCCGGGTGGCTCGCGCCAGCACCCGCAACCCAGGAAAGGAGATCTTCATGTATTACCGTTCCCTGTTCCCTCGCGACCTGTTCGCGGAGTTCGACCGGCTGCAACGTGAACTCCAGCAAGCATTCGACCCGAATCAGAGCATCCGCGGCCTGACGCGCGGCTTCCCCGCGCTCAACGTCGGCGGCACGCCGAAGACGGTGGACATCTATGCGTTCGCGCCCGGCATCGACCCGGCGACGCTCGACGTGCAGCTGGTCAAGGGCATGCTCACCATCGCCGGCGAACGGAAGGCCGAAGCAGTTCCGGAAAAGGCCACGCGGCACATCGATGAACGCTTCGCCGGACGCTTCCGGCGCGTCGTCTCGCTGCCCGACGACGTCGATCCGTCCGCGATCGAAGCCCAGTACCGCGACGGCGTGCTGCACGTGCGCATCCAGCGCAAGCAGGAAGCCCAGCCGCGGCGCATCACCATTCAGTAAGGAGGACGACACCATGAGCGAAAACACCGCTGTTGCCAAATCCGCGGAAAACGCCCGCAACGAGGCCGCGCTGCTGCCGCCGACCGACGTGATCGAGGACGCCGAAGGCATCACGCTGTACGCCGACCTGCCGGGCGTGCCGAAGGACAAGCTCAGCCTGCAGGTGGAAGGCGACACGCTGACCATCGAAGGGACGGTGGCCCTCGAACTGCCGGAAGGCATGGAATCGAGCCATGCGGAAGTCAGCCTGCCGCACTACCGCCGGGCGTTCACCCTGTCCCGCGAGCTCGATGCGGGCAAGGTCAGCGCCGAGTTCAACCACGGCGTGCTCAAGCTGCGCATTCCCAAGGCCGAACACGCGCAGCCCCGGCGCATCGAAGTCCGGCTGAGCTGAACGGCCGGAGGGGGACGCACCGCGTTCCCCTCCGCCTGCCACATGCGCGCAAGGAGAGCAAGATGAATCTGGATTCGTTCAAGGAAAGCGTCGGTTCGCTGTGGGACAACCTCGCCGAAGGCTGGAAGCATCTGACCGAGTCGGCGTCCGGGGCGCTGACGCGCTTCAAGCCGGGCGAGAAGACCGACCTGCCGGCCGGCACCGAAGTCGACGATGCGTTCTACATGCCCAGCCGCAGCTGGTCGATGCTCGGCGGCGACGTCTTCGAGGACGAAAAACGCCTCGTCGTGCGTCTGGAAATTCCGGGCATGGAAAAGCAGGACCTCGCCATCGAAGTGCGCGACGGCGCGCTGGTCATCTCCGGCGAAAAGCGCTTCGCGCGGGAAAACACCGAAGGGCGCTGGCGGATCATGCAGTGCGCCTACGGCAGCTTCCGCCGCAGCGTGCCGCTCAGCGTGGAAGTGCTCGCCGACCAGGCCAGCGCCACGTACAAGAACGGCGTCCTGCGCGTCGAGCTGCCCAAGGCGGAGCCGGCGCCGCCGAAGTCGGTCAACGTGCCGGTGGAGTGATACTGGAAGTAGTTACGGAGAAAACCAGAGATAACCACGGCGACACGGCGGGCACGGCGAAAGGCAAATTCCTGTTTTTCCGCTGTGCCCGCCGTGTCGCCGTGGTCAACTGTTTTTTGCCTTTCTCCGGGTCAAACCCCGCTCAGCCGATCCTGAACTCCAGCGACTGCGCCCCGGAATTGAGCGCGACGCTGATCGGCATCTGGCGGGCGGCCGGGCCCCACAGCTGGCGCGGGCCGGGCGAGCAGAACAGGTCCTCGGCGGCCCAGGCGGCGCGGCGCGAGAGCAGGTATTGCATGGCCGGCGAATCCATCTTGACCAGCGCCTTCTCGATCACGAATTCGTCCTTGCCGTGCCGGCGTTCGATGTTCAGCAGCCCGGTCAGCGGGATGGCGCGCGGCTCGCCGCCGCGGTCGAGGTCGGTCACCGTGGCCATGTAGCCCGTGCGGCCGTCGAGGATCAGCGAACCGGCCGTCAGCCCCAGGTTGTAGGTGTAGGCGGCGTCGAACAGCGTCGGCGCGCCGCAGCGCCCCTCGTAGCCGAGGAAGTGGCAGTGCGCGGCGAACGGGATGTCGGCGTCGATCTCCTGGAGGCGCGCCTTGACCATGTCGACCAGCAGCTGCTCGGTCGGGATCAGCGACACCTGCAGGTTGCCGTGCGAGTCGCGGTCGGCGAGCAGCATGCGCACCACGTAGGCGGGCAGCGAGGCGAGCAGCCGGGCGTTGCCCCGCGTCAGCCGGCCGGCCACGAACGCGGCCTTGTCGGCCGCCGCGGCGAATTCGGCGGCATGGTGCGCGAGCACGTCGTTGAGTTCGGCGATGAGCGCGTTCATTTCGGGAATGAACTCGATCACGCCTTCGGGAATCAGCACCACGCCGTGGTTGATGCCCTTGCCGACGCGCACCGCCACGGCCTGGGCGATCTCCTCGACGATGGCGGCCAGCGACTGCTTCTTCTCGGCGATTTCCTCGGAGACCAGGGTGATCGCCGGCTTGGTCTGCAGCGCCACTTCCATGGTCACGTGCGACGCGGAACGGCCCATCAGCTTGATGAAGTGCCAGTATTTGAGCGAGGAACGGGTGTCCTGCAGGATGTTGCCGACCATTTCGCCGTAGATCTTGGTCGCCGTGTCGAAGCCGAACGAGATCGGCAGCAGGTCGCCGATCTGCAGGTCGCCGTCGATGGTCTTCGGCACGCCGATCACCTGCACGCCCGAGCCGTCGGCCTTGACGCCCTTGAACAGGAACTCGGCGAGCACCGCGGCGTTGGTGTTCGAGTCGTCGCCGCCGATGACCACGATGGCGTCGATGCTGTTCTTGAGGCAGGTCTCCTTGACGTAGGCGAACTGGGCGTCGGTCTTGATCTTGGTGCGGTCGGTGCCGAGAAAGTCGAAGCCGCCGGTGTTGATGACGCGGTCGATGTCGGCCTCGGTGATTTCGAACAGCTGGCCCTTGATCAGCCCTTTCGGGCCGGGACGCACGCCGAACAGGGTGTTGTCCGGCCCGAGCACGCGCTTCAGGCCGCACACGACGTTGTGCCCGCCAGCCGCCGGGCCGCCCGAGAACAGGACGGCGACGCGCTTGCCGCGCGGGGCGGCGCGGTTGACGCCGGCGGACGCCAGGACGGCGTTGCCGGAGGCCTGCACCGAATGGGGAAAGCTCGCGGCCACCTGCTCGCCGTCCCTGGTGCCGAGAACGCGGCCGCTCGCCGCGAAGGCGACGGGTTGCGGGCGGACGGCGTCGCCGAACGCGGCGCACACGGGGAGCGGCAGCGCCCGGACGGCCGATTCGAAAATCGAGTTGTGCCTTTCCATCTTCAACAGCTGATCTGACAGCGTGCTCATGCGTGATTCCTCGGGTAAGAAAAACGGGAGGCCGCCGACCGCGCACGAAGAACCGGCAAGAATCCGCGACGGGCCTTGCGCTGGCGCTGCTCTGCGGCAAAATCGATTGATTCTACCTCATTCGACTGCTCAGCTGCGGCGGCGGACATGGTGATCACGAACGGCA
>JADHEE010000748.1_pt1 | contig 11280 bp, 13 predicted proteins | sample 8952401 | NCBI WGS metagenome assembly JADHEE01 (sample SAMN16124438, study PRJNA663242) | bioreactor sludge metagenome | isolation source: sludge (ammonium) | place: India:Bengaluru | collected 2019-02-28
CTTCGGGCTACAAGGCCAAGGTACACATGGTCTTGCAGCTTGGCGGCACCGAAACCGCGGCCTAACTCTGCGCTCGAACCGCTCCGGCATGGCGCTCGCGGCTCAGCTCAAACGTTCATGAACGGCTGCTTTGCCTTTTTTTGAAGATACGGAACGAGTCGTTAGGGACCAGGAACCGCCCTCTCCTCGTAATTTTTTGAAATTGATTACAAAAAAAAGCGGCACTGAATCTACTGTGTTGCGAGATCGACACCGATACCAGTTTCCGCCCTCTCCGCTAGTTATGAACATAGCCCATACTATTGACGATTTATTGCCGTTTCGCCAAAGCCCTGCCCATGCCCACATGGGGACGCTAAGGGCGGTCGCAGCTGTGGCATAAGCTGCGACACTGGACGAACGAACGGGACCTTCTTCGATGAAGACATTTGCGCTGTACGTAGCAACCGCACTGGCCGAAATCATCGGTTGCTACCTGCCATTCCTATGGCTGAAAGAAGGAAAGTCGGCATGGCTGCTGCTGCCCGCTGCCGCAAGTCTTGCCGTCTTCGCGTGGCTTTTGACGATGCACGAAACAGCCGCCGGGCGCGTTTACGCGGCCTACGGCGGTGTTTACATCGGTGTAGCTATCGTATGGCTATGGGTCGTTGATGGAGTACGCCCGACCCATTGGGATATGGCCGGTGTTTTGGTTGCACTTACGGGCATGGGCATCATCATGTTTCAGCCGAAATAAAAAAGCCCGGCACGAAGGCCGGGCAAAAGTCCCCCGCAGCCTCCTTGATGGACTTTGGTCGATCACCCGTTTACAACTTTCCATCAGCGGCCGGAAACAAAAGCCGACCTCATTATTTCCGACCCTTTCTGTAGGACATGGCCGACCGAACATTCGGCCGTCTCCCACAGCATTCATCCGGCCGAATCCCTAGCATGGAAGTGTCGCTCGGCGCCGTGCGGCCACATGTGATTCACCATGATCAAGGAGACTGTGATGAACAACGCTAGAACGACTCTCGCCACGCTCGTGATCGCTGGCTTCGTGAGTATCGGCCCCGTGGCCGGTGCAGCGACGCCGGACAAATCCACCGTCGGGGAGTACATAGACGATTCGACCATCACCACGCGGGTGAAAGCCAAGTTCGCGGAGGATCGCGACGTAAGCGCCATGGCCATCAAGGTGGAGACGTTGCATGGCGTCGTGCAGCTGTCGGGATTCGCCAAGGCCGTGAATGAAAAATCGAAGGCCGAAACCATTGCGCGCAACACCTCGGGGGTGAAGGACGTGCGCAACGATATCGTCGTCCGCCCGTAACGGACGCGGCTCGCGAGAACCCGCGCGCCTCGATCCCGCGCGCGGATTCGCGTCCGGATGCCGGGCACGTCGATTGCTCGCAAGCGTGCGGTCTGGACGGATTGGACACCCTTTCGTATTCGACACGCCGGCCGCGCGAGGACAACGCGCCGACGTGGGAACCATGGAGGTGGCAATGAACAGCGCATTTATCGAGTACCGGCGGACGAGCGGCTGCCGACTGGCCGAGACCGCTATCCCGGGGCCGGGAGAGCCGGCCGGGCCTCAGAACGAGCCTGAAATCCCTCCTCCTCGTCCCAACCCCATTTCTGATCCGAATCCCATCCCCAACCCAAATCCCAATCCCGACGTCGTTCCGGGCAACGTGCCGCCGCCCGAGGTGGACGTTCCCCCGCCGCCCGAAATCGATCCGGAGCCGACCGAACCGCAGGTAACGCCGCCGCCGGTACGGGACAGGTGACACGATGGATTGACGCCGGACGCAGGCCCACCTCCTCTTTTGACACGCCGGACTGAGCGAGGAATGGACGCGAACGGGATGAACGCCATGCGAAACCAACGGCAAGGGCAGTCGGGCCGGGTCTCGCCCGCGCTGCTGCGCCGGCCGTGGTTCTGGGTGGTCCTGGCCGTGGCGGTCGTGGCGCTGCTGGAATGGATGGCGTGGCCCTTCCTGCGCTGGCCGGCGGAGCGCGGCCTGTCCGCGCTGCTGAAACGGGAAGTGACGATCGACGGCCGCTTCGGCATCCGTTTTCTGGGTTCGCTGCGCACGCACATGGGCCGGTTCGTGATCGGGCCGCCACCGCCCGACAGCGGCTTCGGCGAGGAGCAACGGGACTTGTTGCGCGCGACCGGGCTGGAACTGGCGGTGCCGTATGCCACCCTCTTCTCGCTGGCCGGCCGGAAACCGTCGCGCGAGGACCGGGATGCCGCACCGCCCCGGCGCCCGTACATCACGGCCCTGGCGGCGGACCGCGTCGAGCTGGTGCTGGCGCGCAATGCCGCAGGACAGGCCAACTGGCGTTTCCGCCCCGCCCGCCCGGACGAGGACGAGCCGCTGGTGCTGCCCGCTTTCGGCCGTCTGAATCTGGGCGAGGGCGATATCCGCATCGACGATGTGCCCAGCCGGTTGAAGGTGCAGGGGAACATCCGCCAGACGACGGAGGCGCCGGCAGACACTCCCGGCGCGGCGGCCGTTCCCGGCCTGCAGGCCGACGCGACGGGTACATATCGCGGCCAGCCCGTGGTCGGGCATGCGCGGATCAGCGCGTTGTCGGCACTGGCCGACGCGCAGGCCGGAGACACGGCCTTGCCGATCCGGCTGGAGCTGCGGGTGGGCGCTACGCAATTCGCGTTCACCGGGCAGGCGAAAGGAATTCCCCATCTCGCCGAGGCCGACGGGACGTTTCGCCTTTCCGGCGCCTCGCTGGCGGCCGTGGGCCGCATTTTCGGGGTGACGCTGCCGACGACCGCATCGTTTTCAATGCATGGGCAGGCCCGCAAGGAAGGCGAGGTCTGGTCGGCGGCGGTCGAGGCGCTGGCGGTGGGCCAGTCCCGGCTCAACGGCGACTTCCGCTACGATCCGAACGGCAAGGTCCCCCGCCTGACCGGGCGCCTGGGCGGCACGCTGCTGGCGCTGAAGGACCTGGGGCCGGCCGTCGGCGCGTCGCCGAACCGGAGCGCCGGAGGACGGAGCCCGGCGCCAGCCGCCGCCGCGGACGCCGGCCGGCGGGTGCTGCCGCAGCGCGAGTTCGACATTCCGTCGCTGGCGGCGATGGATGCCGACGTGAGCATAGCGCTCGACGCGCTCGACCTGGGCTCCGACCAACTGGAGAAGATGGCGCCGCTGCGCGGCCATCTCATCCTGGAGGAGCGCCAGCTGTCGATACTCGACCTGGTGGCCGGAACGTCGAACGGCACGGTGCGCGGCAAGGTCGCGTTCGACGCGCGCCGGGAGACGCCGCGCTGGACCGCCGAACTGAACTGGTCCGGCATTCAGCTCGACCGCTTCATCAAGACGCGCAACCCGGCCGACCGCGCGGCCTCTTCCGGCTACGTGAGCGGCATTCTCGCGGGCCGCGCGCGCCTGACCGGCGATGGCCGTTCGACTGCGCGCATCCTGGCGACGCTGAACGGCGAACTGCAAATGTGGGTGCGCGACGGCAAGATCTCGCATCTGCTGGTCGAAGCGCTGGGCCTGGACATTGCCCAGGCGCTGGGCGTGCTGGTGCGCGGCGACGACCCGCTGGCCATGCGCTGCGCCGTGGCCTCGGTCGGCGTCCGGAATGGCATGGCGGTGCCCACGGTGGCGCTGATCGAAACCAGCGACAGCACGGTGCAGGGCTCGGGCAGCATTTCCCTGTCGGATGAGCGGCTCGATCTGGTCTTCAAGACCGCGCCCAAGGACATTTCACCGGCCGCGCTGCGCGCGCCGCTGCACGTGGAGGGAAATTTTGCCGATCCCGAAGTGCGCCTCGACAAGCGCCCGATCGGCATGCGCGTGGCCGCCGCCGCGGCGCTGGCGGCGATCACGCCGGTGGCGGCGCTGCTGGCGCTGATCGATCTGGGCGAGGAAGACAAGCAGGCCTGCCTGAACGCCGTCCCCCCTTTGCGCGACAACGCGCCGCAGACGCGCGGCAAGCCGCCGCGCAAGGCGGACGTCCGGCGGAAGTGACGATCGCGTGCAGGCATGCCGCACCGCGCGGATCAGCCTCTCGATCCGCGGCGACGGCCGGATTCGCAGCGTATTTCCCGAAACCGGCCCGTCTGGAGGCAATGGCCGAAGGCGGGAACAGCCGACCTCGCGACGCCTTAGGGCTTCCGTTCGGGAATCTGGGTGTCCTCGGTATCGGGGGCAGTAAGGCCTTCCTCGTCCGCGACTTCGGCGGCGATCTCAAGGGTGTCCGAGCCGGGTCCCCGGCCAGGGGTTTTATGGCTCTGGCGGCCGGATGAATCCTTGGGAGCGCGGCGGCCGGTTTGCGGCGCGGTACGATCCTTGTCCTTTTCCGGCGCGGACGTCTCGCTGCGTGTCCCGGTTCCGGACAGCGGGGTTGCCTTGTCTTTATCGGAGGCATTCTTCATTGCGTCGATCTCCAAAGGGAACAGGGGTAGAGGTATCGGGCACGGGATATACCCGACGAGCGGATGCGCCTTGGGACCATGGAGCATGTCCCATGCGCCGAGCGAAATGCTTGCCGATTCCGCCCCGCGGCCCTTCCGCGCCGGGCCGTGCAGGCAGAAGGCCACGGTGCCGCAGCAGGTCCGCGGGCGTGCCGCGTTCGGCGATGCGGCCGTGTTCGAGCACTAGAATCTGTCCGCATGCACCACCGAGATCGGGGACATGCATGAAAATCCGGCGGGCGGCCGGATGGCGCCGCCCGCCGGGGGACGGCCGTTACAGATCGCGGGATTGCCAGTAATTGCGCTGTCCATAGTAGGCATGGACTTCACTGGCCCATGAGGTGTCGGCCATCGACGGCCAATGGTCCTTGTCGAACCCCGGCGCCATTTTCAGGCGCTCGGCGTCGACGTCCAGGATGAAGCACTTGCGTTCCACGTCCAGGGTCAGGGCCGCCCAGGGAATGGCGAACAGCTTGTCGCCGATGCCGAGCAGCCCGCCGGACGAAAGCACGGCATAGGCGACCTGGCCGCTCGGCACGTCGATCATTATTTCCTTGATCTTGCCGAGGTTCTCCCCCGTGCCGTTAACGACCTCGTCGCCTTCGAGCGTGCTCGCCGCCATCACCTCGGGTCCCGGACCCTCGGGAATATCCCGGGGCGTTCCGACGATCGCGGGGCGCGAACCGGGCAACGAAGCGTCTTCTGAAAATGCGGTTGCCATAGCTGTCTCCTATCGGGTTTGGGTGGATTGAATCTGCCAGGGGACCGGGTGGGAATCCTGGCGGTCGTGCACCTGGGCGGCGGCAAACGACGTGCCCCCGCAATCGCCCGAACGTCCCGCCTGGAACGCCGGTAACCGGGCCGACCCTGAAAAACGTACGGAAATAATTACCTCTCCTCGCCGCGCGAACGGCCTAGGCGAGACCTCATGGCCGTGAATCCTGCCTCGTGGCGAACCATGCTTTGAACGGAGGCGCTTATTCACCGCACAAAATGCGGTGAATAAGAGTGCCATTCGCCGCTGAGGCGCGAATGGCTAAACGCCCGGCGGCAGCTTGCTGCGCATCATTTTCCTTCGGTCGATGCGCTCGCCGTCCACGATGAAGGTGCCGTCGCCGACGGCATGGATCGTCCTTTTCTCCTTGCGGCTTGCGTCGCGGTACGCGGCGACGCCCTCCAGCACGACAATGTTGTGCTTCTCCACGATGTCGATGACCTTGCATTCGATGTTGGCCAGGCACTCCCTGATCAGCGGCGCCCGGACGTGCGTCGCGGCCAGCGGGGTCAGGCCGAAGCGCTCGAACTTGTCCGTATCCGCGCCGGAGCACGTGCCCACGCCCACCACCCGGTCGATCAGGTCGACGGTGGGAACGGCGATCACGCATTCCCGCGATTTTCTCAGCGCGGCGTAGGAATGGTTCCACGGGCCGGTGGTCATGGCGAAGGTCGACGTGAAGTCCACGACCATGGTCCATGAAATAGTCATCACGTTGTTCTTCTGGCCGTCGTGCGTGGCGACCAGCACGACGGGGCCGGACTCCATCAGCGTGAAGGCCTTGGCGAGCGGCAATCGTCTCATCGTCACCTCCGTCGAACGCGGAAAACCGCGATCAGATCGAATCCTCTTCCCGCCAGACGATCCGCCCGCCGGCCGCTTCGTTCAGGCGGGCGATCAGCGCGGCGGCGGCATTTTCCGGCAGGCCGAATTCGCAGCATACGCCGGCGCCGTGGGCCACACGCTCCAGCGTCGCGCCGCTCCGTTCGAGTTCGCGCCGGAGCAGGCCCTCCAGCGGGTACGGCAGCTCGCAACGCAGCCTGCGCAGCCGGAAGATTTCCACCTTGCGGGCGCCGAGCAGCGCCTGCGCGACGCTGCCGGCATACGCGCGCACCAGCCCGCCGGCGCCGAGCTTGACGCCGCCGAAGTAGCGCACCACGGTCGCCAGCACGCCGTCGAGATCCTGGTGGCGCAAGACGTCCAGTATGGGCCGGCCCGCCGTGCCGCCGGGCTCGCCGTCGTCGACGGCGGCCGACTGCCCGCCGGCCAGCAGCGCCCAGCACACGTGGGCGGCGTCCGGGTGCCGCGCGCGCAGTCCGGCCACGACCTTTTGCGCCGCGGCCCGGTCCGCCGTCGGCTGCACGCAGGCGATGAAACGGCTCTTCTTGACGATCAGTTCGTGGTGGACGGGAGACGCGAGGGTCAGCGGCATGTCTGCGCGGCGGGACGGGGCGATGGCGGCAAGTGTAGCCGACCCGGCGCCGGCCGGCGGCTTGTATGTTTCCAACCCGCCCGATAGAAGGCCCGTTGATTTCGGGTGCTCCGTTCCACGGCCGTGGAATGGAGTGAAACGGGAAGCCGGTGCCTCTGCTCATCTGCGTGAGCCAGACATTCCGGCGCAGCCCCCGCTGCTGTAGGCCTGACGATTCCGGCAATACGCCACTGCGCGACGCGATTCGCGCGGGAAGGTGCCGGAAGAGGATGACGGCGAGCCAGAAGACCGGCCCGAGAGCTTGGATGGGTATTTCCCCGGGGTGGGTGAAAGCCGTCTGGTGCCACGCGACAACAAGAAGCATCCGCGCATCGCGGAAACCGGAAAGAACCTCTTTCCACCTGCTTGTGCTTCCGCCCGTCCGCGCGGCCTTGGCCGACTGGAACCGTTGCGGCGTTTTCCGACGTTTCGAGCATTCCCCGCGGTGATCCCACGCCTCGTTTGACCGGCGGTGCGCCTTTTTCCGGGCATCGCGCGCATTGGGGAAGGGCCATGGAACTGAGCCGGTGGGTGCTCAAGGTCGAAGCATTGCTGCTGTTGCTGGCGCTGATCGCCGCCTGGCTGCCGGGCCGGGCGGGCCGCGCGGCGAATCCGGCCTGGTGGGCCGCGGCGGCGGTCGGCGCCTGGTACGCCGGCCTGCGCTACTGGATGACCTGGCCGATGACGCCGATGTTCTCCGGCAGCATCCTCTATCCGCCCCTGCTGGCCGTTCTCGGAACCCTGTCGTTGCGCGGGAGCGCCGCCGCAAGCGCGCTCCCGGTGCGGCGCTGGCTGATCGCCTGCGGCCTGGTCGTGGTGCTCGTCGGCGTCTGCTTCCCCAAGGATTTCTACGTGCCGATCATCAAGACGACGTCCGTCTACGCGCATGGCGTGCTGCTGTTCGGTTCACTCGGGCGGGCCTGCCTGTTCATCGCCGGCGGCTGGGGCTGCGCCGCGCTGTGCGGGCACGGCAACGTGATGCAGCGCATGTTCCGCTGGATGATCTGGGGCTTCGCCTTCTGGACGCTGTCGCTGTTTTCCGGCGAAGTCTGGTCATATTCCGGCTGGGGCGTGCCGATGGTCTGGGAGGACGCGTCCACGCTGACCGCCATCGCCACCTGGCTGTTCTACGTCGGCGCTATCCACCTGCACCTGGGCGGCCTGGGCAGCCGCCGGATGCGCGCGGGGATGAGCGTCCTCGGCGTGGCGCTGGTCCTCGTCCTCAACGGCGGCCCGGACATGGGGCCGTTCCGCAACCCGCTCGCCGGAGGGTGGCTGCCATGAGCGGATCATTGCGCGGACTCGCGGTCCGGCTGTGGCGCGCGCTCGGCAGCATCCGCCTGACCGTCGCTCTCTGCTTCCTGCTCGCCGCCGACCTCGGGCTGGGCTATCTGTCGCTGCGGGAGAACCTCGAAATCTTCGCGCCGATGAGCGACGTCGGCCTGCTCGAATGGATGGACAGCTACGGCGCCGCCAATCCGGCGCATGCGCTCTGGTTCTTCGTCATGCTCGGCCTGCTCGGCGGGCTGGCGGTCAACACCTTCGTGTGCACGACCGAGCGCGTCATCCACATCCTGGCGCAGCGCCCGGCCCGGCGCGAGCTGCCGTTCCGCCTCGCGCCGCACTTGATGCACTACGCCGTGCTGATCATCCTCGCCGGCTATCTGTGCAGCTATCTGTTCGCCACCAGCGACACCGGCCGCGCCTTGCGCCCTGGCGGACGCATCGAACTCCCCGGCACGGGAGCGGCATTGCATTTCCACGGCTTCGCGCCGGACGTGCTGCAAGGCAAGCGCGTGGAAGCGTTCGAGGGGTACGTGATGCGGCCGAACGCACAAGTGACGATCCTGCGCGACGGACAGGCCTACCCGGCCGTGCTCAATTTCAACGCGCCGATCCACGTCGACGGCGTCGGCATCTACCTGAGCGACTTCCAGCCGCGCAAGCCGGGCGGCGGCATGGGCCGCGCCTACATCGGGCTGATCGTGCGCCGCGACCCGTCGGCGGTCATCTACCAGTCGGGCATGGCGGTCTTCGTGCTGGGGCTCGCGCTTTATGTTTTCGGACGCAAATTCAGGAGGTAGGAAACCATGGGAATCTTTCGCCGAACCGGTTGGATCGGCTGTCTGGCCGCCGTGCTGATCGCCGCGCTGGCCGCCTGCCAGAACGACGCCGCCGTGCAGAAACCGAAGAAATCGTTCATGAACATCGGCGAGTTCTCGGTCAACAAGAAGGACGGCTACACCGAGGTGCGCGACGGCGCCGGCCGCAAGCTGGCGCTGATCCCGCGCGGCGCCAAGGCGCCCGAGGGCTTCGCGCCGACCAACGTGATCGAGATACCGGTGCGCCGCGCGGTCGCCTACCGCGCCTTCGAGGTCGGCATCATGGCGGCGCTCGGCGTCTCCGACGCACTGGTCGGGGTGACCGACCCGAAGGAAAAATGGATGCGCGAGGACGTGCGGCGCGGCTTCGACGAAGGCCGCATCGTCTACGTCGGCCAGAGCAGCGACGTCGACTTCGAGCGCATCAAGGCGCAGCACCCGGACATGGTGATGACCTGGGACCCGTCGATCATCCCGATGATGGACAGCCTGGGCATCCCGGTCGTGGTCACCACCACGCCGGTCGCCACGTGCCTCAGCACGCACATGCGCTTCGTCGAGTTCATCGCGCCGTTCTTCGAGCGTGAAGCGGAAGGCAAGGCCTATTTCGAGAAAGTCGCCGCCGCCCTGCAGGAGATCCGCGACCGCACCAAGGACCTGCCGCAGCCCAAGGCCATGTGGGGCGACATCTACGAGAAGCGCGTGCTCGTCGAACCGGGCAACGCCTGGGTGGCGGAACTGATCGGCCTGGCGCAGAGCAGCTACCTGTTCGACGACGTGTACGGCACCTCGTGCATCGAGATTTCCACCGAGCGCTTCATCCACAGCGGCAAGGAGGCGGACATCTATTTCACCTACCGCACGCCGGGACGCGGCGCCTCGTCGAAGGCGGCGCTGGCGCGCTCCAACCCGCTCATCGCCGAAATTCGGCCGCTGGGGCCGGAAGGCCGCGTCTATGCACCCAAGCCCCATTACTCGCAATCGGCCGACCGGCTGGACGAAATCCTGACCGAGATCTCGGCCATCCTCCATCCACAAGCCTATCCGGACCACAAGTTGTCGTTCTTCGTCGAGCTGCCGGACACCGATCCGGTCAAGCCGGCCGCGGGAGGTTGATGCCATGCATGCCGAAGCCATCCAAGCCAACCTGATCGCCCCGCTCAGCCGCCGCGCCTGGGTGTTCGCCCTGCTCCTCGCGCTGACCGCCGCGATGATGGTGCTCAACCTGCGCATCGGGTCGATCTCCTACCCCGTCAACGACCTGATCGGCGCGCTGCTCAATCCCGCCGGGAAGAGCGACATTTCCTACATCGTCTGGAACATCCGCCTGCCGCGCACCATCGCCGCCGCGCTCGGCGGCGCCTTCCTGGCCGTCTCCGGCCTGCTGCTGCAGGTGTATTTCCGCAACCCGATCGTCGGACCGTTCATCCTCGGCATCTCGTCCGGCTCGACGGTGATGGTCTCGCTGGTCATGCTGACCAGCATCGGCCTGGGGTTCTCGGGCTACGCGCCCTACCTCAACACCATCGCCTCGTGCCTCGGCGCCTACGGCGTCACCGCGCTGATCGTGGCCATCGCCGCGCGCGTGCGCGGCGGCGCGACGCTGCTGATCATCGGCCTGATGATGGGCTACCTGTGCGGCGCGGTGACCTCGATCCTCACCGCGCTGGCGGAAAAGGAGACGATCAAGGGTTTCGTGCTGTGGCAGATGGGCAGCTTTTCCGGCTTCAAGTGGGCCGAGGTGTGGATCATGTTCATCGTCGGCGGCCTGATGCTCGCCGGCACCTACCTGATGAGCAAGCCGCTCAACGCGCTGCTGCTCGGCGAGGACTACGCCGCGTCGATGGGCGTGGACATCCGCCGCTTCCGCCTGGCGATCCTGCTGCTCGCCTCGTCGCTGGCCGGGCTGGTGACCGCCTTCGCCGGCCCGGTCGCCTTCATCGGCCTGGCCGTGCCGCACATGGCGCGGCTCTCCCTCGGCACCTCGGACAACCGCGTGCTGCTGCCCGGCGCCTGCCTGTTCGGCGCGCTGATCACCAGCCTGTGCGACCTGATCGCGCGCATGTGGCTATCCCCGGTCGAACTGCCTCTGTCGGCGATCACCGCCTTCTTCGGCGCGCCGATCGTCATCTACCTGCTCCTGAAAAAGGGAATGAAATCGTGACCCACGCAAGCATCCTGCGCAGTTCGGGATTGACCGTCGGCTATCGCCAACCGGTCCTCTCGGGCATCGATCTCGACTTCGGGCGCGGCCAGTTCATCGGTCTGCTCGGCCCCAACGGCGCGGGCAAGACGACGCTGCTGCGCACCCTGTCGCGGCACATCAAGCCGCTGTCCGGCACGGTCGAAATCCTCGGGCAGAACATCGAGCGCATCAGCGCGCTCGACCTGGCGCGCGCCGTGTCGGTCTGCCTGACCGACAACGCCAAGCCGCCGCTGCTGTCGGTGAGCGAGTTCGTGGCGCTCGGGCGCTACCCGCACACCGGCTTCATGGGCCGGCTGT
>JADHEE010000750.1_pt1 | contig 11233 bp, 10 predicted proteins | sample 8952401 | NCBI WGS metagenome assembly JADHEE01 (sample SAMN16124438, study PRJNA663242) | bioreactor sludge metagenome | isolation source: sludge (ammonium) | place: India:Bengaluru | collected 2019-02-28
TTAACACTAATTTAATACTTCCCCCTTTTCCCCCCTTTTTTACTGATAGTATTTCCAATGAGGCATTCGTGCTGGTTGATCTCTCATGATGGATGTTTTTTTATGCCCATGAAAAAGCGTCGATGATGTGAGGTTCAATTTTTCAAAGGAGGAAACATGAAAAATTGGGACAAAGTGTTACTTGGTTTATTCATGTGTGTCAATCTCTCTACTGTTGGCTTAAACGCTGAAGGTATGGAGGGGATGCAAATGACTAAGGATGCAAGAGGAATCATCGCTAATCCAAAGGGTACTAAGGAGAGCAGGGGTGTTACTTCATTGCAAGACTATGTTGTCGAAGAGCAAGTGATGTATGACTGGCTCTTTAAAAATCACCCTATTTTTACCAAATACGGTGGCAAAACGGTCGGTGAACTTCACGTTGCAGATCGTGGTAAAGAGTTTATAGCAGAAGGTCATGGTAAAGACATGTCTAAAGCGAGTAAACGAAGCAATGGTGAAGGTGTCAGTTCCATGATGTACAGGGTAGCAAGAGGTTCAACACTTAGCTATCCTAATAAATTCATTGGACCAGAAAAATGCGGTGAGTGCCATCCTGCGCAATATGAGACTTGGAGCAGGTCACGACACTCAACAACAATCAGGTTCCCAGGAGAACATCCAGAGTTTAACAACAACTTGACCGATCCTGTGTTTGACAAAGATACAGCGTCTATTCTCCCTCAAGGAATTACCCCTGATGTGATCTATTGTACTATAGGACACGTTAGAACAAAATTAGGCTTTTTGGATGCGTGGTTACTTCGTGGAACCTACCATGTTGAAGGCGGTCTTCTTAAAAATGGTACAGGTAAAATCACTGCGGGTGGAAATCAATGGCAAAGAACATGGGCGCTTAATCTAACACCTGAAGTGGCAAAGAAAATCAAAAAATGGATTCCTGATTTTCCTGTAACGTTAGCGGATTATGGTGACAATGGCGGTTATGTAAGAGGTTTAGCATCGTATGCTGCCAAATACAAAAAATCAATGGATTTTCAAGCAGGTTCTTCGTATTGTGAAGTGTGCCACCCTTGGAAGTTTGATTTTAAAAACCAAAACGAGTTCTACTCAGCACTCGGTAATGCCAAAGAGCTTCAAAAACACACCATCTCTAAAGGTGTTTCGTGTGAAGAGTGTCATGGCGCAGGTGGTCACTTAGAAGGTGGTTCGGGTCTTCTCATTTCTAACTGTGAACGCTGTCACCAACGCTTTAACTATAGCCCAGATTTGGCTAAAAACCCTGCAAATGTGGGTAAACCAGACCTTGCGCTTAGTTCTAAGTTTAAATCCATGGGACCAGGATGTGGTAGTGAAGGTTCTCAAACCTACTTTACAGCACACTATGAAAAAGGTATGCGTTGTGCGACCTGTCATGATCCTCACGATGTAACAGGACCTGTAACGGGCGAAAAAGACCTAAAAGGTACCAATTACAATGCGAACCAAGGTTACCTAAGCTCACTCTATACCAAACCAAAACTCAAAAAAGAGTGTAAAGATTGTCATAAAGAGCAAGAGTACATTCACTCTAAGTCTGACACACACAGTAAAAATTCATGCCAAAGCTGTCATATGCCATTTATGATGAGCTGTGAAAACTGGTATGCGGTTCAGTTCCAAGACCAAGCGGGTATGGATACTCAAAGACGTTCACACATCTGGAAAATCGATGTGGATCCAAAACGAAAATCTTTGGTTCCAGGGTCTAATGCGACAGGTCCAAGAGATGCGAAAGATTGGCATTTTGAGCGAAATGATGAAGGACGTAACTTCTTAGATCTTATGTGGTCATGTGCACGTACAACATGGGCAGATAAAGAGCAAGTCGAAGCAAAAGGCTGCCACAGCCCAGTTGTTTCAGAACTTAAAGAGACACTTCACTTTAAAGATCAAAAACAAGCATACGATGAGGTTATGGGATGGCAAACTCCTGTGAAAGATAAATTCACACAGGTCAAAGTGGGCATCCAAGGACTTTACTCATTGCTTGAAGTTAAAAAACTCGCTCCATCGGATAAAACCAGAGTGTATGAGTTGATCGAAAAAGCGCAACAAACGGTTGATTTAGTCGAGAAAGACGGTTCATGGGGGATGCACGGATTTAAGTACACCAAACAAAGACTTGACGCGGCGATTGAGTATATCAACGAAGCACAAAGAATTGTGAACAAAAATCTCAAATAGGTGTTGCACACATAGTGCGACTTCAAATGGGCTATGAATTTCGTAGCCCATTTATTTCAAAGTAAAGGTATTAAGATGATGCGTAAACAACTCACAACAGGATTATTTGTATTTATTTGTTTGGTTTCGGGGGCGCTTGCTGGTGAGCTAAAAACACAAGTACAAAAAGAGTCATACAGTATTGGTGTATCCACAGGAAGCTATATCTCAAATCAACTTTTTGAACAGTCTGAAATGGGTGCAAAATCTGATATTGAAGCGTTGATTGATGGATTTATTGATGCCTTGAAAAAACAACAAAAGCTCAAAGATGAAGAGATTATCACCCATCTTAATAATCGTGCGGAACTGCTCAATAAAGTAAGTCAAGACGCATTCAAACAAGCATTGGATAAAAATATTGCAGATGGTAAAAAGTATATGACAAACAATGCCAAAAACAAAAAAGTAACAACAACCAAATCAGGCTTACAGTATGAAGTGCTTACATTGGGTGCGGGTGCAAAACCGCAAAAAGAGAGCATTGTGATGATGAACTATAAAGCGTATCTCACCAATGGCACGGTCTTTGATGACACGTATGAGCGCAAAACACCATCGCATCTCTCCATGATTAACATTATCGATGGGTTGCAAGAAGGTTTGATGCTCATGCCTGAGGGTTCAAAATATAAGTTAGTTATCCCAAGCGATCTTGCGTATGGCAATGCAGATATGCAAGAGATTCCTGCGGGTTCAACGGTTGTTTTTGAGGTCGAGTTGGTGAAAGTATTAAAACCTGGTGAGCTTGCCAATAGTGCAAAACCACTGAACGAAGAAGAAATGAAACAAGTCCATGGTGGTATCGAGAAAAAGAAACTCTAGGACTTTGGTATTCATCTACACGAATTGGAGGCGAAGATGAAAAATGACGGGAAAAGAAGAACTTTTCTAAAAGTGTTAGGTCTTGGGTCTGTGACATTGGGCACTGCGGGTTACAGTGTTGCCATTGAAGCGGGCAAAACAGAAAAAAAACCACATTATGGGATGATTTTTGATCAGAACAAATGTGTGGGATGTACCGATTGTGAAGTAGCGTGCAGGAAGGTCAATGAAGTTCCACAAGGGCAAGTACGCCTTTATGTTGAAAATAAAACAGCTCCTGAAACACCGATGGAGAAAAAGTATGTGCGTGTTTCATGCCAACAGTGTGAAGACGCTCCTTGTGTGGCGGTGTGTCCTAGCAAAGCGTGTCATAGAGATGCAAAAACGGGTATTGTCACGATGAACCCCGATGATTGTATCGCCTGTAAATACTGCATTGTTGCCTGTCCATACGATGTGCGTTTTATCAATCATAAGACCAAAGCGGCGGAGAATTGTAATTTTTGTCTGAACACAAACATGGCAAAAGGAAAAGAGCCAGCGTGCGTAGAGTCATGCAAGTACAAAGCCCTTGTCTTTGGGGATTTGAACGATGAAAATTCTTACATTAATCAGATTTTACAGGTTAAAGATGCCGTACGTATGAAGCCAACCTTTGGAACAAAGCCAAGTTTGCGCTACATACCTGTTGTAAAGGTGGGGGTGTGATATGAATGGAGCCATTAATTTTACCTATGGATTTTCACATGGCGTTGAGTGGGGTTGGCCGATCGCGGTGTATCTTCTGCTTGCGGGTATTTCAGGTGGTGCGCTGATTGTCGCTTTGTTGGTACGTTTCTATAAAAAACAACACGAAGATACACCCCTTTTGAAGGCTGCTTCGTTGGTTTCATTTTCAACGATTGCCTTTGGTATGGTATTTTTGGTGGGTGATTTGGAAAAACCACTCTATTTTTGGAAAATTCTCATCAACTATAACTTCGCTTCGGTGATGTCCATCGGTGTTATGGCGATTTCGGTTTATATTCCATTGACGTTAGTGATGTGTTTGTATCTGTTTGAAAAAGAGATTTCAACTGTGCTTGCCAAAAAAGCCCAGCTTTTGGGTTATTTTGAAATGGTGATGGTGCTTTTGAAAAAAATCCGCCCGATGGTTGAAGTCTTAAGTGTCATTTTTGCCGTGATTATTTGTGCTTACACAGGCTTCTTGATCTCTGTTTTGGTGCGTTTTCCGATTTTAAATACCGCCATTTTACCTGCGCTCTTCGTGGTCTCTGGACTTTCAGCAGGAACAGCATCAGCTGGTATGGTCGCTTCGTATTTTTTCAAAGAAGATGCACACTCAAGTGATTTAAAAATCTTGCATACAATTGAGTGGCCTATTATGGCGGTTGAGATTATGCTCATTGCAATGCTCTTTGTCTCTTTATTGGTGGGTAATGAGTTTCAGCAAAGTACCACCGTTGCATTTCAAAGCGGAGTCTATGCCAATCTTTTTTGGTTTGGTGTGATGGGTGTGGGTTTTGGGCTTCCTTTGGTACTCAATTTTGCATTGGGTAAACAGGTAGCGCATTCTCATGCAGCGTTTTATCTTTCAGGTATGGCGAGTGTGGTAGGTGTTTTATGCCTTAGGATGTTTATTATCTACGCAGGACAAACGTTTGGTGTTTAACAATAGTATTGATTTGAATGTAAAGGTGTAACATGAAGTATTTAGTCCTTGTAGAAAAATTATTTTTTTCGTATAAATTTATGCTCTTCATGTTGTTTTTATTGGGCTTTGGTGCGGGCGTTGCGACGTTTATCGAGAGTGTTTACGACACCCAAAGCGCTAAAATTGTTGTGTACGATGCTCTTTGGTATGAGGGGGTGATGCTTTTGCTCACCCTCTCTTTGGTTGGCATTATGTACAAACAGAAAATGTGGAAAAAATTTGGTGCATTTGCCCTTCATCTCGCATTTGTTGCTCTTTTAATTGGAGCAGCGTTGACGCGTTACTTAGGGTATGAAGGGGTTATTCATATCAGAGAAGGCTTAAGTGAAAACGAGATGCTCACTGTAAAGTCCTATTTTAGTATTAAAACCGAAACAGAATTTTTAGAGTACCCCCTCGCACTCGGACAAGTTGGCAATAACTATTTTTCGTATGAAACAATGATCAAAGACAAAGTTTTAGAGATACAGTATAAAAGCTTCCATGCAGGTGCCAAAGGAGAACTGAGCACGCTTATCGTGGAAACTCGTTACGACAACAAACTCAAAACCGTTAAAATCAACGGCGGTGCAGGCTGGATAGAACCTCCTGTGGTTGTGCGTTTTGATGATGTTGAAGTCGAACTTGCATGGGGTTCTAAAGTGATTGCCCTTCCTTTTGCGTTTAAACTTCTAGCGTTTGAATTAGAGCGTTACCCAGGCTCACAAAGTCCTTCCTCGTATGCGAGTGAACTTGAGGTCATCGATAATAGCGCTTCGTTTGCCTACCGTATTTTTATGAATCATCCACTGACCTACAAAGGGTACACTTTTTTCCAATCCTCGTATGATATGGATGAAAAAGGTACCATCTTAGAGGTCAACAAAGACCCTGGCAAATGGCCAACCTATTTTGGATATTTTTTGCTATGTGTTGGGTTTGTGGGCAATTTTTTCACCAAGGGAAGCCGATTTTTGAAGCTTCGAGCCTTTCTTCAAAAAAGCGCTTTAGCATTGCTTTTACCGCTTTTATGTGCACAAACAACATCCTTAAAAGCAGACACCGATACGTTAGAGCAATTTCGTAAAAATTCGTATGAACATGCCAATGGAGTCTTTAGCTCTTTATTGGTGCAAGATTATAGGGGGCGCATTAAGCCTATTAGCACCGAAGCGGTTGAACTGGTCAATAAAATAACGGGCAAAAGCTCTTTATTTGGGCTCTCTCCTGAACAGATGATATTGGGTATGAGCTCCAATGCGGCTCTTTGGCAAGAGATGAAGATCATTAAACTCTCCAATCCAAGCATTAAAAAAGTACTAGGATTAGCCCCTGAAGCTGAGTATGTGAGCTTTGCCTCTATGTTTGATGATGAGGGCTACTATAAGCTGGCAAAACAGGTCAGTACTGCCAATCAAAAACCCCAATCCAAACGCGACACCTTCGATAATGACATTCTAAAATTTGATGAAAAACTCAACATTGCTTACCTAACCCTCAAAGGGGTTTTGTTTAAATTTATTCCGATTCCTAATGACGCATCGCACACATGGATTGCTCCCAATGATGCGTTTACACAACCTCAAATAAGCAGTGAAGTTAAAAGTATGCTCAATGACTACTTTGTTGGACTTCAAGAGGGCATTGCAACCAATCAATGGGAGAATGCAAATAGCGCACTTGCTAAGCTTAAAGAGAATCAACGAAGCTACAGCGGTGAGATTTTACCAAGCGAGACACGTGTTCGAGCCGAAGTGCTTTACAACCATATGGGGCTTTTTCAAAAGCTTATTGGATTTTATTTTCTGCTTGGATGTGGTGCGTTTACGTTAGCGCTCATTTCCATTTTTAAAGGCAAAAAATACCCTATCATGGAAAAGGGTATTGTGTATGTTTTTATTGCAGGGTTTATGGCACACAGTTTTGGGTTGGCTCTTAGGTGGTACATCTCAGGGCATGCGCCATGGAGTGATTCGTACGAGTCGATGGTGTATATTGGCTGGTCTGCTGGTTTTGCAGGTGTGATGGTCTTCCGCAAGTCCATTCTCTCTTTAGCCGCCGCCGCGATTTTAGCGGCGATTGTCATGCTTGTCGCACATATGAGTTTTGTAAACCCTCAAATCACGAACTTAGTACCTGTTCTCAAATCGTACTGGCTCACCGTGCATGTTTCTGTCATTACGGCAAGTTACGGATTTTTAGGAATGGGTGCATTGCTTGGTTTCATTGCGCTTTTGTTGATGGTATTGAAAAACAAAAAAAATGCCTTGCGGATGAATGAACAGATCAGGCATTTGGTGGCGATCAATGAGATAAGCCTTATTATCGGGCTTTCCATGCTTACTGTTGGAAACTTCTTTGGAGGCATTTGGGCGAATGAGTCGTGGGGGCGCTACTGGGGATGGGACCCAAAAGAGACATGGTCGTTTGTCTCCATCATCGTCTATGCGCTCATCTTGCATCTTCGCTTTATACCAAAATTCAATTCGGTCTATGTCTTCTCCATAGCCTCACTTTTGGGGTATAGCTCGATTATGATGACCTATTTTGGGGTCAATTTTTACCTCACAGGAATGCACTCGTACGCGGCAACAGGTGAACATGCTTCTGTACCGAGTTTTATTTACTATATTTTTGCAGCAATCATTGGGTTATGTGCTTTGGCGTATCAAGGCAGAGATGTTAAAACGATTTAAAGGATAAAGAATGAAAAAAGAACTATGTGCTCTTATCGTATGTGCAGTCATGGCACAGGCTGGTTTTATTAAAGAGGGGATGGATGCCAAAGAGAGTGGTGACCATCAAAAATTGGTTGAAGTGTATGACAAAGCGTGTAATGAAGGCAAAGCTTCAGGATGCTATAACTTGGCTGTTTTATATGCAGAAGGGACTGGCAATGTGGCTAAAGACAATGCCAAAGCCGTTAAATTGTATGAGAAAGCGTGTTCGGCTGATTTTGCAACGGCGTGTTATAACTTGGGGCTTATTTATGCCGATGGCATTTTGGTTAAACAAGACTTTACTAAAGCCAAAGAGTTGTACGAAAAGTCATGTGCTGGTGATGAAGGATGTACCAATTTAGGGCTTTTATATGCCAATGGTGCAGGCGTGCAACAAGACTATGCCAAAGCAGCGGAGTTTTATAAAAAAGCATGTAAAAATGAAGACTTGATGGGCTGTAATAATTTAGGCTTTCTTCACGCACAGGGACGTGGTGTAGCGCTTGATACGAAAAAAGCCAATGAATACTACCAAAAAGCGTGTGATGGTGGCATCGCAATGGGATGTGATAACTTAGCGTTTATGTATGCAACAGGCAAAGGCAACGTGCAAGATTTTAAAAAAGCAAGCCAGTTTTATGAGAAAGCGTGCAACAGCGGTTATGAAAAAGGGTGCAACAATCTGGGCATTTTATACGCAGAGGGCAAAGGGGTGAGTGTGGATAACACGAAAGCCAAAGAGCTGTTTCAAGGCAGTTGTAACAAAGGTTTAAAAGAAGCGTGTGAGAATGCTCAGTTACTGGAAAAAATTACCAAATAATCGTTTAATGCAAAAGGATAAAAAATGGTTTTTCGCGTTATGTTAATACTCTTGTGCTGTTGGAGCTTTTCAGTCGCGGAAATGTTTCAAAGTGTTCAAGAAGCCAAAGCAACACTCATTCAATCAGGCAAAGAGAAGTATTCATGCCCAAATTGTGGGATGCACTTGGTGAAATTTTACAAAACAAGCCATACCCACGATAATCACCAATACTGCTCAATTCACTGTCTTTACGAAGCAACACAGGGTGTGATTCCTGAAGATGCGAAAGTGGTCGATACCATCACGCTAGAGCTGATTGATGTGAAAAAAGCCTTTTATGTCGTGGGAAGTAAAGTAAGAGGCACGATGTCACGTACCAGCAGTTACGCGTTTGGTTTGGAAAAAGATGCACTCTCTTTTGTCTCGGAAAATGGCGGCAAAGTGATGAGTTTTGCCGAAGCCTATGCCGTTGCAGCGGAGGATTTTCCCAAAGAGTTTGGTAAGCAGGCAACTTCAAAATTAGCGCCTATCACCAAAATAGAGGTTCCAAAAGATGCAAAATGCCCTATATGTGGGATGTTTGTCGCCAAATACCCTCAATGGGTTGCGATGTACGATGGAGACAAAACGTTCTATTTTGATGGCGTGAAAGATATGATGAAATACGCCTTTGCACGTAAAATAGGGGGCGATAAGCTCTATGTGAGTGATTACTACAAGCTTGCAAAACTAGAAGCCACAAAAGCTTTTTATGTCATTGGTTCAAACGTCTATGGCCCGATGGGTAGTGAACTCATTCCTTTTGCAAGTCAAGAAGAGGCGCAGAGTTTTGCACGCGATCATAATGGTCAAAAAGTGATTTCGTTTGATGAAATCATCGAAGCGATGGTAAAAAACCTATGAAATTCCTAGCCATGCTTGCCATCTCATTTGCTGCGCTTTACCTTGCCTTGGTGGCACATGCGCTCTTTTTCCCAACGCAACAAAAAAACCAAGAAATCGAAGCGCTCTCTTTGCGCATCAAAGATACCAAGCCTTCTTTGAACTTTCCAACCAATGCGTACCAAAGGTTTGTCTATGCTTTCTAAAAACTTTGTCGAGTATGCGATTTTACTGCTTTTTAAAGACAGAAATGACCATCTTTTTAGTTTTCTGATCTTCTCGTTTATCGTTTTTATCTTAAGTGCAGTACTTTTTATCTCCGATTCGTTGCAGTACGATTTGATGCAAAGCATCAAGTCTCAGCCTGAAATTGTCGTGGAAAATACAAGGGCTGGCAGAGCCTATCAGATGCACGCTGGGTTTATTTATGACATTTCCCAGATCACAGGTGTGAGCAATGTTGAAGGTGTGGTAGATGGCTACCATTACTTTGCGCAAAAGCGTTTGTGGTTTCACATCATCGGTGATGCAAGCTTGGCTAAAGATGAGATGATCATAGGGCAGGGTGTGCAAAAAGCGATGGCGGAGCTTTACTACGAAGATGAGTTTAATTTTTTTACCGAAGAGCGTATGATACGGCTTAAAATCAATAAACGTGCTTCCAAAGGAACGAACATCATCTCCAATGATGCGATCTTTCTTCACCCCAATACGGCGCGTGCTGTACTAGGGATGGAGATGGATGAGTACTCCAAACTCTATGTCTCCGTGCCCAATCCGAATGAAGTAGGCAATGTATCGCTTAAAATCGTAGAGATTTACCCCAGTGCAAAAGCGACCACGCAAGAAGATGCCATGAGCGCGGTGCGCCATCTGTACTACTACAAAGGGGGGATTTTTATGATTTTGTATGTGATTGCTTTAGTCTCCTTTTTTATTTTGCTTAAAAATCAGATCAGCTTGGTGTATGGCGAAAAGAAAAAAGAGATCGCGATTTTGCGCAGTCTTGGCTTTTGCATCAAAGACATCATCGCGCTTAAATTTATTCAAAATGCCGTGGTTTCGGTGAGTGCCTATCTTGTGGGCGTTGCAGTAGCGTATATCTATGTGTTCATCTTCAATGCACCCTACCTTCGCACTATTTTTTTAGGCGATGCGCTTGAAAATAGCATTACGTTTAGCCCCGTGGTCGATGTCAATCTGCTCTTTTTGATTTTCCTCTTTGGCGTCATTCCTTTCTTAGCCTTTGTTATCTTGCCAGCGTGGAAAATAGCCATTAGCGATATGAGTGAGGCGGTGAAATCATGAGTCAAATCGTCATTCAAAACCTCAATAAGCTTTACAACCCAAACAAACCCAACGCCTTTTACGCGCTGAAAAATATCAATTTAAGCGTCGAAGATGGTGAAATTGTGATCTTAAAAGGGGTGAGTGGCAGTGGCAAAAGTACACTGCTTTCACTTATAGGAGGGCTTAGTAAACCCAGTTCTGGCGAGATTTTGGTTGATGCGCAAAACATCGTCAAACTACCTGACATCATGAGTTCTGCTTTTCGTCACCAAAAGATAGGCTTTATCTTTCAGTCGTTCAATCTTTTAGAGGGGCTCAGTGTCTATCAAAACATCTTAGCACCCCTATCACTCACTTCACTGAGTAAAGAAGCGATGCACGACAAAGTAAGCCAAGCGATGAGCCTTGCCAACATTGAGCATAAAAACGATCAAAATGTAAGTAGTCTTAGTGGTGGAGAACGTCAGCGTTGTGCCATTGCTAGAGCAGTGGTGATGGAACCTGAGATCATTTTAGCCGATGAGCCAACTGCAAATTTGGATAAAGAAAACGCACTGATGTTCATCGACATACTTAAAAAGTTTAAAGCACTCCATAAGACGGTGATTATCGCCACACACGATCCACTGTTTGATGCTGTAAGCGTTATCGATAGATGCGTGCAAATGCGCGATGGCGAGCTGGTGGGATGAGCATCTTTTTATCCAATGAGATTATCGTTTTTTTGCTCATTGAGCTGATTCTTATTGTGCTTAT
>JADHEE010000752.1_pt1 | contig 11216 bp, 8 predicted proteins | sample 8952401 | NCBI WGS metagenome assembly JADHEE01 (sample SAMN16124438, study PRJNA663242) | bioreactor sludge metagenome | isolation source: sludge (ammonium) | place: India:Bengaluru | collected 2019-02-28
GAAAGCGCCGGCACGGCGGCCACCGCCGCGCGCTTGCAGGCCGAGCAGGCGCGGCAGGGAAAAGAGACGCTCGACGCGGTGAAAGCCGGCCTGGACGCGGCCGCGCAGGCCTCGCAGGAGCGGCTCGAACGGGCGGAAAAGGGCGAGAGCGAAAAATGACAGGCCGTCCGGCCGTGCCGCCGGACGTAACGGCGCCGCCCCGGCGCGCGTCAGCTAGGGAGTGAAGAAAGGATACGAATGGGCGCGATCGGCAATTTCCTGTGGTTCATCCTGGGCGGCGTGTTCATGGGCCTGGGCTGGTGGCTGGCCGGTCTGCTGGCCTTCGTGTCGATCGTCGGCATTCCCTGGGGCCGGGCCTGCTTCGTGATCGGCAAATTCACCTTCTTCCCGTTCGGCAAGGAGGCCGTCGACCGCGAGGACCTGTCGGGGAAAGGCGACGTCGGGACGGGATTTCTCGGCGTGCTGGGCAACATCGTGTGGTTCGTCCTGGCCGGCTGGTGGCTGGCCGTCGGGCACGTCATGTCGGCGGTGGCGTGCTTCGTGACGATCATCGGCATCCCGTTCGGCATCCAGCACCTCAAGCTCGCCGGCATCGCCCTGGCCCCGATCGGCAAGACCATCGTGCCCAAGGACGTGGCCGCGGCGGCCCGCGGCAGTAGGGCGCAGGCCGATCTGTCGCGGATCAGGAGAGGGTAGGGCGGCAGCCCGAAATCTCCGGCAGGGACTGCATTCCAGAAAAACGACCCGCGCGCGGCCGGTAACGGCCGCCGATGCCGGCGTTCGGCCGTGCGGCGAGGGGCATCTCTTCGCTGCCGATCCATGGTTCCGCCGCGCCCGCGCCGTCCGCGGCGTTTCTCCTCGCGCATGCTGAGTTTCCCAAAATAGCAATGTACGCCGTCCGGAAAGTTCTATAGATTCATTGCACCTGGCATACGCCGCCGCTGGCCGGCGAGGATCGCCGGTACCGCAGGTCGATCGTCATTCAATGGATTCGCGAACTTCTTCAAGAGGCCCCGCATGGAATACACACGTCTTGGCAACTCCGGACTGATCGTGTCGAAACTCTGTCTCGGCACGATGAACATGGGCAGCAAGCAATGGAAGCCCTGGATTCTCGACGAGAAGGAGAGCGAGTCCATCGTCGCCTATGCGCTCGACAGCGGCGTCAATTTCATCGATCTGGCCGATTTTTATTCCGCGGGCGTCAACGAGGAGGTCTGCGGCAGCATCCTGCGGCGCATCGCCAGACGCGATGAAATCGTCGTGGCATCGAAAGCGGGTTATCCCATCGGCGGCGGCAAGAACAACCAGGGGCATTCGCGCGTGCATCTCGAAAATGCCCTGGACGGCACGCTCAAGCGGCTCAAGATGGATTACCTCGACCTCTACATGCTGCATTACTTCGACGTCGCGACGCCGGTGGAAGAGACGTGGGAGACCATGAGTTCCTTCGTCAAAAGCGGCAAGGTCAGATACCTCGCCTGTTCCACGATGATGTCCTGGCAATTCGCCAAGATTCACTACGCCGCCGAGAGGAACGGCTGGCATCCGCCTGTCAACATGCAGTTGCAGCTCAGCGCGGCATACCGCGAGGAAGAAAGGGAAATGATTCCCTTCTGTCGGGATCTCGGCGTCGGCGTTTCGGTTTTCAGTCCCTTGGCGCGAGGCATCCTGTCCTGCGATTTTTCCTCGAACAGGAACACCACGGATTTCTTCACCCATGAAATGTTCGGCGATCCGGTTTCTCAGGAAATCGCCCGGTCGGTCAGCCGCGTGGCGCGGCGCCACGGCGTTCCACCGGCCCAGATCGCCCAGGCGTGGGTCCTGCAGCATCCGGGCGTCAGCGTGATGCTGGTGGGCGCCGATTCCAGGGAGCAGTTCGATACCGCGCTCGGCGCGCTGGCAATGCCCGAGCTCTCCGCCGAGGACCGCCACGAGATAGAGCGGAATTACACGCCGCGCGACCACATCAACGACTACAACGCCGACTGCCGCATTCCCAGGCAGGCGCGGCCGGCGATGGCGCCTTACGCCTGAAGCGGGCGGGATTCGGGAAGACGGACGAAGCCTTTTTTCCATGGAAGGGAGCGGGTCATGAAAGTTTCTTCGGAATTGTTGTCGCGCGTCACGCAATGGCTGCAGCAGGAAAAGAAGAGCTATATCGACGGCCGATGGGTCGTCGGCGAGGGGGAAGGCATCACCCTGTACAACCCGGCCACGGAAGAGAAACTGTGCACCTACGCCGGTCTGAGCCAGCAGCAGCTGGAGGCGGCCATCGACAGCGCCGAGGCGGAATTCAGAAAATTCACCTGGGGCAGGCTGCCCGCCCGCGAACGCGCCGGCCTGCTGCGCAGGATGGGCGAGATCGTGCGCAGGAATACCGAGGAATTGGCGCTCATCGAAACCTTGCAGAACGGCAAGACGTTCAACGAATCGCTGTTCGACGATCTGCCCGACTCGGCCGACGTGTTCGATTACTACGCGGGGTGGACGGACAAGCATTACGGCGAAGTGGGTCCCGTCGGCCACGGTTCCTTGAACTACATCGTGCGCGAACCGCTGGGCGTCTGCGGCCTGATCGTGCCGTGGAATTTCCCCTTGCTGCTGACCCTGTGGAAGCTGGCCCCGGCGTTGGCCGCCAACAATACCGTCGTCGTGAAACCCAGCAGCTACACGCCCTTGAGCTTCATCCGCTGCATGGAACTGCTCGACGCCGAACTGAGCCTGCCGCCGGGGCTCATCAACATGGTGCTGGGCGCCGGGCGGCTGGTCGGCGACGCCATCGCGGCCTCGCCGAAAGTCGCCAAGATCTCCTTCACCGGCAGTACAGACGTCGGGCGGAAGATCATGGAGAAAAGCGGCAGGCATCATCTGCGCGCGCTCTCGCTCGAACTCGGTGGCAAGTCGCCGTGCATCTTCTTCGCGGATACGCCCGACCTCGACGCGGCCATCGACCGCGCCTACCATGTCATGTTTTCCCAGAAGGGCGAGAAATGCACCGAGCCGACCCGTTTCCTCATCCATGAATCCATTTACCGGCAGGTGGCGCAGCGGCTGGTGGACAAGGCGTCGAGCTACCGCCTCGGCGACCCGCTGCAGGAGGAAACCCAGCAGGGCGCGCAGTGCCATCGCCAGCATTTCGAATCCATCGTCGCCTATCTCGAGGAGGCCGAGCGTATCGGCCTGAAGAAACTGTGCGGCGGCCTGCCGCAAAAGAAAGGCGGCCTCGCCAAGGGGTTCTACGTCCTGCCGACGATCTATGACGACGTCGATCCCGATTGCCGGCTGGCCCAGGAGGAGATTTTCGGGCCGCTGCTGTGCCTCTTCCCGTTCAAGACCGACGCGGAGGCCGTCGAACTGGCCAACAATTCGGCCTACGGCCTGGCCGCCGGACTCTATACGGCCAATGTTTCGCGGGCGCACAGCATCGCCCGCGAATTGCAGGCCGGCCAGATCTTCATCAACAAGTACGGCCAGTACGATTTCGCGGCGCCTTTCGGCGGCGTGAAGCAAAGCGGCCTGGGCCGGGAAATGGGCATCCATTCGATGGACGCCTACACCCAGGTCAAGAGCGTACTCGTCGCCTTGTAGCCGCCCGCAGCGGCCGCCGCGCGGCGAGGGGCATTCCAGGGGAATGTTCCTCGCTGGCCGGCTGCCGCGGAATTCCAAGCGGTTCACGTACCCGCCGGGGACCATCCCGGCGCTTCTCCCTGTCGCACCACCCGCCCGCATCCGACCGGGCGGCGCCTATGGAGCAGCAGCCATGCCGCGATTGCCGAATACGAAACTCCTCCAGGCCTTCGAAGCGACGGCGCGCCACGGCAGCATCGTCGTGGCTTCGAAGGAACTGTTCATCACGCAGAGCGCCATGAGCCGGCAGCTCAAGGCCCTGGAAAACCTGCTTGGCCTGGAGCTGTTCGTTCGGCAGAAGAACCGGCTGATCCTCACTGAGACCGGCCGGACGCTGTACGCGACCCTGGACAAAAGCCTGCGCGAGATCGCCCTGTGCACCGCCAACCTGCAAAAGGGGCAGCGCCGGATCGACATCAAGGCGCCGCCTTCCTTCGGCACCTGCTGGCTGGCGCCGCGCCTGCCCCAGTTCTACGCGGAGCACAAATGCCTCTTTTCCCTGCATACGGAAGAGCGGGCCGGCGCGGCCACCACCCAGGAGTACGACTGCGAGATCATCTTCGGGCACAGCAACGCGCCGATCGCGGGCGCGAAAGTCCTTTTCGAGGAGCACATCCAGCCCGCCTGCTCGCCGGCCCTGCTGGAAAGAATCAAGCAGGACGGCATCGACAGCGTGCCCATCCTGCATACCCTGTCCGGCATGACACCGCTGCCGTACTGGGACTTCTGGATACTTTCCAATCGCAAGAGCCCCTACGTTCCGAGTCCGTCCTCGCTGATGGCGGGAATGGAGTTCAGCACGCAGCAGCAGGCCATCAACGCCGCCATCGAGGGACTTGGCGCGGTGATGGTCGACGCCAACATCGCCTCGCAGGCGCTGAAGAAAAAGCACCTCGTCGCGCTGGCCGGTTCGGTGGTCACGCCGTTTCGCTACTGGCTCGTCGAGCACGCCAACAGCGGCGACAAAAGCGCCCTGGTCGGGCGGTTTTGCCAATGGATAGAAAGCGAGTCCCTGTTCTGCCAGATCTAGCGTAGCGCCCATGGAGGCCGTTCGCGCCTCCCGTCCGGTTCGATGCATCGAATAAATCACTTGAAAACTTGGGGGGCATTGATGAACACGGAAACCATCCGCATTGACGATCTTCCGCTGGGCAAATTCCATTACAAGGTCATCGCGCTGACGTTTGGCGCGCACTTGACCGACGGCTACATCCTCGGACTGATCGGCATCGCTTTCACGCTGCTGACGCCAGCCATGGCGCTCGATTCGTTCTGGCAGGGCGTGATCGGTTCGTCCGTGCTGCTCGGCCTCTTTTTCGGCAGCATGCTGGCCGGCGTCATCTCCGACCGGTTCGGCCGGCAGAAGATCTTTCTCTTCAGTTTCGTGATCATCGTCCTCGGGTCGTTCCTGCAGTATTTCGCGATGACGCCGCTGACCCTGGCCTTGTGCCGGGTCTTCATCGGCATCGGCATCGGCGGCGACTACAGCGTGGGGCACGCGCTGCTGGCCGAGTTTTGTCCGAAAAAGCACCGGGGAGCGATCCTGGGTTCGTTCAGCGTGATCTGGACCCTGGGCTACGTGGCCGCCACCTTCATCGGCACCGCCATGATCAAGGCCGATCTCGGACCGGATACCTGGCGCCTGATGCTCGCCTCGTCGCTCGTGCCGGCGCTCATCGTCCTGATCGCCCGCCGCGGTTTCCCGGAATCGCCGCGTTGGCTGATGAACAAGGGGCGGGAAAAGGAATCGGCGGAGGTCCTGAAAAGACATCTGGGCGAACACGTCATCCTGGGCGACGAAACGATCGATCACTCGCATTCGGGGTTCAGGGCGCTATTCACGCGCAAGTACATCAAGCGCACCGTGTTCAACTGCCTCTTCTTCGTGTGCATCGTCATTCCTTACTTCGCCATCTACACCTTCCTGCCGATGATTCTCGGCATCATGAACCTGTCGGAAGGTTTCGGCACCGAACTGATGCTCAACGTCATGCTGATCCTCGGCGCGCTGCTCGGCATCTGGTGCACGATCAGGTTCACCCGCCGCGGCTTCCTGATCGGCGCCTTCGCCATCCTGACGGCAGTCCTGTTCGTTTTCTCCATCCTGTCCAGCGACCGGCACGTCCTGCTGATCATGCTCTTCGCCCTGTTCACGCTCACGCTGTCGGCGGTCAGCAACCTGGTCGGCGTCTTTCCGGCGGAGAGTTTCCCCACCGAAGTGCGTTCCAGCGGCATCGGCTTCGCCACCGCGATCAGCCGCCTGGGCTCGGCCATATCCACCTTCCTGCTTCCCGTCTTCCTGAGCGACTACGGGGTGAACACGACCATGCTGATCATGGCCGTCGTCCTGCTGGTGGGCACCGTCGTTTCCGTGCTGTGGGCGCCGGAGACGAAAACCCTGTCCCTCGCGCAGGCCGGGAAAGTGGTGGCCGCGTAGATGTCGCCCGTTTCGGGAAAGGGTGGCGCCGTGAGCGGACGGCGGCTCAGGCTGGACATCGAAAACCCGGCGGATCGCGAGTTTTTCGCGGCACTGGCCGTGTTTCCGGGTGCGGCCGGCCACGATGGCAGTACGAACGACGATGGCGGCGGCGATGCGTACGCCTTGCCGCTGGCCGTCTCCATCGACGGAAAGGAATGCGTCCTGGAGGGGGTGGGCGGCTTCGGGACGCCCGTTCCGCTCGTTTCTCTGCCGCAGCCTCTGCCGGGCATCGCGGACGAGCGGAACTGCCTGTTCGACCGCGATGGCCTGCGCGTATTCCTGTTTCGCGTGACGCCGTCAGCCGCTTTCCCGCCTCCGCTGGTACTCGGGGTCGAACTGGCGGACATGCCGGCCGCCGTGGCGTGCCTGGCTGTCGCCGCTCCGTACGATTTGAGCGACATGCGCGGACGGTGCGCGCGGGTCGCCGCCGGCAGCGTCGCCTTCAGCGACCTGGCTGGCCCCGGGATGGCCGGGCTGGGCCGTGCAGCCCAGGTGCAAGCCTTCCGCCTGGCGTTCGCCTCGCAAGCGGTCGGGCTTCGTCCGGCTGGTAGCGCGCTGCTGCTGTCCTGCCGCCGGGAAGACCGGACGCGAATGCTGGAAAAGGTCTTCGGACTCCTGGCGAGGCTCGGTTGCGGACCGTTCATCGCTGCGTCCGGGATCGATCCGGACGCGCTCGACGATCTGCTGTCCAAAGTGGCGCCGTTGTGCCGGATGCCTGCCGGCGCCTTCGGCCCCGTCTCGATTGCCGCGATCGAGGAAAAAGCCGGCCGCCTGTACGGCGCGAGCGCCGAGGCAATCTTCCCCACCCACGGCGAGTTCCTGCGTCTGGTGTCGATCGCGCTCGGCCTCGACGCCGGACTCCGCTTCGCCGCCGGCGAGCAGGCGCTGGCGCCTGAAGAACGCTTGCCCCAGCTCGGCGACACCCTACGCCGGGCGCGGCGCTGGAGCCAATGCTACGGTTTTTCCGAGGAGCGGCTCGGCGAAGCGTTACTTCAAGCGCGTTTCATGCAAGCCTGCGACACGACGGCTTGGCGGTCGATGCGCCGCGAGGTTGCGACGAATCTGGCGGCCTGGGCCGATGAGCGGCCAGCACCCATCGCGCCCGGCCTTTACGCCCTTGGCCTACCGTGTTCCGGGATGCGCATCGAACACGCTTCCCTGGGCCAGGTCGCCGGGCCGGCTCATGTTTACTCCGGGGCGCAGACGGAGCGCAGCCGCCGCAATTTCGCCGTGGAAGGCATCCCCATCGGCCGCAACCGGAAATTCATCGCCGCCATGGGCCTGGTCAAGGAATGCGCGGCCAGGGCCAACGCCCGCATCGGCCTGCTCGATCCGCGCAAGGCCGACGCCATCGCCGAGGCGGCGCGGGAAGTGGGCGAGGGAATCTGGGACCGGGCCTTCCCGGTCGACCGTCTGCAGGGCGGCGGCGGCGTGGGCATGAACATGAACGTCAACGAGGTGGTCGCCAACCGCGCCAGCGAACTGCTCGGCGGCACGCCCGGCAGCGGTCTGGTACATCCGAACGACGACGTCAACCTGTGCCATTCCACCAACGACCTCGTCCATACGGCGATGCACCTGGCGTTCTGGGACTGGATGCGGGAATGCGACGCTTCCCTGGGCCGGCTCGAATCGACGCTGCGCGGCATCGCCGACCGGCATGCGCATACGGTCAAGCTGGGCAGGACCTGCCTGATGGACGCGCTGCCGATGACCCTGGGCCAGCAGTTTTCCGGCTATGCCGCCTTCGTCGCCCGGCGCCGCAAGGCGCTCGCCGACCTGGGGACGCATTGCCGGGAACTGCCCATGGGCGGAACCGGTGTCGGCACGGGGCTGGGCATCGCGCCCGGTTTCCTGCCCGCTTTTTTCGAGCTGCTCGCGGAGAAGAAAGGCGCGTCGTTCCGGCCCGCGTCGAATTATTTCGACAGCCTGCAGCATGCGGATTTCTATGTCGACCTGTCCGCCCAACTGAAAGCCTGCGTTACCGGCCTGTCCTCGCTGGCGCGCGATCTGCGCCTGATGAACTCGGGGCCGCGCGCCGGCTTCGGCGAAATCGTCCTGCCCGCCGCGCAGCCCGGTTCCTCCATCATGCCGGGGAAGATCAATCCGCTGATTCCGGAGCAGATCAACCAGATCGCCTACCTGATCTGCGGCAACGACGGCGCGGTCGCCATGGCGGCGGAAGGCGGCGATATCGACCTCAACGTCTGGGAAGCCGTCTTCCTGCAGTGCATCACCCAGTCCTTCCAGCTGCTGTGCAACGGCACGGACATTTTCACGGCGTCCTGCCTGGATGGCCTGTCGGTCAATGAAAAAGCCTGCCTCGCGCACGCGGAATCATCCCTGGCGCTGGCGACGGTCATCTCGGAAGCATTCGGCTATGAACGGGGCGTCGAAATCGCGACGCTGGCCGCGCGGGAAGGGCTGACCATCAAGGAGGCCGCCCTCCGCGCCGGGCTGGTCGGCGAGGCGGATGCCGATGTTCTGCTCGATCCCGCGCTGCTGACCGACCGGGAAAAGTACATCCAGGTATTGGCGGCCTACCGCAAAAAACGCGGCACGGCGGCAAAATAGAAACGAAAGAAGCCGCCGAAACACGGCGGCTTCATCGCTGAAAACCCGGTGGCGTTCGCAAGTAATCGCCTTTGCCTGCCGAGGATGGCCCAGGGCAGCGCGAGCGGCAAAGGATTCGCCGGTGGCGGCACGTTCAGGATTCGGGCATCACGCGCCGCGCCGGGCTACTGCTCCCTCCCGCAGCACTGCTTGAACTTCCTGCCGCTGCCGCAGGGGCACGGGTCGTTGCGGCCGACGTGCGGCGCGTCGTTGCGGATGGTCTCGACGCCGCGCTTGGCCAGCCAGAAACGGTAGATGTCGGCGACCGCCTGCGGCAGGTCGTCTTCGCATTCCTGTTCGATCGCGGCGCGCTCGTCGCCTTCCGGCCACGCCTCGCCGTGCTCCTTCGCGGCGGCTTCCGCCTCGCCGGTGAGCACCATCAGCGGGAAAAGACGCTCGTCCAGGTAGTCGGCCTGTTCCTCGGCCTCTTCCCCGCCGTCTTCCTCGATGCACTCGAACCAGTCCTCGGCGGCCTGATCCACGCCCGCCAGATAGGCCTGGCACCACGGCAGGTAGTCGCTCGGGCCGTCGCCGTTTTCATCCTTGGGGTAGAGCAGCAGGGCCGGCGGGTCGCCAACGGCGAGGTCGGCGGCGAGCGCCTCGGCGAATTGCCGGATCAGTTCGGCGGCTTCGCGGCCCGCCTCGCTGTCCAGGGCATCCTCGCCGCCCAGGATGTCGACCAGCCGGTCTTCCTCGTCGATCGGCTGCGGGCCGGAAAGCGCGGCGCAGAGGTAGCCCTGGATCTCGTCCAGGCGCATCGCCTCTTCGAGCTCGGGCGCTTCGAGCAGGGTTTCCAGGCGGTCGAACTGCTCGTCGCCGAGCGGGGGGGGCATCGTATTCGGAGTGGTCATGGCGATCATCCTCGGGTGCTGGACTGGGCGGCGAATTCGGCAAGCTCGATCTTCGGTTCGGGCTTCCATCCCTTCTTGCGGTGCTCGGCGACGACGTTGGTGAAGATGCCGCCGCGCACGAAGAAGCGGGCGGTGACGCGCATGAAGCGCGGCTTGGTGGCCTTCACCAGGTCGTCGAGAATGCGGTTGGTGACCGCCTCGTGGAAACAGCCCTCGTCGCGGAACGACCAGATGTACAGCTTCAGGCTCTTGAGCTCGATGCAGGTCTTTTCCGGGATGAACTCGACGGTCAGCGCGCCGAAGTCGGGCTGGCCCGTTTTCGGGCACAGGCAGGTGAATTCGGGGATTTCCATGTGGATGAGGAAATCGCGGTGCGGCGCCGGATTCGGAAAAGTTTCGAGCGTCTTGGAGGGCTGGGTCGTCATGGGGCAAACGGTCCGATCGAACAAAATGCTATTATAGGCGCCCCGACACGCCGGTGTCGTCGTCATAGTTCGATAAACCGTCCAAATCGTTCACGCAGCCTTCCGGGGCTGCGTTCCGCTTGATGCGCCTGACAAAGCTCAAACTCGCCGGATTCAAGTCCTTCGTCGACCCGACGACCATCGCTCTGCCGGGGCAGCTGGTCGGCGTGGTCGGCCCGAACGGCTGCGGCAAGTCCAACGTGATGGACGCGGTGCGCTGGGTGCTCGGCGAGTCGAAGGCCTCGGAGCTGCGCGGCGAGTCAATGCAGGACGTGATCTTCAACGGCTCCGGCACGCGCAAGGCCGTCTCGCGCGCGTCGGTGGAGTTGGTCTTCGACAACTCGCTCGGGCGCATCGCCGGGCAGTGGTCGCAGTACGCCGAGCTGTCGGTCAAGCGGGTGCTGACCCGCAACGGCCAGTCCGAGTACTTCATCAACAACCTGCAGGTGCGGCGCAAGGACATCACCGACCTGTTCCTGGGCACCGGCCTCGGCCCGCGCGCCTACGCCATCATCGGGCAGGGCACCATCTCGCGCATCATCGAGGCGCGGCCGGACGAACTGCGCGTCTTCCTGGAGGAGGCGGCGGGCGTCACCAAATACAAGGAGCGGCGCAAGGAGACCGAAGGGCGCCTGGCCGACACGCGCGAGAACCTGACGCGGGTCGAAGACATCCGCACCGAGCTCGGCGCGCAGATGGAGCGCCTGGAGAGCCAGGCGGCGATCGCCCGGCAGTACCGCGACTACCATGACCAGCTGACGCGCAAGCAGCACCTGCTCTGGCTGTTCCGGCGCAACGAGGCGCAGGCCGAGCGCGAGCGGCTGGGGCGGGAGATCGAGGCGGCGGCCACCGGGCTCGAAGGCGAGATCGCCGCGCTGCGCGAGACCGAGGCCCGCCTGGAAGAGGCCCGCGAAAGCCACTTCACGATGAGCGACGGGCTGCACAACGCGCAGAGCGCCCTGTTCACGGCCAACGCCGAGGTGGCGCGGCTGGAAGCGGAAATCCGCCACCGCCGCGAATCGCAGCACGAATACCAGTCGCGGCTGGCGCAGCTGGGCGACGACCAGGTGCATTGGCAGGGACAGATCGAAAAGTTCGACGCCGACCACGCGCGCTGGCAGGAGCTGCTGACGCTGGCCGACGAGCGCGTCGAGCAGGGCGAGCTGCTGCTGGCGGGGC
>JADHEE010000753.1_pt1 | contig 11214 bp, 5 predicted proteins | sample 8952401 | NCBI WGS metagenome assembly JADHEE01 (sample SAMN16124438, study PRJNA663242) | bioreactor sludge metagenome | isolation source: sludge (ammonium) | place: India:Bengaluru | collected 2019-02-28
GTCAGGGTGACCGCGCCGGTGATCGGATCGATGGTCAGGCCCGCGTCGCTGCCCGCTTTCAGCGAGAAGGTGACCCCGCCGCTGATGTCGGCGTTGTCGGTGGCCGTCGCGGTGTAGATCACCTGGCCCGCGCCGCTGTTCTCGTCGATCGCCGTGGCGATGGTGCCGCTGGTGATGACCGGAGCCACCTCGTCGAGGTTATTAACAGCCAGCGTGACCGCCTGGCTGCTGTGGTTACCCGCCGCATCGGTGGCGACCACGGTGAAGCTGTAGCTGGCTTTACTTTCGAAGTCCGGGTTGCCGGTCAGGGTGACCGCGCCGGTAACCGGATCGATGGTCAGTCCGGCATCGCTGCCCGACTGGAGCGAGAAGGTGACGCCGCCGCTGATATCGGCGTTGTCGGTGACCGTGGCGGTGTAGATCACCTGCCCCGCGCCACTGTTCTCGTTAATTGCCGTGGCGGTGGTGCCGCTGGTGATGGTCGGAGCCACCTCGTCGAGGTTATTGACAGCCAGCGTGACCGCCTGGCTGCTGGCATTCCCGGCCGCATCGGTGGCGACCACGGTGAAGCTGTAGCTGGCTTTGCTTTCAAAGTCCGGGTTGCCGGTCAGGGTGACCGCGCCGGTGACCGGATCGATGGTCAGCCCGGCATCGCTGCCCGCTTTAAGAGAGAAGGTCACCCCGCCGCTGATATCCGCCGTGTCGGTGGCCGTGGCGGTGTAGATCACCTGCCCCGCGCCGCTGTTCTCGTCGATCGCCGTGGCGGTGGTGCCGCTGGTGATGGTCGGGGCAACCTCGTCGAGGTTGTTAATCCCCAGCGTGACCGCCTGGCTGCTGTGGTTCCCTGCCGCATCGGTGGCGACCACGGTGAAGCTGTAGCTGGCTTTGTTTTCAAAGTCCGGGTTGCCGGTCAGGGTGACCGCGCCGGTGACCGGGTTGATGGTCAGGCCCGCATCGCTGCCCGCTTTCAGCGAGAAGGTCACCCCGCCGCTGATGTCGGCGTTGTCGGTGGCCGTGGCGGTGTAAACGATCTGGCCCGCGCCGCTGTTCTCGTCGATCGCCGTGGCGATGGTGCCGCTGGTGATGACCGGAGCCACCTCGTCGAGGTTATTAACAGCCAGCGTGACCGCCTGGCTGCTGTGGTTACCCGCCGCATCGGTGGCGACCACGGTGAAGCTGTAGCTGGCTTTGTTCTCAAAGTCCGGGTTGCCGGTCAGGGTGACCGCGCCGGTGACCGGGTTGATGGTCAGGCCCGCATCGCTGCCCGCTTTCAGCGAGAAGGTCACCCCGCCGCTGATGTCGGCGTTGTCGGTGGCCGTGGCGGTGTAAACGATCTGGCCCGCGCCGCTGTTCTCGTCGATCGCCGTGGCGATGGTGCCGCTGGTGATGACCGGGGCAACCTCGTCGAGGTTATTGACAGCCAGCGTGACCGCCTGACTGCTGTGGTTACCCGCCGCGTCGGTGGCGACCACGGTGAAGCTGTAGCTGGCTTTGCTTTCGAAGTCCGGGTTACCGGTCAGGGTGACCGCACCGGTGATTGGGTCGATGGTCAGGCCCGCATCGCTGCCCGCTTTCAGCGAGAAGGTGACCCCGCCGCTGATGTCGGCGGTGTCGGTGGCCGTGGCGGTGTAGATCACCTGACCCGCCCCGCTGTTCTCGTTAATCGCCGTGGCGGTGGTGCCGCTGGTGATGACCGGAGCCACCTCGTCGAGGTTATTAATTCCCAGCGTGACCGCCTGGCTGCTGTGGTTGCCCGCTGCATCGGTAGCCACCACGGTGAAGCTGTAGCTGGCTTTGTTTTCGAAGTCCGGGTTGCCGGTCAGGGTGACCGCGCCGGTGACCGGATCGATGGTCAGACCCGCGTCGCTGCCCGGCTGGAGCGAGAAGGTGACACCGCCGCTGATGTCCGCCGTGTCGGTGGCCGTGGCGGTATAGATCACCTGGCCCGCGCCGCTGTTCTCGTCGATCGCCGTGGCGGTGGTGCCGCTGGTGATGGTCGGAGCCACCTCGTCGAGGTTGTTGACAGCCAGTGTGACCGCCTGGCTGCTGGCATTCCCGGCCGCATCGGTGGCGACCACGGTGAAGCTGTAGCTGGCTTTGCTTTCGAAGTCCGGGTTGCCGGTCAGGGTGACCGCGCCGGTGGCGGCATTGATGCTGAACAGCGCGCTATCGCCGGTGGTACTCAGGCTGTAGGTAAATGGGCTGGGGTCAGTCGCGACAGCAGTCCACACCACCTGGCCTGCCCCGATGTTTTCATCCACGCTGGCTGTACTGGAACTGCTGAAAACAGGAGCATGGGTGTCAATAATAAGGCTGAGACCGCTGGACGTGTCAGTAGCGGCCGCTGCGCCTTTAATCAGCAACGACTGCACCCCATCAGACAGACTGCTACTGCTGCCGAGTGTGATTCCGGCAGTGACGGTGTCAAGGATGGTCTGGGTGGACGCTCCGGCATTGGCTTCCGCGCCGGAGAATGCCGCCAGCAGGAGGCCATATTTTTCACCGGCACTCAGGCCATCGGTCGCGTCATAACTGCCGCCGTTGGTTGCGACAACCGTGGTGTTCAGAATGTCATCCACACCTAACAGGTTGCTGATGGCAGCGGACGTGTCGACCACCTGCGTCGGGTTCAGGGTCGCTGGGCTGTCAGGCGTGCCACCCATGGCTTCCTGGGCCTTGGTGTAGGCGAGGGTTGTCAACACGTTAATATTGAGAACGAGGGTACTGTTGTCTCCGGAGATAACACCCATGCTCCAGAGCTGAGCAGAGAGATCTTTACCCGCGCCTGTCGCTTCGTCCAGGTAGTCAGCCGCGCCGCCGCTATTGACGAGCTTAACGATAACGACGCCGCTGTAACTGCCAGCAGACACGGTTACTGAGCCGTTTGGCCCCAGCGTTCCCGTGCCAAGCAATGTTTTGCCATCGGCCTGATAAATCTCGACATTCAAATCGTTACTGCTGAGCGCCGGGCCGCCGACAAAATTAAGCTGGACGGCGTTCTCTACAGCGGGTTCACCCCCACCGTTGTCGTGCTTGCCGCCATTGTCACCCCCACTGTGACCACTTGCCACGGCAACCCCGACCACGCCACCCAGTCCGAGTGCGCCGGCGAGGTAACCCGCGTAAGAATGCGACTGAGGAAGGTAGGTAATCGGATGGCCCGACCCTGCCGTGCCATTTTGCAGGCCGGATAAGATATGATCCAGCCCCGGGTGGCCTGAGGTCATGCTGGCCAGCGCATCGGGGGAACCGTGCGCATAGAACACATGACTGCCGTCGGCCAAAGCCGCCCCCTCGGTGCTGGCGGGCGTCATCACCTGGGTAGATGTGCCATCAGCAGGCAGGGTTACGCTGGTATCGCTTTGCGTAAACCAGTCCTGCAGGGTCAACGAGGTCCCATCGGCATAGTCCAGTTGCAGATCTTGTCCGTGACGCGAAGCGACTACGTCATCGGCCAGCTTTTCCTGATCATTTTCGCCCTGGCGCTTGAGCACCCGGTAAGTTTCACCCGGCGCAGCCTTGTGAATGTTGGTCTGCCCGGCCTGCAGAGTGATACGGGTTTTACCGGTATTAAGCGTATATTGGCGTGGCTTCATCTGGGTCTCGGAGTTCATTGTGTGTGTTATGTCCAATTGGGGCGAACAGGAAAATCGGGTTGCAACGACCACCTGCGGTGTCATCGCTCCTGGAATGATTCACTGAGTGTTTTACGCAAAGGTTTAAGTAAAAAGTCCATCAACGTGCGATCACCGGTACGGATATCGAGCTGAGAGGTCATGCCCGGCAGGATGTCGAGCTGACGCCCTGTCGTACTGCGCACAAACTGCCCTTCTTCCTGACGGTCTGACTGACCTTCAGCATGGCTTTTCAAACGAACATGGACGCGGTAGTAGATCTCCTCGCCACGTGGTGTGTTTTCCTTAAGGGTGTCGGCCGACACATAAATCACCTCCCCCTGCAAGGCGCCATAAATGGTGTAATCGAAGGGGTCAAGGCGTACGGTGGCCGGGAGTCCAACCTGAACACGGGCAATATCAGCAGGCAGAACCTTAGCCTCAATGATGAGGGCATCATCGGACGGGACGATCTGCATGATCTCATCACCCGCACGTAATACCCCGCCCAGCGTGGTGACGCGGACGTTTTTGACTATCCCAGGCCCCATGGCCGTAAAGACCGTATCGTGCACCTGCTGGCGACGGCCTGCCATCTGTTGCAATGTCTGGCCCAGGTCATCTTCAGCCTTGGTGAGATCGGCTCGTGCGTCGTCCAAAAACTTATTGCGGCGACCCAGCAGGCGGGCACGGGCTTCATTGAGATCGCGCTGCGCGTTAAGCCGCTCACTGGTGCTCACATCGCCAGAGCGTTCCAGCTCGTTCACCAGCTTGAGCTTCTGACTGGCTAAATTCACGGCTGTTTGCAGCGCGGTGATATCTTCCTGCAGGCTCTGACGGCGTTGCAGAAAAAGTGCACGCTCAATGTCTGCCTGCTCGCGCAAGGCCGGGCCAGGATCGGAGGGGAACCTTGGCGCTGACTGCCCCGTTGATTCTGCGCGAAGTCGGGCAATACGCGCCCTGAGACCGATGATACGCGCGTCCACTTCACCCGCCGCTGCTTCAACGCGGGTTGGATCGAGGCGAGCCAGAATCTGCCCCGCCTTAACGTGGTCACCCTCTTTGACATGCAGCTCGGAGAGTACGCCCCCGTCCACGGTCTGGATTATCTGCACCCGACTGCTGGCGATCACTTCGCCGTGTGCCCGTGCGACTTCATCAATGCGAAAATAGCTCGCCCATATGACGAAACCCAGGACCAGTGCGACGCTGCTCCAGATCAGCCCGGCGGAGATGCGGCTGCGGTGGTAGTTTTCCAGCCGATGCACGCGAGCAGCATCAGCGACTTCGTCGTCAAACAGTTCAACGGCCATTAAGAACTCCTGCTGAATTTGATGCTTCTGGCATACGTGTTTTTACGTTCATGACCTCAACGGTGGGCCGCGAGCCGGTGGCGCGCGCCATCAGTCCTGGCAACAACTTGTCTGGAGTACCATCTCGTACGATGGTGCCTTCCTGCACGACCAGCACACGGGTTGCAAAATTAATGGCCGCCATCGGACGGTGAGTGGCGACGATGAGGATATCTTCTGGCTGGAGCCTGGCTTGTAATGCTTTCCAGACACGGGCCTCCGCTTCGCCATCAAGCGAGGCTGTCGGTTCATCCAGAAGCCAGATACGTGGACGTGCCATCAGCACACGTGCCAGGCCTACCAGCTGGCGTTGACCGCCAGACAGACCCGAGCCACCTTCACTGATAGCCATATCCATACCCAGCGGATTACTGGCAGCCACCTGATCCAGCGCCAGATCGCGGGTAACGTCCGTCAGCGTGGTGTCGCTGACTGCACCCGCGAGCATAAGATTGCTGCGCAGCGTACCTTTGAAGAGCTGCACCGCTTGTGGCAGATAGCCGACCTGAGCACTGACCAACTGGGGATCGATCTCCCACAAATCGACATCGCCCAGACGGACGCGGCCTTCACCGGGGCGATACAGCCCGGCCAGGACCTTCAACAACGTCGATTTACCGCCGCCAACGGGTCCTAACAGCAGCACGCGTTCACCGGCATGAAAGTGGAGTGCGGGAATATTGAGTTGTTGTACCGGAGACTGCGGAAAGGCGAAGCGCAGCTTTTCCACACTGATATGTTCTGGCAGGTGATCGGGTAACAACAGGGTCTGCCCAGGACGGCGCTCCGTAGGTTTACGCAAGAGGTTGTTCACCATATCCAGCGCTTCTCTGACCTGCTGCCACTGCATCAGGTACTGAACACCCTGACTCACCGGCCCGATGACACGGCCACCCAGAATACTGCACGCTACCATGCCGCCGGTGGTCAAATATCCGGCTTCGACGCCCCAGACCCCGACAACAATCCCCATGACATACGCCAGTGTTGCCAGACTGCCGGTGGTAATAGTGCAGAACTGGCTGAGCGATTTTTGCTGAATGCTGTAGCCAGAGATGGAATGACTGAGCGTCTGCCAGTCTTGTGCAAAACGCCAGCCAGCATGACTGGCGCGCAGCGTCTCGGCCCCGCGAATACTGTCCACTAACAGGCCCAGACGTTCGTTGCTGCGAAGCATCTGTTGGCGCGTGAGACGGCGTAAGCGCAGACGGGTGAACAGGCCAATCGCCAGGGCGACAGGTAACATCCCGAGGTAAACCCAGCCTACAGGCCCACCGATCAAACCAATAAGCCCGATAAACAGCAGTGCAAACGGCAGATCCACGATACCGAAGACCAGACCGGCAGAGACAACCTGCCGTACCGAATCCAGCGCCCCCACCTGGGCGGCCAGCGTGCCCAGACTGCCGGGCTGCTGGTCGAGTTGCAGGTGCAGCAGGTGTTCATAGACATGCTGGGAAAGCCGTTTATCCACACTGCTGGCAACGCTGTCCATGACGCGGGCACGCAGTGTTTTGAGCAGCCAGTCCAGCCCCACCACCAGCATCATCCCCACAACCAGCGTGGTCAGTGTTGCCCAGGCCAGCGTGGGAACCACGCGATCGTAAACCTGCATGGCGAAGAGCGAGGTGGGAATGGCCAGAATGTTTACCAGCAGCGTGGCGGCGACGACCCGGGACACCCAGCGGCGGTCGCGCAGCAGCTCTCGCCAGACCAGGCGCATAGCCGGGTTTTCGCTATCAGAGAGATTCTCTGACTGGACGTGTGAGGCCAGGCTGAACCAGAGCACCGCCGTTTCGTCATCCGCAGCCGTACCCGGCGCACCGGTCACAAGGTCGTCTACCGTCAGCGTTCGGGGTTCGACACCTTCCCGCGTTAGCGTGAGGGTATCGGTTTTCCCTTCCTCGCTATAGCGTTCGGCCAGCCACCATGTCTGTTCGTGCCACATCAGTGCCGGTAGATGGCGTGGATCAAAACGCCGCCAGGGAAGTAATGCCAGCCGGACATCTTTCATTCCCGCGTCTGACAATATCTTGCGCACATGATCCTGTGGACGATCTGTCAACGGAGTCACGGTCTGCGCTCGCGCATACGCCTACGTTAATGCCGCTTTATTCACCGGGGCGCGTAGCTTGTCCAGCAAGGCCAGTAATTCAGAGAGAGGAACAGGTATTATCAGGGATGGCTCGCAGAGGTGTTAGCTAGTGGTGTGCCCGTGGGCAGGGCGCCCGAGGTATCGTCCATACGTCCCGTGCGCACGGCCAGTCGTAAGCTGTCGACCCGCCATGCCGATCGTACCGATACCAGCGCTTGTTGTTGTTCGGTTAATTCGCGCACAGCGTTGAGAACGTCCAGCCAGCTTTTGTAGCCCGACTCGTACTGACGACGGAACGATGCCAGCGTGTCGCTGAGTTCGACAACAGACTGCTCATAACCCACCAGCAACGTCTGGTTAGCATCACGCTGATCAAGCAACTGGCGCGTCTGAATGTCTTCGCTGTGGCGTTGTTGGGCCAGATCCTGTCGTGCGGACTCCACGCGTTCCAGCGCCGCGTTCTGAAGACCACGGTTCACCAGCCCCAGCCCTTCCATAGTGCCGGTCACCACAATATTGATCGTATTGTTATTTCTCTGGTTGGGGATGCCTGAGTAGTCGTTGCGGGAGGCCTGCAGGGAGACGGTCGGCAGCGATGAGGTGCGCTGACGTTCTACATCAGTTTCGGCAAGCGTAACCCCCGCTTCGCGGGCACGCACGGTCGCACTCTGCGCAAGAACTTGTTCCTGTATCGCCTGATCGGCAGGTAGCTGGAGGATGTTGCCAGGCACCGGCAGATCGCTTGCGATCGGCTCCTGAGTCAGGGATAACAGCGTGGATTCGGCGGTAAGCAGGTCCGATTTGGCCTGTTCGAGCGAGGAACGCGCCTGTAACAACCGGGCCTTCGCCAGGCTGACATCGGCCGAAGAGGCCAGTCCACCCTGCGCGCGGCGCTGGATCTGCTCCTGCAATGCCTGATGGTTATTTACGTTCGATTCAGCAACCGCAAGACGCTCGCGAACCCCCTGCACATTTGCGTAGGCCACTGCGGTCTCTTCCAGCAATTCACGACGTGTAGCCCAGGCCGTGGCTTGTTGAGCAAGGGTGTCATCATCGGCGTAGTCAATCGCGCTGTCGATACGCCCAAAAGCCCATAACGGTTGCGATACGCTTAAGGTGGTCGAAGTGGAATCATTGTAACCCGAAATTTGCCCCGTCCCTGCGCTGGCCCCAAGCGTGGGCAAACGCGCCGCGCGGGCACTGTCGGCATTGGCCTCTTTGGAACGCACAAGCGCCTGCTGACTGGCAAGACCGGGATGATGGAGCATCGTGCTCCGCAGCGCGGCAAACAAACCGCCCGGCGAGGTGTTGTCAGAAATAGAGTGCGAGGGAGACGAAGACGCCCTCGCCTGAGCCATGGTCACTGAAATGACAAAGGGCAAAGAAAGTATGATTGCAGGAAGAATGCGACAACCGTGTCGACCAGGAAGAATCCTCATCGTCTGAAGAGCCCTTTATGTAAGAAAGATTAAAAGGCCCACCGATCATGATTTTTCTCAGGTTATCCCGACATAACAATGATTTGATAAATGGCACGGCCGGAATAACGAGCAATAAATAAGAATAACCTTATTGCTTTACGTAATAATTACCGATCGGCAACATTCGTGTCAATATGTGTAATCGCGTAATAAAAGCTGTAAATCAGGGGTAATTAAGAAGATAACTTCCTTTAATACAAATACCCGCAGGACAAGGAAAGCTTTGTGTGCAGAATATCCGTTAAAGCAGGGGATTATATTTCGCTACCTGAAAGTGGCAGAGGGAGGTGTCGTTGATCCAGTCAGGCGAGAGAGTGCCGTTGCTTCTGAGAAGTGAGGATTTATAGCAAAGCCACAATGTATGCCTACGACATTTGGCGTTGCGCTGCTAAAGATGTTAGCCAGGGCGATAAAAAAGCCGGCAGCCTTCAGGGCGGGATGGATTGTCCTGTTACCACTAAATGTCTGGCACCGTTGTCCCGCGGTCAGCGCGATAACGGCGACTAGCGCAGCAGTGCTGTTTGCTATGGCAAAACGTGGATACCATCAATCAATACCGGGGCGTCCTGCACGTTGCGCCATAGTAGATCATTATTTTTCGCTGGGCCTATACCTTGTGGATTATGGCTCGCGTGATGCTGAGTTTTAGCCTTTCCAGCGCAGCTTTAAACGTTATCCGCAAAAACCATCACGATGCGTCTACCTATGCTAAGACTCTTGCTTTTATGCTTACTCAAGAAGATATTATCCACACAATTAGTAAGTTAAAGATGATGGTTATGAGAAACCTTATATTGGGCTGGTTTATCTTCATTAACATTTATGGCACCATCGCGCTTGTAAACGAAATTAGTGCAGATTATATGAATGGTTCACGTCTCCCTTGGCTTCTTGCTATTCCCGTTCTGGTTGTTACTAATCTTATGGCAGGCAGAGTGATGACAAAACCAGCCAAAAAGTAATAAAAAACCGCCCGAAGGCGGTGAGTTTTTGCGAGTCACGTTGATGTTGTCTTTTCTTAAGCGTCAGACGCGCCTTGCTCCCATCAAACGCTACTTCTTCGTAATCTATAAAAATAGCAACGATCAGGTCCACCGCTGCAAAGCATAATCTCGTATCCTGTTAGGCCGCCACTGTGGCAGCAAACCTCGATAATCCGCGAGGAACAGGCGCGGCAGCGACAGGATAAGCCCATCCTGCATTTAAGCGGACGCGATAACAAGGCAGCGGATAGCCCTCCTGCCCCGATTGCCTATGCGCTTACAGGCCGGTCTGGTGTTGATTTTGAGCATTTTTCTGAATGCGGAATGATAGCGCGGCCCTTTTTTTGAGCCATACTTGTAATAGACACATTTTTCTTTTTGTTTCACTAACAGAGGAGGAATGTATGCAGTTAGGCAGTGAGAAGGGTGTCGTGTCTTCCCGGGATTTAGATTTTCTAGCCAGTAGCTTTGCCCGGATGCATTTGCACGGCCGACATCTGTGCACGGATGCAATAACCGGCAACATGGATGAGGATTGCCGGCTGTGGTTCATTGACCGTTATGACTTTTACGTTGAACACCTAAAAGATAAGGAATTGCAGTAGTAACCCAAGCCGGGTGGTGACAGCTGCCCGGCATTCATTTAAACATCATTGCTTATGAAAGCAGGCATTCACTACGAATTTCATCATTTCGGCATCCCGCTACAGGATGGAATCCCTGAAGGTTCATTCAGTGAAAAAGCAGAATGTATACCGCTGACAACCCGGGTAAATTCAGGGTTCAGTGGCATCGCTTCACGCATGGCTCTCCCCTCCACCCTTTTTTGAAAACCGTACCGCATGTCGCTTTTAAGGTAAACCGCCTGTCTGCGGCCATTGAAGGGGAAGAGATTATTCTGGGCCCTTACGAGCCAATTGATGGTTACCGGGTCGCTGTGATCAATGACGCGGGAGTGCCCATTGAACTCATCGAAACGACATTGTCAGAAGACGAAATCTGGAGCCATGCCCGCTCCGGTCACGGTAGCCTGTATCGTTCTCAGGAAAATAGCGGGTTGGATGAAATCATGGTGCCGGGTGCCTCCCGGTGACTCTGCGCCAGACCACAGAGCCGCGTCATTCACCTGCTCTGACTAGTCGCCCCACCGCTTAGGGGGATTCACCACAGGGGAAGCCTAATCCCCTTCCCTCAATAAAGCGAATGTTATCTTTTTATTTTTCACGGCTAACAATAAAGACCTGCGTTGCTCAGCGGGTCAGGGTCAGTTAATAAAAAACGGGAGCCAACCGGCTCCCGTTTTTACATAACCCGAAAACCGGATTACATGTTCGCGATGATCGCGTCACCAAACTCTGAACATTTCAGCAGTTTAGCGCCTTCCATCAGACGTTCGAAATCGTAAGTAACGGTTTTGGCGTTAATCGCGCCTTCCATACCTTTAACGATCAGGTCTGCGGCTTCGAACCATTCCATGTGACGCAGCATCATTTCTGCGGACAGGATGATAGAGCCCGGGTTCACTTTGTCCTGACCAGCGTACTTAGGTGCAGTACCGTGGGTCGCTTCGAACAGAGCGCACTCGTCACCGATGTTCGCGCCTGGTGCGATACCGATACCGCCAACCTGCGCCGCCAGGGCGTCGGAGATGTAGTCACCGTTCAGGTTCATACAGGCGATAACGTCGTA
>JADHEE010000745.1_pt1 | contig 11209 bp, 12 predicted proteins | sample 8952401 | NCBI WGS metagenome assembly JADHEE01 (sample SAMN16124438, study PRJNA663242) | bioreactor sludge metagenome | isolation source: sludge (ammonium) | place: India:Bengaluru | collected 2019-02-28
TGTCCGGCCTGGGCGAGGTGCAGCGCCGCCGAGCATCCGGCGGTGCCGCCGCCGACGATTGCGACGTCGACGTGGGCGGGGAGCGGCAGGCGGACGGCGTCGATCATTGCGTGGCCTCCTCGGCGATGGCTTCGGTCTGGCTGGCGACGCGGGTGAAGTCGGCGATCGGCACCGGCTTGATCGGCGCCTGGGCGCGGTGGATGCCCGCCTGGGCCTGGGGGATGCCGGTGAGGGAACTCAGGATCGCCTGGGCGGTGTCGCCGCAGTAGCGCCCCTGGCAACGCCCCATGCCGGTGCGCCCGAAGGCCTTCAGGCGGTTGACGTCTTCCGGCTTGGCGAGAGCGGCGACGCGGCGGATGTCGGCCATGGTGATGCGCTCGCAGCGGCAGACCACCACGTCGTCGGCGAGCGCCTTCAAAGCCTCCACCGGAATCGGGAACATTCCGTCCATCGCGGCGCGGAAGCGCGCCCAGCGGGCGATTCCGGCTTCGAGGGCCTTGGCGCGGTTCGCGTCGGCGGGCAGGTTCAGGTCTTCGAGCAGCGCCAGGGCGGCGCGCGCGCCCCGGAGTTCGGCGGCGTGCGCGCCCTGGATGCCCGCGCCGTCGCCCGCCACGTAAACCCTCGGCACCGGCGTGCGGCCGTCGACGCCGGACCGGGGCGACCAGTTCTGTTGCGCCGCGTCGAAGACCCGGGGGATGCCGGCGAGGTCGGCGAGCTGGGTTTCGGAACGCAGGCCGTAGCCGAGCGCCACCGCGTCGCAGGCGAAGGTTCTTTCCTTGGTGCCCTGGCGCACCGTGACGCGCTCCACCGCGCCGCTGCCGGAAATCTCCACCGGCAGCGCGCCCTTCAGCACCGGAATCCGCCGCGCGTGGAGTTCGGCGACGAAGCCGACGCCGCGCAACGCCGTGCCCATCGCGTGGCGCAGGCCGGGAGAATGCTTGACCTGCGCGGCGAAGCTGCCGCTGTCCACCACCGCGACCACCGTGGCTCCGGCGCGGGCGTACTGCACCGCCGCGAGGTAGAGCAGCGGCCCGGTGCCGACGAAGCAGACTCGCTTGCCGACCAGGCAATCCTGGGCTTTCAGCGCAATCTGCGCCGCGCCGAGGGTGAACACGCCGGGCAGCGTCCAGCCTTTCACCGGCAGAGGCCGGTCGGTCGCGCCGGTGGCGAGAACCAGATGGGTGTAGGGCAGGCGGCCCACGGCGGACTCGACGCGGTCGTGGATCGAGACGAAGCCGCCCGCGACGTCCCACGCCAGGGTCCTGGGGCGGTAGTCGAGGCCGGGGCGGATGCGCTCGAAGCTTTGGTGCAGGGCGCGCGCGGCGGCGGCCTCCGAGCCGTAGAGCTTGTCGTAGGGGCGCTGGCGCGCCTCCGGCGGTTGGCGGTAGATCTGGCCGCCGCAGCGGTCGGCCTCGTCGATCAGCACCGGGCGGAGGCCTGCGTCCACCAGCACCTCGGCGGCGCGCACGCCCGCCGGACCGGCGCCGACGACGATCACCTGGGGCGGGTTCATGCGGATTCTCCCATCGGGGCGATTGCGCCGGGCGGGGTCGCGCCGGGGGCGTCGGTCAACACGTTCATTCCGGTTTCCACCGGGGTGCCGCAGGCGCGCACCCGGCGTCCGTCGGCGAGCTGCACGGTGCACTCCTGGCACGCGCCCATCAGGCAGAACCCGGCGTGGCTCTCGGAGCCGAAATCGGAATGGCGCAGCGGCTTGCCCGCCGCGAGCAGCGCGGTGAGCAGGGTGTCGCCGGGCTGGGCCTCGGCGGGCGTGCCGTCGATGGCGAAGCGGACGGGTTCGGGTGCGGCGGCGTGAAGCCGGACGAAACGCGGCATCAGACGGTATCCTCGGCGCGCCAGTTGATCGGCAACTCGGCGATGCTGGCGGTGTTGGGGAGGGACAGGACGAAGCCGATGGCGGCGGCGACGTCGGCGGGGCGGGTCATCTCCTCGCGCGGCACGGCGGTGACGTGGCCGGTCATGTCGGTGTCGACGAAGCCGGGGCAGATCGCGGTGCAGCGCACGCCGTGGGCGAATTCCTGCTGGCGCACCGCATGGGTGAGCGCGACGAGGGCGAACTTCGACATCGCGTAGCCGACGTTGGCGTTCTTCACCCGCAGGCCGGAGAGCGAGGCGACGTTGACGATCCGGCCCGCGCCGGTCTTGCGCAGGTGGGGCAGGGCGAGCTGGATCAGGTGCAAGGGGGTTTTGCTGTTGATCGCCCAGAGTTCGTCGAGCGCCTCCTCGGTGGCGTCGGCGAGCAACGCCGGGCCGTCGATCCCGGCGCAGTTGACCAGGGCGTCGATCTGGCCGAAGCGCTGGGCGGTGGCGGCGACCCAGGGCGCGTGGGTGGCGCGGTCGGCGGCGTCGAAGGCGTGGAGGAAGATCCGCTCGGGATCGGTGTCGAAGAGATGCGGCGGCAGGTCGCGCCCGGGGCGTACGCCGACGCTCAACGCCCAGCCGTCGCGGAGAAGCTGGAGGCAGGTGGCCGCGCCGATACCGCGCGTGCCCCCGCTGATCATCGCAACCCGGCGTGCCATCTCGGACCCCATGCGGTTGTACCTGGGATCAGAGTAGGCAAGCTTCCGAGTGCAGAGGTGGGGAATTCGGAGAAATTCCCGGAAAATGAGATGGATTAAGTGAAAATCTCATATTCCGGGATCTAATGACGATAAAACAGGCAGTGAATTTCAGCTGGAACAATTTTATGCAGAAGTGCGGCGACCCTCCACCCGCGACTCGCCGTTACGGGTGGAGGACGGGCGCTCATTCCGCCGCGTGCGGCGCGATGTGCACGGAGGGAGCGTGCATCGCCCTGAGCGGCCGATTGCCGGCGAGCGCCCGGATCAGCACGTAGAACACCGGTGTGAGGAAGATGCCGAACGCAGTGACGCCGATCATTCCCGAGAACACCGCGACGCCCATGGCATGGCGCATCTCCGCGCCCGCGCCCGAGGCCAGCACCAGCGGCACCACGCCCATGATGAACGCGAGCGAGGTCATCAGGATCGGGCGCAGGCGGAGCTTGGCGGCGGCGATCGCCGCCTCGCGCGGGGTCTGTCCGCCGAGTTCGAGCTCGCGGGCGAACTCGACGATCAGGATCGCGTTCTTCGCCGACAGGCCGACGAGGACGATCAGGCCGATCTGGGTGAAGATGTTGTTGTCGCCCTTGGTCAGCCACACGCCGGTCATCGCCGCGAGCAGGCCCATGGGCACGATCAGGATGATCGCGATGGGGAGCGTCAGGCTTTCGTACTGCGCCGCCAGCACCAGGAACACCAGCAGGATGGCGAGCGCGAACACCAGGGTGGCGGTGTTGCCCGCGATGATCTGCTGGTAGGTGAGGTCGGTCCATTCGTAGCTGAAGCCCTTCGGCAGGGTCTCCGCCGCGATCCGCTCCACCGCCGCCTGCGCCTGGCCCGAGGAATACCCGGGGGCCGCGCCCCCCGAGATATCGGCGGCGAGGAAGCCGTTGTAGCGCATCGCCCGCTCCGGCCCGGCCACCGCCTGCACGGTGAGGAGGGCGGAGAGCGGCACCATCTCGCCCGAGGCGTTGCGCACCTTGAGCTTGCCGATGTCGTCGGCGTGCGCGCGGTACTGCGCGTCCGCCTGCACCCGCACCGAGTAGGTGCGGCCCAAGGTGTTGAAGTCGTTGACGTAGAGGCTGCCGAGATAGATTTGCAGGGTGTCGAAGATGTCGGGCACCGCGACGCCCAGCTGGCGCGCCTTGGTGCGGTCGACGTCGGCGAACAGTTGCGGCACGTTGACCTGGTAGGCGCGCCTTGGTGCGGTCGACGTCGGCGAACAGTTGCGGCACGTTGACCTGGTAGGAGGTGAACAGGTTGGCGAGTTCGGGCGCGGTGGCGGCCTTCGCCAGGAACGCCTTCACCGCCTGGTCGAGTTCGCCGTAGCCGCGCGAGGCGCGGTCCTCGACTTCGAACTTGAAGCCGCCGGTGGTGCCGAGGCCCATCACCGGGGGCGGCGGGAACATCACCACGAAGGCGTCCTGCAACCCGGCGTACTTCTGGTTCAGCCGCATCGCGATGGCCCCCGCCGAAAGATCGGGCGTGGTGCGCTGGTCGAAGGGCTTGAGCCCGGCGAAGACGATGCCGGAGTTGGAGCTGTTGGTGAAGCCGTTGATCGACAGGCCGGGGAACGAGATCGCGTGCTCGACGCCCGGGTCGTCCAGGGCGATCTGGCTCATCGTGCGGATCACGTCTTCCGAACGGTCGAGCGTCGCGCCGTCGGGGAGCTGGGCGAAGCCGATCAGGTACTGCTTGTCCTGCATCGGCACGAAGCCGCCCGGTACCACCTGGAACAATCCCCAGGCCGCGCCGACGAGGGCGAGGTACATCGCCATCATCAGCGACTTCCGCCCGAGCACCCGTGCCACGCCGTTGCCGTAGGCGGCGGCGCCCGCGCCGAAGACGCGGTTGAAGCCGCGGAACAGCCAGCCGAACGCGCCGTCCATGATCCGCGTCAGGCGGTCCTTGGGCGCGTCGTGGCCTTTCAGCAGCAGCGAAGCCAAGGCGGGCGAGAGGGTGAGCGAGTTGACCGCCGAGATCACCGTCGAGATCGCGATGGTCAGCGCGAACTGCTTGTAGAACTGGCCGGTGAGGCCGGAAATGAACGCGAGCGGCACGAACACCGCGACCAGCACCAGCGCGATGGCGACGATCGGGCCGGAGACCTCGCGCATCGCCTGGTAGGTCGCCTCCTTCGGCGAGAGCCCGGCCTCGATGTTGCGCTCGACGTTCTCCACCACCACGATCGCGTCGTCGACGACGATGCCGATGGCGAGCACCAGGCCGAACAGCGACAGCGCGTTGATCGACACGCCGATCAGGTGCATCGCGGCGAAGGTGCCGACCACCGAAACCGGCACCGCGAGCAGCGGAATGATCGACGCGCGCCAGGTCTGGAGGAACAGGATCACCACCAGTACCACCAGGAGGATCGCCTCCAGCAGGGTGTGGATCACCGATTCGATGGAGGCGCGGACGAACTGGGTCGGGTCGTAGACGATGGAATAGTCGACGCCATCCGGCATGTAGGTCTTCAATTCGGCCATCGTCGCGCGCACCGCGTCGGAAATCGCGATGGCGTTGGAGCCGGGGGCCTGGGAGATCGGGATCGCCACCGCCGACTTGTTGTCGAGGAGCGAGCGGAGCGAATAGTCCGCCGCGCCCATTTCGATGCGGCCCAGGTCCTTCAACCGCGTCACCGCGCCGTCGGCGTCGGTCTTGACGATCACCTCGGCGAATTCCTCGGGCGTCTGGAGGCGGCCCTGGGCGTTGACCGAGAGCTGGAGGTCGACGCCCTCCGCCCCCGGCGACTGGCCGACCACGCCCGCCGCCGCCTGGATGTTCTGGGCGCGGATCGCCGCGACCACGTCGGCGGCGGAGAGGCCGCGCTCGGCCACCTTCTGCGGGTCGAGCCAGATCCGCATCGCGTAGTCGCCCGAGCCGAACAGCTGCACCTGACCGACGCCCTCGATCCGCGCGAGGCGGTCCTTGACGTTCAAGACCGCGTAGTTGCGCAAGTACGCCATGTCGTAGCGCCCGTCGGGCGAGAGCAGGTGCACCACCATGGTGAGGTCGGGCGAGCTCTTGATCGTGGTGATGCCCAAGCGCCGCACTTCCTCCGGCAGGCGCGGCTCGGCCTGGCTGACGCGGTTCTGCACCAGCTGCTGCGCCTTGTCCGGGTCGGTGCCGAGGCGGAAGGTGACGGTGAGGGTCATGGTGCCGTCGCTGGTCGCCTGGCTGCCCATGTAGAGCATGCCCTCGACGCCGTTGACGGTTTCCTCGATGGGCGTGGCGACGGTCTCGGCGATGACGCGCGGCGACGCGCCCGGATACTGGGCGCGCACCACCACCGTGGGCGGCACCACCTCGGGGTATTCGGAGATCGGCAGCGCGCGGAGCGCCAGCAATCCCGAGACGAAGATCAGGATCGAGAGCACTCCGGCGAACACCGGACGGTCGATGAAAAAGCGCGACAGGTTCATGGACGGAGTGCCTTTATCGCTGCGCCAGGGTCTGGGAGGCGTGGGCCGGAGCCATCGCCACGTCCTGCGGCGCGACGGTTGCGCCGGGGCGCACCCGCTGTAGGCCGTTGACGATGATCCGCTCGCCCGCTTTGAGCCCGTCGTTGACGACGCGCAGGCCGTTCACCGACGCGCCCAGGCTGACCGGGCGGTAGTTGGCGCGGTTCTGGTCGTCGACGACGAGGACGAACTTCTTGTCCTGGTCGGTGCCGACGGCGCGTTCGCTGATCAGGAGCGTCGGCCTGGTTTCCGCCGCGCCCAGGCTCAGCTTGGCGAATTGGCCGGGCATCAGGGTGCCGCTCGGGTTGTCGAACACCGCGCGCACCGCGATGGTGCCGGAGCGGGCGTCCACCGCGTTGTCGATCATCTGCACGTGGCCTTCGACACTCTCGTCCGAGCCCTGGGTGGTCATCCGCACCGGAATGCGCTCGACCGCGAGCGGGCCGTTGCCCTGGCGCACCTGGGCGCGCGCCTTCATCACCACGCCTTCGTTGGCGTCGAAGCTGGCGTAGATCGGGCTCACCGACACCAGGGTGGCGAGCACCGGGGCGTCGGCTCCGGCGGCGACGAGGTTGCCGGTGGTGACTGCGGCCTTTCCGATGCGGCCCGAGACCGGGGCGCGCACCTCGGTGTAGCCGAGGTTGAGGCTGGCGGTGTCGAGCGCCGCCTGCGCCGCGCGCACCGCAGCCGTCGCCTCGCGATAGGCGTTGGTGCGGTTGTCCACCTCGCGCAGCGGGATGTTGCCGGACTGGGACAGCTTCTGCGCGCGCTCGAGTTCGCGCTGGGTGAAGGTGACGCGCGCCTTGGCCGAGGCGAGTTGCGCCTCGGCGCGGGCGACCTCGGCGGCGTAGGGGGCAGGATCGATGGTGACGAGCACGTCGCCCTTGTTCACCAGCCCGCCCTCGCGGAAGTGGATGCTGAGCACCTGGCCCGAGACCCGGGCGCGCAAGTCGACGCGGTCGACCGCTTCCAGGCGTCCCGAGAATTCCTCCCACGGCACGAGGTCGCGGCTTTCCACCCGGGCGACCGAAACCGGCACGGCGGGCGGCTGGGCGGGCGCGGCCTGGGCGGCCTTCGCTTGGCCCCCGGGGAACTCGACCACGGCGGCGACGCCCGCGCCCGCCATGGACAGGGCGGCGATGGTCAAAAGTGCGGTCCTGAAGCGGATCATCGCGGAAATCTCCCTTATATCTATATCGTCAGGCGGCGGGGCCGCGCGCCGACGGAAAAACCGGAGCCGGAGGCGCGGGACGCCGCCGGGCTGGGGAAGTGGTTGCGCACGTAAGCGCCGAGCGGTTCGGCCGCGCCGCTGTCGTCGACGAGCACGTCGAGGCGGCCGAAGGTGTCGATCACCTGATGGATCAGGCGCTTCGCCTGTGCGGGATTGGTCTGATCGGCGGGAAAGGCGATGGCGCGGGCGCCGAGCCCCTTCAATTCGCGCACCAGGGCCTCGGCCCTGAGCACGGAATCGGAATAGCCGACCGCGATGTCCGCGCCGTCGGCGGCGAGCGCCCGGGCGACCTTCGCGCCGACGCCGTGCACGCCGCTGGTGACGAGGGCGGTCTTGCCGGAGAGGGATTGGGAAAGGTTGGCCATGATCGTCGTCCATCCATTGATTTATACCGATCGGTACAAATATGGCTCTGGACACGTCGCTGTCAACACCCTATTTTTACCGAAAGATACAAAAATCAAGGAGGGACGAACATGAAAATCGGGAGACCGCGCGAATTCTGCGTCGACAAGGCTCTCGACGCCGCGCTGGAAGTGTTTTGGCGCAAGGGCTTCGAGGGTGCGAGCCTCACCGATCTGACCGAAGCCATGGGCATCAACCGCCCGAGCCTCTACGGCGCGTTCGGCAACAAGGAAGAGCTGTTCCGCAAGGCGCTCGACCGCTACGTCTCCGAGAAGGTGAAGTACCTGAGCGAAGCCCTGGCCGCGCCGGACGCCTACGGCCTCGCCGAGCGGATGCTGATGGGTGCGGCGGCGATGATGACCGACCCGAGCCACCCGGTCGGCTGCCTCGCGATCAAGGGCATGGCGACCTGCTCCGACCACACCGGCGTGGTGCGCGAGGAGCTCGATAAGGTCAAGGCGAACTATGAATCCGCGATGATCCGCCGCCTCACCGAACTCCGCGACGCCGGCCAGTTTTCCGCCGATTGCGATCTCGAGGGCCTGATGCGCTACCTCTCCACGGTGGTCCAGGGCATGGCGATCCAGGCCTCCAACGGCGCGACCTGCGCCGAGCTGCGCCAGGTGGGCGAGACCGCGCTCAAAGCCTGGCCCGCGAAGAAGACGGAACCCGCCTCGGCGTAAATTCGCCGGATCTAATGTTTCGGTTCAAGGGCCTTTGCGTGCGAATGCGACTTGTTCGCAACGACGGGCCGCCGTATAACCCGGACATGCCGGGCACGACCTCCGGCGGTGGGAAAACGGCCGGACCTTTCACGCGATGACCTTCCATCCCCGGATGCAAAGCCGGATCGACGGAATTTCCGCGCAGCGCGACCTGCGCTGGCGCGCCTGGTCGGGCGCGATCGCCGACGTCTGGGACGTCACCTGCGCGCCCGAGGCCCACGGCGAATACCTGAGCCAGGCGCCGCGCCTGGTGATGGTGCTGGACCACGCGGGCGACGACGCCAGCATGGACCTTGCGCTTTCGCCCGAATGCCGGGGCTGCCCGCTCGCGCAGTTGCGCGGCACGATGTGCTACGTCCCCGCCGGGGTGCGCACCTGGGCGCAGGTCGAGAACGCGCGTCGCTTGAGGCACCTCGACATCCACCTCGACCTCGACGCGCTGCGGCGGCGGTTTTCGTGCTGCCTCGACCGCGACGCGGTGGAGACGCCGCGCCTCGGGTTTGCCGACGCGCGGGTGGCGGGGATCGCGCATCTGATCGCGTCCGAGTGCGAGCAGGCCGATCCGTCCCCCGACCTCTACGGCGACGCGCTGGTCTCGGGCCTGATCGCGGCGCTGTTCCACACCTGCCCCAAGGCCGGGCGCAAGCGGGGCGAGCTGCCGCCCTGCCTGGTGCGCCGCGTCACCGACTTCCTCGCCGACAATTGCACCCGCAATATCCGGCTGGCCGAACTCGCCGACCTCACCGGCCTGTCGCAAACCTACGTCTGCTCCGCCTTCAAGGCCGCCACCGGCCTGCCGCCGCACAAGTGGCAGATGCGGGCGCGGGTGGAAAAGGCGAAGACGCTGCTCGAAGCCCGCCGGACCTCGCTCGCCGAGGCGGCGGTGGACCTCGGCTTTTCCGACCAGGCGCACCTCACCCGGGTGTTCCGCCAGGTGGTCGGCACCACCCCCGCCGCGTGGCTGCGCGAACGCCGCGCCTGAAATTTCGCTCCATCGCCAAAGATCGTCCAATTCGTCCGAACCCGGTTCAATACCCGCCGCGCCACACCATGCTACGCAATCCTTTCCAATGGACCTTCCGGCGTCCGCGGTCTCAAGGGGGCTTGGCGCACGCGTCCGGATCAACGGAATGGATGACATGACGACACACGGGAGACTTCTGGCGGGCGCGGCGATCGCGCTGGCGATTCCGGCCTTGGATGCACAGGCGCAGAGCGCCACCACGGTGCCGCTCGCACCCCTGGTGGTGAGCGGGCAGGCGGCGGAGGAAAGCCCGACCGATCCGGTCGCCGGCTACGTCGCGAAAAAAACCGCGACCGGCTCCAAGACCGCCACCCCGGTGACGGAAGTTCCCCAGTCGGTCTCGGTGATCGGGCGGGAGGAAATGGACGACCGGGGCGCGACCAAGATCGACGAGGCGTTGCGCTACACCCCCGGCGTGTTCGCCCAGCCGTTCGGCCCCGACAGCGACACCAACTGGCTGTTCATCCGCGGCTTCCAGGCGACCGCCACCGGCACCTACCAGGACGGCCTGCAAAACTTCAGCTACGCCTTCGGCGGCTTCTTCACCGACAGCTTCAACCTCGAGCGGATCGAGGTGCTGCGCGGCGCGTCGTCGGTGCTTTACGGCGGCTCCAACCCCGGCGGCCTGGTCAATTACGTCAGCAAGCGCCCGACCGGCGAGCGCCTGCGCACCATGGAGCTCGGCATCAACGACGCGGGCACCGCCTACACCGGCTTCGACATCGGCGATACCGCGGGCGCGGACATCGCCTACCGCGTCACCGGCAAGATCCAGGGCGGCGACGGCTACTCCGACGAGGCCGAAGGCTTCCGCGGCACGATCTCGCCCTCGGTCACATGGAAGCCCAACGACCGCAACGAGATCACCTTCCTCGCCAACTACACCTACATCGACGAAACCCACAACGGCGGCGCGTTCCTGCCCTACGTCGGCACGGTGGTGGACGCGCCGTTCGGCAAGATCGACCCGGACGCCAACTTCACCGAGCCCGACATCGACAAGTACGTTCGCCGCCAGGCTTCGGCGGGTTACGAGTTCAGCCACTATGCCGACGACGACCTGACCTTCCGCCAGAACTTCCGCTACGGTCACAGCGAACTGCACGAAATCTCGGTCTACCCGTTCGGCTACAGCGGCTTCTCGGCGACGCCCGACGCCACCAACACCCTGTCGCGGGTCAATTTCGAACACGACACTTCGGTCAACACCGTCCTCCTCGACAATCAGGTCGAGAAAAAGTTCGCCACCGGCCCGGTGGCGCATACCCTCCTCGGCGGCGTCGATTACAAGTACTTCGGCATGGAGCAGGTACAGGCGTCCGGCTCGGCGACCACGATCAGCGCCACCGACCCGCAATACGGCGCGGTGCAGGGCGACCGCAGCGCCTACATCGACCAGCAACTCACCATGCATCAGGTCGGCTTCTACGCGCAGGACCAGCTCCGCTTCGGCGACGGCTGGCTGGTGACCTTGAACGGCCGCTACGACCGCGTACGCAACGTCGCCGACGGCACGCCGTCCTACGACGGCAACGACGGCCAGTGGAGCGGGCGCGCGGGTCTCGCCTACACCTTCGCGGGCGGCGTCACGCCCTACGCCAGCTATTCCACCTTCTTCAACCCGGTGCTCGGCACCTCCGCCGCCGACGGTCGCGTGTTCAAGCCCGAGACCGGCAAGCAGTACGAAGTCGGCGTGAAGTATGCCCCCACCTGGATCGACGGACTGTTCACCGTCGCCCTGTTCGACCTCACCCGCCAGAACGTCGTCACCGGCAGCG
>JADHEE010000754.1_pt1 | contig 11206 bp, 10 predicted proteins | sample 8952401 | NCBI WGS metagenome assembly JADHEE01 (sample SAMN16124438, study PRJNA663242) | bioreactor sludge metagenome | isolation source: sludge (ammonium) | place: India:Bengaluru | collected 2019-02-28
TTTTCCCTGGTTTCCAACCCTTGATGAAGCGCCCCGGCGCCGATGAACCATGAATCCGCAAACCCCGCTCTCCCCGCAACTCCTGGCCCTCGACTGGGGCACGTCGAGCCTGCGCGCGTTCCTCATGCGCGACGGCGAAGTCATCGAAACGCGGCAGTCGGCGCACGGCATCCAGCACCTGCCGCAGCCGGGCACGCCCGGCTACGAACAGGCCTTCGCCGCGATCGCCGGGGACTGGCTGCGGCAGTGGCCGGACCTGCCGATCGTCGCCTGCGGCATGGTCGGCAGCGCCCAGGGCTGGAAGGAGGCGCCCTACGTGCGCTGCCCGGCCGACATCGCCGCGCTGGCCGGGCAGAGCGTGGCGGTACCCAGCGGCCTGGGGCTCGACATCCTGATCGCGCCGGGCGTCCTGTTCGACGAGCCCGGCGAACTGCCCGACGTGATGCGCGGCGAGGAAATCCAGATCGCCGGCGCGCTGCTGGATCATCCCACCTGGGCGGCGCGTTCCTGCATGCTGCTGCCCGGCACGCATTCGAAATGGGCACAGATCGAGGACGGCCGGATCGTCCGCTACGCCTCCTATCTGACCGGCGAACTGTTCGCCGTCCTGAGCCAGCATTCGATCCTCGGCCGGCTGATGCCCGCCGCGGCGGAAAAACCTCGCGAAACCGACGAGGCGGCCTTTGAGCTCGGGCTGTCGGTCGCGCGCGACAGCCGTCCGGGCGACCTGTCGCACCAGATCTTCGGCACCCGCACGCTCGGGCTGACCGGCCGGCTGCCCGCCGCGTCGCTGGCCGACTACCTGTCCGGCCTGCTGATCGGCCATGAACTCGTGTCGGGACTCGCCGGCGCCGGCGATCTCGCCCAGGTGCCGCTGGTCATGATCGGCGCGCCCTCGCTGTGCCGGCGCTATGCGCACTCCCTGCGGTTCATGGGCCGCACGGCCGACGCGGTGCTCGACAACACGGCGCCGGCCGGCCTGTGGAACCTGGCGCTGGCCGCCGGGCGGGTCGGCGGCCAGCGCCGCTGACGCCCGCTTTGCCGCAGGCCTGCCGGATGCCGTCCGGCATCCCCCATCGACACGAGGAGAACGACATGTCCGACACTATCCTGAACGAGCGCTTTGCCGCCGCCAACGCCGCGCTGCCGCTGGTCGCCATCCTGCGCGGCATCCGCCCGGACGAGGCCGAAGGCATCGGCCGCGACCTGTATGCGGCGGGTTTCCGCCTGATCGAAGTGCCGCTCAATTCGCCGGACCCGTTCGCCAGCATCGCAGCGATCCGGCGCGTCTTGCCGGCCGACGCGCTGGTCGGCGCGGGGACCGTGCTGTCGATCGAACAGGTCTGGCAGCTCAAGGACTGCGGCGGCGAGCTGGCTGTGATGCCGCACGCCGATACCGCGGTGATCCGCGCGGCGAAAGAGGCGGGGCTCATCTGTACGCCGGGAGTCGTCACCCCGACCGAGGCGTTCGCCGCGCTGGCCGCCGGCGCCGACGCGCTGAAGATCTTTCCGGCGGAGCTCGTCACGCCGGCGATTCTCAAGGCGATCCGCGTCGTGCTGCCGCAGGGCACGCGCCTGCTGCCGGTCGGCGGCATCACGCCGGACAACATGCAGCCCTACGTGGATGCCGGCGCCACCGGCTTCGGCCTCGGCTCGGCGCTGTACAAGCCGGGCATGACGGCGGCGGCGGTTGCCGAGGCCGCGCGGCGTTTCGTCGCGGGCTGGCAGGCGTTGTCCGGCCGCTGAGGGCAGCGCGCCGGGATCGGCGCGCGGGAGGTCTCAGGGAGACGCTGAAATGATCCACATTCGTCATTCCGGCGAAAGCCGGAATCCAGGAAAGCCGACGAACCGGACCCCGGCCTTCGCCGGGGTGACGAATTTTAGGGCAGCGCGCAGGCCCGGCCGCCCGCCGACTCCGCCAGCGAACCGTCCACGGCCGCCTTCCTGCCGATGACGCGATAGACGACCGTATCACCCTTTCCCTTGAGGTGGAGCGTGCGCGGCGCCTGGAACTCGAAGCACGGCAGCAGCTTGCGGTAGGTGGTCTCGTCGACCTGCACGATGCCGGGAACCCCTTCGCTGGTGATGCGGCTGGCCAGGTTCACCGTGTCGCCCCACAGGTCGTAGATGAATTTCTTCTTGCCGACCACGCCGGCCACCACCGGGCCGCTGCCGATGCCGATGCGCACTTCGAGGTGCATCGCGTTGACCTGGAAATCCCGCTGCAGCAGGTCGCGCATCGCCAGCGCCAGATCGGCGAGCGCCTCGGTGAAATCCTCGCGCTGGTCGTTCAGCCCGCCGGCGACCATGTAGGCGTCGCCGATCGTCTTGATCTTCTCCAGCCCGTATTTCTCGGCCAGTTCGTCGAACGACGAGAACACCCGGTTGAGCATCGAGAAGACCTGCTGCGGCGTCATGCCCTCGGCGATGCGGGTGAAATTGACGATGTCCACGAACATCACCGACACGTCGGCGAAGCCGTCGGCGATCGTCTGGCTGCTGTTCTTCAGCCGTTCGGCGATCGGGCCGGGCAGGATGTTGAGCAGCAGCCGCTCGGAGCGTTCCTGTTCGAGCTGCAGCAGGCGATGCGCCTCTTCCAGCCGCGACTGGGCCTTCTGCTTCTCGATCGCCGAATAGCGCAGCAGCACGAAGACGAGCGTCGACACCGCCGTGAAGTTGAGCGCGAAGAAGAACACCGTCGTGCTGGGCGGAATCTTCACCGGCGCCGGCAGCGCGGCGTCCGCCAGGTAGTAGTCGAAGCCGCCGGACAGCGCGGTCAGGAAGACGTAGGCGAAGAACCACGCCAGCGCCTCGCGCGCGCCGATCACCAGCACCGCGCCGACCGGCGCCAGCAGCGCCCACAGGCTGAGGCCGCTGGCGGTGATGAAGTTGCCCATGCTCCACTGCGCGACGAAGGGCATGAACAGGAACAGCGCAAGCTGCGTCTGCCGGAAGAACTCGAAGCGGAGCGTCTTCAGATAGAACGCGAGGTTGCCGATCAGCAGCAGCTGGAAGAGGAACGGGATCGTCGAGGAAATCTGCGGGCCGAGCTGCCAGTAGATGAACAGCCAGAACATCGAGGCGAAGCTGATCAGGCCGGTGGCGAAGATCAGCAGGGTCTTCTGCAGCCGCACCTCCCCGGAATCCGTCGGCAGGATTCCGGCGCGGCGGATTCTGTCGGCGAGGCTGTCGGAAGGGGCCATGGCGTCATCGGGCGGAAAGGTCATGCGATTTGACTCTAAACGTCGGGCAGGGTCAACCGGACTATGCATCCGGAGAGCATGTCAGGGCAGCTTGCCGGCGGCGATCATGCGGTTGAAGAGGACATAGGGCGGAATCCAGACGACGAGGTCGTCGAATTCTCCACCGCTGGATTCAACTTCGCTGCGCGCGCGGCTGACGAAAGTTTTCCCGTCCGCGGCCGGCCCTCCGTTCGTGTCCTCGTCCGTATTCAAGGATTGACTGTCTGCGTTCTGGCTTGCCTGATCAAGCGACCAGCTCAGATAACCATTCCTTCCGGTTGAGACAAGCACGGCGGGAATGTCATTGATATTCGACAGGTTGACGATGTTTCCCGAGGCATCGCGCGTCTGGATCGTGATGTTGGGTTCCGTCGTCAAAGTGAAACGATCGGCCGGCAGCGCGTGAGAAAATGCGGGCGTGACGCTGTATATGAATAAGTGTCCCCATCCATCGGTAGGTTTGATTCCCAACGTGATCCACGGCAGGAATCCCTTTTGTTTCGTGCACTTACCGCTAGTGCCGTTGCGGTCTTCGAGGCCGCCATCGGAAGTGGAATTGGATTTCGCCGGGCAAGGGAAGTAGCCGTTCTTCACCGTGAAACCAAGCAAAGCCTCCTTGATTTCCTCCATCTGCCGGGTGGTCTCCGCAGTAGTCCGAATATCCTGTTGCGCGGAGATCGGCAATAGCATTCCGCCGATCAGCAACGCCATGATGATCATGACGATCGCCAGTTCGATGAGCGTGAAACCGGCCTGTCCGGTCTTCAGTCGGTTCAGGGGCGCGTGCATGCGGTTTGCGTCGGAGTGATCGTGCATTTGATTGCGGGAGGGTCGCCGAGGGCCAGCGTGGCTTGCTTTCTATAGGGGTCGGTCTCGTAATCCGTCAAGGCGTACCAACCATTGTTATCCAGTAGAGCCGCCGTATCCGTATTGAGATAGGGGGGCACTAGCGCAGTCTTCAGACCGATGGCGGCATCCGGGTAAAGAGCGCTGTTCGCGACATAGTATTTCCCCAATCCGGCCAGGAATAGGTTCAAGATTCTGCGGTTGACGATACTGAACAACTGGTCGCGCGAAATCGCGACCAGCCTGTCGTTGAAACTGGGCGAAGATGGCCCCGACACGTATGGACCTCCAGTCCTGTTGGCGCCGTCCAGATAGTCGGCGACGTTGTTGCTGGGACGTCCATTCTGATCGGCGAGCGGCATGCCCGCGGAAAAGACGATGGCGGCGATTTCTTCCGTGCCGTCGAGCATGAGTTCCGTGTGAGTGGCCAGATTGATGGGAGCGGCGCTGTCATCGTCGCGTAGTTCCTTGGCCAGCACATACCATAACGTATTGCCTTCACCATCCAGCAATTTCGGTAGGTCGAGCGTTTTCCAGGGAAGGCGGCCGACATAAGTCGGACACTTGTTTCCTACAAGCAGCTCGGCTTGACCTTTATCGTCTTTCGCCGGGCAGGGCAGGCTGCCCGGCCGGTTGGCGTCAGCGGCGGCACGTCCGATCAGCGCTTCCTTGGCCTGCGCTAAAGCTGCGGCAGTGGTTTTGTCAATTTGGTTGCGCACGGAACGGGAACCATCTTGCGCTAAGAGCCAGGACGTGCTCGCAAGAAAAAAAATGAGCATGAAAAGAAGCAGAGCCGCCCCTTTCTGTCGGATTTTCAAAGTGGCCATGGTCTAGCGCTCCGCAGGCCGTATCTTGAGCGTGCCGCCGCCCAGCAGATCGGCCGTTTCGCCGGTGCTCCGGTTGACCGTATCGCCGACGCTGGCCCTGGCGGCGGGACCGCCTTCGGGGCGGACGACGACCTTGCCGGGGTTGGCGCGGCCGGGGGTGACGGCGACGCCGCTGTCGGCGTGTGCGTCGTCCTGCGGGACGCCGTTGATCCACACCGTGCGTTTGCCGCTGCTGCGCGTCACCACGCCGTCGATGGTCAGCGTCGGGTCTTCCGGAATTTCCCGGCGTTCGGGCAGGTTGAACTGCCGCTGCCGGTCGAGCGCCTCGCGGCGTTCCGGGGTGAAGAACAGGCGGCCGAGTTCCTGCGCCGCCGCCGGCGCCGGGAGCGCGGCGGCCAGCAGCAGCGCGCACAGCAGCCGGGCGGGTTCAGAGCGACGGAAAGCGCGCGGCGGATTCACTTCGCGTTCCCCTTGTTGCTCTTGTCCACCTCGCGCACCGTGATCCAGTCGATCACGCAGTCCGCCTGCAGCAGGCCCTGCAGCGCGTTGTCCGCGCCCGTGCGGGGCAGGCGCGCGACGTCGCAGCGCCTGACCTGGATCAGCGCGCGGGCCTGTCGGCGCAGGTCGCCGAGCAGCCGGGTCAGGTCTTCCTCGTGCAGCAGGCGCACCTGCAGCTTCATGGTGCTGGCGTAGAGGCCGAGCGCCCCCGCCGGCGCCTTGTCCAGGGCGTGCTGCGGGGCGAATTCGTAGCGGACTTCGATCAGGCGGTGCCGGTCGCGGATTTCCTTGAGCAGTTCGACCCATTCCAGGCGCGGCTCCTCGCCGATCACGCCGCGCGCCTGGAGGCTGTTGAACAGGGCGGCTTTCTGCCGGATTTCGCTTTCCTCGTTGCGCACCTGCCGGAGTTTGCCGTCGATCTCGTTGCGCTGGCCCTGCGCCGCGGTGAAGGCCGCCTGCGCGGCGGCGATCCGGTCGCGCGAGAACACCACGGCAGCGGCGCCGAGCGCGACCGCCAGCACCATGACGAACAGGCCGCCCTGCAGCCTGCGCAGATCGTGCGGCCCGAATTTCACGGTTCGATCCTCCGGCTGACGAGCAGGCCGAAATCGCGCGGTTTTTCATCCTCGCGCACCGCGTCGCCGCCGCGCAGCGAGGTGCCGGAGGCAATGTCGAGCGGCTGCTGGAGCACGTCCACCCGCAACTTCGCGTCGGCCCGCAAGGCCTCGACGAAGCGGCCGAACGCGGCGAGCAGCTGGCGGGTGGTGGCGTTCGGACCGAGCCGCAGCGTTCCCCGCACGACGATGCTCTCGCTGCCTTCCGGCACCGGCGGGACGTTTGCGGCCGGATTGCCGGAGCCCGCGGCGTCGGGGTCGGCGCCGCCGATCCTCCAGTCGAGGCGTTCGATCTCGATCGACGGCTCGGCCTGCAGGGCGCGGCTGATTTCCCGGTAGAGCCCGTCCGGCGCGGTGCTGCGCCGTTCCTGGACGAGGTAGCGGTCGATCACGCTTTTCAGCGTCTCGTTGTCGGTCGGCACGCTGGGGAAGGTCTTGACGATGTCGGCGTAGCGCTGCCGGGCGAGCGCCGACTCGGTCCGCAACGCTTCGGCGTCCTGCCCGATCTGATGGGCGTCGAACAGATATTTGCCGGACAGCAGCAGGCAGGCGGCCAGGGTCATGGCCCCGGCGCCCTGGAGCAGCGACCGGATCTGCACGATGCGGAAGCTGTGGCGCAGCTCGTCGCCGGCGAACTGCACGCCCGGCGGGTCGGCAACCAGCAGGTGCAGGAACAGCGGCTCGGCGTGCGAGTCCGGCAGTTCCGTCTTGAGGCCGGCGCGCCGTGCGCACTCGTTGATGTCGAGGACGTTGAAGCGGACCGCCGGCGTGTCGACGCAGCTGTTGCCGATCGCCTTGAAGGCGCCGGCATGGGCCAGGATGTGCGCGGTGATGGCCTGGCCGCGCCCGATCAGGCGCTGGCTGGACAGGTATTGCTGCAGCTTGACCGATTCCGCGGCGAAGGACTGGGCGATCCCGGCGATGCTGCTGTGCTGCAGCGGCGTCAGGCGGCTGAAGTGCAGCTCGCCCTTGTCGAAGAAGCTCTGCCGGATGCTCTGGTCCTGGACCGAGAGCAGCAGGCAGGGCTCCGGCGGGAGGCGCAGTTTCCTGAGCAGCACCGGGGCGAGCAGCGGCAGGGAAAAGATGCCGGACAGCGCGGCGTCGGCGGCGCGGATGGCGTCGAGCCACGGCTGGAAAAAGGCCGGGCTGGACAGTGCGGCGAGCAGCAGGCGCTCGTCCTTGCGGCGGTTCTTCTCGTGCCCCAGCGAGGCCGCCGCGCTGAGCGGCGTGTTGAAGAAGGTCTGCGCCAGCTTGCGCCGGATGACGGTCTGGCGGTCGGCGCCGCGCAGGTAGGGAATGGTCTCGATGTGAAACCCTTCCTCGGCGACGTTGGCCAGCAGCGAAAAAACGCTTTTCGGGTTCTCCGCGAGGTAGCGCGCGAACTGCTGCACGCCGGCCTCGGTCGGCGGGAACGTCGCCTCGCAGGCCAGCGCGCCGCGCCGCCAGTGGTAGGCGGCCATCTGGTGCGTGCCGAGGTAGAGCAGGCGCTGGGGTCTCATGGGAAGTCAGGTCTGGATGCGGCTGATGACATCATAAACCGGCCCCAGCACGGAGAGCATGATCCAGCCGAGCAGGCTGCCGAGCAGCAGGGTCAGCATCGGCTCGATGAGCTGCTGCACCTTCTCGACCGACTCGCGCACGTCGCGGTTGTAGAAGTAGCTGACGTTGGCCAGCGCGTCGTCGAGCGCGCCGGTGCTTTCCCCCACGCGCAGCATGCGGATCACCAGCGGCGGGAAGAAGCCGGTGCGCTGGAAGGCGGAGGTCACGTTCTGGCCCTCGCCGATCAGCTGCTCGACGCGCTCGAGCCCGCGCTGCACCACGAGGTTGCCGACCACGTGCTGGGTGGTGCGCACCGCGTCGAGGATCGGGATGCCGGACGAATAGAGCAGGGCGAAGGTGTTGGCGAAGCGCGAGAGGACGATCTTGCGCAGGATCTCGCCGATCAGCGGCAGCCTGAGCTTGAGGCCGTCGAAGCGCAGGCGGGCCAGCGGATTGGCGCCGAGCAGGAGCCTGATCCCGACGAAGAGGACGACCGGTATCGCCAGCGCCACGTACCAGTAGGCGACCAGCAGGTCGGAGACGAAGAACAGCGCCCGGGTCTGCGGCGGCAGCACCTGCCCCATGTTCTTCACGAACTGCTTGAGCTGCGGCACCATGTAGATCATCAGGAAGAAGGTGGCGGCGACCACGATGGCGCCGACGAAGGCCGGGTACATGGCCAGCTTCTTGGTCTGGGAGGCGAGTTCGTCTTCCCACTTGAGCGTGTCGGTCAGGTTGCGCAATACCTCGGGCAGCCGGCCGCTCGCCTCGCCGGCGCGGATCAGGCTGACGAAGACCTTGCCGAACACGCGCGGGTGCGCCTCCATGGCCTGCGACAGCGTCTGGCCGCCCTCGATGCCCTCGACCAGGCTGGCGATGATTTCGCGGACGCGCGGGTTTTCCAGGCTGTCGCGCAGGTCGGCGAGCCCGTCGAGGATCGGCACGCCGACCCGCACCAGATGTTCGAGGTGGAAGCAGAAGTGGATCAGCTCGCGCCGCGGGATGTTCTTCGCGCCGAACAGGTGGCGGGCGCTCACCGGGGCGCCGTCGACCAGGTCGAGCTCCATGCGCTTTAGGCGCATTTCGAGGTCGATCAGGTTCATCGCGTCGAGGCGGCCGGCCACGGCGCGGCCGTCGGAATCGATCGCCCGGTAGTTGAACAGCGGCATCGCGGCTACATCCGGTCGGTCAGGTCGACCACGCGGGCGAGCTCTTCCAGCGAGGTCGACCCGTCGAGCACGCGGCGCAGGCCGTCGTCGGCCAGCGGCACGAAGCCGATCTGCGTGGCCGCCTGCCGGATTTCGCGCGCGGTGCCGCGGCGCGCCACCAGCTCGTCGAGCTCGGCGTTCATGCGCAGGATTTCCATGATCGCCAGGCGTCCGCGGTAGCCCTGGAAGTCGCAGCGTTCGCAGCCGCAGGGACGGAACAGCACCGGGCGCGGCGCGTCGGCCGGGCCGAGCAGGCGCGCTTCGTGGTCCTCGGCCTGGTAGGGCGTCTTGCAGTGCGGGCACAGGCGGCGCACCAGCCGCTGGGCGACCACGCCGATCACGTTGCCGGCCATGATGTCCGGCAGCACGCCGATGTCGAGCAGGCGCGGCATGGCGCCGATCGCCGAATTGGTGTGCAGCGTCGAGTAGACCTGGTGCCCGGTCATCGCCGCGCGGAAGGCCATCTCGGCCGTCTCCGCGTCGCGGATTTCACCGACCAGGATGACGTCCGGGTCCTGCCGCATCATCGAGCGGATGCCGTTGGCGAAGTCGAGCTTGACCGATTCGGCCACCGAGGTCTGGCGCACCAGCGCCATCGGGTACTCGACCGGGTCTTCGAGGGTCATGATGTTCAGCCCCTCGGAATTGATGTGGTTGAGGATCGAGTAGAGCGTCGTCGTCTTGCCGCTGCCGGTCGGCCCGGTGAGCAGGATGATGCCTTCCGGGCGGGCGATCATCAGCTTGAGCAGGTTGAGCTGCCGCTCGGTCAGCCCCAGCCCTTCCAGCGGCACCAGCCCCTTCTGCCGGTCGAGGATGCGCAGCACGATGTTCTCGCCGTGGATGGTCGGCTGCGCGGACACCCGGAAGTCGATCTGCCGGCCGCGGATGTTGAGCGTGATGCGCCCGTCCTGCGGCGCGCGGTTCTCGGCGATGTTCATGCCGCTCATGACCTTGATGCGCACCGCCATCGCCGGCCAGTACGACTGGTGCAGCGAGCGGACCTGGCGCAGCATGCCGTCGATGCGGTAGCGGATGCGCAGGAAGCCGCTTTCCGGCTCGAAGTGGATGTCGGAGGCCTCGCGCTTGACCGCGTCGGTGAGGATCGAGTCGATCAGGCGGACGACCGGCTGGCTGTATTCGCCGGAGGTCGACTGCAGGCCGCGGAAATCGATCTCGCCGGTCTCGATCTCGTGCAGGATGCCGTCGATCGACAGTTCGTAGCCGTAGGCCTGGTCGATGGCCCGGTCGATCTCGGTTTCGCCGGCCAGCAGCGTGTCGATCTCGATGGCGTTGCGGGCCAGGGCGCGGATGCGGTCGAGCGCGACGATGTCGTTGACGTCGGAGGTGGCGACGGTCAGGCGCTGATGGTCCTCGTCGTAGTCGAGCGGCAGCAGATGGTGGCGCTTGGCCAGTTCGCGGGGCACCAGCGCCAGCGCGGACGGATCGATGATCGCGTTGGACAGGTCGATGCTCTGCTTGCCGAGGCTCTCCGACAGCGCGTCGCGCAGCGTCGCCTCGGTGACGAAGCCCAGCGAGACCAGCAGCTTGCCGACCGGCTGGTTGGACTTCATCTGCTCGAGCAGGGCGATGCGCAGCTGGTCCTCGCTGAGGATGCCCTTGGCGATCAGGACCTGTCCGAGCTGGCGTGGCTGGGGCGCGTTCATCCGGGGCGGGCGCGCGGGCGTGCGGCGGTCACGGTTGCAGTTCCAGCAGCCGGGCTCCGACCCGCGCGCGGTCGAAGGCCGCCGCCCGGGCGCCGCCGGCGTCCAGCGCCATCCGGTAGTACTGGGCGGCCAGCCGGTCCTGGCGCAGGTGGTCCAGGCTGACCGCCAGGTTGAAGATGATGTCCGGATTGTCGGGCTCGCCGGCGTAGGCCTGGAAATACGCCTGCTGGGCTTCGCGCCAGCGCTGCTGGCGGGCGTACAGGTTGCCCAGCGCGAAGAGCAGCGAGGGCGAATCGGGCTGGCCGGCCAGCGAGGTTTTCAGGCGGCTCTCGGCGCCGTCGTCGTCGCCCTGCCGGCCCGTGCTGAGCACGCCGGCCCGGGCCGTGGCGTCGCTGGGGTCCGTTTCGAGCGCGCGCAGATAGTAGGCGTGCGCCCGGTCGGTCTGGCCCTGCCGCGCGGCGAGGGTGGCGAGGCCGAGCAGGGCGTCGGTGCTCTTGCCGTCGGCGCGCAGCGCCAGTTCGTAATCGCGTTGCGCCTCGTCGTTACGGCCGGCCTGCAGCGCCTCGTAGGCGCGTTCGAGCGTGGTGTTCGTGCGCGGGCTGGTGCGCGTCAGGCGTAGCGCCGTGTCGGCCGGTTCCCGCTGCGGCGCGGCCGCCGGGGCGGTACGGACCGGCGCCTGGGGCGCGGCGGCGTGCGCCGGCGCCGGGGACTTGCCGCCGGACGGGAGCGGCGAACCGGCCTCGGGCGCCGGGCGAACGGCGCCGCTCG
>JADHEE010000755.1_pt1 | contig 11200 bp, 13 predicted proteins | sample 8952401 | NCBI WGS metagenome assembly JADHEE01 (sample SAMN16124438, study PRJNA663242) | bioreactor sludge metagenome | isolation source: sludge (ammonium) | place: India:Bengaluru | collected 2019-02-28
CTGCAGGTATCGGGAGACTCTGCTGGAGTACCGCTCGTGATCCTGGGCCGCCGCGACGACGTCGGCATGCCTGAGCAGCACCCATTCGCCGGCGACGTTTCTGACCACCGGATGCCTGGGGCGCAACTCGTCGGTGTAGGCGCGCAAGTCGCGGCCGGCGGCGGACAAGTCGTCCGGCATGTGGTCGGTCATGTTGGCTCCAGTCGTGATCGTGAAACGGCAATGAAAAAGGGAGCCGACGGCTCCCTTTTTGACTCAGGCTCGTATTTACGAGTTTTTATCCTGAAATAACCGCGATCAGCCGGCGAAGTTCTTCTCCGCGAAGCCCCAGTTGGCGACGCTGTTCAGGAAGGTCTCGACGAACTTCGGGCGCAGGTTGCGATAGTCGATGTAGTAGGCGTGTTCCCATACGTCGATGCACAGCAGCGCCTTGTCGCCGGTGGTCAGCGGGGTGCCGGCGGCGCCCATGTTGACGATGTCCACCGATCCGTCGGCCTTCTTGACCAGCCAGGTCCAGCCGGAGCCGAAATTGCCCACGGCGGAGGTCTGGAAAGCCTTCTTGAAATCGTCGAACGATCCCCATTTCTTGTTGATCGCTTCGGCCAGTGCGCCGGACGCGGCGCCGCCGCCGTTCGGCTTCAGGCTGTTCCAGAAAAAGGTGTGGTTCCATACCTGCGCGGCATTGTTGTAGATGCCGCCGGCCGGCGCCTTCTTGACGATGGCTTCCAGATCGAGGTTCTCGTATTCGGTGCCCTTGATCAGGTTGTTCAGGTTGGTGACGTAGGCCTGGTGGTGCTTGCCGTAGTGGTATTCAATCGTTTCCTTCGAGATGTGCGGGGCAAGCGCGTCCTGCGCGAAAGGAAGTTGCGGTAGTTGATGTTCCATCATGTCTCCTTGATCGAGTAAGAGCGGTGTTGGTCTTGGTTTTTTTCCGCCGGCGAATGCCGCCGGCGGCTTGGTGCATTCTGTTCAGTGACGTACCGAGGTGATCCGGGCCTCCGCCTCACCTGAGTGGAAAGAGACAGTGACCGCATGGTTTGGTTCCAGCGCCCGGCTGTCCCTGACGATGCGCCCTTCGGCGTCGCGCACGATGCTGTAGCCGCGCGCCATGACCTCCCGCGGGTCGAGATGGGAGAGGCCGGCTGCGAGGCGCGCAAGCAGGGCCATCTTCCGGTTGCGGTCGGCCAGCCAGGCGTTGCGCATGCCGTCGCCGAGCCTTTCCAGCCGGGCCCGCCGCGCCTGCGTATCGGGCCGCGCCAGATGCAGACGCTGGCCGATCCGGGCCAGGCGGGCGAGGCCGAGCGCCCCGGTCTGGCGGAGCGCCGCCGCCAGCCTGCGTTGCAGGGCGTCGAGCTGTTCGCGTTGCCGGCCGAGGCGCTGGCCGGGGTGGACCAGGCGGCGGGCCAGCAGGTCGAGCCGCTGGCCGCCGGCTTCCAGGCGCCGTGCGCAGCGGTACGCCAGGGCGTTGCGCAGATCGAGCAGGCGGTTCTGCAAGGCCGCGCGTTCCGGCGCCGCGACTTCGGCGGCGGCCGTCGGCGTGGCGGCGCGCCGGTCGGCGGCGAAGTCGGCGATGGTGAAGTCGGTTTCGTGCCCGATGCCGCTGACCACCGGCACCCGGCAGGCGCGGATGGCCCTGGCCACCGCTTCGTCGTTGAATGCCCAGAGGTCTTCCAGGCTGCCGCCGCCCCGGCACAGCAGGAGCACGTCGCATTCGCGCCGCCGGCTGGCGGTTTCGAGCGCGGCGACGATCTGCGCGGGCGCTTCGTCCCCTTGCACCAGCGTGGGATAGAGCACGATGTCGAGGTGCGGGGCACGGCGTTTCAGCGTGATCAGGACGTCGCGCAGCGCCGCCGCCTGCAACGACGTCACCACCCCGAGCCGCCGCGGAAAGGCCGGCAGCGGGCGCTTGCCCTCCGCGGCGAACAGCCCCTCGCGTTCCAGCTTTTCCTTGAGCCGCAGGAACCGCTCGTAGAGATTGCCGACGCCGGCCCGGCGGGCGGTTTCCACGTTCAGCTGGAAATCGCCGCGCGCCTCGTAGAGCGTGACCAGCACGCGCGCCTCGATGTGCTGGCCGTTCTCCAGCCGCCAGCCGAGCAGCTGGGCGCGGTTGCGGAACATCACGCAGCGCACCTGCGCCGCGCTGTCCTTCAGCGAGAAATAGGCATGCCCCGAGGCGGCGATGGTCAGATTGGAAATCTCGCCCGCCACCCAGCAGAGCGGGAACGCGCTCTCCAGCCGCTCGCGCGCCAGGCGGTTGAGCAGCGAAATGGTCAGGACAGGGGCAGGCGCCGCAAGGCCTGCGGCAGAGGAACGGGTCTCATCCATGCATCGATTCTACATTCTTGTCAAATCATGCACATCTTTGCTGCGTTTGCGGGGAGGAACCGGCGGCAAAGCCTGACGTAGCCTGGGTATTTCATTATATTATTGATTTTAAAAAGAAAATATTACGTGCCTCTTTTTTCTGCAAAGTGTCAAAAAGCCTTTGGCAAAGAGGGCTTACGTGGCTTCCTCAGGAGTGATCCACAAAGTTATCCACAGAATATGTGGACAAGGAGCGCGGCGCGCGAACGATACAGGACTTGCCGCCCGCAGTCGCTCGGGCTAAAGTCTCATGCTCGAATCATCATGAGGGAGAAAGCGTGTTTTCGATCATTCTGGCGGCCGGTTGGCCGATCTGGCCCTTGCTGTTCGCATCGATTGTCGCCGTCGCACTGATCATCGAGCGGCTGGCCGCCTTGCGCCGGGCCAAGGTGCTGCCCGCCGGGCTCCTGCAGCGCGTGGTCGCCGACTATCGGCAGCAGGGCGTGAACGAATCGTCCCTCGCCGCGCTGGAAGCGCAGTCGCCCCTGGGCCGGGTGCTCGCCGCGGGCCTGCGCAACGTCGGCAGTTCGCGGGAGGTGATGCGCGAGGCGATCGAGGAAACCGGCGGCGTGGTCGCCCACGACCTGGAGCGCTACCTGACCACGCTGGGCACGATCGCCTCGATCAGTCCGCTGATGGGCCTGTTCGGCACGGTGGTCGGCATGATCGAGATCTTCGGTTCGCAGGCGCCGACGGGCAGCAACCCGGTGCAACTCGCGCACGGCATTTCGGTGGCGCTGTACAACACCGGCTTCGGCCTGCTGATCGCCATCCCGAGCATGATCTTCTGGCGCCACTTCCGGGCGCTGGTGAACAGTTTCGTCATCGACATGCAGCAGCAGGCGATCCGCCTGGTCGAGATCCTGCACGGCGAGCGCCAGGCGTGAGGGCGCGGCCATGAACTTCCAGCGCGGCCGCGGCCACGACGAACCCGAAATCAACCTGATCCCGCTGATCGACGTGCTGCTGGTGATCATCATCTTCCTGATGCTGACCACCACCTACGCCAAGTTCTCGGGGCTGGAGATCAACCTGCCGACCGCCGATGCGAGCAAGCAGGCGGAGCAGCCCAACGAGGTCAACGTCGCGGTCACCGCCGCCGGCCAGGTGCTGGTCAACAAGACGCCGCTGGCGGCCACCGACGTGCGCTCGATCAGCGAGGCCCTGCGGCGCGCGGCCGGCGACCGGCAGGACCCGCTGATCGTGATCAACGCCGACGCCAAGGCCACGCACCAGAGCGTCGTGGACATCATGCAGGCGGCCCAGACGGCCGGTTATCCGCACATCTCCTTCGCCACGCAGTCGCCGCGCTGAGCGGCGGACGGGCCATCCCATGAGCCGCGGCGGCCTCGCGCAACGTCTGCCCCGCCTGTGGTTCCGCGCGCGGCTGACGCCGGTCCTGCTGCCCCTGCTGCCCCTGTCGTGGCTGTTTCGCGGCATCGCCGCGCTCCGGCGCTTTCTCTATCGCAAAGGGATGCTGGCGGCGGTTGCGCTGCCCGTTCCGGTGATCGTCGTCGGCAACCTGACGGTGGGCGGCAGCGGTAAGACGCCGCTGGTGCTCTGGCTGGCGGCGCGCCTGCGCGCACGCGGCCGGCATCCCGGCATCGTCAGCCGGGGATACGGCGGCGGCGAGGCGGTCCGGCCGGTGCTGCCGGACTCGGCGGCCGCCGCGGTCGGCGACGAGCCGCTGCTGCTGGCGCGGCGCAGCGGCGTGCCGGTGTTCGTCGGGCGCGATCGCGCCGCCGCCGGCAAGGCGCTGCTCGCCGCCCACCCGGAGTGCGACGTGCTGGTCTCCGACGACGGCTTGCAGCACTACCGGCTGGCCCGGCGCGTGGAGATCGCCGTGTTCGACCGGCGCGGCGCGGGCAACGGGCGCCTGCTGCCCGCCGGCCCGCTGCGCGAGCCCCTGGCCCGGCTGGCCGGCGTGACGGCGGTGGTGTTCAATGGCGGCGCCGCGAACGTGCCTGCGGCCGGCGCGCCGTGTTTCCCGATGCGTCTGCTCGGGCGGCGTTTCACGGCCTTGGACGATCCGCGGAAAACGTGTTCGGCGGAAGAATTGCGGGGGAAGAACCTGCACGCCCTGGCGGGCATCGGCGACCCGTCGCGGTTTTTCGCGCAGCTCGCCGCGATGGGGCTCGAATTCTCGGCGCATCCCTTTCCCGACCACCAGGCCTATGGCGCCGACGATCTGGCTTTCGCCCGTCACGGCGTGCTTCTTATGACCGAGAAGGATGCAGTAAAATGCGCAGGTTTGGCTTTGTCCGAGGCGTGGGTGTTGCCGGTGGAAGCCTGCATCGACGACGCTCCGGACGGAAGTTCGCTGCTGGATATCATTCTGGAGAAACTGCATGGACGCACGTCTGCTTGACATCCTCGTCTGCCCGATCTGCAAGGCCAATCTCGAATATCGCAAGGCGGCGTCCGAACTCGTGTGCAAGCCCTGCAAACTGGCGTTCCCCGTGCGCGACGACATTCCGATCATGCTGGAGGACCAGGCGCGCCGCCTCTCCGAGGAGGACCTCTGATGCCGTCGGCAAGCGTCGGTTTCAAGGCCGTGGTGCCGGCGCGCTACGCGTCGACCCGGCTGCCGGCCAAACCCCTGCTCGATCTCGGCGGCAAGCCGATGGTCGTGCGCGTGGCCGACCGCGCGGTTCAGTCGGGCGCCGGGGAAGTCTGGGTGGCCACCGACCATCCCGACGTGGTGCGCGCGGCCGAAGCCCACGGCCTCTCGGTGCTGCTCACCCGCGCCGATCATCCGACCGGCACCGACCGTCTCGCCGAGGTCGTCGAGCAGCGCGGCTGGAGCGACGACACGATCGTGGTCAACGTGCAGGGCGACGAACCCCTGCTCGACCCGCAGCTGATCGCCCGCACGGCGGGCCGGCTCGCCGAGAGCGGAGCGGACATCGCCACCCTGGCGCACCCGATCGACAATCCCGCCGACTTCTTCGCGCCGAACGTGGTCAAGGTGGTGTGTAGGGCCGACGGCGACGCGATGTACTTCTCGCGCGCGCCGATTCCCTTTGCGCGCGATCACTTCGCCGCGCAGAAGGACTCGCTCCCGGCAGGCCTGCCCGCGTATCGGCACATCGGCCTGTACGCCTACCGCGCCGGTTTCCTGCGCGCTTACGCCCGCCTGGCGCCGTCGCCGGTGGAGGGCTTCGAGGCGCTCGAACAGCTGCGCGCCCTGTGGCACGGCTATCGGATCAGCGTGCTGGTGTCCGACCACCTGCCGATGCCGGGGGTCGACACGCCCGAGGACGCGGCGCGCATGCAGGAGTGGTTCGCCAGGAACGCCTGAAATTGCCGCGCCCGGGGAGAGGGCGCGGCCCGGCCGGTTTTGTCGGGATTTGTCGGTTCAACGTACGAGGAAAATCATGAGATTGATATTGCTCGGTCCGCCGGGCGCAGGGAAGGGGACGCAGGCCAAGTTCATTTGCGAGAAATTCGGGATTCCGCAGATATCCACCGGCGACATGCTGCGCGCGGCGATCAAGGCGGGAACGCCGCTCGGGCTGGAAGCCAAGAAGGTCATCGACCAGGGGCGCCTGGTCTCCGACGACACCATCGTCGGGCTGGTCAGCGAACGCCTGCGGCAGGACGATTGCCGCGCCGGCTACCTGTTCGACGGCTTTCCGCGCACCATCCCGCAGGCCGAGGCCATCCGCTCCGCCGGCGTGGCGCTGGACGCGGTCCTGCAGATCGAGGTGGACGACGCCGAGATCGTCGAACGCATGAGCGGCCGCCGCGTCCACCCGGCGTCCGGTCGCACGTACCACGTGAAGTTCAATCCGCCGAAGGTCGAGGGCAGGGACGACGTGACCGGCGAGCCGCTGGTGCAGCGCGACGATGATTCGCGCGAGACGGTGCTCAAGCGGCTGGAGGTCTACCATGCGCAGACCCAGCCGCTGATCGACTACTACACGCGCTGGGCGGCGACCGGCGATCCGGCGGCGCCGAAATTCCGCAAGGTCTCGGGCGTCGGCAGCGTCGAGGCGATCACCCGGGCGGTCTTCGCGGCGCTCGGCTAAGCGGATCGCCGGGGTTCCGGGAAACGAAGAGGCAGAGGGTTTTAAACCCGGGCGGTCGCCGCCCGGGTGCGCCGGTGCCGGCTCAGGCGCCGATCGCCGGGTTGAGCGCGTAGAGGCCGGTCAGGCTGGCCTGCGCCAGGATGTGCCCCCGCATCGCCTCGCGCACCTGCTGGCCGTTGAACCGTCCTTCCACCGGCAGGCGCTCCACGTCCAGCGCGAAGACGGTGAATACGTAGCGGTGGCGGATTTCGTCGTTCCACGGCGGGCAGGGGCCGTCGTAGCCGAAATAGTCGCCGCGCATGTCGCCGTCGCCGTCGAACCACGCCGTGTAGTCGTTGATGCCGTGCCGCGCGCCGTGCGGCGCGGCCGGGCCGCCCTTGCCGCGCGGGGTGACCTCGCTGGAGAACTCGCCGGCCTCGATCGCGGTGACCTCGGCGGGCAGATCGACCAGCACCCAATGGAAGAAATCCACGCGCGGCAGCGTGGCGGGCACCGTGCGCCCTTCCTGGTTGACGTCGTCGCCCTGGCTGGGAACGTCGGGATCGTGGCAGATCAGCGCGAACGAGAGCGTGCCCGGCGGGACCTCGATCCAGGCCAGGTGCGGATTCAGGTTCTTGCCGAGGCAGACGTGGTGTTCCGGGTCCGGGATGCAGAAAGAAAAATCGCCCGGGATCGCTTGTCCGTCCGCGAAGCTGTCGCTGCTCAGTTTCATGGTCGTTTCTCCGTAAGGTCACGCAGGATCATTCAGAGGTTCACTCGGCGGCGCGCCGCCGGAAATCCCCAAGACGAAAGCCGACAAGCCATAGTGTAGCGAAATAGACGCCGGCGCCACAGCCGACGACGAGCGCCAGCCGCCAGAGGCGCGCGGCGAGGCGCCATTCCAGCCACGGTCCGGGATCGCCGGCGGCGAACCATAGCGCCGCGCCCATCGCCAGGAGCGCCGCCGCCAGCCTGAGTAAGAAGACCCGCCAGCCCGGCTGCGGCGTGTAGATGCCCTGCAGGCGCAGGCCGCGGTAGAGCAGCGCCGCGTTGAGGCAGGCGGCGAGGCCGATCGACAGGGCCAGGCCGGCGTGCTTGAGCCAGCCGATCAGCGCCAGGTTGAGCGCCTGCGTGACGCACAGGGTCACCACGCCGATCTTGACCGGCGTGCGCACGTTCTGCCGGGCGTAGAAGCCCGGCGCGAGGACCTTGACCAGGATCAGGCCGAGCAGGCCGACGCTGTAGGCGACCAGCGCGTCGCGCGTCTTGAACACGTCGTCGGCGGCGAAGGCGCCGTGGTGGAAGAGCGTGGCGATCAGCGGCACGGCGATGATCGCCAGCGCGACCGCCGCCGGCGCGGCGAGCAGCAGGGTCAGGCGCAGCCCCCAGTCGAGCAGCCGGGAATACTCGTCGAGTTTCTGGCCGGCGTGGTACTTGGCCAGCGACGGCAGCAGGATCGTGCCGAGCGCGGCGCCGAGCATGCCCGAGGGGAACTCCATCAGCCGGTCGGCGTAGTACAGCCAGGAAACGCTGCCGGTGCCGAGGAACGAGGCAAAGATGGTGTTGATCAGCAGGCTGACCTGCGACACCGAGACGCCGAGCACGGCCGGCGCCATCAGTTTCAGGATGCGGCGCACGCCGGCGTCGCACCAGTCGAGCGCAAAGCGCGGCAGCATGCCGATGCGTCGCAGGCTGGGGATCTGGAAGGCGAGCTGCAGCGCGCCGCCGATGAACACCGCCCAGCCCAGCGCGAGGACCGGGCGCGCGAACCACGGCGCGGCGAACAGGGCCATGGCGATGAACGCGAGGTTGAGCAGCACCGGCGTGAAGGCCGGCAGGGCGAAGCGATTCCACGTGTTGAGCACGCCGCCGGCCAGCGCCACCAGCGACATGAACAGGATGTAGGGGAAGGTGATGCGCGTGAGCTCGACGGTCAGCGCGAATTTCTCCGGCTCGGCGGCGAAGCCGGGCGCCGAGATGTAGACGAGCAGCGGCGCCCCCGCCATGCCGAGCAGGGTGACCACGACCAGCACGAGCAGCAGCAGGGTGGCGACGCGATCGACCAGGCGCTTCGCCTCGCCGTCGCCGAGCCGGTTCTTGTATTCGCCGAGGATCGGCACGAAGGCCTGCGAAAAGGCGCCCTCGGCGAACAGCCGGCGCAGCAGGTTGGGCAGCTTGAAAGCGACGAAGAAGGCATCGGTCATCACGCCCGCGCCGAAAATGCGGGCGATCACGAAGTCGCGCACGAACCCCAGGATGCGCGAGAGAAAGGTCATGCTGCTGACGGTGGCAAGGGCTTTGAGCAGGTTCATCGGGGCGGCGGCGCATCGAAAGCCGCCATCTTAGCCGCTAATGGCGGATGCGGCGTTCCGTCCGCCCACCGGCATGCATTGACCGGCCAAACCTAAATCAGGAGAATAAGAATCATTATTGATTGGACGCCTGCCCGGAAATGGCCCGGCCGGCGTCCGCCATTCCACGGGATTTCCGAAAATGAGCGAACTGTTCATTGTGGGGCTGGCCTTGCTGCCGTTCGGCTGCGCCGGCATTTATCTGGCGTCGCCGAACCAGCGCTGGCTGGAGCGTCCCCGGCCGGCCGGAAGGCCGGCGGGCTGCCTGCTGCTGGCGGCCGGGCTGGCCGCCCTGTGGCGGGACATGCAGGGCGTCGCCGCCGTCTTCACCTTCGCCACCGGGCTGATGCTGCTGTTCGTCGCCTTCCCCTATTTCGGCGCGCTGCGCGGCCCGCGGGGAAAACCATGACGCCGGCCAAGCCTGCCCCGATCCGGCGCGACTGGCTGTCCAAGACGCTGGCCGGCATGCTGCTCGGCTTCACGCTGGCGATGCTGTGCAGCGGCCTGTTCACCGAACTGGCGCCGGGCATGGCCACCAGCATCCGCGGCCAGATCGCCATGTGGATGGTGCCGCCGATCGCCCTGGCCGTGCTCGGCGGCTGCTATTTCTTCACCAGCGGCCGGCTGGCCTGGGCCTGGCTGGCCGGCGCCAACGCGCTGATCCTCGGCCTGCTGGCCGCCGTGCGCCTGCCCTGAAGCGGCAAGGAAAACGCCATGCGTTCCGACTACGTCCGAATCTACAAGGCGGTCCACACCTGGACCGGCATCCTCTCCGGCATGGCCCTGTTCATCGCCTTCTACGCCGGCGCCCTGACCGTCTTCAAGGAACCGCTGGCGCGCTGGGCCTCGCCGCCGGCGGCCGGCGCCGCCGCCGTGCCGCTGGAAGACGCGCCGGCGCTGATCGCCCAGGTGCTGGCCAGCCGCTCCGACGCCGCCCGCGATTTCCGGCTGCATCTGCAGGCCGCCGAGCACGTGCCGGCCCGCCTGAGCTGGCACGTCCGCGACGCGGACGCCGACGACCACGACGCCTCGTCGGCCCGCCACTACACCGCGACGCTGGAGGCCGACGGCACGGCGCGGGTGGACGAAGCCCGTCCGGCGCAGGTCGGCGCCTTCATCGACGTGCTGCACCGCGTCGTCGGCCTGCCCTTCGACACCGATCCGAACCGCTGGGTGATGGGCGTTATCGCGGCGCTGTACACGCTGGCACTGATCTCCGGCGTCGTCGTGCTGCTGCCCTCGCTGGTCAGGGACTTCTTCGCGCTGCGCGTGGGACGGAACCTCAAGCGCATGTGGCTGGACGCGCACAACGTGGTCGGCATCGTCAGCCTGCCTTTTCATCTGGTCATGGCGCTGACCGCCGTGGTGTTCGCCTTCCACGACGGCATCTATCACCTGCAGGACCGGATGTTCCACGACGGCAAGCTGACCGCCGCCTTCGCCGGCGGCGGGCGCGGCAAGGCGCCGCCGGGCCCCGCGCGCGATCCCGCCGGGCTGCTGGCGCCGGCGGAACTGCTGGCCCGCGTGCACGAACTCTCGCCCGGTTTCGCGCCGAACGCGCTGCAATACCTGAACACGACCAGCCCGCGCGCCGTCGTCCGGGTGTGGGGCCACGACGCGGCGGCGCTGTCGCCGCGCGCGGCCGGCGGCTTCGTGGCGATCGATCCGTACGACGGCCGCATCGTCAGCGCCGACTACCTGCCCGGCCGCCAGGACGGCGCGCACACGCTGGTCAGCAGCTTCTTCGCCGCGCATTTCGCCACCTTCGGCGGCACGCCGGTGCAATGGGCCTATTTCCTGCTCGGGCTGGCCGGCGCCTGGCTGTTCTACAGCGGCAACCTGCTGTGGATCGAGAGCCGCCGCCGCAAGGCCGCGCGCGACGGCGGCGCGGCCCCGGAACAGCGCCGCGACGTCCGCCTGCTCGCCGCGGCGACGGTCGGCGTCTGCCTGGGCTGCGTGGCCGGCGTCTCGGCCACCATCGTCGCCGGCAAATGGCTGTCCGGGCAGGTCGCCGACCTCGGCGCCTGGCACCGCTACGTCTATTACGCGGTGTTCTTCGCCGGCGTCGGCTGGGCCTTCCTGCGCGGCGCCGCGCGGGCGTCGGTTCACCTGCTGGTCGCCGCCGCGCTGTTAACCTTCATGATCCCGCTGACCACGCTGCTCGCCTGGCTGTTCCCGGCGCTCGGCCTGTGGGCGCACGGCAGCCCGGCCAGCCTGGGCGTCGACGCCACGGCGCTGGCCGGCGGCCTGTGCTTCCTGGGGATGGCCCGCGCCACCGCGCGCCGCCTGGCGCACGGCCCGGCCGACAGCGTCTGGTCGCCGGCCGGGCGGGCCGCGCCGGCGGAAGCCGCCGCGGACGCGCCGGTCAGGGCATCCTGAACCCGGCGGATCGCCGGCGCGCGGCCACCATCAGCGCGACCGCCAGCGCGGCCGCGGCGAGCGCGGCCAGCATGCCGGCGTGGCCGAAACGGTCGA
>JADHEE010000757.1_pt1 | contig 11184 bp, 10 predicted proteins | sample 8952401 | NCBI WGS metagenome assembly JADHEE01 (sample SAMN16124438, study PRJNA663242) | bioreactor sludge metagenome | isolation source: sludge (ammonium) | place: India:Bengaluru | collected 2019-02-28
CCGATCTCTGGCGTTGCCCAGCTCGACCACCGCCGGCGGCGGGAAGGCGAAGACCATCGCTTCCTTGATCTGGGAGAACGCCCCCATGGCCCGGCCGGCGACGGCCTTGGCCTTGAGCTCCGGCGAATTCCGTTCCTTCCAGTCGCGCAGCTTGACGAAGCCCAGCCCCATGTTCTGGCCCTCGCCCGAGAAACTCATGCCCGAGACGCCCATGACCGACTCGACCGCGTCCTTCTCCTTTTCCAGATCCGCGCGGGCCTTTTCCACGACGTCGAGCGTCTGTTCGAGCGAAGACCCGGAGGGCAGGATGGTCTGCATCATCAGGATGCCCTGGTCCTCGTCCGGCAGGTAGGCGGTCGACATGCGCGCGAACAGGAAGCCCAGCCCGGCCACGATCAGCACGTACACGATGATCGAACGCAGCCGGCGGGCGAGCACCACGCCCACCACCTTGACGTACCACTCCCTGAAGCCGAAGAACATGCGGTCGAACCACATGAAGAACGGGCGCAGGAACCAGATCGCCGCTTCCGCCGGCTCGTGCCCCTTGGGCACCGGCTTGAGCAGCGAGGCGCAGAGCACGGGCGTGAGGATCAGGGCGACGACCACGGAAAGCAGCATCGCCGCGGCGATGGTGATCGAGAACTGCCGGTAAATGACCCCGGTGGAGCCGCCGAAGAAGGCCATCGGCATGAACACCGCGGCCAGCACCACGCCGATGCCGATCAGCGCCGGGGTGATCTGCTCCATCGAGCGCGCCGTCGCGTCCCATGGCTCCGCCCCCTCCTCGGTCATGATCCGCTCGACGTTCTCCACCACCACGATGGCGTCGTCGACCAGCAGCCCGATCGCCAGCACCATGGCGAACATGGTCAGCATGTTGATCGAGAAGCCGAACAGCGCGAGCACGGCGAAGGTGCCGAGCAGCACCACCGGCACGGCGATGGTCGGGATCAGCGTGGCGCGGATGTTGCCCATGAACAGCCACATGATCAGGAAGACCAGCACCACCGCCTCGACCAGCGTCTTGACCACTTCGTTGATCGCCACCTTGGTGAACGGCGTGGTGTCGTAGGGGTAGATGACCTTCATGCCCGGCGGGAAGAATTCCGCCATTTCGTTGAGCTTGTTCTTGACGTTGTCCGCCGTCTGCAGCGCGTTGGCGCCCGCCGCCTGGCGGATGGCCAGCGCCGCCGACGGCTTGCCGTTGTAGTTGGCGATGACGTCGTAGCGCTCGGTGCCGAGCTCGGTGCGGCCGATGTCCTTGATGCGCACCACCGAACCGTCGGCGCTGGTGCGCAGCGGGATGGCGGCGAACTGTTCGGGCGTCTGCAGCAAGTGCTGGATGACGATCGCCGCGTTCATGCGCTGCCCGGGCACGGCCGGCGCGCCGCCGAGCTGTCCGGCAGAGGCTTCGACGTTGTAGCTGCGCAGCGAGGCGATCACGTCGTCCACGGTGAGCTTGTACTTGGTCAGCTTGTCCGGATCGACCCACACGCGCATGGCGTATTGCGACCCGAAAATTTCGACTTCGCCGACGCCGGAGACGCGCGACAGAATCTTTTCCAGGCTCGACTGCGCGTAGTCGCGCAGGTCGTCGCCGTTCATGCTGCCGTCCTCGGAAATGAGGCCGACGACCATCAGGTAGTTGCGGGTCGACTTGCTGACCTTGACGCCCTGCTGCTGGACCACGTCGGGCAGGCTGGCCATGGCCAGCTGCAGCTTGTTCTGCACCTTCGACCAGGCGATGTCCGGGTCGGTGCCCGGCGCGAAGGTCAGTTCGATACGCGCCGCGCCGGAGGACGAACTGCTGCCCGACAGGTAGATCATGTCGTCCAGGCCGGTCATCTTCTGCTCGATGATCTGCGTCACCGTGTTTTCCACGGTTTCCGCCGAGGCGCCCGGATAGAACGCATCGACCGCGATGGAGGGCGGCGCGATCGGGGGATATTGGGAAATCGACAGGCTATGGATCGCCAGCATGCCGACCACCATCATGGCGATGGCGATGACCCAGGCGAACACCGGCCGCTGCAGGAAGTATTTCGATAGCATCGCGGACTCCTTACTTCGCCGCCGGGGCCGGGGCCGGTGCGGCCGGAGCCGCCGCGCCGGCGGGGGCGAACGGCACCGGCTTGACCGTGACCGGCGTCCCCGGACGCAGCATCTGCAGCGACTGGACGCCCTCGACGATGACCCGGTCGCCCGATTTCACGCCGCTGGTGACCAGCCACTGGTCGCCGACTTCGCGTTCCAGGGTCAGCAGGCGCATCTCAACCTTGTCCTCGGCGTTGGCGACGAACGCGTAGGGCTCGCCCTTGGCGTTGCGCAGCACGCTCTGCTGCGGTATGCAGATCGCCTGCTCGTTGGTGCCTTCCCTGATCTCCGCGCGGACGAACATCTCGGGCAGCAGAATGCCCTTGGAGTTCGGGAAGACCATGCGCAGCACCACCGAACCCGTGCTCGGCTCCACCGAGACGTCGCGGAACTGCAGCGTGCCTTCCGGCCCATACGGCGTGCCGTCCTCCAGAATCAGCTTGACCTTGTTCAGATCCGCCCCGTTGGCCTGCAGATGGCCGGACTCGAAACGCCGCCGCAGGCGCAGCAGATCGCTGGTCGATTGCGTCACGTCGACGTAGATCGGGTCGAGCTGCTGGATGGTCGCCAGCGCCGTCGCCTGGAACGCCGTGACCAGCGCGCCGTCGGTCACGCTGGACTTGCCGATGCGCCCGGAGATCGGCGCCGTCACCTTGGTGTAGCCGAGATTGATGCGCGCCGTCTCGACCTGCGCCTTCCAGGAGGCGATTTCCGCATCGACCTGCTTCAAGGCGGCGTCGGCATCGTCATGATCCTGCTGGCTGACGGCCCGGTCGGCCAGCAGATCCTTGACGCGCTCGGCCCGCGCTTTGATCGAATGCCGGCTGGCCTCGGCCCGCGCCAACCCCGCCAGGGCGGTGTCCAGGGCCGCCTGGAAAGGCGCCGGATCGATCTGGTAAAGCACCTGCCCGGCCTTGACCTCGGCCCCCTCGGTGAACAGGCGGCGCTGGACCAGCCCATTGACCTGCGGACGGATCTCCGCGATGCGCAGCGGCGCCGTGCGGCCCGGCAACTGCGTCGACAGCGTCAGCTTCTGCGGTTCGACGGTCACCACCGAGACCGCGGGCATGGCGCCGGCGCCCGCCGGCGCCGGCCCGCCCCGCCCGCAGGCGGTCAGCAGCAGCGCGAAGACGAGGGCGGCAACGGGAGCACGATACGTGTCAAGCATGGGCGTTTCCTTTGCAGGTGACGGACGGGGCATCGCCATCACATCGACTGCGCGATGCACGGCAACGGACGCCTCAATCTCATTAAAAAGGGGGATCGGATACGGAAACCGAAAGAAACATTGTACATAAATTTTGACATACATTCTTGTATGTATGAAATATGTTGTAAAATGTTTCTTGTTGGATGGCGGGGCGATTGAAAGTGCAAGCGCAGGCGCACTCGCCGGAAACACCAGGGAGGAAGGAGGTCGCATGGTCAGGAAAACCAAGGAAGAGGCGCTCGCGACGCGCAGCGCGATTCTGGATGCGGCCGAGATCGTTTTCCAGGAACGCGGCGTCAGCCGGACGTCGCTGGCCGAGATCGCGGCCGCGGCGGGCGTCACCCGCGGCGCCGTCTACTGGTATTTCACCAACAAGGTCGACCTGTTCGACGCCATGGTCCAGCGGATTTTCGGCCTGATGGAAGCCAAGCTGGAGGAACTGCAGGCCACGCGCCACTACGACGATCCCGCCGAACTGCTGCGCGAACTGGCGCTGCATTTCCTCGACCGCGTGGCCAACGATCCGCGCTACTTCCGGATCATCGAGATTTCCTGGCACAAATGCGAATACGTCGGCGAACTGGTGGAAATCCGCGACAAGCATTTCGAGCGCGGCAACTGCTTCCTCGACATCAGCGAAACGGCCTTCCGGGCCTCCCGGGAACTCGGCTGCCTGTCGCCGCGGGTGGACCCGCGCACCGCCGCCATCGGACTGATGGCCGTGGTGGATGGACTGGTGGCCAACTGGACGCTCGACCGATCGTCGTTTCCGCTGGTCGACACCGGCACCGAGATCATCGACGGCTATTTTTCCGGACTGCGTGCCCGGCGCCCGGACGGCGCCGCCGATCGGAACGGTTAACGGCCTTCCACGCGCAGCTGCGCGATCCACGGTTCGAGCCGCCGGCCGAACGCCACGCCGGCGGTGAACTTCCACGGCGCCGGCGATTCGGTCAGCAGCGGCCGCAAGGCGTACGGCACATTGATCCCGGCGATGTCGACCGCGCTCACGTAACCGCGTAGCGGACCGTCGCCGCGCTCGCCGCTCCACGATGGCCGGACCTGCCCGCGCACGATGGCGTAGCGCGCCCGGTCCGGATATCCGGCGCGCAGTTCGGCAAGATCGCGTCCCGCGTCGACCACGAACAGGCGGCTGTTCTCCTTTTCCTCGCGGGCAAGCCGGTCCGCCGCGTTCTTCAGGCGGGCCTTTTTCTCGTTGCCGTCCGGCAGCGCCGCCAGCGTCGCTTCTTCCTCGGCCAGTTGCCGCCGCGCCCCTTCAAGCGAGCGCCGGTACGCCTCGCCGTCCAGTTCCAGGACGAGCAGCACGCCGCGGGCCAGCGTGCGGTCGTTCCGGCGGAAAGCGCCGGACGCCTTCGACACGTCGAAGCCAAGGTGTTCCATTTTCGCCTTGTCCAGCCAATCGGGCACACCGCCGCCGGAGAATTCCGACCCTCTCCAGCGACCGTCGCCGCGCTCACCCGGCACCGCGACCCGCCAGTTCAAGGCCAGGGCCAGGCCGCTGTTCTCGCGGTCGGCGCCCCGCCAAGGCGGGCGCAGCTCGCGCTGCGACAGCGCCAGCCGGCTCTCCGCCTCGCTCGTGCGATTCCACCACGCGCCGCCGAGTGCGACGACATTGGTCAGCACGATGGTCAGCAGCGCGGCCAGCTGCAACGGAACACCGGGCTTCACGGCGCCCTCTCCGCGTGCGTACCGCCGCGCAGCCGTTTCATCACCAGCAGGACGAGCACCGCCGTCAGGCCGAGGATCAGGAAGAACAGGTATTTGGGCAGCAGCTCCCACCACCAGTCGTAGAACTTGGTGTAGAGAAAGACCACGAAGAAAACGACGCCCGTATTGGCCGTCTCCGCCCATTGCCGGTTCAGGCCGAGCCAGATGACCAGGGCGCTGAAGACGAAGCCGGCGAGCTGATAGCCATGCTCGACGGTGGACGCCGGCCAGTCCAGATAGCTGGCGCGCCCCCAGTGCGAAAGCACCAGCACCGGCAGGAAGAAGGCGAGCAGCCCCATCAGCCGGTAAACCGCCGGGAATTGCTCGCGGCGCTCGTGCCGGAAGCACTGCGGCAGGACGAACAGGGCCAGCGCGGCGGGGATGAAATTCTCCGGCCGTTCGCCGAAATGAATCCAGTACACGCCGCTCCACGTCCCGACCCGCGCCGCCAGGAAGGCGATCAGGCAGGCGAGGCCGGCCACCAGCAGCAGGCGCAGGTCGCACAGGTAGGCCAGCAGCAGGCCGTAGGCGGCCCACGGCAGCAGGGCGTGGTCGGACGGCGTGACGTTGAAGATCTGGCCGAGCATGGCCACGTTGAGCACGAAACAGGCGAAGGCCACCATGGCTGCGAGCTTGGTGAAGTAGCCGGCGGCGTCGCGCGCGCGGAGGAGCATGGTCACGGCGAAGGTCGCCAGCGACGCGGCGGCCAGGATGCCGGCCTGCGCCTCTTCGGGGAAAAGTCCCCAGAACTGGCGGAACAGGAAGAACACGCTGGCGGCCAGCGCCAGCGCGCCGAGCAGCGAGGCGATGCGCATGCCCCAGGACAATTGGCGCGCGCGCACATCGACGTCGATGTCGAACGATTGCGCGAGGCGCGCCAGCAAACCCTCGTGATGCGCGGCCAGCGCCTGCCGCTGCGCTGCGCTCAGCGACAGCGCGCCCTCCTCGGCCAGCTGCTCCAGCTCCTTCCGGAACGCCCGGATCTGGTCGGCGCGCCGCTGCGCCGCTTCCCGCGTCGTCGGGCTCATGGGAGCGTCAGAACGTCTCGTTTTCCCGCAGGTAGCGCCATTGCCCGAGCAGCAGGTCGCCCAGGCGGACCGCGCCGATGCGCACGCGCTTGAGGCCGACCACGCGCAGCCCGACCAGCTCGCACATGCGGCGGATCTGGCGCTTGCGTCCTTCGTTGAGGATGAAGCGCAGCTGGTCGTCGTTCAGCCATTCGACCCGGGCCGGCCGGAGCGGCTTGCCGTCCAGCGCCAGCCCGTGGTTGAGCAGCGCCAGCCCGCCGTCGATCAGCCGGCCTTCCACGCGCACCAGGTATTCCTTCTCGACCTTCGAGTTTTCGCCGATCAGCTGCTTCGCCACGCGCCCGTCCTGCGTCAGCACCAGCAGGCCGGTCGAGTCGACGTCCAGCCGGCCGGCCGGCGCCAGCCCCTTGAGATGCGAGGCATGGAAGAGCGGCGTATCGGCGGAGCGCTGCTGGCTTTCCGGCCGGACGAGCACGACCGCCGGCTGGCATCCCGGCTCCGGCTGGCCGGAGACGTAGCCGACCGGCTTGTGCAGCAGGATCGTCATCTGGCGCTGCTGGACGGCGCGGGCCTGCGCGTCGAGGGAAATCTTCGCCGACGGATCGGCGCGCGTGCCGAGTTCGGCAACCCGCTCGCCGTCGACGTAAACCCAGCCGCGCACGATGAACTCGTCCGCCTCGCGCCGGGAGCACAAACCGCGCTCGGCCATCAGCTTGGAGACGCGCACGCCGGCGGGATGATTCTCCGGTTCCGGCCGGGATTCGCCGCGCCCGCCAGGCGGCGCGTCGGCGACCTTCGCCGCTGCCCTGGGCTTGGGCGCGGGCGGCGGTTTCGGGCGGGCGGGCGGCTGTCCGGCGGGGCGCTCGCCGCGCTTGGCCGGAGATTTTTTCCGCCAGTCGATTTTGGCCGTACTCGCCGGCTCCGCGGCTTCCGCCTCGGCCGGCATGCGCCGCGCGGTGTTTCCGGTGCCGCGCACCGGCTTGCGGCGCGGGTTGACCGGACGCTGCTCGCCGTCCGCGCGCACCGGCAGACCGAGGGTCTTGCGTCGCGACTCGGGCATCAGAGGATGTCGAGCAGCTCGATCTCGAACACCAGCGTCGCATTCGGCGGGATGACGCCGCCGGCGCCGCGCGCGCCGTAGCCCAGGTGCGGCGGAATAGTCAGCTTGCGCACGCCGCCGACGCGCATGCCCTGCACGCCTTCGTCCCAGCCGGCGATGACGGTGCGCTGGCCGAGCGCGAACTCGAACGGCTCGTCGCGATCCTTGCTCGAATCGAACTTGGCGCCATCGGTCAGCCACCCGGTGTAATGCACGCTGACGAACTGGCCCGAGGCGGCGGCGTCGCCGTTGCCGACCCGCACTTCCTCGATCTGCAATCCGGATTCCGTGGTCGTTGTGGACATGGTTCAGGCCTCCTTGCGCTACGACGAAGCGCGAAGTGTAGACCAGCACGGCATCCCCGGCCAGCGCAATTTGCCCGGCCGCGTCGGAAAATCCCCGCCTTTCGGCTAAACTTGGCGCTTGTTCCTGCCCAGGGAGACGGCATGGATATCAGATCGATAATTACGCCGGAGATCAGGGATTTTCACGCGCTGGACGAATTCGCCGAATCGCTCTACGACGCCGCGCCCGGCATCGAGCGCGACATTTCCCGCCTGCGGCAGGCGTCCGGCGACCGCCAGACCATCGGCAATCTCTTTCGCGCTCTGCATAACATCAAGGGCGACGCCGGGCTGTGCCGGATCGAACTGGCGGTCGCCGTCGCGCATCCGATCGAAACCCTGCTCGCCCGCCTGCGCAACGGCGAGATCGCCTTCAGCGACACGCTCGCCGAAGCGATCCTGCTGGCCGTCGATCGGCTCGAACTCGCCGTGGAGAGCCTGCGCGCCCGCCGGCCGCTGGAAAATCTCCGCCTTCTTGTCCTGGTGCAGGGACTGGAAAGCCTCGCAGCCGCATCCGCCGGCGACGTCCACGCGGTTGCGGGGCAGCTGATCGAGGCCGTGACGGATTTCCGCCCCGCCGCCGAGCCGGCGAACTTCGGGCGCGGCTCCATGTCGAGCTCGATCGAGCGTTCGCCGACGCAGATCGGCGACGACCTGCTGTTTTTCCGTTCGCTCGCCGACCAGCTCGAAAGCCGCTCGCCGCTGTTCAAGGGCCGCACCCTGCGGCTTCTCCGCCTCGCCGCCGAGACCAACCAGATCCGGGGCAAGATCGTCGATCCGATACAGCTGGAAGCGGCCATCTACATGCACGACGTCGGCATGATGTTCCTGCCCGAAAGCGTCTGGCTCAAGGTCGAGCACATGACCCCGGAGGAGCGGACGCTGCTGCGCAATCACCCCGGCCATGCCGCCGGCCTGCTGTCGCGCATGGCCGGCTGGGGAGCCGCCGCCGAGATGGTGGCGCAGCATCACGAAATGCCCGACGGCCGGGGCTACCCGGAAGGCATCGCCGCGCCGGCGATCTGCGACGGCGCCAAGATACTGGCCATCGTCGACGCCTTCGAGTCGGTCATGCTCAAGCACGCCAGCCGCGGCAGGAATCGCTCGGTGCTGCGTGCCGTCGCCGAGATCAACGCATGCGACAACCAGTTCGCCCCCGAGTGGATCGAGCCGTTCAACCAGGTCATCCACCGCACCATCAACCCATGAGCGCCGCAGCCGCCAGCGGAGAAGAACCGGATTTCGAGCGGCGCTTCGGCGGCGTCGGCCGCCTTTATGGCGCCGGCGCGCTGCAGCGCTTCCGGGCAGCCCGCGTCGCGGTCGTCGGCATCGGCGGCGTCGGCTCCTGGGCCGCCGAGGCGCTGGCGCGCTCGGCGATCGGCCGCATCGCGCTGATCGATCTGGACATGGTCGCCGAGTCGAACGTCAACCGTCAGATCCACGCGCTCGACGGCGCCTTCGGCAAGGCCAAGACGGACGCCATGGCCGAACGCATCCGCGCCATCAACGCGGCGTGCCGGGTCGAAACGATCGAGGACTTCGTCACGCCGGAAAACGTGGCCGCCCTGATCGGCCGCGATTTCGATTACGTCGTCGACGCCATCGATCAGGTGCGCACCAAGGCGGCCCTGATCGCCTGGTGCGCCCGCCACGGCCTGCCGCTGGCCACCGCCGGCGGAGCGGGCGGACAAACCGACCCGACCCGGATCGGCATCGCCGACCTCTCGCGTACCGTGCAGGACCCGCTCCTGGCGAAAGTGCGGTCCCTGTTGCGCAAGGAATACGGCTTCACGCGCGATCCCAAGAAGAAATTCGGGATTCCGGCCGTGTTCTCGACCGAGCCTGTCCGCCATCCGGAACGGGGAGACGCCTGCGCGGTGCAGCCGGGCCCGGCCGGGCTCAATTGCGCGGGCTATGGATCGTCGGTCTGCGTCACCGCGTCGTTCGGATTCTTCGCGGCCGGCGCCGCGCTGAATCATATCGCCCAGGTTGGAGCAGCCGTTGGGCGATGAACCGGCCGACCGCGGTGTTGCACGGCTGAAAGTGAATTCACCCCCGCGCTGCCTCGCCGTCAAGCCAGACTTCCAGCCCCTGGGCATTGATTTCGATGTCCTGGGTCAGCAGCGCCAGAATTTGTTCGCGTCCGAGCGCACACCCGATGGCGTGGATTTCCTCGACCAGAAGGTCGGCCAGATCGCTGCAAATGCCTGCATGGCGCGCGCTCCCGGCGTCGCGGTGCCGCCGCGCGATGGCCACATAGGCGTCGATCAGGCGATGCAGGTCCGAGACGATCCGCGCCACGCCGGTCACCTGGCCGAAATGCGTCAGATAGCACGCGCCGGGATCGCAGCCGAGCAGCATGTCGATCGACGCATGCATGTCCTCGGGACTGAACTGGACGGGTGTCGTCCCGGGAAAGACGAAGCGTTTATTCCCCGCGTCGAACTCTGGATACGAAACCCCCAGTGCGTCGCCGGTGAAGATATGGCCGGTCCGCTCATCGCGGAAGCATACGTGATGGCGGGCATGGCCCGGCGTATCCAGGACGCGCAGCCCGCGGCCAGCGAGATCGATGCGCAGACCGTGCGTGGCCTCGACAATGCGCCCGGCGTCTATCGGCAGTACCTCGCCGTAGAGCCGCCGTATCTCGTCTTCGCCATACACCGCCGCGGCTCCAGCGATCAATCGCGACGGATCGACCATGTGACGCACGCCGCGCGGATGCACCGCCAGCCGCGCATTGGGAAACGTCCGCATCATTAGCCCCGCGCCACCGGCATGATCGAGATGGACGTGCGTCAGCAGGACATGATCGACCTGATCGGCTGTGGCCCCGAGTTGTTCGAGCGCGCACAGCACCCAGGGCAGGGAATGATTCGTCCCCGTATCGACTAGAGCGATGCGCCCGCCCTCCTCGATCACGTGAACCGCCGCAAACCGGGGACGCAGGTAATGGGCATCGACGGCATGGATGCCATTTCCGTAGGAAATCAGGCTGTTCATGAGAGAAAAAACCGAAGAAACGCGACTCGCCAATTATCCGCGATTCACCGGCTGTCTTCGCTCGTTCTGATCAATCGGCGGAAGTGCTTCCGCAACTTCGACAATTTGGGCGAAATCACCGCCTGGCAATACGCCTGCTCGGGGTTCTGCCGGAAATACCGATGATGGTAATCCTCGGCGGGATAGAACGGCTGCTCCGGCAACACCTCCGTCACCGCCGAAGCTCCCTGCGGATTCTCCGCGTTGAACGCGGCGATCGCCTTTTCCGCCGCCGCTTTCTGCTCGACGGAATGATAGAAAATCACCGACCGGTACTGCGAGCCGACGTCATGCCCCTGGCGGTTCGGCGTGGTCGGATCGTGAGTCGCGAAGAACACTTCGAGCAGCGTCGTGAAATCGACCCGCTGGGGATCGAACATGATCCGGACGACTTCGGCATGCCCGGTGTCTCCGCGGCAAACCTCGCGATACGAGGGATTCCCGAGCGAACCGCCGCAATACCCCGGCACGACGGAGAGAACTCCTTCGATCTGCTCGAAAACCGCCTCGGTGCACCAGAAACAGCCGCCTCCGAAAGTGGCGATTTCGCTGTCCCGTTCAGTCATGGCATCTCTCTCAAGGCAAGACAAACCATATGACCGGCGGCAAAGAAAAAAGCTCCGCCGCAGACTCTCC
>JADHEE010000758.1_pt1 | contig 11169 bp, 8 predicted proteins | sample 8952401 | NCBI WGS metagenome assembly JADHEE01 (sample SAMN16124438, study PRJNA663242) | bioreactor sludge metagenome | isolation source: sludge (ammonium) | place: India:Bengaluru | collected 2019-02-28
GAGCGAAGCAGAACGCGATCCCCTGGCGCTCTATTTCCAGCTGTTGATCACCCGCCTGATGAATAACGAAGAGATCAGCGAAGAGGCGCAGACCGAGATGGCGGTGGAAGCCGGCATCAACACCCAGCGCATTGATGATATCGCCAATTTCCTGAACCAGTGGGGCAATGAGTAGCTCCTGCATGAAAGACGTAGTCTGCGCAGGCGTTGTGCTTTACACTGCGCGCGGCAAAAACTGAGTTAGTAACGATTAATTAGGCGGTAACGGCAATGGCGATGAACGGAACAATCACAACCTGGTTTGCAGATAAGGGCTTTGGATTTATCAAAGATGAAAACGGCGATAACCGCTATTTTCATGTGATTAAGGTCGCCAATCCCGATCTGATTAAGAAAGATGCCGCGGTAACGTTTGAACCGACCACCAACAACAAGGGGTTGTCGGCGTATGCGGTGAAGGTGATCCCCGAGAGCAAATATATTTACCTCGATGGCGAGCGCCATAAAATCACCTCCATCAAATCTTACCTGGTCTACAGCGAAGAAGAGCCTGCCGAAACCCGGATTGATAAAGAGAACGGCGTGCTGTCGGTGAAGAGCCTGATGGGCAATATCGCGCCGAAATCAACGGCCAAAGCGGGCGAAATGCGCACGGTAAGAAAACTGGCTATCACTACCTTCCAGGGCAAAACCTTTATCTTCTCCGAAGATGAGATTGACCTGGATGCCACGGTAAAAATGCTCAAGAACCTGAAGTAATCTGCATCCTGCCGGGTAGCGGCTGCGCCTTACCCGGCATGGAAAATCAAGGCGGCGCGAAACGAAGGCCCGTGCAAGCGCAGCGCCGTCCTCTCATCGACCTTCTCTCCTGATACATCCCCAGTATAAAGAATTATTTACGCGATTAACGCGCCCGGCAGTACTGTTATGCAGACAATCCTGTATTGTGAAATAACAAACCGTTCACAAAGAAAGGGGGTAGCAGCGTGCCGGAGATGAATATCTGGGGACAGATGGTTAACGATCCTGTTCCCGGCTGGCAGGGGGCCAGTGTACTGGAACGCGGGGTGTTGGAAGGGCGTTTTTGCCGCCTTGAGCCGCTGAATGCGCAACAGCATGCGAGCGATCTGTTCGAGGCCTACGCGCTGGGTGACGACAGCGACTGGACCTGGCTTGCCAGCAATCAACCTGCCAGCGTGGAAGAGACCGCCAGCTGGGTGCAGGGCAAAGTGCAGGATAAGGCGCTGGTGCCTTTTGCAGTGATCGATCGCCAGAGCGAGCGCGCCGTCGGGCTGGTCTGTTATATGGCCATTGAGCAACAGCTGGGTTCGGTGGAGATAGGGCATGTCACCTGGTCGCGCAAAATGAAAAACAGCCCGCTCGGCACAGAGGCGATCTGGCTGCTGCTGAAATATGGTTTTGAGCGAGGCTATCGCCGTCTGGAGTGGAAGTGCGATTCGATGAACATCCCCTCGCGCCGGGCCGCAGAGCGGCTGGGCTTTACCTGGGAAGGGCGGCTGCGCCAGAAGCTGGTGCGTAAAGGCCGTAACCGCGACAGCGATATGCTCTCCATCATAGACAGCGAATGGCCGGAGCAGGACGCGGCTCTGCGTGGCTGGCTGGCCGCAGATAATTTTGATAACGATGGGCGGCAGATCAAACGCCTCGAGGCGTTTCACGTTCGCTCCGAAACGGCATAACAGTGAATTTATTGCAGGCGCGCCTCTGAGGAGGGGCCCCTGCGCCGTTTATTTTCTTTTGCTATTAAAAGTATACCGTCGCCGATCATCTGCACGTTGATCTGGTGGATGTCATTCATACCAGCCTCAAATACAGCCCGTGGCTCTGGCTGGCGATGTTCCTGGGGTCGGGTGTGAAGGTCTTTTTCTGGCGCTGGCTGTTTGCGGGCGTGCGCCAGGAGAACAGATCAGATGTTACCGCCTGAGGACAGGGCAGAAACAGGCGCGGGAATGCGAGCACAATCGTGAGGCGCGCTACAACCATCACCACGGATAAACAGGTCCGCCCACCTCTTTGGTGGGCATGATATCGTCCGGTTACCTCTCTCTATGTGCCTTTACTCATTTGACTAAAGTCAAACTTTAGTGACTTATTTAATTGTCTTAATAATGTTATTTAGTGAAGATTTTTAAAAAGTTGTTACTAGATAAAATAGTCTTTGTGTAGTCTTTTGGCTTGATTGAGTTTGACGGGGTTATCTAAAGAGTTCAGCTCAAACGCATCGGGTATCGGGGCATCCTCTTTGAATATCACTCTCGTGAGGCGCATAACGCTCTGGTGCACCTGACATTTGCACCATCCCGGTAAAGATGACCACTTTGTCAATCATGAAAGTCTTCTTCATGAAGTCTAATCTCAAACATAATGTTCCGCATTTATCTGTCTATTGTAAGACATATAATTTTCTTTCATTTGAAAATAATCTATCGATAAAGTCTTTCTGATTTAACATACCTTCAACAAAATGTGTCTCAGATTTAGAATGTTGACATGTTTTAAGCAGACTTTCATATTTCAGGACATGAAATAACTGCATGCTTAAGGCGGAGGGAGTGTGGACAAAATCAGAAGTTATCCATCAAAGCGCAGACCGCGAGGTGAAAGTAAAAATGCCCGGTTAACCATGCTGAGCGCACGCATCGATGAAGAGCTTTGTGAGTACGTGCAGGCCACCGCTTACGAAACGCGTAAAAGCAAACAGGACATTATCGCGGAAGCCCTGATGCTTCATCGCCAGCACCATCAGCTTAACCCCGATAACTGAAGCTCATCTCAGCCTACAGGTTCGTCAAACGAAAAAGGTTGTACAGAATGACGTTTCTACGCCTCTGGCATTACTGCACTCTGCTCCGGTGATGACGTCGATTTAACGTACTTCACGCCAGCATCTAAACGTTTTCTGAAAAAGTAATTTACCTGGCTAAATAACCAGTGAAAAGGCGGTTTTTTCACCTGAGCGAGCGTAGTATTGCGGCGGGTGCCTGATGCTTTCTGAGCTCAGGCAGGTCTGGAGATGCAGAAAGCAAAAGCCCCGGAGATGTTTCCATCAACCGGGGCTACCTACCCAAACCTAAGCAATTTGGATGGTAGCCTCTTCTTAGCAAGGAGGCAATGACATGCTTAACAAGTACGCCTTTTGGGCGATCCTGGTGCTGGCTTTAACGGTGCTGGGCGTCACGTTTCTGGTTCACGAAACGTTATGCGAGCTGAGCTTTAAGGAGCGTGATGTAGAAGTGAAAGCTGTTCTCGCTTACGAAACGAAGAAGTAGCGGTATGCGGGGAGAAATCCCCGCTTATCCAATTGTCGGTTTGGTTCGGGCACCCGTTTTTTTGCCCCGTCTGGTGTTAAGCCGGACGGGGCATTTTTATTTCTGCCATCTGTCAAACAAGGGTCATGCTTTCTGCGCAATCTAAATGTTTTCTGAAAGAGATATTCCCATGGGTAAATTTGTGGTGAGGATTCGATATGGTTTACAGCGCAAGACATTAAAACAAATAATCACAATAAAAATATGGTTAATGAAGAGGGGAAGCGTTTAACTATCACCAGGTTCGTTAAAGCGCAGGGAAGCACGTCATTATGCTTATGCCATCCGATTTAAAAACCATACTTGATTCAAAACGAGCGAATATCTATTACTTGCAGCATTGCAGGGTGCTGGTGAATGGGGGACGGGTTGAGTATGTCACCGACGAGGGGAAAGAATCTCTCTACTGGAATATTCCCATCGCGAATACCACAGTCGTCATGTTAGGGATCGGAACCTCTATTACCCAGGCTGCGATGCGGGAGTTTGCGCGTGCAGGCGTTCTGGTTGGATTTTGTGGCGGAGGTGGCACCCCACTTTACGCAGGCACTGAGGTCGATATTGATATCTCATGGCTTACTCCACAAAGTGAATACCGTCCGACGGAATATTTACAAAGCTGGGTATCATTCTGGTTTGATGACCAGAAGCGGCTCGAGGCGGCAAAGCGTTTTCAGGCGATTCGATTGACGCAAATTGAACGCCACTGGGGTGGTTCAAAAATGCAGCGCGAGGAGCGATTTCGGCTTCCACTGACTCATCTGGCAGAGAAACTTGCCCGCTTCCAGGAAGGTATTCAGGCTGCAACTTCCCACACAGAGCTTATGTTGCAAGAGGCACAGCTCACCAAAGCGCTCTATAAGCTTGCCAGTAATGCCGTGCAATACGGCGAATTTACTCGTGCGAAACGAGGCGGCGGCACAGACAACGCGAACCGGTTTCTCGATCACGGTAACTATCTTGCTTATGGGCAAGCTGCTGTCGCAGCCTGGGTTACAGGCATTCCACATGGGCTGGCCGTACTGCATGGTAAGACACGTCGGGGTGGTTTAGTTTTCGATCTTGCTGATTTAATCAAAGACGCGCTTGTATTGCCGCAGGCGTTTATTGCAGCAATGGCTGGAGAAGACGAACAGACTTTTCGTCAACGCTGTATTACTGGATTTCAACAGGCTGAAGCGCTTGATGTAATGATTACTTCGCTGCAATCCACGGCAATCGAATTCGGGCAAAACAACAGATGAATGTTTTGCTTATTTCCCGGTGTAGTAAAAATGCGCGTGAACAAAGTTGCCAGATCCTCGACCAGTTTGCCGAACGGAAAGGTGATAGCGCGTGGCAAACTGCCATTACGCTTGAGGGACTAAATACGCTGCGTCGGTTATTGCGTAAAACAGCTCGTCGAAATACGGCGGTGGCTTGTCACTGGATCAAGAAAAGTGGTCAGACGGAGCTGTTATGGATAGTCGGCAATCTGAAGCGTTTTAATGCGCAAGGTACAGTTCCTACTCACCGCACGTCACGCGATATTTTACGTAATCATCATGAATCTCATTGGCCTGCCACCGAAGCAATCGCTTTGCTGGCGGCTATCGCTGGGCTGTTTCATGACTTTGGTAAAGCGAGTGCCCTTTTCCAGGATGGACTAAAAGGCAAAAAAACCAAACACCGTTACCAGCCGTTTCGCCACGAGTGGATCTCCGTACGTTTGTTTCAGGCATTTGTTGATGAACAGCCTGACAGGCAATGGCTTACATCGCTTGGCACATTATCTGCAAAAGATGAGTTACTCTGGCTTGAACGAGTGCAACAAGATACTCGGGCCAGGAGTGGCAGTCCATTTACTGCGTTACCTCCTCTGGCTCAGGTCGTCGCCTGGCTTATCCTTTCTCATCATCGTTTACCACAGTATCTGGGTGAAAACCCTCCCGACCTTTCAGGCAGCGAAACCTGGCTGACGAATCAACTGAACGTTGCCTGGAATGCCCTTAATCATGAAAGCAATGACTGGAGTGAGGCAGACTTTCAGCGATCCTGGACTTTCCCGGCAGGATTGCCGCTACGCAGCCATACCTGGCAAGAAAAAGCCCGACAGCTGGCAAAACGGGCGGCTAATGCGGTCTCTTTAGCGGAATTTGGCAAAATGGATCAGGCGTTTACGCTGCATCTGGCACGCCTGGCGCTGATGCTTGCGGATCACCATTACTCCTCACGTGATCCGGTTACCGCCTGGCAGGATACTGACTACTGTGCCTGGGCTAATACCGATCGTAAAACCGGTCAGTTGAAGCAAAAACTTGATGAGCATACGGCAGGCGTCAGCCATCACGCCTTACTGCTTGGCCGTTCATTACCTTCATTACGCCGTCAGCTACCTGCTATAACCCGGCATAAAGGATTTCGCGAGCGGGCAAAGGATGAGCGCTATCGCTGGCAAAATAAAGCCTGGGACGTAGCAGAGAATCTGCGTGAGCCTTCACGAAAACAGGGATTTTTCGGGATAAATATGGCCTCAACAGGCTGCGGAAAGACATTTGCCAATGCACGGATCATGTATGCGCTTGCAGAGGAAGACGAAGGGTGTCGTTTTACTGTTGCGCTGGGGTTACGCACCCTGACGCTGCAAACCGGGGAAGCATTGCGCAGCCGCCTTGGGTTAGGCGAAGACGACCTGGCGGTGATGGTGGGCTCCCGCGCGGTAAGGGAACTTCAGAAAAAAGCGCGCGAACCGGACGAAAGTAGCGCTTCTGAAGAAGGATTCTTCGAGTCGCATCAATATGTTCATTACGACGGGGTTCCGAATAACGGACCGTTGCGTCAGTGGCTGGAAAAAGAGACCAAACTACGCCAGCTCGTAGATGCGCCGGTGCTGGTTGCCACTATCGATCACCTGATGCCAGCAACCGAAGGTGTGCGCGGTGGTAAGCAGATTGCACCGATGCTGCGATTATTGACCAGTGACCTTGTGCTGGATGAACCGGATGATTTCGATATTGCCGACCAGCATGCACTGTGTCGCCTGGTTAACTGGGCGGGCATGCTGGGGAGCCGGGTTTTACTTTCATCCGCAACGTTACCTCCGGCTTTGGTTCTGGCGCTGCATACGGCGTATTGTTCCGGACGCAAAGCCTGGCAGCAGGCATGCGGCGAGCCGGGGATGCCGCTTGAGGTATGTTGTGCCTGGTTTGATGAAGACAATGCTCAGGAAAAGATCTGCACGACTGCGGAGGATTTCTATCATGCCCACTGCGCATTTGCTGAAAACCGCGCAAAGCGCCTTCCCAACAAAGCCGTGTTACGTATCACTGATATTGTCAATGTGACGACCTCTTCAGTGCGGCCAACAGAAGTGATATCCGGCCTTGCGGATACACTTCACGCTGAAATTCTGAAGCTTCATCTTGCACACCATCAGCCCGCTGAAAAGGGTAAAACTGTGTCATTAGGGCTGGTGCGAATGGCGAATATTAACCCGTTGGTAGCCACCGCGCAGGCGCTGATGCGTATACCGTCTCCGGACGGGTTCTGCATCCATTATTGCGTTTACCATAGCCAGCATCCGCTTGCCGTCCGCTCGTATATCGAAACGCAGCTCGACGGTGCTTTTACCCGAACTGCGACTCAACCACACCTGTTACATCCCCATCTTCGCCAGGCGATACATGAACATGTTGCGCAGCACCATATATTCGTCGTGCTTGGCACATCGGTCATCGAAGTCGGTCGCGACTGGGATGCCGACTGGGGGATTATCGAGCCGAGTTCTATGCGCTCGCTGATTCAGTTTGCCGGGCGTATCCAGCGTCATCGCCAGATTGCGCCTTCTACCGCCAATATGCTGATCCTCAATAAAAACGTTCGCGCGCTGTGCTCAACAGATGCGGATTCCCCGGCTTATTGCAGGCCTGGGTTTGAAACTCATGATTTTATGCTCAGCAGCCGCGAAGTACGCGAACTGCTACAAGCTGATCAATATCGGTTCATCAATTCTGCGCCGCGTATCGTGGCGGCGACGTTCAAACATGCTAAAGGCAAGCGTTACGACAACCTCAGCACCCTGGAACATGGTCGTTCTGCCGAAGAACTGTTAGGGAAAAAACGCACATATCCGGTAGCAGCAGACTGGTGGCGGGCAAAAGTTACCTGGAGCGGTGAGATTCAGCGTCGTACACCGTTTCGGCGTGCGCAGCCTGAAGCGCAGTTTTTTCTGCGGATGGAAGATGAATTCGACGCGCCCCGTTTTATGGCGCGAGACGATGGCGCAGCAGGCTGGAAGGACCCCGGATTATTCACCTGGCAGCAGACAGAGATGGCCGAAGGCGTTAAGGCATGGATAAACACCGATTACGCCGCTGTATTAATGGCGTTGGCAGAGTCTTTCGATCTGGAGTTAGCGCAGGTTTGCGAAAGGTTCGGAGAGATTAATTTACGGACCAGCAAGGATGAGGATGCCGAAGACTGGCTGTGGCATCCGTTGCTGGGAGTGTTTCGCGCTCTCAACTGAGAGCGCGAGCTACCAGTGCGGCAGTGTTAAGAGAAAATTCAGCAACAATATTTCTAAGCTACCTGTTCGGCAGTTGTTGGAGTTTAGACAACATACATCGTTAAGTAAACGTAGGATAATTGATAGTGTTTTTTACTTAAATTACAGAACCAATAGGAGCTTGACATGTGTTTGCGAGATAATTAAATTTAGCTTGCCCACACAGTATAAAAGGTTTTATCAGTATGAACAATCATAATAAGTTCCAGTACCTCACTTGTCTAATCGCGCTCAGTTTGTTGATGGTAAAACCAGTCTCAAATCACTACATCGTTGATCAATATTCCTCAGGTATGCAGATTTCTAACTCAATATTTACTTTTTATTTCAAATGATTATGTAGATAAAGGACATGTAAAAATGAATGGACTTAGTATCTTTATTGAGAGTTTTGTTTCGGGACGACGGCAAACAAAACTCGACGCATTTGATAAGGAAAAAGTGAAAAGACTCGCTGCTGGAGAGCAAGAGGCTGAGCTGCTAAACGAACGTCGGGAGCTTGAATTACGCTATGAAACGCGGGCGTGGTTAACAGATGCAGCCAGCCGCGCCGGGCAAATCAGCCTGGTTACCCATGCCGCGAAATACACGCATGGCGATGTCAAAAGTAGCAGTATTTTCACGAAAACAACCGCATCTGAAGGCTACCTCTCCACGGCTACGTTAACAAAACCCGCCGCCGACGCCGTGGGTAACGCCGCGGCTCTCGATGTCGCCAAACTGCTACAAACCGAAACAGATGGCGATTCACTGCTTGCCTGCCTGCAACGCAATGACCATTCAGCGCTGGCGGCGCTGGCGGAAAGCGACGAACAGCTGACTACATGGGTGGAAGGGTTTTCCCGTGCTTTAACCACAAAGCAGCCCACCTCCCACAAACTGGCTAAGCAGGTCTATTTCCCTGTTGGCGAGGGTTATCACTTATTGAATCCTTTGTTCTCTTCCTCTCTTGCCCAGGAAATGCATCAGCGCATTGTAGACCATCGGTTTAGTGACGAGAGTAAAGCCGCCTGGAAAGCACGCCGTGAAAAGAGAGGGTATCCGCAGCCGCTGGTTATCTTTCCCAATACCGCGATAATGAATTTCGGCGGCACGAAGCCGCAGAATATTTCCTCACTTAACAGCAGTCGGGGAGGGCGTGTCTGGCTTCTGCCATCTTCGGCCCCACAGTGGGAAAGCCTTCCCAAACCGCCGCTGGGTTGTAAGTCGATGTTTGCCAGGGGGCCCTTTGAATACGCCACCCATGGGACTCGTCGTCGTCTTATTAGCCTGCTTGTCGATTCAGGTAATGAGAATAACCTGCGCATTCGCCGGGCACGTCAACGCTATGTTGATGAAATCATTGATACGCTGTTCAACGTGGCGGCAGAAATTCAGCGTCAGGACTGGGCTGGCTGGACAACCCACGAAAAATGCGAACTTAAACCGCATCAACAGCTTTGGCTCGATCCGTGGCGCGCAAAAACCGATAAGGCATTTTTCAATGAGCGCGATAAAGACCAGTGGCAGGCAGCCGTAGCAGAGGATTTTGCCAAATGGTTAAACAGCCATCTTCGTCAGGCTGAACTGTCCGTGGGGCAAACGGAGCGGCGTGAGTGGCAGACAGCCCCGCTGTTCAGTCGCCGGCTGCGGGAAATGGAAAAAGCGATCAAGGGATATAGCCATGAGTAATTTAATCATTTTGCCGTGGTTGGAAGTCGAAAATGCCAACGCTGTCGCAGGGTTAACCTGGGGCTTTCCTGCCATTACGCATTTCCTGGGATATACACATGCCCTGTCACGCAAACTTCAGGTGGCCCATGGATTACGCCTGGAGGGGTGTGGCGTCATCTGCCATCGACATCAGGTTCATGCTTACTCTTCTGGTCGTGATTATCAGTTTGCCTTAACCCGCAATCCGCTAACAAAAGAAGGGAAAACAGCCTCCTTTAATGAAGAAGGGCGCATGCATATGACTGTTTCACTGGTGATGGAATGCCACGGAGAGATTGCAAACGGCGATGAGGGGATGCGTGACCTGGCTGAGTATCTGCAAACGCTTTGTCAGACGCAAAAGCTCGCGGGCGGCTCGATTACGGGGTTACGCAGGGTGCAGGTATTCAGTGCCGCTAATCTCAAAACAAAGCTTTATGGCCTGATGCCGGGCTTTGCCTTACATGACCGCTCATCCTGGCTCGAAGAACATTATCAAACGCTGAAGCAGCACAATCCAGCCGCCGAAATGATAGATGCGTGGCTCGATTTCTCCGCCCTGAAAATGGCAGCGGAAGCGCGCGAAGAATCTGCAGAAAACGTCACGTGGGGATACCTGAAAAAACCACAACCCGGCTATCTGGTGCCGTTAATGATCGGCTGGCAGCGAATATCGCCGCTGTATGAACCGGGTCAGGTGGCTAACGCGCGTGATGAACTGCTCTGGCGCTACCGCACTACTGATACCGGTTACTACTGCTGTGGGCAAACGGCTGATGACAACGAATACGACGACTATTTCGATACTGATTATTAAGGGATTATAAAATGGCTAAAAATACGGTTATCAAAACGGCATCTGTACTCGCCTTTGAACGCAAACTGGCAAATTCAGATGCAATACTGTTTTCCGGCAACTGGGAGGGCACCGAGTGGCAGCCCGTTCAAATCCAGGAAAAAGCTGTCCGCGGGACGATTTCCAACCGTTTGAAAAATGCTTTAGCAAGCGATCGTGCAAAGCTGGATGCCGAGATCCAGAAAGCCAACCTGCAGCGTGTTGACGTTGCCGCGCTGCCTGCGGATGCCGATACATTAAAAATGACGTTTTCGCTGCGCGTGCTCGGCAATCTGGCCGTTCCTTCCGTATGTAATGACAAAATTTATCAGGATGCGCTCCAGGGTGTTATCGAAGGGTATATCGCTGAACAGGGTTTTGGTGAGCTGGCATTACGCTACGCGACCCATCTCGCTAACGCTCGCTTCCTTTGGCGTAACCGCGTGGGGGCTGAACAGATTCGTGTTGTGGTGAAAGGCAGTAAAAACTGGACGTTCAACGCGCACGATTATTCTCTGCGGGACTTTACTCAGCGTGACAGCACTCTACAGGAACTGGCGGATGAAATTGAGCGTGGCCTGAAAGGGGATACTTTTGTTTTGCTCAACGTCGAGGCATTTGTCCGTCTTGGACAAGGACAAGAGGTGTTCCCTTCTCAGGAGCTGGTGCTTGACAGCAACAGCACAAAAAGCAAGGTGCTCTATCAGGTGAACAATGTGGCGGCGTTGCACTCGCAAAAAGTGGGTAATGCGTTGCGCACTATTGATACC
>JADHEE010000762.1_pt1 | contig 11133 bp, 12 predicted proteins | sample 8952401 | NCBI WGS metagenome assembly JADHEE01 (sample SAMN16124438, study PRJNA663242) | bioreactor sludge metagenome | isolation source: sludge (ammonium) | place: India:Bengaluru | collected 2019-02-28
ACTACCGGGACGGGGTGGGGATGGGGTAAGCGTTCGAGACGGCGCGACCCCATCCCCCTCCCAGCCTCCCCCTTGAAGGGGGATGAGTCGATGTGTCCAGCGTTCGTGCGCTTGCCCCGGCGGAACCGGCTCCGGCAAGGACGGAATCCGCCAGCGTTATATACTCGACACCGCCTGCCGCCGGCGGGCGCCGGAATTCCTCCCGTCCTGGAAAGTCATGCGCAGCTTCTTCAACCATTTGTCGGAAATGCTGAACCTGCGCCCGCCGCCTCCGCGGAAGGCCGAATGCGGGTTTTGCGGCGGCGTGCGCTGCATCGGCGCCTGCGGCGCGCAGCAGACGCCGGATCGGACGATCAGCCTTTCCGGCCGGATCGTCCTGGAAGACGGCTGCGGCCGCATCGAATGCCCCGATGGCGCGGCGCTGCTGTTCGGGCGCCATTCACCCGAAGAAAAGGCGATCCTGCAAAAATGCGCGGACGGCGATCGGTGCACGATCACCGCAAGGGTGGAAAACGGCCGGCTGCAGGGCGTCGTTTCCGTCGAGCGCGGCTGATTCCCCAGGCAGTGCCAGAACGGCACGGCACCCGCTGCACGGGCTGCCTTCGCAATTCTTCACATTTTGCCGGGGACCGCTCGGCTACGATGATTCCTTCACCGATTTCACGGAGGGGACGGACATGGGACTTCTCGACCAAGTCGTCGGCGCGCTGGCCGGCGGCCAGAACGGCGGCGGCAATACGCAGCTCATCCAGGCCGTGCTGCAGCTGATCAACAATCCGCAGATTGGCGGCCTCGGCGGCCTGCTGGGCATCCTGCGGCAGAGCGGCCTCGGCGAAGCCGCCGATTCCTGGGTATCGACCGGCCGGAACCAGCCGGTGTCGGCCGAGCAGCTTCAGGCGTCGCTGGGCGATTCGCTGCTTCCAGGGCTGGCGGCCCAGCTCGGCATCACGCCGCAACAGGCCTCGAGCGGCCTGGCCGACCTGCTGCCGCAGATCATCGATCACCTGACGCCGGACGGCCGGTTGCCGCAGGAAAATCAGGGCGATCTGCTGACGGAGGGGCTGGCCTTGCTGAAGAAAGGCGGCCTGTTCGGCTAGCCTGCGCAGTCCGTCCCCGCATCAGCCGGGGATACAGGACGGATAGTACGGCGGCGGCCGCCAGGGCCGCCGCGCAGTCGACCAGCCAGTCGGCAACCGAGGCGCCGCGGTAGGACAGGAAAGACTGCACGAACTCGTCCCCGGCGCCCATGAACATGACGCCGAGCACGGCCGTCTTCGCCCGTTGCGCGGCGTGTCCGGGGCGGCCGAGGAAGAGCAGCAGCGCCAGCACCGAATAGGACAGCCCGTGCAGGACGGCGCTCGGCGCATATTCCCCGATCCCGGCGCGCGCGCCGGGAATCGAGCCGAGGATGAGGATCAGCAGATACATGATCGCGGCGGCGCGGCGGCAGTATTTCTGAAAGTCTGGATCAAGCAGGATACGGGCAGGAGCGTCGGTCATCGGGCGATTCGTTCATGTCGTCGAAGGGGCACCATACACCATTGCTGCCGTCTTTGCCGTCGGAGCGCTGGAGACGCAGGACAATCGCACGAATGCTCATGGAATTCAGAGTGAGGCACAAAGTACCCGTGCCGTCATTCCGGCGCAAGCCGGAATCCAGTTTCGTGGGGCACGAACTGGGTCCCGGCTTTCGCCGGGACGACGCTGTCTGCACGAAATCGTGCTTTGCCATCACCATGAGCGATCACCGATGCGTTCGTGCGATTGCCCTGGCCGGAGACGCTCTTCAGACCTTCCTGCCGCCGAGCAGCGCGTTGAGCAGGATGCCGATGGTGGTGCCGTTGTGCAGCGTGGCGGCGGCGATCGGCTTGAGGACGCCGAGCGCGGCGGCGCCGAGGATGGCGGTGTTCAGGCCGACCGCCAGGCGGTAGTCGGTGTCGATGAGCTTCATGGCGCGGGCGGCGATGGCCTTGGCGTCGGCCACGCGGGCGATGTCGTCCTCGAGCAGCGCGATGTCGGCCGACATGCGGGCGATGTCGGCGCCTTTCTGCATGGCGATGCCGACGTGCGCGCCGGACAGCGCGGGCGCGTCGTTGATGCCGTCGCCGATGAAGGCGATGCGCGCGCCATCCGCCTTCATTTTCTCGATGATCGCCGCCTTGTCCGTCGGCAGCAGTTCCGCGTGGAAGCCGTCCAGGCCGAGCGTCCCGGCCAGTTCCGCCGCCCGCTCGCGGTGGTCGCCGGTGAGCATCAGGATGCGCCTGGCGCCCAGCGCGCGCAGGCGCCCGACCGTTTCCGCGCTGTTCTCGCGCAGATGGTCCTTGAGCGCCAGCAGGCCGATCAGGGCGCCGCCGTAGCCGATGTAGAGCAGCGTCTTGCCCTGCCGGTAGAGGCGCTTGACGGTCGGTTCGTGCTCGGCGACGTCGATGCCTTCGTCTTCCTCGATGAAGTGGCGCGAGCCGATGACGATGCGCTTGCCGTCGATTTCGCTGGCCACACCGTGCGCCACCACGAATTCGACCTCGGTGTGGTCGAAATGCCGGCCGTGCACGGCGCGCGCGGCGCTGACCACGGCGATCGCCAGCGGATGGAAGTAGTGTTCCTCGACCGACGCGGCGAGGCTGATCAGGTCGTCCGGGGTGAAGGCTTCGTCCAGGGCGATCGAATCGGTGACTTCGAGCAGGCCGGTGGTCAGCGTGCCGGTCTTGTCGAACACGAAGGTGTCGGCCTCGGCCAGCCGCTCCAGCGCGGTTGCGCCCTTGAACAGGATGCCGTTCTTGCCGGCCGAGTACATCGACGACTTGAAGGCCACCGGCGTCGCCAGCTTGAGTGCGCAGGAATAGTCGGCCTGCAGCACGGACGCGGTGCGTTCCCAGTCCTGCGTCAGCACGAACGAGGCGCCGGCCAGGCCGAGCACCGCCGGCACCAGCCGGTCGGCGAGGCGGGACGCCTGGAGCTGCGCCTCGCTCTTGGCGGTCAGCGACTGCTCGACGTATTCGGCGATGCGCGCGGCGGCGGTCTTGCCGCCGACGTGCTCGGCGTAGATGCGGATGCGTCCTTCCTCGATCAGCGTGCCGGACAGCACGGCGTCGCCGCGCACCTTGACCACCGGCGTGCTCTCGCCGGTCATCGACGCTTCGTTGATGGTGGCCTCGCCGCCGAGCACGGTGCCGTCGATCGGAATGACGGTGCCCGTCGCCGCGACGACCGTGTCGCCCACCTGCACTTCGCCGGCCGGCGTCAGGATCTCCTTGCCGTCCCGCTCGACCCAGACCTCGTCGCTGACCGGGTGGACGAGGTGCTTGAGCAGTTCCTCCGAGCGCCGGGCGATCGATTCCTCCAGGTACTCGCCGAGGGCCAGCATGAAGGTCGTGGTGTTGGCCGCCAGGTAGTCCTTGCGCGCCACCGAGATCGACACGGCCAGCGCCTCCAGCACGTGCGAGGTGAGCCCGCTCTCGCGCAGCTCGGTCAGGGCGTGCGCCAGCAGCGGTGCCGCGGCGGCCAGCGTCACCGGTGTCTTCAGCGTTTCCGGCAGGCGCTGCGTGGCGAGCAGCGTGATCAGGCTGGCGATCACCGGGCCGGTGTCGGCGGCTCCTGTCCCGTTCTTGCCGGAGCGCAGCGGCGGCGGCGCGCCCAGCGCCAGGAGGCCGGCTTCCAGCGCGTCGGCATCGGTCCGGCCGGCGTCGAATTCGACGATCAGCGCGCGCGCCGCCGCGTTCACCCGCGCGTTGACCGCGCCGGGCAGGTTGCTTGCTGCCAGCGAAATGTCCTTCGCGGCCTGGGGCGTCTCCGGCCGGCAGCGATAGCGCCAGCGCACGCGGCCGCGCGTCTCGTGCAGTCGATCGAGACGGACGAACCAGCTTTCCTGCGTCATGTATCAGGCGCCGTGTTCGGCCTCGATCTCCGCCTTGAGGTCGGCCATCTGCTCCTTGAACTCCTCGACGCCGCCGGCCAGGCCGGTGTAGAGCTTCATCGCCGACTTCATGATCTTGCCGCGCAGTTCCTCGTCGGCCAGCACGTAGGCGGCGGCCGCGCCGAGCAGGGCGCCGATGACGAACTGCTCCGTCGTTCCCGCGCCGAGACCGCGCGGCAGGCCCAGGCCACGCAGCAGGCCGAGTCCCTGGCCGGCGGCGTCCTTGCCGCCGTAGGCGCCGGGGAAACCGTAGCCGTCCTCGCCGCCCGCACCGTAATTTTCGTATCCCGCCGCGCCGTTCTGTCCGTAGCCGTTCTTGATGGCTTTGCGCAGCATCTTCTTAAGCTTTTTCTTGCTCATCGATGACCTCTTTCGTGCTGGAAGGTGAATCCTGGAACAGATGCTTGATGACGCTCAGGCCGGCCGCGCCGGCGGCCACGGCGACCAGCGCCGAAGCGTAGTCGCGGCGGTCGATCGCGTTGGCGCCGGCGACGCCCGCGGCCATCGCGGTCCCGCCCTGCAGGGCGAGGCGCAGCGTCTCCCGGCGCGCGGGGCGTCCGGCGCCGCTGGCGGCGACCAGTCCGGCCGCGATGAAGCCGCGCACGAAGCCGTTGCGCGCCGCCAGTTCGGGTGCGGGCCAGCCCGGCGGGACGACGGCGCAACCCCGGCCGCGCCGCGGGCGCCCGTAGCCGGGAGGCACCGGTCCCCACGCCGGGCACGGCGGCACGCGGCGTTTCATGCGGCGCCTCCGGTCGGCGCGGCCGCTTTCGGCTTGGCCGGCGCCCGGCGTTTGGCGGCGGGCTTGCGGGCCGGTTTCGCCGCCTTGGCTGCCGCCGCCGGCGTCTCAGCGGCGGAGGCGGCGGCCGGCGCCGCCTGGAGCTTGTCGCGCAGGCGCGCCGACGAGTGTTCGAGGGTGGCAAGGCCGCTCACGGTGGCTTCGCGCAGGCGGTCCTGCGCCTTGTCCAGTTGCTTTTTCGCCTTGTCGTTGCGGATCAGCTTGATGGCGGCCACTCCAGCCAGCAGGCCGGCGGCAAATGGGAGCAATGGAAACATGTCAACCTTCCTTTCTTCTCGACGGGGGTTTCTTCTTGAGCGCATAGGCCATGGCACCCCCGACAGCCAGACCGGTCAATAGGGCGGGGCTGGTATTGCGCAGCAACGGCGCGAACAGCCCGAAGGGGTGATGTTCGGCGCCCAGGATGGAGAAGGTCTTCTCCAGGAAATCCGAGAAGAAGCCATGCCGCAGGTAGGCCTCCTCGGCAGGGATGCCGTAGGCGGCGTGCATCCGCTCGGTCCGCTCGGCCCGCATGACGGCGCGCAGCAGCTGCGGCAGGCGGCGGTTGAGCGACTGGCGGCGCAGGCGTTCGAACACGGCGGCGATGTCCGGCGCGCCGGCCAGCGGCCATTGGCGCGCATGGAGCGCGGCCAGCGCGGCTTCGCCGTTGGCCGCCCGGCGGCAATCCTCGAACCATGTGCCGGTGATCCGTTCCGTGCCGGCGTAGGCGTCCGCCGGACAGGCGACGCCGTGCCGCCGGCAGGCGGCGACCAGCCAGCCGACGCGCTTTTCGCTGCCGGCCAGGAGGGCGGGGAAGGGGGCGCGGGAGCCGTAGGCTTCCGTCATGCGCCGGCAGAACGCGCGCGCCTGCATCTCCGCGCCCAGCGCGGTGCGCAAGGCCCCGTGGATGCCGCGGGAATCCCAGGTGAAGTCAGGCACAGGCCACCTCCATGTATTTGTCCGAGATGATCCGTTGCAGCACGGCCGCCGCCTCGCTCTGTACGCTGCCCAGGAAATCCGGCCAGGCCTGGAAGGGAATGGCCCGGTGGTCGTATTCGATGGTGCACGAGCGCGCCAGCGCGTTGACCCGGATCGAACGGATGCCGGGCGTGGCGTCGAGCGCGTCCTTGAGCGTGCGCGCCCGGGCGACCAGGCATTCGGTCTGCGGGTCGAGCGGCGGCAGTTGATCGACCAGCAGCCGCAGGCGGATGCGGCCGGGCACGTGATGGGCGATCCTTATGCAAGGCGAGAATTGGCGGAGTTTTTCGATGATGCTCATGGTTTCGCAATCTTGGCTGATTCGGTGTGCCGCGCCGGCCGGTCAATGCACCAGCGTGCGCCGGAAGATGGTCAGGTGCGCGCACAGGCAGGCCACGAAGATCCAGCCGGTGACGATGTGCAGGCGCTTGGGGCCGGCGTAGGCGAAGGCCAGCGAGGCGGCCAGGCTGGCCAGCGCGCCGATCTTGGCGTAGCGGTTGACTCTCAGGCGGGCGCTGCGGCGGCGCCTTCTCGGCGGATGTTCGCCGCTCTGGGAGGCGAGGCAGGCGGCGAGCACGGCCTCGGTCCGCTGCTGCATTTCGGGCAGCGGGATCACTTTGGCGTCGTAGCGCAGGATCACGCTGCACGCGGCGGGATTGGCGCGCGCCTCCAGCACGGGCAATTCCCGCGTGGTCGAATCGATGACGCGCTGGGCGACGGCGCGATCAGACAGGCGCGAATCCCTGACTCGCAGCCGCCCCGGTACGGCGGAAACGATGCGTTTCATCTGGTGAATCCCTTCTTTTCCCTTCCGTGGCGCGGCGGCCGGTTCGATGTTTCCGCGGAGCTGTCGCTCGCGGCGCGGCCGCGCGTTCGGATTCGTTCGCCGGGCACTCCCGAAATACGGCGATGTGGCCTCGCCGGGCCCGTTACGACTCTATGTCGACAAAACAATGATAACCCTTTTGCCGCTGCGTGTTTCAAGACGGCTCGTTTAAAATCATGGCGTCCGGCTGTCGGCAATGCGTGCCGGCGATCGAGACCGTCTTTCATGGATTGGGAGAAAACGATGAAAAACCAGAAGAGTATTGAGCTGCTCAACAAGGCGGTCGCCGACGAGCTTTCGGCGGTGCACCAGTACATGTACTTTCATTTCCACTGCGACGACCAGGGCTACGACCTCCTCGCTAACCTGTTCAAGCGCACGGCGATCGAGGAGATGATGCACATCGAGAAGCTGTCCGAGCGGATTCTGTTCCTCAAGGGCGACGTGGAGATGGCCGCGTCTGAAAGCGTGCAGAAGATCCACGACGTCAAGGGCATGCTCGAAATGGCGACGAAGATGGAGACGGCCAGCGCCCGCGACTACAACCGCTGGGCGAACGAGTGCTCGCAGAACGAGGATTCGGTGTCGAAGAAGCTGTTCGAGGCGCTGGTCGCCGACGAGGAGATGCACTTCGACCGCTACGACAAGGAAATGGACAACCTCGTCAAGTTCGGCGACAACTACCTGGCGCTGCAATCCATCGAGCGCAGCAAGGCGGTCTCGGCCGGCGGCCAGTCCGCCGCCTCTTGATCCGGACGCGCGGCAGTCTGCTTCTGCCGCCCCCGAAACAAATGGACCCTCGGCTAGGCGAGGGTCCATGAGTGTTTCGGAAGCGGGCGCGGATGCGCCCGAAACGCTTCCGAACGCCGTATTGCCTTACTTCACGTCGTAGCGGTCAAGATTCATCACCTTGGTCCACGCCGCCACGAAGTCGCGCACAAAGGTCTTTTTCGCATCGTCGCAGGCATAGACTTCGGCGAGCGCCCGCAGCTGCGAGTTCGATCCGAAGACGAGATCGACGGTCGTGGCGGTCCACTTCAGTTCGCCGGTAGCGCGGTCGCGTCCTTCGAACGACTCGCGGGCCTCCGAGGTCGGCTTCCAGACCGTGCCCATGTCGAGCAGATTCACGAAGAAGTCGTTGCTGAGGGCGCCCGGACGCTTGGTGAACACGCCGTGGGCCGACTGGCCGACGTTGGCGTTCAACACGCGCAGGCCGCCGATAAGCACCGTCATCTCGGGCACGGTCAGCGTCAGCTGCTCCGCCTTGTCGACCAGCAGGTCAGCCGCATACGGCTCCAGGCCGCGGCGGAGGTAGTTGCGGAAGCCGTCGGCCTTGGGTTCGAGCACGGCGAAGGAAGCGACGTCGGTTTGCTCCTGCGAGGCGTCGGTACGGCCCGGCACGAAGGGCACCGTCACGTCCATGACGGCCTTTGCCGCCGCCTCGACGGCCGCATTGCCCGCCAGCACGATCAGGTCGGCCAGCGAGATTTTCTTGCCGCCCGAGGCCGCGCCGTTGAATTCCTGGCGGATGCTTTCCAGCTTAGCCAGCACGCGCGCCAGTTCCTCCGGCTGGTTGACCGCCCACTCGTTCTGCGGGGCGAGGCGGATGCGCGCGCCGTTGGCGCCGCCGCGCTTGTCGCCGCCGCGGAAGGTGGAGGCCGAGGCCCAGGCGGTGGAGACCAGCTGGGAAATCGACAGGCCGGAGGCCAGCACCTGCGCCTTCAGGGCCGCAACGTCCTTCTCGTCGACCAGCGGGTGATCGACCGCGGGCACCGGGTCCTGCCAGATCAGCTCTTCCTGGGGCGCCAGCTTGCCGAGGTAGCGCGAGCGCGGGCCCATGTCGCGGTGCGTCAGCTTGAACCAGGCGCGAGCGAACGCATCCGCGAACTGGTCCGGGTTTTCCATGAAGCGGCGCGAGATCTTCTCGTACTCCGGGTCGAAGCGCAGCGACAGGTCCGTGGTCAGCATGGTCGGCACCAGCTTCTTCGACGGATCATGCGCGTGCGGAATCGTCGCGCCGGCGCCCTTGGCGACCCACTGGTGCGCGCCGGCCGGGCTCTTGGTCAGTTCCCATTCGTAGCCGAACAGGTTCCAGAAGAAGTTGTTGCTCCACCTGGTCGGCGTCGTCGTCCAGGTGACTTCCAGGCCGCTGGTGATCGTATCGCCGCCCTTGCCGGTGCCGAAGCTGTTGTGCCAGCCCAGGCCCTGCGCCTCGATCGGGGCCGCTTCCGGCTCGGGACCCACGTTCGTGGCAGGCCCGGCGCCGTGCGTCTTGCCGAAGGTATGGCCGCCGGCGATCAGCGCCACCGTCTCCTCGTCGTTCATCGCCATGCGGGCGAAGGTCTCGCGGATATCCTTGGCCGCCGCGATCGGGTCGGGGTTGCCGTCCGGGCCTTCCGGGTTCACATAGATCAGGCCCATCTGCACCGCCGCGAGCGGGTTCTCCAGGATGCGCGAGTGCTTGTCGCCGTCGGCATCGTCGTCGGACACCAGCACGGCCTTGTCGTCGCCCTTGTCGACTCCTTCCGAACCATGCGCATAGCGCACGTCGCCGCCGAGCCACTTGGTCTCGCTGCCCCAGTAGACGCCTTCATCCGGTTCCCACACGTCCTCGCGGCCGCCGCCGAAACCGAAGGTCTTGAAGCCCATCGACTCGAGCGCCACGTTGCCGGTGAGGACGATCAGGTCGGCCCACGAAAGGCTGCGGCCGTACTTCTGCTTGATCGGCCACAGCAGGCGGCGCGCCTTGTCCAGGCTGACGTTGTCCGGCCAGCTGTTCAGCGGCGCGAAACGCTGCTGGCCCCGGCCGGCGCCGCCGCGGCCGTCGGAGATGCGATAGGTGCCCGCGCTGTGCCAGGCCATGCGCACGAACAGCGGCCCGTAGTGGCCGAAGTCCGCCGGCCACCAGTCCTGCGAGTTCGTCATCAGGGCCTTCAGGTCGGCGACCACCGCATCGAGGTCGAGCTTCTGGAACTCCTCGGCGTAGTTGAAGTCTCTGCCCATAGGATTCGACTTCTCTGAGTGCTGCTGCAGGATCGACAGGTTCAACTGGTCTGGCCACCAGTCACGGTTCGACTGCATGCTTTCCGTGGTACGTGCGCCGTGTTGCGCGGCGAAGGGGCATTTGCTTTCTGTGGTCATGAGGACTCTCCTTTTATAAGATGGACCGCCTGCTGCTCAGCGCTAAGTCTAGCGAGCCCTCACCTCTGTTTCCAGTTAATAAAAACAATCTCCACCATGTACCGGCGCTATCGATGACGAGGAAGCGAGGACGAGCGACCTGTCGTTGAGCAGGCGACAACCGCAGCCGTGACGGAGGACAGAATGAAAGTCGACGTTCATCCTCACGGGCAATGCGGCACTGGCATGGCGGTTGTGTCCGCCATGGGGCTTAGCTTTCAACCGAACTGCGGGTGGGTATGGTCGCCGGCCCGGAACAGGGCCTCGATTTCGTCCGGCGGGGCGGCGCGGCCGAACAGCCATCCCTGCTGCAGGTAGCAGCCGTAGGTTTTCAGGGCGTCCGCCTGGGCGCGGGTTTCCACGCCCTCGGCGACGATTTCCAGCCCGAGCTGCCGGGCGATGGCGACGATGGTGCGGACGATGACCTGCTCGCCGGCGTCGTGCGTGATGTTCCGCACGAAGCTGCGATCGATCTTCAGGCGGTCGAGAGGCAGGCGGGTGAGGTAGGCCATCGAGGAAAAGCCCGTGCCGAAATCGTCCATCGCGAAGCGCACGCCGCGCCGGCGCAGGGTTGCCAGCGCCTCCAGCACGGGCGGCTCCACCTGCAGGTAGAGGCTCTCGGTGAGTTCCAGGATCAGGGAGCCGGCGGCGAGTCCGCTCTCGGCCAACGCCTCGTCGACGTAGCGGGCGAAATCCGCGTCCAGCATCTGCCGGGCGGAGATGTTGATCGACATGGAAAGATCCGGACCGAGGGCGAAGCGCTCCTGCCAGGCGCGCATCTGCCGGCACGCCTCGCTCAGCACCCAGCGGCCGATCGGGACGATCAGGCCGGTTTCCTCGGCGACCGGGATGAACTCGTCGGGCGGCGCCAGCCGGCCGTCCGCCTCCGGCCAGCGCAGCAGCGCCTCGAACCCGGCCAGGCGCGGCTCCCGGCTGTCGATCATCAGCGGCTGGTAGTGCAGGACGAAACGGCCGCCGGCGACGGAGTCGCGCAGCCGCATTTCGAGCGACAGCCGCCGTGCCGCGTCGACGCCGAGGCTTTCGTCGTAATAGTGGTAGCCGCCGCGCTCGCCCTGCTTGGCGGCGTACATCGCCTGGTCGGCCTGCTTGAGCAGGTCGTCGGGATCGTCGACGCTGCCGGGATGCAGCGCGATGCCGATGGAACAGCCGGTCTGCAGCTGCTGCCCGGCAAAGCCGATCGGCGCGCCGATCCGCCCGATGATCTTGCGGGCGAGCGAAGCGGCATGGTTCGGGTCGCCGAGCTCGCCGACCACCACCACGAACTCGTCGCCGCCCAGGCGGGCGACGAAATCGCTGTCGCGCACGCTGCCGCGCAGCCGCTGCGCGGTCTCGCGCAGCACGTGGTCGCCGGCGGCGTGCCCGAGCGAGTCGTTGATGATCTTGAAACGGTCGAGGTCGAGGTAGAACAGGCCGAGCAGGGTGTCGCGGCGGCGGCTCTCG
>JADHEE010000763.1_pt1 | contig 11126 bp, 11 predicted proteins | sample 8952401 | NCBI WGS metagenome assembly JADHEE01 (sample SAMN16124438, study PRJNA663242) | bioreactor sludge metagenome | isolation source: sludge (ammonium) | place: India:Bengaluru | collected 2019-02-28
GAGCTGGAGTATCCAGGCCGCCGAGACCATCAAGGTCGGCATCCTGCATTCGCTTTCGGGGACCATGGCCATTTCCGAGACTTCGCTCAAGGACATGGCGCTGATGACCATCGAGCAGATCAACGCAAAGGGCGGCGTGAACGGCAAGCTGCTCGAGCCGGTGGTGGTCGATCCGGCCTCCAACTGGCCGCTGTTCGCCGAAAAGAGCCGCCAGCTGCTAACCCAGGACAAGGTGGCAGTGGTGTTCGGTTGCTGGACCTCGGTGTCGCGCAAATCGGTGCTGCCAGTGTTCGAAGAGCTCAACGGCCTGCTGTTCTACCCGGTGCAGTACGAGGGTGAAGAGATGTCGCCGAACGTGTTCTACACCGGCGCCGCGCCCAACCAGCAGGCCATCCCGGCCGTCGAGTACCTGATGTCCAAGGACGGCGGCGAGGCCAAGCGCTTCGTGCTGCTCGGCACCGACTACGTCTATCCGCGCACGACCAACAAAATCCTGCGCGCCTTCCTGAAATCCAAGGGCGTCGCCGAAGCCGACATCATGGAAGAGTACACCCCGTTCGGCCACAGCGATTACCAGACGATCATCGCCAAGATCAAGAAATTCGCCGCCGAAGGCAAGAAGACCGCCGTCGTGTCGACCATCAACGGCGACTCCAACGTGCCGTTCTACAAGGAGCTGGGCAATGCCGGCCTGAAGGCGACCGAGGTGCCGGTCGTCGCGTTCTCGGTCGGCGAGGAGGAATTGCGCGGCGTCGACACCAAGCCGCTGGTGGGCCACCTCGCCGCCTGGAACTACTTCCAGTCGCTGAAAAATGCGGAGAACACCAAGTTCATCAAGATGTACAAGGACTGGGCCGCCAAGCAGAAGCTGCCGAACGCCAAGACCGTCGTCACCAACGACCCGATGGAAGCGACCTACATCGGCATCCACATGTGGAAGCAGGCCGTCGAGAAAGCCAAGTCGACCGACGTCGACAAGGTCATCGCCGCGATGGCCGGCCAGACCTTCAAGGCGCCGTCCGGCTTCGAGGTGAAGATGGACGAGAAGAACCACCACCTGCACAAGCCGGTGTTCATCGGCGAAGTGAAGGCCGACGGCCAGTTCAACGTGGTGTGGAAGCCCGCCGGCCCGGTCAGGGCGCAGCCGTGGAGTCCGGTCATCGCCGGCAACGACACCAAGAAGGACGAGCCGGAAGGCATGTGATTTCCCGAGGCGGCACGATCGACGGGGGCCGCGGCCCCCGTTTTCGTCGAACCTCGCCCGGCCTTTCCGCAGGCAAGGCGGCGCACCGGCGCCCGATCACGGTGCCCGGCCACGACGGCGGTGCATTCCGCCGTCACGCAGCGGCAGCGCCGCATCGTCGGGAAAACCCAAAAGATACGACCAATCAATCGATTGCAAATAAACGGATACATGCGCGGGCAGTGGCACATGGCTTGCTTTTCCTGGCCATACCGTTCAGACCCCGTCGAGGAAAGCATGCCCGGCCCGTCCAACGTCGCCGCACGAAACCGGCAGCCCCGGGCGCCGACGGCATCCGTCTTCACCAGCCGCAATCCCTCGCAACACCATAGGAGAAATGCCATGAGCAGCAAACGTATCTTCCGCACCCTGGCGCTGGTCGGCGCCGTGGCCCTCGGGTCGCTCGCGCCGGTGGCCGAGGCCGACGTCCTGGCCAACATCGCCAAGTCCGGCATCGTGAAGATCGCCGTGCCGCAGGACTTCCCGCCGTTCGGCAGCGTCGGGGCGGATATGAAACCGAGCGGCTACGACATCGACGTGGCCAACCTGATCGGCAAGGAATTGGGCACCAGGGTCGAGCTGGTGCCGGTGTCCAGCGCCAACCGCGTGCCTTTCCTGACCACCGGCAAGGTGGATCTGGTCATCTCCAGCATGGGCAAGAACGCCGAGCGCGAAAAGGTGATCGATTTTTCGACCGCCTACGCGCCCTTCTTCAACGGCGTGTTCGGACCGGATGACATCAAGGTCGGCAAGGTCGAGGAACTGGCCGGCAAGACCATCTCGGTGACGCGCGGCTCGATCGAGGATCTGGAACTGTCCAGGATCGCCCCGGCGGCGGCCGTGATCAAGCGCTTCGAGGACAACAACGCGACCATCACCGCCTACCTGTCCGGCCAGACGCAGTTGATCGCCACCGGCAACGTGGTCGCCGCCGCGGTCAATGAACGCAGCAAGCTGCGCCGCCTGTCGACCAAGTTCCTGGTCAAGAATTCGCCGTGCTACGTGGGACTGGCCAAGGGCGAGGCGGCATTGCAGGCCAGGGTCGACGAGATCATCGCCAAGGCCAAGAAGAGCGGCGCGCTCAACGAGATCGCGCAGCGCTGGCTGCACGCGCCGCTGCCGGCCGACCTGTAGGCCCCGGCACCGTTCCACCGTCCGGCGACGGCCGCCCGGCCGGCCGCCGGGCGACCGAGAGGATCGCGCATGGCTTATCAGTTCGACTTCACCTTCGTGCCCGACTACGCCGGCATGCTCGCCGGAGGCGTGGCCTACACCATCGGGCTGACGGTCTCCGGCGGCGCGCTCGGCATTCTGATCGGCATCGGCGGCGCCATCAGCCGCCTGTGGAACATCCGCCCGCTGGGCGAGCTGTACCGCTACTACGTCGAAGCGTTCCGCAACACGCCCTTCCTGGTGCAGCTGTTCCTGATCTTCTTCGGACTGCCTTCGCTCGGCGTCAAGCTGGCCGCATGGCAGGCCGCCGTGCTGGCCATGGTGCTCAACCTCGGCGCCTACAGCACCGAGATCATCCGCGCCGGCCTGCAGGCCACGCCGCGCGGCCAGATCGAGGCGGCCGACTCGCTGGCCTTCACCCGCTGGCAGACTTTCCGCCACGTCATGCTGCGCCCGGCACTGCACAAGGTCTGGCCGGCGCTGTCCAGCCAGGTGGTGATCACCCTGCTCGGCTCATCCGTCTGCTCCCAGATCTCCACAGAGGAACTGACCTTCGTCGCCAATTTCATCCAGTCGCGCAATTTCCGCGCCTTCGAGACCTACTTCCTGACCACCGCCCTGTATTTCGGGCTGGCCCTGCTGGTCCGCCAGGCCATGCACTGGATCAACCGCGCCGTGATCGTGCGGAGGCCGCCCTCATGATGAACTTCTCGCTGTGGGACATCGTGCGCAACCTGCTCGTCGGCGGCGGGCTCACGCTGCTCCTGTCGCTGGCGGCTTTCGTGCTCGGCGGGCTGGCCGGGCTCCTCGTGCTGCTGGCGCGCATCGGGCACGTGCGCGCGCCGCGCGCGCTGGCCCGGATGCACATCGAGCTGTTTCAGGGCACGCCTCTGCTGCTGCAGTTGTTCACCCTGTTCTTCGGACTGTCGCTGTTCGGGCTCGACGTGCCCGCCTGGCTGGCCGCCGGGCTGGGGTTGACGCTGTTCACCAGCGCTTTCCTGGCCGAGATCTGGCGCGGCTGCGTCGAGGCCATCCCGCGCGGGCAATGGGAAGCCAGCGCCAGCCTGGCCATGGGCTACCGGGAGCAGATGCGCCACGTGATCCTGCCGCAGGCCCTGCGCCTGTCCATCGCGCCGACCGTGGGCTTCGCGGTGCAGGTGGTCAAGGGCACGGCGGTGACCTCGATCATCGGCTTCGCGGAGTTGACCAAGACCGGCTCGATGATCGCCAACGCCACCTACCAGCCCTTCCTGGTCTATGGCCTGGTGGCGCTCGGCTATTTCATCCTGTGCTATCCGCTGTCGCACTACGCCCAGTCGCTGGAAAGGAAACTCCATGCCGCTCGTTAGCACCACCCGCCTGCACAAGTTCTACGGCAAGAACCACGTCCTGCGCGGCATCAGGCTCGACGTCGAGGAAGGCGAGGTGGTCACCATCATCGGCCGCAGCGGCTCGGGCAAGAGCACGCTGCTGCGCACGCTCAACGGGCTGGAGAGCATCGACGACGGCGTCATCGAGGTCGACGGCGCCGTGCTCGAGGTCGACCGTGCCGACCCGGCGGCGTTGCGCGCCCTGCGCCTGAAGGTCGGCATGGTCTTCCAGCAATTCAATCTCTTTCCGCACCTTTCCGCCGGCCAGAACGTGATGCTCGCGCCGCAGGTCGTCAAGCGCGCGCCGAAAGACGAGTGCGAGGAAATCGCCCGACGCATGCTCGAACGTGTCGGCCTGGCCGAGAAATTCGATGCCTTCCCCGATCAGCTCTCCGGCGGCCAGCAGCAGCGCGTGGCCATCGCCCGCGCCCTGGCCATGTCGCCGAAAGTGCTGCTGTGCGACGAGATCACCTCGGCGCTCGACCCCGAACTGGTCAACGAAGTGCTCGGCGTGGTACGCCAGCTCGCCGCCGAAGGCATGACGCTGATCATGGTCACGCACGAGATGCGCTTCGCGCGCGAGGTCAGCGACAAGCTGGTCTTCATGCACGAAGGGCGCATCCACGAATCCGGCGACCCGCAAGAAATGTTCACCCGTCCCGCGACGCCGGAATTCGCCAGCTTCATCCGCTCGCTCAACTGAGAGATTTCCATGATTCCAGGCCATGCCGCCCCCCTCGTCGCCGAGCCTGCGCCGCTGCCCGTCTGGGCCGCGCGGGCCATCAACCTGGCCGACCCGCGCCTGGGAGCCGAGGCGCTGGACTGTTCCCACGTGCGGGTCAACATCTTCCCGAATGGCGGGCTCGCGCCGGCCGGACGCCACGGGAACGGCCAGGGTCAGCCACGGCATCGGCAGCGGCCGCGGCCTCTCCTCGGGAGAGAGGAACGTCCCCAGACCTACGCAATTTGTCGTATTCCCGGTTCCGGCCCGCCTTCGTAAGCTCCCCGGCAAGAGTCCGAACCCGCTCAGAGAACTTCATGCGCAAACCGCTGCTTGCCCTGCTGCTCCTCATCGCCGCCCTCGCGGCGCGGGCGGCGCCCGATCCGGCGCTGGTGCGCCAGCTGGCTGACGACGATTCCTCGGCCAAGGTCGCCGCGATCCAGGCGCTGGCGCGCACGGCGGACCCCGGCGCCCTGCGCGTGCTCCAGGCGATGTCGGACGGCAATCTGGCGCTCGCGGACGGCAAGGTGCTGATCGTCGACGGCGACAAGGCGTTCGATGCGGCCACCGGCGCGCCGGTCAAGACGCCGGACGCCGCCGACATGGTGACGGTCAACAACCGCATCCGCGGCGAGCTGGCCGGCGCCATGGCGGCCCTGAAATTGTCGGACGCCGACCCGGCGGTGCGCCTGGAATCGGCGCAGCGCCTGCAGAACAAGGCCGCGCCCGAAATGGCGCCGCTGCTCGCGCGGGCGCTGGAACGGGAAACCGACGCGCGGATCAGGGCGCTGCTCACGCTGGCGCAGGCGCAGGCCAACCTCGCCGACGCCGACCCGGCGGCGCGCCTGGCGGCGGTGCGCGCGCTGTCCGGATCGTCGTCGCCGGCGGTCCGCAACCTGCTGCTGCCGCTCACCGGCAAGGCGGGCGAGGCCGATCCGCGCGTGCGCTACGCGGCCATCTCGGCGGTCAAGGCGATCGACGGGCGCCTGTCGCTGACCGAAAACCTCGGGCGCATCTTTTCCGGCCTGTCGCTCGGCAGCATCCTGCTGCTCGGCGCGCTGGGGCTGGCCATCACCTACGGCGTGATGGGCATCATCAACATGGCGCACGGCGAACTGCTGATGATCGGCGCCTACTCGGCCTACGCCATGCAGAGCCTGTTCCGCGCCTACTTCCCGGCCGCCATCGACTGGTACCTGCCGGCGGCGATTCCCCTGTCCTTCCTCTCCGCCGCATTGGTCGGCGTGGTCATGGAGCGCACCGTCATCCGCTGGCTGTACGGGCGCACGCTGGAGACGCTGCTGGCCACCTGGGGCCTGTCGCTGATCCTGATCCAGGCCGCGCGCGTGCTGTTCGGCGCGCAGAACGTCGAGGTCGCCAACCCGGCATGGATGTCCGGCGGCATCGAACTGATGCCGAACCTGCTGCTGCCGTGGAACCGCATCGTGATCATCGGCTTCGCGCTGTTCGTCCTGCTCCTGATGTGGGTGCTGATGAACCGCACGCGGCTCGGTATGTTCGTGCGCGCGGTCACGCAGAACCGCGCCATGGCCGACTGCGTGGGCGTGCCGACGGCGCGCATCGACACGCTGGCCTTCGCCCTCGGCGCCGGCATCGCCGGCCTGGGCGGGCTCGCCCTGTCGCAGATCTCCAACGTCGGTCCGGACATGGGCCAGGGCTACATCGTGGACGCCTTCATGGTCGTCGTGCTCGGCGGCGTCGGGCAGCTGGCCGGCGCGGTGTGGGCCGCGCTGGGCCTGGGCGTGGCCACCAAGCTGCTCGAAGGCTGGTCCGGCGCGGTGATCGCCAAGATCGTCGTGCTGGCGATCATCATCATCTTCATCCAGAAACGCCCGCAGGGCCTGTTCGCCCTGAAGGGCCGCTTCGTCGATTGAACGCCGCCATGAGAGAGCCATTCCTGTTCCGCCTGATCTCCGCGCTCGACGCCCGCGAACGGCTAGGCCTCGCCGCCTTCCTGGCCGCCGCGCTGGTGCTGGTGCCCGTCCTGCACCTGGCGCTGCCGCCGGAGAACGCCTTCCACGTCTCGACCTACGCCGTCACGCTGCTCGGCAAGATCATGTGCTACGCCATCGTGGCGGTGGCGATGGACCTGATCTGGGGTTACGGCGGCATCCTTTCGCTCGGCCACGGCCTGTTCTTCGCTCTCGGCGGCTACGCTTTCGGCATGTACCTGATGCGGCAGATCGGCCGCGACGGCAGCTACCGGAGCGACCTGCCGGATTTCATGGTCTTCCTCGACTGGAAGGAGCTGCCCTGGTACTGGACCGGCAGCGACAGTTTCCTGTGGGCGGCCCTGCTGGTCGTCGCGGTGCCGGCGCTGGTGGCCTTCGTCTTCGGCTATTTCGCCTTCCGCTCGCGCATCAAGGGCGTCTATTTCTCGATCATCACCCAGGCCCTGACCTACGCGGCCATGCTGCTGTTCTTCCGCAACGAGACGGGGTTCGGCGGCAACAACGGCTTCACCGACTTCAAGCGCGTGCTCGGCTACGCCATCACCTCGCCGCAGACGCGGCTGGCGCTGTTCGGCGCCACGGCCGGCATGCTGGCGCTGACCTTCGTCTTCGCCCGCTGGCTGGTGGCCTCGAAATACGGCCGCGTGCTCGCCGCCATCCGCGACGCCGAATCGCGGGTCATGTTCATCGGCTACGATCCGCTGTGGTTCAAGCTCTTCGTCTGGACCGTTTCGGCCGTGCTGTGCGGCATCGCCGGCGCGCTGTACGTGCCGCAGGTGGGCATCATCAACCCGTCCGAGATGAGCGTCGCCAATTCCATCGAGATCGCCGTCTGGGTTGCCGTCGGCGGACGCGGCACGCTGGTCGGGCCGATCGTCGGCGCGTTCGTGGTCAATCTCGCCAAGAGCTGGTTCACCGTCAGTTTCCCGGAATACTGGCTGTTCTTTCTCGGGCTGCTGTTCATCGTCGTCACGCTGCTGCTGCCGCAGGGCCTGGTCGGACTCTGGCATGCGCTGCGCCGGGACCGCGCCGCGCGGGGAGCCAGGGCATGAGCGCGCGGGACGTATTCCGCAGGATCATCGGCATCGAGCCCGATGACGACGGCGCGTTCGGCCATCCGTCGCGGCAGCGCACGCTCGACGTTTCGCACAACGTCATCCTTTATCTGGACGACATCACCGTCAGCTTCGACGGCTTCAAGGCGCTGAACCGGCTCAACCTGGCCATCGACGCCGGCGAGCTGCGCTGCATCATCGGCCCGAACGGCGCCGGCAAGACGACGATGATGGACGTCATCACCGGCAAGACGCGCCCGGACTCCGGCAGCGCCTTCTTCGGACAGACCATCGACCTGACGCGCCTGGCCGAACCCGAGATCGCCCACGCCGGCATCGGCCGCAAGTTCCAGAAGCCGACGATCTTCGAGCGGCACAGCGCGTTCGAGAACCTGGAACTGGCGATGACGGCCGACAAGCGCCCGCTCGCCACCCTGACCGCCGCGCTGCGCGACGCGGAGCGCGACCGCATCGCCGACGTCCTGCGCCTGATCCGCCTCGGCGGCGAAGCCGATCGTCCCGCCGGGCTGCTCTCGCACGGCCAGAAGCAATGGCTGGAGATCGGCATGCTGCTGATGCAGGAGCCCAGCCTGCTGCTGCTCGACGAACCGGTCGCCGGCATGACCGACGACGAGACGATGCGCACGGCCGAGCTCTTCGTTTCGCTGGCGGGGAAGCACTCGCTGGTGGTGGTGGAACACGACATGGCGTTCGTCAAGGCGCTGGGCGGCAAGGTGACCGTGCTGCACGAAGGGTCGGTGCGGGCGGAAGGAACGCTGGATGCGGTGCAGAACGATCAGCGGGTGATCGAGGTGTATCTTGGGCGGTGATATCTGGTTTTTTTCGGAACCGCTGTTTTCCGCGCCTGACGCGCGGGCATCCTTTCTTTTGCTTCGCCAAAAGAAAGGAGCCAAAGAAAAGGCGACCCCGCGTTACGCGGTCGGCTTCGCCGACTACCCTGCGCTACTCGCCGGGCTGGGCGGCTGCGCAACTCGGGGCTGCGCCCCTCAGACAGTGCTCGCCGACTTCCCCCAGCCCGGCTCCGTTGCTCGGCGCTGCACGAGGGGAAGCGTAAAACCCTCGGCGTCGTACCGCCAACGGAAAAAAATCAAGCCATGGTTCAGCCGAGAGGAAGCCTTACGGCGCTTGCGCGTCAACCTTCCATGGCGTTCGATTCCATTCGGTGTTGAGTTCCCCTTGGGAGGCGCCGAGCAACGCAGTCTTGAGCGGGGAAGTGGGCGAGCACTGTCTGAGGGCGAAGCCCGAGTTGCGCAGCCCCCGCTCAAGGCGAGTAGCGCAGGGAACCCCGCCGCAGGCGGGGCGCCGACCCGGGGTCGCCTTTTCTTTGGCTACTTTCTTTTGGCGAAGCAAAAGAAAGTGGCTCGCCGGTCAACGGCGAAACCCGGCGTGTCAAACACCAGAAGCGCCTGAGGACTCACATGCTCGAAGTAGAAAACCTCAACCAGTACTACGGCGGCAGCCACATCCTCCGCGGCCTCTCCTTCGCGCTCGAACCCGGCAAGGTCACCAGCCTGCTCGGACGCAACGGCGTCGGCAAGACCACGCTGATGAAATGCCTGATGGGGCTGGTCAAGGCCCGGTCCGGCCGCATCCGCTTCGCCGGCAGGGACATCACCCATGCCGCGCCGCACCAGCGCGTGCGCGCCGGCATCGGCTACGTGCCGCAGGGGCGGGAGATCTTCCCGCGCCTGACCGTGGAGGAAAACCTGCTGATGGGCCTCGCCGCCAGGCCGGCCGGCGCGCAGATCCCCGGGCAGGTGTTCGAACTGTTCCCAGTGCTCAAATCCATGCTCAGGCGGCGCGGCGGCGATCTCTCCGGCGGCCAGCAGCAGCAGCTGGCGATCGGCCGGGCGCTGGCCATGGACCCGGCGGTGCTGATCCTCGACGAGCCGACCGAGGGCATCCAGCCGTCGATCATCAAGGACATCGGCCACGCCATCCGCGTCGTCGCCCGCCGGCAGGCGGAGCCGACCACGGATCGCTCGCTCGCCGAACGCCGCGAGACGCAGGATGCCATCCGCAAGGTGGCCGAAACCGGGCGGGTAGCCATCCTGCTCGTCGAGCAGTACTACGATTTCGCGCGCGACCTGGCCGACCACTACCTGCTGATGGAGCGCGGCGAATTCATCATGCGCGGCCTCGGCGCGGACATGGACAAGGACGGCGTGCGCGACGCGCTGGCAGTCTAAGGTCCGCCGGCGCCGACGAGGAAACGACCGCATGGAGCGCGGCGCGATGCCCGGCCCGCCCCCCGTCCATTGGGATGCGGCAATCGCGCTCGGCTTCACGCGCGTCGGTGGCGGCACGCTGCTTGCCGAGCGCCGCCATAGCGGTCCGCTGCGCGTGCAGAAGGCGCTTTACCCGGAAGGCCCGGCCGTGTGCCAGACCATCCTGCTGCATCCGCCGTCGGGCATCGCCGGCGGCGACCGGCTGCGGGTCGCGGTCGCGGCCGGTCCGGGGACGCACGCCCAGATCACCACGCCGGGCGCCGGCAAGTGGTACCGGTCCGGCGGCGAGGAGGCCTCGCAGACGCTCGGCTTCACGGTTGGCGACGACGCCACCCTCGAATGGCTGCCGCAGGAAACCATCGTCTTCGACGGCGCGCGAAGCCGCATGGAGACGCACATGCGCCTGGGCAGCGGCAGCCGCTATCTGGGCTGGGAAATCCTCTGCCTTGGCCGCAGCGCCTGCGGAGAGCGCTTCGCGCACGGCCAGCTCCGCCTGCACACCCGCATCGAACGCCACGGCCGGCCGCTCTGGCTGGAGCGCGGATGCCTCGACGGCGACGATCCGCTGCTCGCCAGCCCGGCCGGATGGGCCGGCGCCAGCGTTGGCGGCACGCTCCTTGCTGCTTTCCCTCCGCATGTCGAGATCGCGCCGGTGCTGGCAGCTTGCCGCGCCATCGCCCCGGCCGATGGCGCGGAGCATGGGGTGACCGCCCTGCCGGAGCTGCTGATCGCCCGCTACCTGGGGCACAGCAGCGAAGCGGCCAGGGACTGGTTCGCCGAGATGTGGAGCCTGTTGCGGCCGCCCCTGCTGGGCCGCCCGGCCGTCAGGCCGCGTATCTGGAATACCTGAACGAGGACAGCGCATGGAACTGACCCCCAGAGAAAAGGACAAGCTGCTCGTGTTCACCGCCGGCCTGCTGGCGGAACGCCGCAAGGCGCGCGGCCTGCCGCTCAACTATCCGGAGGCGGTAGCGCTGATCACCTGCGCGATCCTGGAAGGCGCCCGCGACGGCAGGAGCGTCGCCGAACTGATGAGCGATGGCACGAAGGTGCTGACGCGCGCCGACGTGATGGACGGCATTGCCGAAATGATCCCGGAAATCCAGGTCGAGGCCACGTTTCCGGACGGCACCAAGCTGGTGACCGTGCACCATCCGATTGTCTAGGCCGCCCATTTCCGAATTCACCTACCGACAGGAGCTGACGATGATCCGAAATTCCCGCGCGCTTGCCTTGCTTGCCGCCCTCTTGCCCATCGCCGCGGCGGCCCATACGGGCCACGGCGGACAAGGATTCGTCGATGGCTTCGCGCATCCCTTTTTTGGTGCGGACCACCTGCTGG
>JADHEE010000751.1_pt1 | contig 11123 bp, 7 predicted proteins | sample 8952401 | NCBI WGS metagenome assembly JADHEE01 (sample SAMN16124438, study PRJNA663242) | bioreactor sludge metagenome | isolation source: sludge (ammonium) | place: India:Bengaluru | collected 2019-02-28
CCCCGACGGACGAAGAACGGATCGACTGGCTACGCCTTACCCGTTCGGAGAACGTCGGCCCGATGGCGTTCCGCCGCCTGCTGGCGCGCTTCGGCTCCGCCGAGGCGGCGCTCGCCGCCCTCCCCGACCTCGCCCACGCGGGCGGCGCGAAACGCGCCGTGGTGATCGCCAGCCGCGCCGAAGCGCTGCGCGAGATCGACGCAGTGACGGCGCTCGGCGGGCGCATCCTCACCTTGCACGACCCCGAATACCCGGCGCGACTGCGCGAAATCTCCGATGCGCCGCCCCTTGTCGTCATCCTCGGCGACGCCGCGCTGCTGAACCGTCCGAGCGTCGCCGTCGTCGGCGCGCGCAACGCCTCGACCCACGGCGCGCGCTTCGCCCACCGCCTCGCCGCCGACCTCGCCGCGCGTGGCTTCGCGGTGGTCTCCGGCTTCGCGCGCGGCATCGACGCCGCCGCCCACGCGGGCGCGGGTCCGAGCGCCACCGTCGCGGTGATGGCGGGCGGCGCGGACGTGATCTATCCGCGCGAAAACGCCAAGCTCTACGCCCTGATCCGCACGCAAGGCTGCATCGTCTCCGAAATGCCGCCCGGCACCGAGCCGCAGGCGCGTCACTTTCCGCGCCGCAACCGCATCGTCTCCGGACTGTCCTCGGGCGTGGTGGTGGTCGAGGCGGCGGCACGCTCCGGCTCGCTGATCACCGCGCGCCTCGCCGCCGAGCAGGGGCGCGAGGTGATGGCGGTGCCGGGCTTTCCCGCCGACCCGCGCGCGGGCGGGCCGAACGCGCTGATCAAGGACGGCGCGGCGCTGGTGGAAACCGTGGAGGACGTGGTCGCCGCCCTCGCGCCCGCCGCGATCCCGGCGCAACCTTGCCTTCCGGGCTTCGCCGAGGAGGTTCAGGCCCCGCTTCCCAGCCGATTCGCGGACGTCGAAACGCCTTCGGAAAGCCGGGAGGAACGCTACGAGCGGTTGCTGAATTCTTTGACATCCGCGCCGCTTCCGGTTGACGTGGCGCTGCGCGAATGTCAATTGTCTGCTGCCGAAGGCGCTGTGGCGCTGCTGGAACTTGAGCTTGCCGGGCGCATCGAACGCCTCTCCGGGCAGATGATCGCCCGGGTTCCGTCACCGGACTAGGGCAAGTCCGAGGCGCAAGGCCGACCGACCGGACCCGGCATTTGGAGTTGCATCGCCCCTCCTGCGGACTTCCCTTGGGCGCAAACGAATTACTCTGGTGAGTTCATGGACGTAGTCGTCGTCGAATCCCCTGCCAAGGCCAAGACCATCAACAAGTACCTTGGCTCCGCGTACCACGTGATCGCGAGCTACGGCCACATCCGCGACCTCCCCGCCAAGGACGGATCGGTGGACACGGACGCCGGCTTCGCGATGCAGTGGGAAATCGGCGCGAACGACGAAAAGCACATCAAGGCCATCGCCGACGCGGTCAAGAAGGCGGACGGCGTGATTCTCGCAACCGACCCGGATCGCGAGGGAGAGGCGATTTCCTGGCACGTCCAGGACGAACTGGCGAAGCGCAACCTGTTGAAGGGCAAGCCGGTCCGGCGCGTGGTGTTCAACGAGATCACCAAGCGCGCGATCCTCGAGGCGATGGAGAACCCGCGCGAGGTGGACCAGGAACTGGTGCAGGCCTACCTCGCCCGCCGCGCGCTCGACTACCTCGTCGGCTTCACCCTTTCGCCGGTGCTGTGGCGCAAGCTGCCGGGCAGCCGCTCGGCGGGCCGCGTGCAGTCGGTCGCGCTGCGTCTGATCTGCGAGCGCGAAAAGGAAATCGAGGACTTCCGCAAGGACGAATACTGGTCCATCGACGGCAGCTTCCTCACCCCCTCGGGTGCGCCGTTCACCGCCCGCCTCACCCACTTCGACGGCAAGAAGCTCGACAAGCTCTCGATCTCCGGCGAGGCGATGGCGCGCGGCATGGAACTCGCGCTCAAGGGCTCCAAGTTCTCGGTGGGAATGGTCGAGCTCAAGCAGACCAAGCGCCACCCGTACGCGCCGTTCACCACCTCGACCTTGCAGCAGGAAGCCGCGCGCAAGCTCCACTTCGCCACCCGCAAGACCATGGAGGTGGCGCAACGCCTCTATGAGGGCATCGACTTGGGCGGCGAGACCGTCGGCTTGATCACCTACATGCGTACCGACGGCGTGCAGATGGCGCAGGAAGCGATCGACGGCGCGCGCGCGGTGATCGCGCGGGACTTCGGCAAGGCCTACCTGCCCGACACGCCGCGCATCTACAAGACCAAGCAGAAGAACGCGCAGGAAGCCCACGAGGCGATCCGCCCGACCGACCTTTCCCGCACCCCGGCCTCGGTCGAGCACCTGCTCAGCCGCGACCAGGCGCGGCTTTACGAATTGATCTGGAAGCGCACCCTGGCGAGCCAGATGGAAAGCGCGCTGCTCGACCAGGTGGCGGTGGACATCGCCGCGCCGGAAGCCAAGGCGACGCTGCGCGCCAACGGCTCGATCGTCGCCTTCGACGGCTTCCTCAAGGTCTACCGCGAGGACAACGACGACGCCGAGGGCAAGAGCGGCGAGGACGGCGACCGCCGCCTGCCGCAGATGAGCGAAGGCCAGGCCCTCGCGCTCAAGGACATCCTCTCCGAGCAGCACTTCACCCAGCCGCCGCCGCGCTATTCGGAAGCGAGCCTGGTGAAGAAGATGGAAGAGCTCGGCATCGGTCGCCCCTCCACCTACGCCTCGATCATCTCGGTGTTGCAGGACCGCGACTACGTCCGCCTCGACCAGCGGCGCTTCGTACCCGAGGATCGCGGCCGCGTCGTCACCGCGTTCCTCGAAAACTATTTCAGCCGCTACGTCCAGTACACCTTCACCGCCGAACTCGAGCAGAAGCTCGACGAGATTTCCGACGGCAAGCTGCCGTGGAAGGACGTCCTCGCCGACTTCTGGCGGGAGTTCCACGGTGCGGTGGACGCGACCAAGGAACTCCGCGTCTCCCAGGTGCTCGACCAGCTCGACGCCGACCTCGGCCCCCACTTCTTCCCGCCGAAGGAAGACGGCACCGACCCGCGCGCCTGCCCGCAGTGCGGCGACGGACGCCTCGGCCTCCGCCTCGGCAAGCACGGCGCGTTCATCGGCTGCTCGAACTATCCCGAGTGCCGCTACACCCGCCCCTTGAGCATCAGCGCCAACGGCAACGGCGACGACGCCCCGGCGCTCGAAGGCCCGCGCATTCTCGGCCCCGATCCGGAAACCGGCTTCGCGGTGAGCGTGCGCAAGGGGCCGTACGGCGACTACGTGCAGCTCGGCGAAGAACGCACCGAGCCGCCAGCACCCGGCAGCCGTGCGAAAAAGCCGAAGGTGGTCAAGCCGAAGCGGGTCTCCCTGCCGCGCGGCCTCGATGCCTCGGCGGTGACCCTCGAACAGGCGACTGCGCTCTTGGCGCTGCCTCGCGACCTTGGGCTCGACCCCGAGACCAACGAGCCGGTGCAGGCGGGCCTCGGGCGCTTCGGCCCGTACGTCAAGCGCGGCTCGATCTACAAGTCGATTGCGGCGTCGGACAACGTGCTCACCGTCGACCTCGCCCGCGCCCTCGAACTCATCGCCCAGTCCCCGGCGGCGAAGAATCCGCCGAAGGAACTCGGCCCCCACCCCGCCGACGGCAAGCCGGTCTCGTTGCGCCAAGGCCGCTTCGGCCCATATGTGCAGCATGGCAAGCTCCTCGCGACCCTGCCCAAGGCCGACCGCGAGGCCGCCGACCTGACGCTTGCGCGCGCCGTGGAAATCCTCGCCGCCAAGGCCGCCAAGGACGGCGGCGCCGCCCCGGCGAAGAAGGGCAAGGCCGCCGCAGCGAGCGCCGAGGACAAGCCGAAGGCCGCTCCGGCGAAAAAGGCGGCGGCGAAGAAGCCCGCCGCCAAGAAGACCGCGGCGAAGAAAACCACGGCGAAAAAGCCCGCCGCAGCGAAGAAGAAGGAAACCGTCACGTCGTGATCGCGAAAAAGAAACCGCTTCCCACCAAGGAGCAAGTCGCCGCCTTCATCCGTGAGGCCGACGGCGATGTCGGGAAGCGGGAAATCGCGCGGGCGTTCCAGATTTCCGGCGACGACCGGGCGGTGCTGAAGGACATCCTCCGCGAGCTCGCCGCCGAGGGCGTGGTCCGCAAGGGGCCGAAGCGCGCCTTCGCCGATCCGCACCGCCTGCCGACGATCACCGTCATCGAAGTCCATGAGACCGACAAGCAGGGCGAACTGCTCGCCCGCCCGGTGACCCAGGCCGACTGGGACATCGCCAAGGCCGCCGAAGCGGGCGTACCGCTGATCCGCGTCGCGCGCGACCCGCGCATCCGCCCCGCCATCGGCATCGGCGACCGCCTTCTCGCGCGCCTCGAACCCGACGGCGACAAGGGCTACACCGCCAAGGCGATCCGCCGCATCTCGCACGGCACCGCGCGCATCCTCGGCATCGTCGAAGCGGCGGGCGAAGGCTTCATCCTGCGCGCCACCGACCGCAAGGCGACCGGCGAATTCAGCCTGCGCGCCGAAGACCTCGGCCCGGCGAAGGAAGGCGACCTCGTCACCGCCGAGCTGCTGCCGCAGCGCAACAGCCGCTATGGGGCGAAGCAGGTGCGCGTCGTCGAGCGCCTGGGCAACCGCGCCGAGCCCAAGGCGTTCAGCCTGATCGCCCTGCATGCCAACGAAATTCCCTACATCTTCAAGCCGGAAGCCATCGCTCAGGCGGAGAACGCCAAGCCGGTGACCAAGCTCGGCCAGCGCACCGATCTGCGCCGCGTGCCGCTCGTCACCATCGACGGCGAGGACGCGCGCGACTTCGACGACGCGGTATTCGCCGAGCCCGACACCGATCCGGAGAACCCCGGCGGCTGGCACTTAATCGTCGCGATCGCCGACGTCGCGCATTACGTCCGCCCCGGCGACGCGCTCGACCGCACCGCGCGCGAACGCGGCAACTCGGTCTATTTCCCCGACCGCGTCGTGCCGATGCTGCCCGAGGCGCTCTCCAACAACCTCTGCTCGCTCCGGCCGAACGAAGACCGCCCGTGCCTCGTCGCCCACATGTGGATCGACGCCGAGGGCCACAAGCTCCGCCATCGCTTCGAGCGCGCCCTGATGCGCTCCGCCGCCCGCCTCACCTACACCCAGGTGCAGAAGGCGAAGGACGGCATCCTCGACGACGCCACCGGGCCNCAGACCGTCGGCATCAAGCTCGCCAAGGGCCAGGTGATGCAGCCGCGCCACTTCATGCAGATCCTCGACAAGGCCGACGCCCTGCCGCAACGCGAGATGGTCCACCAGATGGTGCTGCGCACCCAGGCGCAGGCGCAGTACGACCCGGCCAACATCGGCCACTTCGGCCTGGCGCTGCGCCGCTACGCCCACTTCACCTCGCCGATCCGGCGCTATGCCGACCTGCTGGTGCACCGCGCGCTGATCACCGGCTTCGGCCTCGGCGAAGGCGGCCTGCCGCCCGACGCGGTGCTCACCGCGTCGGACACCGCGCAGCACATCTCGATGGCCGAACGCCGCGCCGCCAAGGCGGAGCGCGAGGTGGTCGACCGCTACGCCGCGCTCTACCTCAAGGACCGCGTCGGCGCGCGCTTCCCGGGCCGCGTCGGCGGCGTCACCCGCTTCGGCCTGTTCGTCACCCTCGCGGAAACCGGCGCGGACGGGCTGGTGCCGATCTCGACCCTGCCCAACGACTTCTATCACCACGACGAAGCGCGCAACCGCCTCGTCGGCAGCCGCAACGGGCGGGTGTTCGCACTCGGCGACCTCGTCACCGTGCGCCTGCTCGACGCCGACCCGGTCACCGGCTCCCTGGTGCTGGCGCTGGCGGAGGGCGACGCCGACGACGACCAGCCCCTGCCGCCGCGCCACGCGCCCCGCCCGTTCCAGCGCGCCCGCGAAGGCCATCGCACGGAAAAACCAGGCAAATCCGGCAAGGTGCGGAAGCCCGCGAAGGGTGCCCCCAAGCGCCGCCGTTGACGCGCGCGCCCAGCCGGGGTTGTATACGATCCTTCGGGTGAACGGGGATCGGGGCATGGGCGGATATTCTCACGCGGGACGCGGTTGGCGGCGCGGCGCGGCAGGCGCCGCGGCGGCGCTGGCGCTGCTCTGGAGCGCACCCGCGCCCGCCGCCATCGACGCCCCGGAAGCCGGACGGGTGATCGCCTACGGCCTGCGCGCCATCGAGAGCCGCGCCCTCGACCCGATCACCTACGGCGACGCCGCGGTGGAGGGCATGCGCGGCTTCGCCGTGATCGAGCCGGGCTTCAGCCTCTCCCGCGACGACAAGGGCCTCTCCGCCGCCATCGCCGGGCGCGACATCGGGCGCTGGCCCCTGCCCGCCACCGACACCGCCGAGGCCTGGGCCGACCTCGCGATGCGAATCCTCGTCGCCGCGCAAGCCCGCTCCGCCGCGCTCAGCCGCGCCGACGAGGAATCGCTCTACCAGGCGTTCTTCGATTCCGCGCTCTCGCCCCTCGACCCGTTCTCGCGCTACGCCGGGCGCGCCGAGGCCGAGCAGCAGCAGGAGCGCCGCAACGGCTTCGGCGGCGTCGGCATCCGCTACCGGCTGTTCCGCGACCACATCGAGGTCACCTCGGTGCTCGAAGGCACTCCGGCGGAGGAAGCCGACATCGCGCCGGGCGACCACATCGTCCGGATCGACGACACCCCCATCGACGGACTGTCGCGCAAGGCGGTGCACGATCTCCTGCGCGGCCCGGTGGACAGCACGCTCCGCCTCGCCGTCACCCGCGGCGCGGGCGAGCCCCGCCCGGTGGTGATGCGACGCGGCCTGGTCTCGACGCCGACCGCCTTCCTCCGCGAGGTGGACGGCGTGCCGGTGCTCAAGATCACCCGCTTCAGCCAGCAGACCGTGGCGCTCTCGCGCCGCCTGATCGAGGAAACCCTGGCCGGACGCGACGAGCCCCTGCCCGGCCTGGTGCTCGACCTGCGCGGCAACCCGGGCGGCCTGCTCGACCAGGCGGTCAACCTGTCCGACCTGTTCCTCGGCAAGGGCGACATAGTCGCCACCCGGGGGCGGCACCCGCAGACCCAGCAGAGCTACCAGGCGACCCAGACCGACGTGCCGGGCGGCGACATCCTCAAGGGCGCGCCGGTGCTGGTGCTGGTGGACGGCAAGACCGCCTCCGCCGCCGAGATCGTCGCCGCCGCGCTCCAGGCGGACGACCGCGCGGTGGTGATCGGCACCACCTCCTACGGCAAGGGCACGGTGCAGACCGTGGTGGCGATGCCCAACGGCGGCGAGATGACGCTCACCTGGTCGCGCTTCTACACACCCTCGGGCTACGCGCTGCACGGTCTCGGCGTGATGCCCACGGTGTGCACCGCCGAGGGCCGCACCACGCCTGAAATGCTGATGGCGTCGCTCTCGAGCGGCACCCTGCCCGCGATCGCGAACTACAGCCGCTGGCGCTCGGTGGCGCTCTCCGACGTGGAGGGCCGCCGCACCCTACGCCAGGTCTGCCCGCCCGAGGACCACGCCAACCGCGACGCACTCGACCTCGACGTCGCCCAGGCCATCCTCGAAACCCCCGGCGCTTACCGCACCGCGCTCGCGATCCTCGACGCCGCGTCGGCGAGCAGCGCCGCGCCGTAGCGGATTTGCCCTTGACTTCCCAGCGGGAACCTTTATTTTCCGCGCTTCAACACGCGTAACGCATCTCTAACGATGGATACAGAGTCATGGCCAAGCCCGCCACTGTGCAGATCAAGCTGGAAAGCACCGCCGGCACCGGCTATTTCTACGTGATCAAGAAGAACCCGCGGAACACCACCGAAAAGATGGAATTCCGCAAGTACGATCCCGTGGTGCGCAAGCACGTCGCTTTCAAAGAGACGAAGCTGAAGTAAGACGCTCGGGTTCGTCGCGAATTCCAAAACGCCCGGCCTTTTCTGGCCGGGCGTTTTGTCATGCGAGGGCGCGCAGACGCGCCAGGATCTCGGTTGCCGCGAACGGCTTGGCGATGAATGCCGCGAACGGCTGGTCCTCCCAGGCGGTTTCCAGCAAGTCCATGGCGTCGAGGCCGCTGCACGCCCAGATCGGTACGTCGCCGAGCCCCGCCTCCGCCTTCAACCGCCGCGCCCAGTCCGCGCCGCTGCCGTCGGGCAGGCGCAGATCCATCACCACCAGCGCCGGAGGCCCCTGGCGCGCCGCCGCCAGGCCTTCGGCCCCGGTCGCGGCGATCTCCGCCTCTCCCCCCGCCAGCGACACCAGCTCCGCCCAGAGCCGCGCTCCGGGGCCGCTGTCGTCGACGATCAGCACCTTCATGGCCGCGCACCCCGCGCCAGGCGGATCGCGGCGTAGGCGGCGAAGCCCCAGCCGAGGATCATCGCCAGCGCCCCCACCGGCACCACCGGACCGAGGCTGAGGCCGGCGAAGGCGTGGAGATAGAGCCCGCCCGAGAAGCCGAGCACCCCGGCGAGCCAGCACAGCGCCGCCCAGCGCAAGCCGGCGGCGGCGGCTTCGTCGCGCGGCAGGGCGAGCGGCGCGGCGGCGCACGCCGCCCAGGCCGCCACCGCGTGCGGCAGGTGATACGACAGGCCGATGCCCACCAGGGGGCTGAAGCCCATGCCGCCGTGGGCCGAAACCGCGCCGACGACGATCGCGGCCGCGCCGAACAGCGCCGCCGCGGCGCCGAGGGCTGCCCCCGCGCAGGGGCAGGACAATTTGGGAAACGCCATTTCGGCTCCTGGATTGGGGAAGAACGACTGCAACGTCATGAATCTTGGCGCATTCCGCCGCAGAGGCAAGCGCACCACGAAAAAAGGCCGGGCTTTGGAAAGCCCGGCCTCAAGTATGCTCTTGAGGGAAAGAGGATACCGATATCGGCGAAACGCCGATGACGAGCATCATGTCCCCTTGCCTGACTCAGGTAAGTGACGAACATCACTAAGCCGCCGAGAATCCGGGAAATTCGGGTCAGAGATCGCCGCGCACGTCGTCGACGAGGGTCTCGAGCCGTGCCACGTCGAGAACCACGAGGGCGCTTTTCTCGCGCTTGAGGATGCCCTGGCGGGACAAATCGCTCATCACCCGCGCCACGGTCTCGCGCGTCGTGCTCACCCGGCTCGCAAGGTCGGAGTGGATCGGGATCGGGCTGATCGCCGGGGTCGCCCCCGCCTGGGCTGCGCTGCGCGCGAGGCGCAGGATTTCGGCATGGACACGGTTGTTCGCGCCGAGAGTGGAGAGATCGAGAATCCGGCCCGAGGACGCGCGCACCACCGAGGCCAGCCGCCGCATCACCACCAGCGCCAGCGGCGGAGTTTCGGTGACGACGCGGCGGAACGCCTCATCGCCCAGGCTCGCGACCACCGAGGCTTCGACCGCCATCACGCTCGCCGAGCGCGGTTCGCCGTCGAGCGCCGCCAACTCGCCGAAGAGGCCGCCGGGGCCGATGTCGTCCAGCGTGATCTCGCGCCCCGAAACCGAGTAGAGCACCACCCGCACCTTGCCCGAAACCACGAAGAACACATCCCGCGAGTCGCTCTGCCGGTCGATGATCTCCTCTCCCGCCCGAACCCGCCGCCACACCAGGGCGCGTTCGAGACCCGCCAACACCGTGGCGGGGAGGCCGGAAAACATCGGGATATCAGCGGCGATGAACTTGGGAGTCATGGGGCTTCGATTTCTGCACGAATGACGCAAGGAGACGTGGCGGACTCACCATCCACCTTCTGCACCATACAGCGACTACCGTCAAAAAAGTATGAAGGATATCGCGCGGTTGTCGCACAAAAAATCGCCGGGGAGCGCAAACTCCCCGGCGATTCCATCGTAGCGCGAAGATCAGAGACGACCGGAGCCGGTTCCGAACTCCGGATAGGCTTCCATGCCGAGTTCGGCCTTGTCCTGGCCCTGGAACTCCTCCTCCGGACTGACGCGGATGCCGACGGTGAGCTTGAGAATCGTCCAGACGATGCCCGAGCCCGCCACCATGAAGGCGCCGATGGCGAGAATGCCGACGATCTGGGCGACGATGTCGCCGCCGCCGAAGATGCCGACGCACAGCGTGCCCCAGATGCCGCCCACGAGGTGGACCGAAAGCGCGCCGACCACGTCGTCGATCTTGAGCTTGTCGAAGAACGGCACCGCCAGCACGGCCAGGATGCCGCCGACACCGCCGATCACGATGGCGTAGAGCGGGGTCGGCACGTCCGGCCCGGCGGTGATCGCCACCAACCCGGCAAGCGCGCCGTTCAGCGACATCGAGAGGTCGACCTTCTTGAACAGGATCTGCGAGGCGAGCATCGCCGCGACGATGCCGGCGCAGGCCGCGACGTTGGTGTTGGCGTAGACGTTGGCGATCGCCACCGCGTCCGCCGCCGAGCCGAGCGCCAGCTGAGAGCCGCCATTGAAGCCGAACCAGCCGAACCAGAGGATGAAGGTGCCGAGCGTCGCAAGCGGCAGGTTGGAGCCGGGGATCGGGTTGACCGAGCCGTCGGCGTTGTACTTGCCCTTGCGCGGGCCCAGCAGCACCGCGCCGGTCAAGGCGCACCAGCCGCCCACCGAGTGGACCAGGGTCGAACCGGCGAAGTCCTTGAAGCCCATGTCGGAAAGCCAGCCGCCGCCCCACGCCCAGGAACCGGTGATCGGATAGAGGAACGCGGTGAGGACGATGGTGAAGACCATGAACGGCCAGAGCTTCATCCGCTCCGCGATGGTGCCCGAAACCACCGAGGCGGCGGTGGCGACGAACACCACCTGGAAGAACCAGTCGGACATCACCGCATAGCCGTTCTCCACCACCGGCTGGAGCAGTTCGGGGGTCTTGTCGGTGGCGGCGAGCAGCGCGGCCTCGGCGTCGGAGGGGTTGTAGAACAGCGAGAACGCGCCGAAGTACCCCGACACGTCGGTGTACATGATGTTGTAGCCGATGAGGTAGTACATCAGGCAGGCCATCGCGTAGAGGGCGATGTTCTTCAGGCAGATCGTGCCGGTGTTCTTGGTGCGGACCAGACCGGCTTCGAGCATCGCGAAGCCCGCCGCCATCCACATCACCAGCGCGCCATGGATCAGGAACGAGAAGGAGTTGAACACGAACGAGGTCTCGCTCTCGACCTCGGCGCGAGCGGGCGCGCCGGAGAGCAGGAACGCACA
>JADHEE010000764.1_pt1 | contig 11094 bp, 10 predicted proteins | sample 8952401 | NCBI WGS metagenome assembly JADHEE01 (sample SAMN16124438, study PRJNA663242) | bioreactor sludge metagenome | isolation source: sludge (ammonium) | place: India:Bengaluru | collected 2019-02-28
GCCTCGATCTCGCCCTTGGGGATCGACTGGATGCCGCCGCGCAGGATCTCGGCGGTGTAGGCCCCGGTATTGAGGGCGAAGGCGATCACCGCGCACCAGTAGGGCTCGCGCAGGATCGGCCAGAGTGCGCTGGTGCGCACCCACTCGAACTGCGACATGCCGTAGTAGAGCAGGAACATCTGCACCAAGAGCGGCGAGCCGCGGAAGACGAAGATGTAGCCGTAGGGCACGGCGCGCACCCACCAGTGGCGCGAAGTGCGCGCCAGCGCGGCGGGCACGGCGAGGCAGATGCCGAAGGCGAGGGCGAGAAGCGTCAGCTCGATGGTCGTGACCGCGCCGACGAGCATCTCGGGCAGGCGTTCGATGATGTCGTCCATGGGCTCAGACCGTCGACAGCGGGCGATAGCCCAGATTGGCGCGGCGCTCCATCACATGCAGCGCGAGGGTGCAGATCGCGGTCATGCCGAGATACATCGCCATCGCCACGAGATAGAAGGTGAACGGTTCCTTGGTGAAGCTGACCGCGATCGAGGTCTTGCGCATCAACTCCTCCATTCCCGCCACCGACACCAGCGAGGTGTCCTTCAACAGCACCAGGAAGAGGTTGCCGAGGCCCGGCAGCGCGATGCGCCAGACCTGGGGCAGGAGAATGCGGAAAAATGCCTGGCGCTGCGACATGCCGAGCGCGCGCGCGGCCTCCAACTGGCCGTTCGGCACCGCGAGGAACGCGCCGCGGAACACCTCGGAGGCATACGCGCCGAAGGTGAGGCCGAGCGCGATCACGCCCGCCACGAACGGTGACAGCTCGACGTAGTCGTCGTAGCCGAAGCTCTCGGCGATGCCGGTGAGGATGCGCGCCGAGCCGAAATAGACCAGCAGGACCACCAGCAGCTCGGGGATGCCCCGGATCACCGTGGTGTAGGTCTTCGCCACCCCGACCAGGGGCCGGATGCCCGAGAGGCGCATCGCCGCCGTGGCGAGGCCGAGCACAAGGCCGAGCGCGCAGGCGCCGAGGGCGATCTCCACGGTCATCGCCGCGCCCATCGCCAGTTGGCTGCCAAATCCGTGCAAGTCGATCATAGGGCGGTTCCGCTACTTGAACGTTCGGTCGGGCCTGTCCCTTGCGAGGGGCAGGCCCGGAGTTCGGGGCTTAGTAGATGTCGAACGGGAAGTACTTGGCGTTGATCTTGGCGTAGGTGCCGTTGGCACGGATCGCCTCGATCGCTGCGTTGAGCTTCTTCACCAGGTCCTTGTCCTGCTTGCGCACGGCGATCGCGATGTGATCGTCGATGTCGAAGGAGTCGCCCAGGAAGGCGTAGTTCTGGCCTTCCGGCGTGTTCAGCCACTCGTAGGCCACGAGCATGTCGGCCAGCACCGCGTCGGTGCGGCCCGCGCCGAGGTCGAGCCAGGCGTTCTCCTGGGTGTCGTAGACCTTCACCTCGGAGCCCTTGAACTTCTCTTTCGCATACTGCGCGGCGATGGTGGCGCGCTGCGCGCCGATGGTCTTGCCCTTCATGCCGTCTTCGGTCGGCTTCAGCGCGGTGCCCTTGGGCGCGGCGAAGCGCAGCATGTTGGAATAGTACTTGTTGGAGAAGGCGACGGCCTTGCGGCGCTCCGGCGTGTCGGACATCGAGGCGACGATGGCGTCGTACTTCTTCGCCAGCAGGCCGGGGATGATGCCGTCCCAATCCTGGGTGACGAACTTGCACTCCACCTTCATCTCGTCGCAGAGCGCCTTGGCGATGTCGATGTCGAAGCCCTGGAGGTTGCCGTCCTTGTCGATCATGTTGAACGGCGGGTACGCGCCCTCCGAACCGATGCGGAGGACGTCCTTGGCCTCTGCCGCGCCGAAACCGCAAACGGCCAGCGCGCCGAGAAACAGCACTGAGCGAATCCAAGTCTTCACGGAAAATCTCCCCTTGAAGTGTTGAAAAACAAAACGCCCGGCCAGTCCGCCGCGGCGGCACGCTAGTTCAAATGGTTTTCCAGGAATTGACGGCAGCGTTCCGACTTCGGCGCGGTGAACACCTGCGACGGCGGTCCGAATTCTTCCACCTGGCCCTGGTGCAGAAACATGATGTGGCTCGAAACCTCGCGGGCGAAGCGCATTTCGTGGGTGACGATCAGCATCGTCCGGCCTTCCTCGGCGAGGCCGCGAATCACCTGGAGGACTTCGTTCACGAGTTCGGGGTCGAGCGCCGAGGTCGGCTCGTCGAAGAGCAGCACCTTCGGCTCCATGGCGAGGCAGCGGGCGATGGCGGCGCGCTGCTGCTGGCCGCCCGAGAGATGGTTGGGGTAGAAGTCGCGGCGCTCGGAAAGCCCCACCTTGGCGAGCAGCGCCTCGGCGCTCGCGACGGCGTCGGCGCGCGCCACCCCCTTCACGTGGATCGGCGCCTCGATGATGTTCTCGAGGATGGTCATGTGCGGCCAGAGATTGAAGCTCTGGAACACGAAGCCGACGCCCGCGCGCAGGCGCTGGAGCTGCTTGGCGTTGGCGGTGACCAGACCGGCGGGCGAGGCTTTCAGCTGCAACTCCTCGCCGTCGAAGCGGATGCGGCCTTCGTTCGGCGATTCGAGGAGGTTGACGCAGCGGAGGAGGGTGCTCTTGCCCGATCCGCTGGAGCCGATGATCGAGATCACGTTTCCGGTGTGCGCGGAAAGCGACACCCCCTTCAGCACGTCGATGTTGCCGAAGCGTTTGTGCAGGTCGATGACTTCCAGCGCCGCATCCGAAGCGTTCGTTTCGTTCACCCGGGACTTCCTCATGTTTTTCGCACCGGTCGGCGGTCATCGGGCGGTCACGCCCCCGACACGCAACCGTCATCGCGGAGATTGGACCTTGTAACCCGACGCCGCAGCGAAGTCCAATGTCGCGATACATGCCCGCGGCGAAAGCCCACACTGGGGGTGGGGGGTAGGAACGCACCCGTTGCCGTCCGCGTTGAGCATAACCACATAAGGAAATGTGCGGGGATGGCGCCGCTGGACGGGCCGCCGCACGGGACCGGTACGATGCGTCTTCAGACGGTCGCGCCGGCAGAAGGGCCTGATATCGCTTTTGAGAGGATATCGCTATGTCCAACACACAGGAAACCATCCACCGGATGATCGGTGCTTCGGTCAAGACCGCAGCGAAGCTGTCGGGGCGCGAGGCGGCGGTCTCGGGAATACTTTCGGGGCTGCGCCACCTGCGCGACGTCGTCGTCCTCCAGGGCGGCGAGGACGCTGCGCGGACCTTCGACGACCAGGTGCGGGAACACGTCCTCGGACGGGTTCTCTCGACGATGAAGACCACCGCCGAGCCGATCACCGTGGTGCTGCCGAAAAGCGCCGAGGCGCGCGCCGGCGCGATCATGCGCGACGTCTCGGAATCGTGCCTCGTGCTCAACACCGTGGCGCGGGACGAAGGCGTGTTCACCCACACCATGACCGGGCTGCTCGACCAGTTGATCGACCAGTTGGGCGGCATGCCCTATTGGGCTGAGCTCCAGGACGCGCTCCGCGCCGCCGAGCCGTCGTGGACCTGGGAAACCTCGCCGATCAAGGGCGACGTGACCCTGCACTGAAGCGCGGTTCGCGCTCGGCATGAGCCGCGTCGCCCACTGCCGGTCAGTGGCAGTGCGATCCGGCGTTCTTCTCGAGATAGCGTTGATGATAATCCTCGGCGGGCCAGAACGCGCCCGCGGGCTCGACCTTGGTCGCGATTCGCCCGGGGAAGCGTCCCGCGTGCTCGAGCTCGGCGATCTTCGCCTTGGCTTCCGCCTCCTGCATCGTATCGCTGAAGAAGATCACCGAGCGGTATTGCCGGCCCACGTCAGGCCCCTGGCGGTCCACCTGGGTCGGGTCGTGCATGGCGAAAAATGCGTCGAGCAGCGCCTCGTAGTTGGTCTTGTCGATGTCGTAGGTGACGCGCGCGACCTCCACGTGGCTGGTGCGGTCGGTGCAGACCTCGCGGTAGGTGGGGTTCTCGGTGGTTCCTCCCGAATATCCGACGGTCACGTCCTCGACGCCCGGCAGCTTGCGAAAGCGGGCCTCGACCCCCCAAAAGCATCCGGCGCCGAACAGTGCGGTGGCTGTGGTCATGGAAGCGCTCCTCCGTTGCGGTTGCAGAGGATTTAGGATCGCGGCGGCGTGCTGTCGAGGAGGCCGCGTTTGAACGCAGCGAGCGCGGGGAGGGCTGCGACGGCGCGGCTGCCGTACCAGGCGACCGCCTCGCCGTCGAGCAGCGCGACGCTGACGCGACCGAGCTTGGCCTCGATCTCGGCGACCCCACCCGCGTCGAACGGGTAGGGCTCGGTGGTCGGGAGAACCCAATCCGCGCCGCGCGCGGCGGCGGCAAGATCGTCGAGGCGGGGGTAGGCGACTTCGCCCGAACGCACCACGTCGAGCCCCACCGCCGCCAGCATCGCCGCCACGTAGGTGCCGGGGCCCGCCGTCACCCAGGGATCCTTCCACAGCAGGGGCAGCACCGCGAGGCGGGGCGTCGCCGCGGCGAACGCCCGCGCCTGGGCGAGCGCATCCGTGAGCTGCTCCCCCAGGGTGCGGGCTTCCGCCGCGCGCCCGAACAACGCGCCGAAGCGGCGGAACAATTCGAGGTTGTCCTCGGGCGTCACCGGATGCACGCACACCGCTTCCGCTCCGAGTTCGGCGATCGCGGGCACGATGCCGGGGAGGTTCTCCTCCGGGCTGATCAGAACGTGGGTGGGGCGCGCGGCGGCAAGCCGGGCGAGGTCGACGGACTTGGGGCCGCCCATCGCGGGGACCGCCTCCACCCGTCCTCGGGGCGAAATGCAGTAGTCGGTGCGACCGCAAAGCTCGGGGCCGAGGCCGAGGTCGAAGCAGAGTTCGGTGAGGCTGGGGACCAGCGAGACGATGCGCGCGGCCATGGGAGCGTCCTTGGGGCGTGGGGCCAGGGGCGCAGGATAGGGCGCGGCGGCCGCCCGGCGCAAGGGCAGGCCGCCGCGAGGGGGTCAGGCGGCGCGGACCTTGCCGAGGAAGGTCTCCACCAGGTCCTTCATTCCGTCGGTCTGGGCGAACAGTTGCGCCGCCGCGCTCAGCACCTGGTTGGCGGCGACGCCCGTCTGTTCCGCCGCGCTCGCCACCTCCTGGATGTTGTCGGTGACGTTGCCCGCGCCCTGCGCCGCCTGCTGGACGTTGCGCGCGATTTCGCAGGTCGCGGCGTTCTGCTGCTCGACCGCCGCCGCGATCGCCTGGGCGATGTCGCGGAGGTCGCCGATGCGCTGCGCGATGGTGGCGATCGCGGTCACGGCGGTGCTGGTTTCCATCTGCACCGAGCGGATCTGCCCGGCGATTTCCTCGGTCGCCCGGGCGGTTTGGTTGGCGAGGGTCTTGACCTCGCCCGCAACCACGGCGAAGCCCTTGCCGAGGTCGCCCGCGCGCGCCGCCTCGATGGTTGCGTTGAGGGCGAGCAGATTGGTGTTTTCAGCGATGTCGGTAATCAGGCGGACGATGTGGCCGATCCGCGCGGTGGATTCGGCGAGGCTCTTGATCACGCCGGTGGCGTGCTCGGATTCGGTCGCGGCTTCGCCCGCCACGGCGGCGGCGTGCTCCACCTGGCGGCTGATCTCGCTGATCGAGGCGGAGAGCTGGTCGGCGGTGGCGGCGACGGTCTGGACGTTGGCCGAGGCCTGGTCGGCGGCGGCGGCGGTGGCGGCGGCGCGTTCGAGCGAGACGTTCGCTGCGCCCGACATGTCCCGCGCCGAGGATTCCATTTGGGTGCCCGCCGAGGTGAGGGTGGCGAGCAGGGCGCTGACGCTGCCGTCGAAGTCGCAGGTGAGCTGGCCGAGGGCCTCGGCGCGCTTCAGCGCCTGGGCCTGCTGCGCCGCCTGTTCGGCGGCGAGACGGTCGGCGAGGACCATGTTGTCCTTGAAGACCTGCACCGCGCGCGCCATCTCGCCGATCTCGTCGCGGTTGCCGAGCGCGGGGATTTCGGTGTCCATCTCCTTGTCGGCGAGGCGCTTCATCGCCGCGGTCATCCGCATCACCGGACCGGCGATGCCCGAGGAGAGCAGCTTCGCCATCAGCAGGGTGAGAACGATGCTGACCAGCGAGGTGACGCCGACGATGCTGTAGGCGGTGCCTGCCTGGTCGCGCATGCCCTGGGCGCGGGCGAGCTTCTGGCTTTCCGCCAGGGTGTCGAAGGTCTGCACCGAATCCACCGCCTTCGCGCCGAGCGGCGTCAGGCGGGAGTCGATGATGTCGAGGCTCGCCACCGCGTCGTCGTGGATTTCCGCCAATCCGGCCTTATACGAGGTGGCGTTGGCGACCATCTGTTCGAGCATGTCGCGGCGCTCGCCGGAATAGAGGCGCGCCCCCACGGCCTTCAGTTGCGCGATCATTTCGTCGAACTCGCGCCCGACGCGGTCGGCGTTGGCCTCGCCGAAGCCGTCCATGTACTTGGTGAAGTAGACGCGGGCGAGCAGCAGGCTGCGCAGCCCCTGCGAGAAGCGGAAGGCCATGTCGGTTTCGCCTTCGCCGGTGGCGTCCTTGATCAGGCGGGTGAGCTTGCGCTCCAGGTCGAAGGCGATGCGCTCGTTGCGGCCCTGCGCCGTCTCGTTCATCCGGAGCTGGAGGGTGGCGACGTCGCCGAACGCCGTCGCGTACGCGCCGAGGGCCTGGTCGAGTTCGCCCAGGGTGGATTTCCACTGCGGGTCCTGGGTGTTGCCGCGCACCGTCTGGATGTCGGTGCGCGCCTTGCCGATCTGCGCGGTGACGCTCTCGGCGAGTTCGGCGGTGGGGCGGCGCAGGAATTCGGTGGCCGCGACCTGGGCGCCGAGGGTGCGCGCCTTGATTTCGGAAACCTTGGCCGCGTCGGCGGCGATCTTCTGGTAGCTGGCGATGTCGGTGCGGAGTCCGTCGAAATGCAGGTTCGCGACGACCGCAATCAACACGAGAAACCCCAGGAGACCGAGAAAACCGGCCCAGATTTTCGTTCGAATGGAAATATCTGCAAGTTTCGTCATCGCGTTTGCCCCCATGCCGTGCCAAAGCCTACGTTTCAGGCAGACCATAATTTGATCTTTGTGTAAATCAAATGATGGTTTGACTAAAAACTGAGCAATGTGCTGGATTTGGAGGCGGCTGTAACCGGATATGTTATTGAATTCTCATCTATAGTTTGGTTCAACTCAAAGTCGCGGAATTTCAATGCCCTCACTATCCATAAAGTCATAGTTTCGTTTCAAACGGTTCATCCGAACCGCTCCGGGTTGCGCCCGGCCCCCGGAAGCGGGTATGTCGATGCGAGCAACGAGAAAGGATTGGGCGTGGCGCCTCCCCTGATGCACCTGCGGGGTTTGTCCCTGCGATTCGGTACCAAGGTCCTGTTCGACGGCACCGATCTCACCGTGTCGCGCGGCGACCGGATCTGCCTCGTGGGGCGAAACGGCACGGGCAAGTCGACACTGCTCAAGGTCGCGGCGGGAACCGTGGTCGCGGATTCCGGCGAACGCTTCGTCCAGCCCGGCACCCGGATCGCCTATCTGGCGCAGGACCCGGATCTTTCGGCGTTCGCCACGGTGCGCGACGCGGTCGCGGACGGGCTGGTGGACCCCCACGAAACCTACCTTGCCGACGCCTTGATCGCCGAGCTCTCCCTGCGCGCCGAGGCGGTTCCGGCGGCGCTTTCGGGCGGCGAGGCGCGGCGCGTCGCGATCGCGCGGGCGCTGGTGGGCGATCCCGACATCCTGCTGCTCGACGAGCCCACCAACCACCTCGACCTGCCCACCATCGAATGGCTGGAAGAGCGCCTCGCGGGATACTCCGGCGGCTTGGTGGCGATCAGCCACGACCGCGCGTTCCTCGGTCGCCTGACGCGCCAGACGGTGTGGCTGGACCGCGGCGTGGCGCGCCGCCACGACCGGGGCTTCACCAACTTCGAGGAGTGGGCCGAGACCATCCTCGACCAGGAGGCCGCCGAGCGGGCGCGCCTCGACAAGAAGATCGCCGAGGAAACCCGCTGGTCGCGGCAGGGGATCTCGGCGCGCCGCAAGCGCAACCAGGGCCGTCTCAGGGCCTTGGGCGACCTGCGCCGGGAGAGGGCCGAGCAGCGCGCGCGCCTGGGTTCGGTCAAGCTCGGCATCGACAGCGGCGTGACCTCGGGCAAGCTGGTGATCGAGGCGGCGGAAATCTCCTACGCGTGGGGCGACAAGCCGGTGCTGCTGCCGACCTCGCTCCGGGTGCTGCGCGGCGACCGCGTCGGCATCGTCGGCGCGAACGGCGCGGGCAAGTCCACCCTGCTCAAGCTGCTGATGGGCGACCTTATGCCCGACGCCGGAACGGTGCGCCTCGGCACCAACCTCCAGACCGTCTATCTCGACCAGGGGCGCGCCCAGCTCGTCGACACCCGCACGGTGTGGGACACCCTCTGTCCGGACGGCGGCGACCAGGTGATGGTGCGGGGGGTACCGCGTCACGTCGTCTCCTACATGCGCGACTTCCTGTTCGAGGACGCCCAGGCGAAAAGCCCGGTGGGGTCGCTCTCGGGCGGCGAGCGCAACCGTCTGCTGCTCGCCATCGCGCTCGCCAAGCCCTCGAACCTGCTGGTTCTCGACGAACCCACCAACGACCTCGACATCGAGACCCTCGATCTTCTCCAGGAAACCCTGAGCGACTACGACGGCACCGTCCTGGTGGTCAGCCACGACCGCGACTTCCTCGACCGCGTCGCCACCGCCACCTGGGCGCTCGAAGGCGACGGCAAGGTCGGCGAATACGTCGGCGGCTATTCCGACTATCGCCGCCAGCGCGCCGAGACCGCCGCGCCCGCCGCCGCGCCCGAGAAGCCCAAGCCGCAACGCGCGGAAGCGCCGCGCAAGCCGGCGAAGCTCTCCTACAAGGACCAGCGCGAGTGGGAGCAGCTTCCCGCCCGGCTCGACGCGCTCGACGCCGAGCAGGGCAAGCTCGAGGCGACGCTGGCCGACCCCAAGCTGTTTACCCGCGACCCGGCTGCGTTCCAGGCCGCGACCGACCGCCTCCAGGCGATCGCCGCCGAGCGGGCGGCGGCGGAAGACCGATGGCTGGAGCTGGAACTTCTCCGTGAAGAGTTGTCCGGCTGAAACGGGAAGGCACGGACGAATGACGGAAATTCTCACCGCCGTGGTGGACGCGTCCGGCGAGCCGACGCCTTCGTCGGCACGCGAGACCGCTCCCTGGTGGAGCTTCACCAAGCCCCTGATCGCGGCGGCGGCCTTGCGCCTTGCCGATGCCGGGCGGCTCGACCTCGACGCGCGGTTGCCGAAGCGGCCCTATACGCTTCGCCAGGTGCTGCGTCATCGGGCCGGGCTGCCGGACTACGGCGGGATGCCGGACTACCGCGACGCGGTGGCGCGGGGCGAGAGGCCGTGGAGCGACGTGGAGCTGTTCGCCCGCGTCGACGCCGAGGCCTTGCGCTTCCGCCCCGGCACGGCCTGGGCCTATTCCAACGTCGGCTATCTGATCGTGCAGCGGCAGATGGAGCGGGTGTGCAACGCGGCGAGCGCGGAGGTGCTGCGGGAGTGGGTGCTGGCTCCCCTCGGGCTCGCGGAGGCGCGCCTGGCGCGGAGCCGCGACGACATGCGCGCCACCCGCTTTCCCGGCGGCTGGGGTTACGATCCGGGCTGGGTGTTCCACGGCACGGTGGTCGGCCCCGTGGTAGAGGCGGCGCTGGCGCTGCACCGGATGTTTGCCGAGGGTTTCCTGTCTCCTGCGTCGCGCGCGGCGATGCTGCGCTGGCATCCGCTCGGAGGGGCGCTGCCGGGACGGCCATGGCTCACCACCGGCTATGGCCTCGGGATGATGGTCGGCACGATGCGGGGGCCGCGCGGGCCGATGTTCGTCGCCGGACACGGCGCGGCGGGGCCGGGCAGCGTCGGCGCGGTCTATCGCGCCTTGGGGCCCAAGCCGGGGCGCACCGTCGCGGCGTTCGCGGCGGGCGTCGACGAGGGCGCGGTCGAAGCCCGCGTTCTCCGGGAGCTTCTCAGTCCTTCAGGGATTTGAGGTATTCGACGATCTCCGCGCGCTCGTCGGCGCGGCGGATGCGGGTGATCATGTAGGTCCGCACCGAGGCCTGGCCCGTGACCTTGCGGAGGAACGGCACCGGATCGGCGATGTAGGCATCGAGATTGTCGTCGGTCCAGCGCAGGCCGGTCGCCGCGGCGGCGCGGAAGTCGTCGCCGTACTTGGCGAAGTTGGCGTCGCTCGCCGCAGGCTTGCCCGCGATGCCGAACAGGTTTGGGCCGATCTTCGAGGCTCCGCCCTTGTCGAAGGTGTGGCACGCGACGCACGCGCGAACCGCCTTGGGGGTGTCGGCGGCGAGGGCGGGCGAGGCGAGAAAAGCCAGCCCGGACAACAGGCTCGCAACCGTGCGAATTCCTGGGAACATCTGCGGCGCTCCGTGCGTTGTACGCTCGTGGACGAGCTCTCATGTGCAGGCGGACCATCACACGATCCGCTGGGCGGCGCAACACCGGCAATTCTTCCCGTTCGGTACAAAACGTCGCCGATTGTGAACTCGGTCTCATAACCAAGTCCGCAAAGGGGGCTTGCGCGGTCAGCCATATGCTGTATCTTTATAACGTCGGTGCTACCCATAGGCCGACACCTACCCGGTGTGTCAGAGACAACCGGGAGAAGTCTGGGAAACTCATGTTGCTCGATGGAGGATATGATGATTCAGCACTTTCCGACCGCCAGCTTTCGCCACGGCTTGAAGCCCGCTCGCGTCGATGCCTTCCGGGTACGTTGCGCTTTTTAGCGTCTTCGGAAGATGGAGTGGGGTGGTCTCACCCCTCTGAAAAAGCGTCCATTTCCTAGATGTAAGGAGCTTTTGCAATGGCGACGATCCGTGTACCGGCGATTTCCGACGAAGGCGGCCTGCAGGGGTATTTGCGGGCGATCCGCGCGTTCCCGGTTCTCCCGGCGGACGAGGAATACATGCTGTCGCGCCGTTTCAACGACCATGGCGACGTCGAGGCCGCCCACAAGATGGTGACGAGCCACCTGCGGCTGGTGGCGAAGATCGCGATGGGGTACCGGCACTACGGCCTGCCGGTCGCCGACCTGATCTCCGAAGGCAATGTCGGACTGATGCGCGCG
>JADHEE010000768.1_pt1 | contig 10996 bp, 10 predicted proteins | sample 8952401 | NCBI WGS metagenome assembly JADHEE01 (sample SAMN16124438, study PRJNA663242) | bioreactor sludge metagenome | isolation source: sludge (ammonium) | place: India:Bengaluru | collected 2019-02-28
TGCCCTCGCCGATCGCCGTAAAGCTGAAATCCAGCAGGTCGTGGTTGAAGTTCACCACCAGCACGCCGGCGAAACCGATCAGGCAGCCGAGGCTCTTGGCCCAGGTCAGGCGGTCGTTCCGGTAGATGAAGTGCGCCAGCAGGACGCCGAAGAAGGAGACGGTGCCGTTCAGCACCGAGCTCTTGACGCCGGTGGTATACGCCAGCCCGAGGTAGAAGAAGACGAACATGACCGACGTCTGCAGCAGGCCCAGCGCCGCCACCTCCCGCCAGTTCTTCGCGCTCAGCCCGAAAACGTCCTTCTTCGCAACGACGGCGGCGCCGAGCAACACCGCGCCGGCCAGCAGGCAGCGCCAGCCGGCGAAGACGAACTTGCCGGCCATGTCGCCCGGCGCGATGGCGAACAGGGCGAAACCGCTCTTGATCGCCGGGTAGGAGCTGCCCCACAGCAGGCAGCACAGCGTGGCCAGCAGCATCACGCTCTTGCGCTCGGAGAAAAAGGGATGCGGATTCAGCGCCTGGCGGCTCATGTCGTGCTCGTCACCTGGGGCGGACGTCGAAGGCCCGCCCCGAAAAAGAAAAAGGCGTGTCCGGATGGCTTCACGCCCCGGGGCACGCCGCAGAGAAGGAGGATTTCTGCTGGGGCTCCATTATCCGGAGGATATTAAGTCAATCAATCGTATTGATACAATTGAAACGATAATTTTTTCTTATTGAACCCGCCATGGATTTCCGCCAGTTCCGTTACTTCGTCGCCGCGGCCGAGGAACTGCACTTCGCGCGCGCGGCGGAAAAGCTGGGCATCGCCCAGCCCGCCCTGAGCCAGCAGATCAAGGCACTCGAACAGCAGCTCGGCACGCGCCTTTTCCTGCGCGCCAAGCGCCGCGTGGAACTCACCGAAACCGGCGCGGTGTTCCTGGAAGAGGTGCGGGCCGCCCTCGCCCAGGCCGACCGGGCCGTGCGCGTGGTGCGCAACATGGCGCGCGGCGAGGCGGGCCAGATCGACATCGGCCTGGTCGGCTCGGCGATGTACGAACCGCTGTTCACGCGCCAGCTGAACCTCTACCGGCAAGCGCACCCGGACGTGCAGATCGCGCTGCACGAACTGCCGATCCTCACGCAGATCGAGGCCGTAAGGACGCAGCACCTCGACATCGCCATCGTCCGCGACCCGCTTCCGGACGCCCTGCTCCACGGCGTCGAACACTTCCTGCTGTCCACCCAGCAGCTGGTCGCCGTGCTGCCGGAAACGCACCCGCGCGCCGCGGACGCCGCGATCCGGCTGAGCGACCTCGCCGACGACACCTTCATCGCCTTCGACGACCCGGCCGGCGTGGGCATCGGCCAGGCCCTGCTCGATTTATGCCGGGAGGCGGGCTTCGCGCCGCGGATCACCCAGAAGGTCTCGGAAATCGCCACGCTGATCAGCCTGGTCGCCGCCGGCTTCGGCGCGGGGCTGGTGGCCGGGATCGTGTCCCACCTGCGCCTGCCCGGCGTCTGCTACCGCCCGCTGGCGGCGACGGACGCCTCGTCGAGCCTGATCGTGATCCATCGCCGCTTCGAACGTTCGGCTTCCGTGCGCAGCCTGCTGGACGGCATCCGGAAAACCGCCCGGCCGCTGCCGCGCTGACGCCCACGCAAGCGCGCTACGCCGACCAGAGCGGCGGTTCCTGCATCAGCGCGATCTGCTCACGCAATTCCAGGATGCGCTCTTCCCAGTAACGCTGCGTGTTGAACCAGGGGAAGGCGGCCGGGAACGCCGGATCGTGCCAGCGCCGGGCCAGCCAGCCCGCGTAATGGATCAGGCGCAGCGTGCGCAGGGCTTCGACGAGGTGCAGCTCGCGCGTGTCGAATTCATGGAAATCCTCATACCCGGCCAGGATGTCGGCCAACTGGCGCGACTGCTCCTCGCGCCCGCCGGACAGCAGCATCCACAGGTCCTGCACGGCCGGCCCCATGCGCGCGTCGTCGAAATCGACGAACCACGGCCCGCCGCCCTCGCCCTCGACCCACAGCACGTTGCCCGCGTGGCAGTCGCCGTGCAGGCGCAGCGTCGCCACCTCGCCGGCGCGCTCGTAGCAGCACCGCGCGCCGTCCAGCGCCTGCTCGACGACGCCGAAATAGACGCCGGCCAGATCGGCCGGCAGGAAGCCGCCGCGCCGGAGAAAATCGCGGGGTTCCTCGCCGAAGCTGCGCAGGCCGATCCCGCCGCGCTCGCGGAAGGGCCGCCGCCCGCCGACGGCGTGGATGCGCCCCATGAACCGCCCCATCCATTCCAGCGTCTCGCGCCGCTCGAATTCCGGCGCCCGGCCGCCCTGGCGGGGGAAGACCGCGAAGCGCAGGTCGCCGTGGCGATGCAGCGTGCGCCCCTCGATGACCTGCGGCGCGACGACCGGCAGTTCGGCCGCGGCCAGTTCCAGCGAGAACGCATGCTCCTCGAGAATCGCCGCGTCCGGCCAGCGCCCCGCCCGATAGAACTTGACCACCCGCGCCGCGCCCTCCTCCATGAACACCTGGTAGACGCGGTTCTCGTAGCTGTTGAGCGCGAGCAGGCGCCCATCCGGCCGCAGGCCGACGCTTTCCAGCGCATCGAGCAGCGAGTCGGGCGTCAGGGTGGCAAACGGCGTCTCGAAGGGCGTCGCATCGGCGGCGGCGGACATGCGGTCTCCCGGATCGGTCGAAGGATGGCTTTTCAGGATACACCGGAACGGCCGGCGCCACCGATGCGGTAAGATGCGTGGCTTGCCGCCACCGGAACCATCGAAACCAACGGAGCACGAGCCCGATGAGCGACCAATCCATCGAGATCAGCGAACACGCCGGCGTGCGTTACCTGCACTTTTCCGCCGCGTGGATTCAGGGCGCGATGCGCATCCAGCGTCCGAACGCCCTCGAACTCGCCTACACGCGCGAGATGATGGCCGGCCTGCTGCTGCGCGAACCGCCCTGGCCGCGCAATGCGCTGCTGATCGGCCTGGGCGCCGGCTCGCTGGCCAAGTTCATCTACCACAAGCTGCCCGCGACGAAGATCACCGTCGTGGAAATCGACCCGCAGGTCGAGATCGTCGCGCGCCTGCACTTCAAGCTGCCCGACGATCAGCGCCGCCTGCGCGTCGTCATCGGCGACGGCGCGCGCTTCATGCTGCGGGACGGCGAGCACTACGACTACATCCTCATCGACGGCTTCGACAAGGAGGGCAAGGCCGGCGCCCTCGACACCGAACCGTTCTACCAGGCCTGCCGCGCGCGCCTGACCGCCGAGGGTCTGCTCTCGGTCAACCTGCTCGGCCGCAGCCGGGGATTTTCCGCCAGCAAGGACCGCATCGCCGCCGCCTTCGACGACCGGGCCTTCGTCTTTCCTTCCTGCGACAGCGGCAACGCCATCGCCTTCGCGCGCGACGGCGCGCCGGTCGACACCAGCTTCGAGGAACTGCTGGAACGCGCCGAGACCGTCCGGCGGCAGACCGGCCTGAATCTCACGGCAACGGTGCGCCGCCTGCGGGAAGAAGGCTGCCTGTTCAGGGACCAGCTGCTGTTCTGAGGGCTTCCCCGGCTACTCCGTCGCCCGCCCGGCCATGTCGAGCACGTGGCCGGCCATGGCCTGCACCACGGCTTCGGCCTCGCCGACCGGCGGCGCCAGTTCGAAGGTCACGCCGGGATGCTGGCGATGCAACTCGTCGAGCTGCTGCGGCACGTCGTGTATCAGGTGCCCGCCCCGGGCAATGAACAGCGGCACCACCAGGATGCGGACGAACCCTTCCGCCACCAGTTTTTCCACGCATTCGGCAAGATCCGGCGGCATCAGCTCCATGAACGCCAGTTCGACGCGCAGCCCCGGCGCGCGGGCGGCGACCGCGTCGCGCACGCGGCGCAGGGGCAAGGCCCACGCCGCTTCGCGGGCGCCGTGGGCGATGAGTACGAACGCGGTCTCGGCCATGGAAATCTCCTTGAGAAACAGGAATCGGACGGCGGACACCGGCCGCAAAGGAAACGATTGTAGCGCAGCGCCCGTCCTGTGCCGGCCGCGCTCCGGAGGGCCTCGGTGCACCGCCCGGCGCCGGCCGGAACGGGGATTGCGCGTTGCTCCGGCCACGCCTTAGAATTCGGTCCTGCTCATGCGAGCCGCCAGACGAGGCGCAGACGGGCGCGTCCCGACCGTCCATGATGCCGCCCTTGCCGCCGCGTTCGGGAAGAGAACGAGCGCACGGTATAGAATGGCGCCATCCCGTTGACGCACCGACCCAGGAGCCAGGATGAACAACGAAACAGACCGCGAAGCGGTCCCGGAACCCCCCAATCCGATCGGCATGGACGGCATCGAGTACATCGAGTTCGCCACGTCCAAACCCCAGGCGCTGGGCGGCATTCTGGAAAGAATGGGCTTTCGCCTGGTGGCCCGGCACCGCTCCCGCGAGATCGAGCTGTATCGCCAGGGCTCGATGAACCTGGTGGTCAACTCGCATCCGGCCGACATTCCGCGCACCGTCACGCCGGTCGAGCGGCCGGTCATCAGCGCCGTGGCCCTGCGGGTGCGCGACGCCGACGCGGCCTATCGCCGCGCGCTGGATCTCGGCGCCTGGGAAATCCCGGTGCATGCCCGCGCCATCGAGCTCAACGTCCCGGCCATCCACGGCGTCGGCGAAAGCCTGATCTACTTCGTCGACCGCTACGACGAGTTCTCGATCTTCGACATCGATTTCCGCGCCATTCCGGGCGTCGACCCGCATCCGCCGGCGATCAACGGGATGCATTACTTCGGCCTCGTGCAGTACGTCGGCACCGACCGGACGCTCGACTGGGCCGAGTTCTACGGCCAGATCTTCGGCTTCCGCCAGCTGCCCGACACCGTGCGCTTCGGCATCATGCCCAAGGGCCTGCTGCTGCAGAGCCCGTGCGCCAGGTTCTACCTGCAGCTGATCGAGCCGGACGGCGCCGCCCAGTACGCGCCGATGGAAGAGCATTTCCAGCGCATCGGCCTGGGCACGCCGGACGTGATCGCCACCACCCGCGAACTGGAAAAACGCGGCATCGAGTTTCTCTCCACCGACAAGGTCCACACCACCGAACGCGGCGCGCTGACGGCGGCCATGCTCGGCGGCATGATGTTCGAGCTGGTTCATACCCAAGACGGAAAATAAGCCGTGCCACTGAATTTCAACGATTTTGGAATCGACTGCGCCTCGATGGCCGGGTCGCTGGAAACCCGCCTGGCGGCCGCCCGCCAGTCCGGTTTCACGCATGCGATGATCGCCGCCACGGACATCGTCGGCCATCCGGCGAACACGGAGACGGCGGTGCGGACGATCCGCGACAGCGGCCTGCGCGTCACCGGGCTGGAAGCGCTGCGCGATTTCGAAGGCCTGTCCGGCAAGCTGCACGAGTACAAGGTCGACGTCGCCAAGTCGATGCTGGAGCTGTGCAGCCGGATCGGCGGGCGCCTGCTGCTGACCGAAGCGTCCGCGTCGGCGCACGCCGACATCGATCCGGAGAAGATCGCCCGCGATCTGCGCAAGCTGGCCTTCCTGGCGCTGCCGATGGGCATCCGCATCGCCTTCAAGGGCGTTTCGTGGAGCCGCACGGTGCGCGATTTCCCGACCGCCGCCGAGATCATCTCGCTGGCCGACTGCCCCAACCTCGGGCTGGCCATCGACGCCTTCGACGTGATCGCCGCCGGCGTGCCGCTCGACGATCTCGACCTCGTCTTCCCGGACCAGATCTTCCTGGTGCAGCTCTCGGACTTCATGCTGCAGGAAATCCGCTCCACCGACGAACAGGCCGCCACCGCCGCGCACTTCCGCGTCTTCCCCGGCGAGGGCGCGCACAGCGAGGACATCGCCCGCTTCATCGTCAAGCTCGAGGAAATCGGCTACTTCGGCGACTACAGCTTCGACGTGTACAACACCGACTATCTGCAGATGCCCGCCGAAACCATCGCCGACCGCGCCCGGCGCGCCGCCGAATGGCTCGGCGAAACGGTGCTGCGGCGGACCTTGCCGGTGCCCAACATGGAGCGCCTGCGCGCCGCGCGGCAAGCCGGCAGCAGGAACTAGGCCGGCGGCATCCGTCCCTGCGGCGGCCGCCGCGGCCGTCCCCGCCGCGCTGGGACGCGCGGGCACATCGTCCGGCCGCCGCCTTCCGGCGCGATTTCGGGTACGATTCGGCCACCCGCCAGGGCATCATCCTGGCCTCGCACGAGGGGATTCCCATGAGCAACCGCAAAATCCTCGTCGTCGACGACGACAAACGGCTTCGCGATCTCCTGCATCGCTATCTGGGCGAACAGGGCTTCACCGTCCGCGTGGCGGAAAACGCCGAAGCGATGGACAAGGCGCTCGCGCGCGACACCTTCGACCTGATCATCCTCGACCTCATGCTGCCCGGCGAGGACGGCCTGTCGATCTGCCGCCGGCTGCGCGCCGGCGAACCGCAGCAGGCGATCATCATGCTCACCGCCAAGGGCGACGAGATCGACCGCATCGTCGGCCTGGAAATGGGCGCCGACGACTATCTGCCCAAGCCGTTCAACCCGCGCGAACTGGTCGCCCGCATCCAGGCCGTGCTGCGCCGGCGGACCGCCGTGGTGCCCGGCGCGCCGACCACGGAAAACAAGGTGATCGCCTTCGGGAACGTGGAGATCGACCTGGCCACGCGGACGCTGAAGCGCAACGGCGAGCCGCAGTCGCTGACCACCGGCGAGTTCGCCGTGCTCAAAGTCCTGCTCGAACACCCGCGCTAGCCGCTCTCCCGCGACCGGCTGATGACGCTGGCGCGCGGCCGCGAGCAGGGCCCGTTCGACCGCGCCATCGACGTGCAGGTCTCCCGCCTGCGCAAGCTGGTCGAACCCGACCCGGCGACGCCGCGCTACCTGCAGACGGTGTGGGGCTTCGGCTACGTGTTCATCCCCGACGGCGAGACCAAGTGACGCCGCCGCGCCGGCCCGTTCCGCAAACGCTGCTCGGCCGCGCCTTCCTCCTCATCAGCCTGCTGATCTTCGCTTCCGGCGGCACGTGGTTCGCCCTGTTCAGCCTGGCCGAACGCGAGCCGCGCGCCCTGCAGCTGGCCCAGCTGACCGCCAGCGTGGTCAACCTGACCAGCGCCGCGCTGGTCGCCGCCGATCCGGCCAAGCGCGTCGCCCTGCTGCAGGACCTGGCGGACAGCGAAGGCGTCCACCTGTACCCGGCCGAGGACAGCGACGCCGTCACCCCGCTGCCGGACACCTACTTCTTCGACGTGATGAAGCAGGCCACCACCGCCCAGCTCGGCCCGCACACGCGCTTTGCCAGCGAAGTCAACGGGCAGCCCGGCGTGTGGGTCAGCTTCTCGCTCGGCGACGACGATGACAATGACGACGATTACTGGCTGATGCTCCCCGGCGAGCACGCCAAGGAATTCGTCCCCTGGCAGTGGCTCGGCTGGGGCGCCGCCTCGCTGGCGCTGGCGCTGCTGGTGGCCTGGCTGATCGTCTCGCGCATAACCCGGCCGCTGCGCGCGCTGGCGCGGGCGGCGCGGGAACTCGGGCGCGGCCGCTTCCCCGCGCCGGTGCACGAATCCGGCGCCAGCGAACTGCGGCAGCTGGCACAGACCTTCAACCGCATGTCCGAGGACCTGCAGCGCATCGCCGCCGAGCGCACCGAAGTGCTCGCCGGCATCTCGCACGACCTGCGCACCCCGCTCGCCCGGCTGCGCCTGGAAAGCGAGCTGTCGATCGCCGACGAGGACGCGCGCGCCGCGGCCATCGCCGATATCGAGCAGATGGACGCGATCATCGCCCAGTTCCTCGACTACGCGCGCGGCGACGGCGACGAGCCGCCGGCCGAGACCGACGTCAACGCCCTCGTCGAACAGGCCGCCGCCCGGCACGGCCGCAGCGCCGCCATGCCGCAACTCGACCTCGGGCCGCTGCCGCCCGGCGTGCGCGTCCGGCCCAAGGCGCTGTCGCGCGCCGTCGCCAACCTGCTCGACAACGCCCGCAAATACGGCGCCGCCCCGTTCGCCGTCGTCACCCGGCACCAGCGCGGCGAAATCGTCATCGACGTCGTCGACAGCGGCCCCGGCGTCCCCGCCGCCGACCTCGAACGCCTGAAACGCCCCTTCACCCGCCTGGAAAACGCCCGCACCGACACCACCGGCACCGGCCTGGGCCTGGCCATCGTCGACCGCATCGCCCGCCTGCACGGCGGCCGCTTCGATCTGCTCAACCGCCCGGAAGGCGGGCTGATCGGGCGGCTGCGGCTGCCGATAAATTAAGGAGGCACTGATTCATTCGCCACCCCGGCGAAAGCCGGGGTCCAGTGCGTTGGTTTTTCTGGATTCCGGCTTTCGCCGGATTGACGAATGTGGAGTATTTCAGTGCTTCCTTAAAAAGAACGCATCGCCCCATTCTAAAAGAATAAAATCCAAGAGAGCCGGCGACGATAAACAGGCCGCCGTCCATGGATACCAATAAGAAACGGCAAAGTGGGGAGGCATGCCGATGCATGGCGATGACGCAACGAGAGGAACGTTCGTAGCCCATACAAGAAATGCCGGCGGGCTCCGGGACACGCACAGTCTCGAAGAACATTCACATGGAGTTTCGCAACTGTCGGCGGAATTTGCCACAGCATTCGGCTCGGACCTCTGGGCGGCCCTGGCCGGGCTCTGGCACGACCTCGGCAAATTCCGCGAAGGCTTCCAGCGCTACATCCGGCAATGCAGCGATCCCGACGCCCATATCGAAGGGCGCGTGGCGGGGCCGGACAAAACGCATTCGGCGGCCGGCGCGCTGTGGGCGCAGCAGTATTTGCGGGAAGTCCGGGGGCGCTCCGGTGAAGTCATCGCCCGTATCCTGTCCTACCTGATTGCCGGCCATCACGCCGGGCTGGCCGACTGGCTGGGCGAAAACGCCAGCTTGCACAACCGTTTCGCGCAGGACGATACGATCAGGGAACTGCACACCACGCTGGCGGCGGATATTCCTTCGCCCATCCTGAAACCGGCGTTGCCGCTGCCCGGCATCGACGACTTGATGCGTTACCGCGATGATGAAATCCCCGGTCGCTTCGCGCTGTGGGTAAGGATGCTGTTTTCCTGCCTAGTCGATGCCGACTTCCTCGACACCGAAGCCTTCATGGCGCCGGGAAAATTGAGGACGCGGCAAGGCTTTCTTACGCTGGCGGACATGGAGGAACGGCTTGCCGGGCGTCTGGACGAAATGGCGAAAAATGTCGCCGAACGCGGCGAAGCCGACAGCACGGTCAACCGCAAGCGGGCCGAGGTTCTGCGGGCCTGTCTCGCCAAGGCCGACCTGGAACCCGGCGTATTCAGCCTGACGGTGCCGACCGGCGGCGGCAAGACGCTGTCCAGTCTCGCCTTCGCGTTGCGGCATGCGGTCCGCCACGGCAAGCAGCGCGTCGTCTACGCCATTCCCTACACCAGCATCATCGAACAGACGGCGGATGTCTTCCGCGGTATTTTCGGCGACGAGAACGTCATCGAGCACCATAGCAACGTCGAGGCCGACGAGACGCAGGAAACCGCCCACTCGCGGCTGGCCTGCGAAAACTGGGACGCGCCGCTGATCGTCACCACCAACGTGCAACTGCTGGAAAGCCTGTTCGCCAGCCGTACTTCGCGCTGCCGCAAGCTGCATAACCTGGTCGGCAGCGTCATCGTACTCGACGAGGCGCAACTGCTGCCGGTCGCCTACCTGCAGCCCGTGGTCGACGCGCTGCGCCTGCTGGTCCGGGATTACGGCGTCACCCTGGTACTGTGCACCGCCACGCAGCCGACGCTCGAAAGCCGGACGGGATTCGATCAGGCCAAGGCCTTGCGCGGCTTCCAGGCCGGAGAAGTGCGCGAAATCGTCGACGACGTACCTGTCCTGTACGCCGATCTGGAGCGGGTGCACCTGCATCTGCCTGCCGATTTGAATGCCAGGCAAAGCTGGGACGATCTGGCCCCGGCAATTGCCCGGCACGAGGCAGTGCTCGCCATCGTCGGCCGCCGCGCCGACGCTCGCGATCTGTATATGCGGCTGAAAGCGAAAAGCAGCGAAGGTCTCTGGCACCTGTCCGGCCTGATGTGCGCGCAGCACCGCAGCGACACCATCGCGGCGATCAAGGCGGCACTGTCCGAGCGGCGGCGGACGCTACCTGACGAGCACACGGTCGCGCCGATCCGGGTGGTCAGCACACAATTGGTCGAGGCCGGCGTCGATATCGACTTCCCAGTAGTCTATCGGGCGCTGGCCGGCCTCGACTCCATCGCTCAGGCCGCCGGACGCTGCAACCGCGAAGGGCGGCTGGAGCGCGGCGAGGTTTACGTCTTCGTACCCCCCACGGCGCCGCCGCAAGGGTTGCTGCGTATGGCCGCACAGGCGACGCGGATACTCTGGGCCGCTCTGCCGACCGATGCCGATCCGATGGGCGTCGAGCGCTTTGCCGATTATTTCCGCAAGCTCTACGGCGACGCCGATCTCGACGAGAAGGACATCTGCCAGCTGCTTCGCGTCGGCCGGGAGGCCGATGTCGCCTTCCGCACGGCAGCCGAAAAATTCCGCCTGATCGACGAGCAGGAAAGCGCCACGGTATTCGTCCGCTATCGCCGCGACGGGCAGGATGAAGGCATCGACAAGTGGCTGAACGCGCTGAAAAAGAACGGACCGGACCGATGGCTGTTGCGCAAGCTGCAACGCTACGGCGTGACCATCTACCGGAACGACTTGCAACGCCTGCTCGGACAAGGCGACGTTGAACCACTGGGTGGAGATTTCCCCGGGCTTTACGTCCAATCGGCCAATAACGACGTGCTCTACGACAAGGTGCTCGGCATCAACGTCGATGGAGCGCCAGGTGATCCGGGAGGTCTTGTCGTTTGAAGGAGCCGGGAAGATCCCGGCAACAACCAATATCTGGTTTCAAAGAATTATTATTTCCAGAAAATACATGTAGCATGCCAGAAACTTTCAGGGAGATGTCGTCATGGCTGACTATTGTCTTGAAATATCAGGCGATTTC